>Ga0316204_10011748_pt1 | contig 10879 bp, 12 predicted proteins | sample 6monrhotite_MG_2_FD_205661 | JGI IMG/M metagenome (GOLD analysis project Ga0316204, IMG submission 205661) | Microbial mat bacterial communities from mineral coupon in-situ incubated in ocean water Damariscotta River, Maine, United States -... | ecosystem: Environmental > Aquatic > Marine >... | reverse complement strand
TTTCAGTTTCTTTTGGATTGTGCTAATTTTCATTTGAAGCCTTTTTGAAGAAAATTTGACTGCTTGGTAACAATCATTTGATCATCAAATTGGCTTCTTTTCAATACCTTAAGATCCTACCTATGAGAAGCTTTTAATTAAAAACCAAGCTAAATAAAATATGATAAAACGAAAAAAACAATTTATTGCCGGAGCTGTTTGCCCAGAATGTTCAGAAATAGATTCGCTTGTTCTCTATCAAGAAAGCCAAGATATCGAATGTGTTAGTTGTGGGTTAAAGCAAAGTGCTAGTCAACGAGAAGAGCAGCTTAATACTAATAATAAAATTGACTCTAGGCAGACTATAAAGATTACTAATTTGACTGATTAATAATATGCATTTCCATTTTAACTAACACGTAGATTAGCTTCGCGTAACCCGACATAATCTCTAACCTGAAATCCTGTCGTTGGGTTTCATTCTTCAACCACAACCTTGAGCTAAACATTCTTTTCTAGGTAAATAAAGAGCAGTTTAAAACTGAACTTCTTCGATTATTTTAACGTAAGCAACGAATAACAAAAGCGACTGGTTTCTTTCGATTTAACAACTTCCCATTCATCACCAAAAATAATTTTTGAATCAGCATTTTCTTGCTCAATATAAACTAAGGCATTTTCAAATAAGTGAGGTTTTATTTTTTCAAGGATAGAATCTAGCATTCCTTTTTCAAAAGGCGGATCTAAAAAAACCAAATCAAATTTCTGGGTGTTTTGATTTAGAAATTCTTCAGCTTTTTGATTGATGACTTTCGCACTTTTAATCGATAAGCGTTTTAAATTTTCTTTAAGATTGTCGGATACTTTTCGATTAGCATCAACTAGTATAACTGAGCTTGCTCCGCGTGAAACGGCTTCAATTCCTAGCGCGCCACTACCAGCATATAAATCTAGACAAGTAGCATGATGGATATCTGCGATTAACCAATTAAAAAGGGTTTCCCTCACTCGATCGAGAGTAGGTCTTAGTCCTTCAAATTCAGTGAAGCTGATTTTGCGCCCTCTAAGAGTACCGCCAATAATTCTGACGCTGCTTTTTTTGGATTTATTGGCTTTTTTAGGTGTAGTTCTTGACTGTTGCATCGCTTGGAATCAATGAAAGAACAAATGATGGAAAGATAATAACTTATTTTAGGATAAAAGGGTGGATTCTCCAAATTGATTAATAGGTCGGTTGATTAATAAACGAGCAACTATTACCTAAACTTTCGATTATTGTTTAACTTTTTAGCTAACTCATCTATAGTTAATGCTAAGGCTCTTATATTGGTACTTGTTATGCAATTGATCCCTATTCTAGAAATCAGACATGGCAAAAGTGTTCACACTAAGCATGGCGTAGGTGAGCAAAGCCACGTAGTGACTGACGACCCTATGGAAACAGTTGCTAACTGGCAAGCAAAAGGAATTAAGCGGGTTCATTTTGTCGATGTGGATGCGGTTGAATCGGGAGAACCGCGCAATGTAAACCTTTTAAGAAATATTAAATTGCAATACCCGGATTTACTTGTTCAGGTCATTGGTGGAATAAAAAGTGTTGATTCTGCCTTTATTTGGATGGATGCAGGGGCTGATTATTTAACATTAAATGGTAAAGCTCTTCGACGGAAGAACCTACTTTCAGATCTAAGTGTAGAATACCCTCAAAAGATTCTGGTAGAAGTCGATAGTCACCATGGTAATGTTCGCATGGGGAATGACGAACAACCGTTGAAATTAATCGATCTTGCTCGAAAACTAGATGACGATGGTATTGCCGGATTAGTGGTTACAGAGGTTCCGTCAAAGGGGCATGTCACTAATAAAGATCTATTGACTATTAATCAGCTTTCACAAGAAATTGAGATATCGATTTTTGCGAATGGTGGAATTGATTCACTCTCGGATTTGGAAAACCTTTTTGAAAACCATGCTGAAAAACTAGCAGGAGTTATTTTAGGAAAGGTGGTACATCACAAAGATTTTTGTTTGAGTCAAGCACAAGAGTTGTTGGCTAAATATAAGCTTGCGAATTGAAAATAAAAGTCTCGCTACTTCTTTCTTTTTAGTTGGTAGATAGTATTAATTACTGAACCTATGGCCACGATAATGGCACCAAGAATAAATGCTTGCTGTAATAGTAAATGATCAATCATGGTTTGCTCAGTAAAATAACATCCCATTGCTAAAGATAGAACCGCAAAGCCAATTAGATAAAAATATTTGGCAAGTTTTGGTATTTTATTAAAAACTATCTTCATATCTTAGTTATTCGAAAAGTTTAAAATTTATTAAAAATGAACTAATTAAAAATAGCCTAACGGAAAATCAATTCCCGCTGAGGTTATTTGTGCCCTTTGCAAACCCTTGTCTTTAAAAATCGGGTCGTTAACAATATCTGCTTGGTCAATTAAACGATAATAACAACTGCGGCTAAATGATGCGAAGAGGTTTCGTCTTACATGGATAATAGGTAAATCAAGATCATTAAATCGAGAAACTGCCAATTGATTGGCATCGGTGAGTATGATTTTATTGCCACAATTATCGTGCATTACATAGCAAGTCGTTCCATCTTTTTTAACAAGTTCAAAATCTTGAATAACAAAAGGTTGCCACTCGACTTTAATTGCCAATTTTTCAACGGGAGTAATTAAAAAATATTGATTACCTTCTTTTAATAAGACTCTCGAAAAAAGAGTATAAAGATTTTTCCGTTTTATTGGAGAACCTTCATGCCACCACTCGCCGTTGGCTTTGATCAGGATATCAATATCACCACAAAATTCAGGGTTCCATTTTTCTATCGGAGGTAAATTATCATCAGAAGTAGACAATTCTGATAATGAACTGAATAATTTATCGCCAGAATTCAACGAGCTGAACCTTTTTTAATCCAGTAAAAATAAGGTACTTGATCGGTTTCCTTTTTTAATAATTGATGATCCATAAATTCACAAAAGGTAGGGATATCTCTTTTAGTGGAAGGGTCATCAGCAATGACTTTTAATACTTCGCCATCTTTCATTGAACGAATGGTTTTACGGATCATCATCACTGGTTCAGGGCATCGAAGCCCTTCTGCCGATAGGGTACGGTTTTCTTTTAACTTATTAGTTGTATTCATTTTCTTTGAGAATAATGTTTCCGCCTTTGATTCGGTCGGTTGCTTTTGTTGTTTCGGTTGCCTTGATAGCTAGAGTATTTTTTTTCAGGTATTTTTATTTCGGGTAATAGTTCTGGCTCAACATCGGCTGTAGGGATCTCATGGCCAATATATTTTTCAATAGCAGGAAGGTTAAATGCAGCATCTTCGCATGCAAATGAAATCGCCACACCGCTTGCTCCGGCTCGGGCAGTACGGCCTATTCGATGAACGTAATCTTCAGCGTCGTCAGGCAAATCAAAATTAAACACATGAGAAACCGCGTCAATATGTAAGCCTCTTGCCGCTACGTCGGTTGCAATTAATACTTCGATTTTCCCTTCTTTTAGTTCGTCCAATAAGCGCATTCGTTTTTTCTGTTGAACATCGCCAGTTAGTAAACCTGCTTGATATCCATTGCTTTTTAAGCAAAGCCACACCTGTTCAGCTTTTCGTTTTGTATTAGTAAAAATAATTGATTTCGTTGGTAGCTTTTTTTTCATTAAGCCAACCAGCAAAGGTAATTTTTCTTGATTACTGGGGTAATAAAGAATTTCTTCGATTTGACCCGCGGTTACATCGTCGGGTTCTACATGGATATGGGTAGGTGTGTTCATGTGCTCATATGCGAGTTCTTTAACTCGATTAGACAAAGTAGCAGAAAAAAGCATATTTAGACGTTCACTAGGTTTCGGCATTTGTCGAAAGAAATAACGAATATCATCAATAAAACCAAGATCAAACATTCGATCCGCTTCATCTAATACCACGCAATCAAGCGCATAAAAACTGTAAATACCTTGATCTAGATAATCTTTTAAACGTCCAGCTGTTCCAATTAAAACATCAACTCCAGAACTGATGGCATCTCTTTGTTTTGCGTAATCAGCTCCTCCAAAAGCAACTTGAATTTTTAAGTCGGTAAATTCTGATAATACTTTGGCATCTTCGTAAATCTGAATAACAAGCTCTCGCGTTGGTGCAACAATAAAAGCTCGAGGTTCGTTTACGCGACGACCTTCTACTTCTGGTAAGGTCAATAGTTCATTGAGTACAGCTAATAAGAACGCATTTGTCTTGCCAGTTCCCGTTTGGGCTTGGCCTGCGACGTCTTGACCACCAATTAGCAACGGAATCGCTTCTGCTTGGATTGGTGTTGCAAATTCGTAGTTGAGCTTTTTTAATGACTTTAATAAGTCAGGGTGTAAGCCCATAGACTCAAAACGAGTCTCTGATAAGTGGGTGACCATATTTGGTTTATTACCTTAGGCTGAGCTATTTGTTAGCTGCGGAGTTATAAATACAAGACTTTTTGTCATACTGGGTTGCAACTTATTCATTCAAGCTGCAAAATAGGGCAAATATACCAACAAACATTGTTTCTAGGTTTATGTGACTATATATCCGTCTTGCCAAGAGACTAAATAGTAGCACTAAAGAAGCAATATCGGAACTAATAGAAAACTCGTATGCTGTTCGAGTTATATTGATTGGAGATTAAAAATAATGAGCGAACAAGTTATTCATCTAACTGATAGCAGTTTTGACGCAGATGTTTTGCAATCAGATATCCCTGTTTTAGTTGATTTTTGGGCTGAGTGGTGTGGACCATGTAAAATGATAGCGCCTATTTTGGATGAGCTTGCGAGTGAATATGCAGGGAAAATCAAAATAGCAAAGTTGAATATTGATGAAAATCAAGCAACGGCTCCCCAGTATGGCGTACGTGGGATCCCAACTTTAATCCTAGTTAAAAATGGTAATGTTGAAGCTCAACAGGTTGGCGCAGTCAGCAAATCGCAGCTAGCAACCTTTATCGATAGCAATATATAAATTATTTATCCATTGGTTTAAATTCATTTTAAGCCAATGGAGCGTTAGTATTTGGTTTTTCTATTTATTATTGGATGTCTAGGTAAAACATGACCTATGAAAAATAAAATCTATAAAAAAACAAGACCTACCAAAAACAATATTTATGAAAAACTGGACATTATTATAGTTTAGTGCTATTTTTCTTAGCAATTGCTTATTTCTAGCAACCTTCCGCTTCATTTAATTTTCAAAAATAAAAAACAAGATAGATAAATTAACCAAATAATGAAACAAAGACGGACGAATGCATAATTCCAAATTGCGTGTGCAGTTGGTTATTAGATCAAAAATGCCAAAAATAGGTAAACAAGTTTTCAACGCCTCCTTTTATTTAAAAGATTCTTAATTAACAAATATTTTAACCCAACAAGTACCCTCCTATGAACCTATCAGAAATAAAACTACTTTCCGTTACAAAACTCGCTCAAATGGCAAAAGATGCTGGCCTAGATGATGTTGCTCGAATGCGCAAACAAGATATTGTCTTTGCCATATTAAAGGCTCATGCTAAAAGCGGTGAAGATATTTTTGGTGACGGAGTACTCGAAATTCTTCCAGATGGTTTTGGTTTTTTAAGAAATGCTAATTCGTCTTATTTAGCTGGACCTGACGATATTTACGTTTCACCAAGTCAAATTAGGCGCTTTAGTTTGCGCACAGGTGATACCATTTCTGGAAAAATAAGACCACCTAAGCATGGCGAGCGCTATTTTGCATTGCTTAAAATCCGAGAAATTAATTTCGATAGCCCAGAAAATGCTAAAAATAAAATATTGTTTGAAAACCTAACACCACTACATCCTGACGAGAGAATGGTGATGGAGCGAGGAAATGGTTCAAGTGAAGATATTACCGCTCGTATCATTGATTTGGCATCGCCGATAGGTAAAGGGCAACGTGGATTATTAGTATCTCCGCCTAAAGCGGGTAAAACAATGATGATGCAGAATATTGCTCAGTCAATTGCTGCAAATCATCCAGATTGTTTATTAATCGTACTGCTAATTGATGAAAGACCAGAAGAAGTAACCGAGATGGAGCGTTCTGTCCGAGGTGAAGTAGTCGCTTCAACTTTTGATGAGCCAGCAAGCCGTCATGTTCAAGTTGCTGAAATGGTGATTGAAAAAGCCAAGCGATTAGTTGAACACAAAAAAGACGTTATTATTCTTTTAGATTCCATTACTCGATTGGCGAGAGCTTACAATACGGTTGTACCATCATCAGGCAAGGTTTTAACCGGTGGTGTTGATGCTAATGCGCTTCAACGACCGAAACGCTTTTTTGGTGCGGCAAGAAATATTGAAGAAGGTGGCAGTTTAACGATTATTGCGACAGCCTTAGTTGATACCGGCTCTAAAATGGATGAAGTCATTTATGAAGAGTTTAAAGGAACCGGTAATCTAGAACTTCATCTTGATCGAAAAATTGCTGAAAAACGCGTATTCCCTGCGATTAACTTTAATCGAAGTGGAACCCGAAAAGAAGATTTATTGACCTCGGCTGAAGAGCTCCAAAAAATGTGGATTTTAAGAAAAATTCTTCACCCAATGCAAGAAACCGAAGCGATGGAATTTTTGATTGATAAGCTCGCTATGACTAAAACGAATGATGAGTTCTTTAATTCGATGAAACAACGTGGTAAAAATTAGTCTAGATCTTAAGAAAGAACATTTAACGAAATAAAACCAACAAAAATACCACCACAGAGCGTGCAGAGTTTAAAAAACTAGATATCAGATAACTCGTTCTGTGTTCTCTGTACCCACAACATTTCATGGGGTAAGCTTTGCCTCTGTGGTGAAAATGTTTTTAAATTGTTTTCTGGTAAGTAACTATTAATGTTTAATCCATCTGTAAAATATGGCGATTTAAGAGAGTTTCTAGATTATCTTGAAAAGCAAGGTGATCTAAAACGAATTCAGTATCCTGTCGATCCCAATCTAGAAATGACCGAAATTTCCGATCGTGTTTTAAGAGCGGATGGACCTGCGTTATTATTTGAAAATCCTACGGGATTTGATACACCAGTTTTGACTAATTTATTTGGTTCACCAAGACGGGTGGCTGCAGCGATGGGCTGTGACGATGTTGCTAAATTAAGAGAAGTTGGCAAGCTGTTGGCTTTTTTAAAAGAGCCTGAACCGCCATCTGGCTTAAAAGACGCTTGGGATAAAGTGCCACTTTTCAAGAAAGTACTTAGTATGGCAACTAAGGAAGTAAAGCGAGCTGCGTGCCAAGAGTTTGTAATTGAAAAAGATGATGTCGATTTAGCTAAATTGCCTATTCAAACCTGTTGGCCGGGAGATGTCGCCCCATTGATTACTTGGGGATTAGTGATCACTCAAGGGCCAGAAAAAAAGCGACAAAATTTAGGTATTTATCGACAGCAAGTAATCGCCAAAAATAAAGTTATTATGCGTTGGTTATCTCATCGAGGTGGCGCGTTAGATTTTAAAGCTTGGCAAGAAGAAAACCCCGGTGAACCTTTTCCAATTAGTGTTGCTTTGGGGGCTGATCCTGCAACTATTTTAGCTGCGGTTACGCCGATTCCTGACGCGCTATCTGAATATGCTTTTGCTGGTCTTTTGCGTGGCGAAAAAACCAAAGTGGCCAGTTGTTTAAGTAATGATTTACAAGTGCCGACTTCTGCAGAATTTGTTTTGGAAGGATTTATTTATCCTGATGATTATGCTGAAGAGGGGCCTTATGGTGATCACACTGGTTACTATAATGAAGTAGAAACTTTTCCCGTATTCACGATTGAAAAAATCACTCACAGAAAAGATCCGATTTACCATTCGACTTACACTGGGCGTCCACCAGATGAGCCTGCCGTTTTAGGGGTGGCACTCAACGAAGTATTTATTCCTTTATTACAAAAACAGTATCCCGAAATTGTTGATTTTTATTTACCGCCTGAAGGGTGTTCTTATCGCATGGCAGTTGTTACGATTAAGAAACAATACCCTGGTCATGCTAAAAGAGTCATGATGGGAGTTTGGAGCTTTTTACGTCAGTTTATGTACACCAAATTTGTGATTGTAACCGATGATGATGTTAACGCACGAGATTGGAATGATGTGATTTGGGCGATGACTACGCGTGTTGATCCAACTCGTGATACAGTACTAATTGATAATACGCCTATTGATTATCTCGATTTTGCTTCGCCAACCTCTGGTCTGGGTTCAAAAATGGGAATTGACGCCACCAACAAATGGCAAGGTGAAACAGATCGTGAATGGGGGGTCGCTATTGAAAGAGATCCAAATATAATAGATAGAATAGATAATATATGGGATGAGCTTGGCTTATGACGGTACTTTCCTTTAAAACAAAAGAAATGATTCAGTTAAATGAACAGATTCATCGAATTAGAATTACTCCTGAAGATGGAGATTTGTTCAATTTTAAGGGAGGTCAATATATTGTGTTGCATATGAGTGATGGTAAAAGAGTGCCTCTTTCAATTGCCAGCGCACCAGAAGAAAAATCATTTATTGAACTACATGTTAGAAGAGTTAAAGGACACCCTTTAGCTGAAGACATCATTGAGCTTTTTAAAACGGCTAAAAGTTTTCAGGTTGAAGGTGCCTACGGAAGTTGTTACTTAAACGAGAAAGATTGTCCTATTGTTATTATTGCTGGAGGTACCGGGTTCTCACCAATGAAAAGCATGATAGAAAGTGCTTTTGCTCAAAACTCTGAACGAGAAATTGAGTTGTTTTTGGGTGCTCAGGTAGTAGAAGATCTCTATCAACATCAGTTAATCAATAAATGGCAAGAGGATTATTCTAATTTTAGCTATACACCTGTTATCTCTGAAACAGAAGCTTCATGGCAGGGAGCGACCGGTTTTCCTCATGAACATGCTATGAAGTGTTGTGAAGAGGAGCTACGCACTAAAGATTATTACATCAGCGGTTCAGAACCAATGGTGATGGCAGTCTATAATGCTTTGTTAGAAAAAGGTGTAGAAAAAACTCAAATTCATTCAGATATTTTAAATATTAAACGTGAAAATGGCGAGATCGATTAGTTTAGATTTATTGAGTTTCTGCTGAGTCTGCTTAGTTTGCTAACACTGTTCGATCTTTTGCCCAATCTCTAAGTGCTTGTACTTTTTCAGCCATGACAACCGACAATGGCTTTGTTTGCTTAATCGTTTCGAGAACAGCAATCGTTGTCATTGGACTACCACCACCATAAGCACGATAAAGTGACGAGACGATCGCTTGTTCGATCTCTGAGCCGGTAAAACCATCACTCGCATCGGCTAGCAAAGGCAAATCAAAATTCTCAGGCTTTTGATTTCGTTTGGTTAAATGAATTTCAAAAATATCCTGCCTTGATTGATGATCGGGTAGATCAACAAAAAATATTTCATCGAGTCGTCCTTTTCTCATCAGTTCTGGTGGTAATTTACTAATGTCATTGGCGGTAGCGACAATAAATACTTGATGGGTATTTTCAGCCATCCAAGTTAACAGGGTTGCTAACAACCTTTGAGAGGTTCCACCATCGCTTTCGCCGCTAGATAAACCTTTTTCAACTTCATCTAACCACAGCACACATGGCGACATTAGTTCAGCCATTTTGAGAGATTCACGGAGGTTTTTCTCCGTCTCACCATGATATTTATTATATAAGGCGCCAAAATCTAATCTTAACAAAGCAAGTCCCCACATACCTGCAACTGCTTTTGCAGCGAGGCTTTTTCCGCCGCCTTGTATGCCGAGCAACATTAATCCTTTGGGAGGATCAAGAGGAATATCGTTATCAAGAAAAGCTGTTTGTCTTTGTTTCAGCCAATTCTTTAAATTTACTAATCCACCAACTTCGGAGAATTTTGAAGTTTCATATTCAAAACTTAACACCCCATCCATATCAAGCAATTCAAATTTTGCCTTGTTGAGTTGGGGTAATTCTTCTTCAGTGATTGCGCCATCACCGATGACATTTCTAATTAAAGTTCTTGCGTCAGCGTAGGTCATTCCTTTTAAATTACGCACTAATTTTTGTAGCGTTTCTGAGTCTGTTTTTACCTTTTGCCCATTATGCGCATCCGACCAGTTTTTAGCTTCCTCTCGAACGAGCTTTTCTAATTGAGTTTCGTTTGGAAGAGCTAATTGAAATTTTGCCGAAAAACGTTTCACTTCAGCGGGTAAATCGATTTGATGGGAAACAAAAATAAGTGTGTGACCTTTGGCATGATGATCGATGGCTATTTCTTTCACTAAGCGAACAATTTTAGGTTCGTCTTCAAAATAAGGATGAAAATCGCACAGAATAAATATTCCGGGTCTTTTAAGCGATTTGATATGTTTGAGTGCGTGCAAGGGCTCTTTACTATTTTCAATTTCTGATAAATCGTGCGCCAAGTCAACGCGAGTAATACCATCAACGCGATCCCAGCCGAATACCGGCTTATTAAAGTGAATCGCCAGTTGAGTGACAAGCTCAACTGCTCTATTTTCTTCATGAGTTTCTATGGTAATAATTGGATTTTTCGATTTTACTAACAGACGTAAGTCATTTAATTCAGTCTTGCCACTCATAGATTGGTTCCGTTACTTATGTTCTTTGTACTGAGTTATTAAATCAATTACAATCGTACTAAATCAATATTCCAAGAATAATAGCTCATTATTATTGTTAAGTCCTCAACTAATATTATACCCGTTCTACCTCAATATGCTTGTCTCAGTGCTCTGCTAGGAAATCTGAACACCAACAGTAGGCGCTCTTAGTCAGCTATTCTAAAGCCATAGGAAAAAGGAGTGGGAACCCTCAAAATAGTAATTTAACAAAAACCTAATTACTACAACGTTGGAGGTATTC
>Ga0316204_10011747_pt1 | contig 10880 bp, 10 predicted proteins | sample 6monrhotite_MG_2_FD_205661 | JGI IMG/M metagenome (GOLD analysis project Ga0316204, IMG submission 205661) | Microbial mat bacterial communities from mineral coupon in-situ incubated in ocean water Damariscotta River, Maine, United States -... | ecosystem: Environmental > Aquatic > Marine >... | reverse complement strand
CCATTTCAGCGGCCTCATCCAGCGGAATGATGACGGGCTCCCGCGAGGCCAGGATATAGAATTCACCGGGGTCGAGCACCATCCGGCCCTGGCGCACATCGATGGCTTCCCAGTAATCACGCGGATCATGTTCGCCGATTCTTGCCAGATCAATGAGGCCGGCATGGCGGCGCGCGCGATAACCGATCATGCCGTCAAAGCCCTGCAGATCGACCGATACGGTGATATCGCGCGTCGCTTGCCGCGCACCGCGCCGGAAGCGGGCCTGCACCAGCCGGTCGCCGGGCCGGGCCAGAATCGAGAAGGTGCGCGGCGAGATCTCGACATAGAGAGGGCCGGCATATCCCGCCGGCGTCTGGTCGAAGGCATGGCCGTTATCGGAAATGACGCGGGTGAATACATCGATGCGCCCGGTCGAGCTTTTCGGATTCATCGTCGCGCTGATATCAGCGGGCAGGGCCAGGCTTTCCATCAGCGGAACCAGATAGACGCATCCGGTTTCAAGCACAGCGCCATCGGTCAGATCGAGAGCGTGCATGACTACGCCTGATGCGAGCACATCCTCGATGCTGCGGGTTTTGCCGGGCAGGAAGCTGGCGCGCAAACGATAAGCGGTCTGGCCGAGACGCAAATCCAGACTGGCGGGCTGGATCTGGCCATCGGCAATCGTGTCGGATGCCGAGATTGCGCCCGCCTCGATGAGGGCCGTGATTTCGGTGTCAGGCAGTATGCCGGCAGTACTCATGAGGGGTTCCCGTGCAGGCCGTCGCTGTTAGCCTCATGGTTAGGCGAATTTTGCAGCGCAAGAAAGAGCACAAAGCGGGGCTTGAGCCGCGCGGCAATCAGGTGGATCATTGCGACGGGCCATGAAACCGGGATTGTCGCAATGTATGAGAAAGAAACCCAGGGCGTTTTCATCCGCGTCCTCCCCGATTTTCTCGACGATCAGTCCGATCCCGTGGGCGGTCGTTTTATGTGGTCCTATACGGTGGAGATTGAAAATCGCGGTGAAACGACGGTGCAGCTGATTTCGCGCCACTGGGCGATTACCGATTCCAACGGCAAGGTGGAATTTGTCCGCGGGCCCGGCGTGATCGGCGAACAACCGGTTCTCAAACCCGGTGACAAATTTTCCTACACGTCCGGCGCGCCGCTGGAAACGCCCTCCGGTTTCATGAGCGGCAGTTATGAAATGAAGCTGGAATCCGGCGGTCGGTTCAATGCCGACATCCCGGCGTTTTCACTCGACAGTCCTTATGACCATACTTCAGTTCACTAATCGGATAGACAGACAATTATGAGCTCATCTGTCCGATCCGTTCTTTTTGTGCTGGGCATTATGGTGGCGAGCTTGTCTGCGGCCATGCTGATCCCGGCGCTGATTGACAGGTATGCTGGAGCGGAAGCCAGCTCGCGAGCGTTTTTCTGGTCCTCGGTCTGGGGCGGATTTCTCGGGCTGGCGGTGGCGCTGGCGGTCAAGACCGATGATGGCAAGCTGACCACGCGATCGGCGTTTCTGGTGACCGGCGGATCCTGGCTGGTGCTGGCGATCTTTGCGGCGCTGCCGCTGCGATATGGCGGGCATGATCTGAGCTGGACCGATGCGCTGTTTGAAGCCATTTCCGGGCTGACGACCACCGGCGCAACCGTCGTGACCGAGCTGGACACACGTGCGCCCGGCTTCCTGATGTGGCGGGCCATTTTGCAATGGATTGGCGGGATCGGAATTATTGTAACGGCGATGGCGATCTGGCCGCTGCTGGGCGTTGGCGGCATGCAGCTTTTCCGTATTGAATCAACAGATTCGTCGGCCGAAAAAGTCTTGCCGCGCGCGGCCGAGATCGCGACGGCGATATCGCTGATATATCTGGCGCTGACTCTGACGTGCGCCTTTGCCTATTCGATCGCGGGCATGAGCGGGTTTGACGCGATGGCCCATGCCATGACAACGGTTGCTACAGGCGGGTATTCAACGCGGGACGCGTCCATCGGTGCGTTTTCCGGCGGGAATGCCGACCTTGTTGCCATGGTCTTCATGTTGTTGGCGGCCTTGCCCTTTGTCAGCTATCTGATGCTGGTCCGTGGACGCCCCGGCGTGTTGTGGCGAGACCCGCAGGTGCAGGGTTTTTTCCTGGTCGTGGTGGTCGCCATTCTGGCGATGTCGGCCTTTGTGATCCTGTCTGATCTCTATGCCCCCGCGGCGGGCATTCGAACGGCGGCGTTCAATACGATTTCCGTCATCACGGGCACCGGATATGCGACCGCCGATTTCGGGGTGTGGGGCGCACCGGCAACAGCGGCGTTTTTCGTATTGATGTTTGCCGGTGGCTGCGCCGGATCGACCACGTGTTCGGTCAAGATTTTCCGCTATCAGATTGCGTTACTGGCCATCCGCCAGCACATCGTTTCGCTGGCTCACCCGCGTGCGGTGACGTCGCTGCGATATGGCGGCCGCCCGGTGCCGCCGGAAACTGTTCACTCCGTCCTCGGCTTCCTGTTTGCTTTCATTGCCGTTTTCACCCTGTCAGCGGCGCTATTGGGCGCGATCGGTCTGGATACGACAACGGCCCTGTCGGGCGCGGCCGCGACACTCGCCAATGTCGGACCGGGGCTCGGGGAAATTATCGGCCCGTCCGGCACATTCCAGCCTTTGCCGGACGCAGCAAAATGGGTGATGTCGGCGAATATGCTGATCGGGCGGCTGGAAGTTTTGACCGTATTGATCCTGTTTACGCCGCGCTTCTGGCAGTCATGAATCCTGGTTTGCGATCTCGTCGGGCGTGAATTCAAACACCCGGTTGCAGTATTCGCAGGTCATGCCGATTTTTCCATCCTCGACCATTTCCGCCTGATCGTCCCTGGAAAACCGGGCGAGCACTTGCACCAGGCGTTCGCGGGTGCAGGGGCAATGCTTGTAAAGAATTCGCGGTTCAAAAAAGCGCGCCCCATCCTCGTGAAAAAGGCGGTAGATCAGGGTGCTGGCGGACAGGTCGGGGTCTATCAGTTCAACATCCGAAAGGGTTTCAAACAGGGCCCGGCAATGATCCCAGTCCTCGCTGGCATCACCGCGCGCATCATCGGATGCAATCTGCTGCATAAGCGCGCCACCACCCCGCCAGACAGAGCCGCCCCCGGTCTGAAGGCTTTCGCCAACGGCCAGCCGGATGCGCGTCGGGGTTTGCTCGGATTGCTGGAAATAGCGTTCGGCGCATTGACCGAGCGTTTCGCCGTCCAGCTCCACAACGCCCTGATATCTTTCCATCTCGTCGCCGGGATCAATGGTCATGGCAAAGGCGCCCTTGCCGAGCAATTCAGGTATGCCCGCGCTGTCGCTGACCGGGGCGCCGGAATACTGGGCAAAGCCGCGCAATCCCCCGCCGGATATCCATTCGGCGACAACGAAATTCACCGGGCCGTCGCCATTGGCCTGGATGATCAATCGCCCGTCGAATTTCAGCGAATCCCCGACGAGCGCGGCCAGAAGGATGGCTTCACCGACCAGACGCCTGACGGCCGGCGGGTGATCGTGCGCGGAAACAATGTCGTCGAGAAGATCGCCAAGACGGACGATCCGGCCACGCGCCGCGTGGCCGTCGACCTGAAAGGTCGCGACACTATCGTCCCGTTCGCCCATTGGATCGGCCATGCGCTTTACTTGGAATATTCGCCGAGCGTGTCGTCGAGAATGCCGATAGCCTCGCTGGCATCTGCTTCGTCGATCACAAGCGGCGGGGCCATGCGAGCGACATTATCGCCAGCAGCACCGATCAGGAGGCCGCGATCGCGCACCTTGCCGGCAAATTCCTTGGCGACAATGGTGTCGACCAGCTGCAAGCCCATCAGTAATCCCTTGCCGCGGACTTCTTGAACGACACCGGAATGACGATCCGCCAGACCGGTCAGCTGTTGCTGCATGAAATTGGCGACGCGGTTCACATTGTCGAGGAAGCCCGGCGCTGTCAGTTCATCGAAGACAACATTGCCGACGGCCATGGCCAGCGGATTGCCGCCGAATGTCGAGCCATGCGTGCCCACGACCATGCCCTTGCCAACCTCTTCGGTGGTCAGGCAGGCGCCCATCGGGAAGCCGCCGCCAACACCTTTGGCCACAGCCATGATGTCGGGCCGAGCGGTCTCGGCCCATTCGTGAGCGAAGAGTTTGCCGGTCCGACCAGCACCGCACTGGACCTCGTCATACATCAATAACAGGCCGTGCTCGTCGCACAGCTCGCGCAGGGCGCGCAAATCGGATTCCGGCAAGGCACGGACGCCGCCTTCACCCTGGACCGGCTCGATCAGAATGGCCGCTGTTTCTTCGGTGATGGCCGCGCGCGTGGCGTCCATATCGCCGAATTCAACCTGGTCAAAGCCTTCCATCTTCGGGCCGAAACCCTTGAGATAGGCCGGATTGCCGCCGGCATTGATCGCGCCATAAGTGCGACCGTGGAACGCGCCGGTGAAGGTGATGATCCGGTAGCGGTGCGGCTCACCCTTATCGAAGAAATAGCGGCGCGCGGCCTTCAGCGAACATTCCACGGCTTCGGCGCCGGAATTTGTGAAAAAGACGCGGTCCGCGAACGTGGCGTCGGTGTACTTTTTGGCGAGCTCGGTCTGGCCCGGCACTTTGAACATATTGGACAAATGCCAGAGCTTGTCGGCTTGCGCCTTCAAAGCCGCGACGGCTTTGGGATGCTGGTGTCCCAGCGCATTGACGGCGATGCCGGAGATGAAATCGAGATACGCCTTGCCTTCGGCTGTATAGAGGCGGACGCCTTCGCCGCGTTCGAAAACCAGATCTGGCGGCGCGTAAGTGTCCATAAGCGGTGCAGGCATGAAGGCATCTCCGTCGTGAGTGGTGGTGATCGAAAGTTGCTGTAGGCCGGTCTCGCTAACTCTTCAAGCGCCAGCCGGACCGCAACACCAGATAGGAGGCAATGAGTAGCAGCAGATTCAATATCAGGATGAAGCCAACACCGATGGCGATATTGCCGTCCGCCTGCCCGGTAAAGCCGTATCGGAAGCCGTCAATCATGTAGAAAAACGGGTTGATATGGCTGAGCGTGAAAAACGGCTCGGGCAGGACGGAGATGGAGTAAAATGTGCCGGACAGGAAGGTAAGCGGAGTGATGATAAAATTGGTGATGACCGAGATGTGGTCGAATTTTTCCGCCCAGACGCCGCCGATCAGACCGACCATCCCCAGCAAGGTCGCGCCGGTGACGCCGTAAAACACAATCGCCCAGATATGGCTGGGTGTCAGATTGACAAAGAAGGCGACAACAATGCCGGTGGCAAGCGCCACGACGACACCACGCGTGACTGCGCCGCCAATGAAGGCGATCAGCAATTCCAGCGGCGATAAAGGCGGCATCAGGAAATCAACCGAATTGCCTTGCACCTTTGACACAAGAATGGAGGAGGACGTGTTCGCGAAAGCATTCTGCAACAGGCCCATCAGGATGAGGCCTGGCGCCAGAAATTCGGAGAAGGGCACACCGCCTATATCGCCGCGACGATCCCCAAAGGCCAGATTGATCACCGCGAAAAACAAGAGTGTGGTGACGACGGGTGCAAAAACGGTCTGCATCACCACTTTCCAGAAGCGATGTACCTCTTTCAGATAAAGGGTCCACAGGCCCAGCGTATTTATCGCTCCGAAGCGGCGCGGTACGGGGGCGGGGCGGATGATTGACGGCTCTGACATGGGTGTGGACCTAACATGCGGCATGGATTCGGGCGAGCCCGATCCGCGCGCACAACTGCAACCGAATCATCTTTCCACAGGCGAATCAGTGCGCGCATCTTGTGGCGAGGGGAGTTCTGGATACTGTATCTCGGACAAGACACAACATATTGCGGTTGATGGAGGCGGGCCTACCGCCCATAGTGAGATCGCCAAGCTGGTGGAGCGAAAAATGGCCTGGACTGATGAGCGCGTCGAGCAGTTGAAAACGCTTTGGGCGGAGGGTCTTTCGGCCAGCCAGATTGCCAAGAAAATCGGCGGCGTGACCCGCAATGCCGTCATCGGCAAGGTTCACCGCCTCGGATTGTCCGGCCGCGCCGCTCCGTCACGCCCGCTCAGCCGTCCGGCGCGCACGCCCAAGCCGCGTGTTGCCGCACCGGTCAAGGCCAAGGCGCCGGCACCGCGCAAGCCGGTTGAAGCGTTGATGAAGGCCCCTGATCCGGAGCCGCTGCCAAATGGCGAGTTCGCGACCGTTCTGACGCTCAAGGATTCCATGTGCAAATGGCCGCTGGGGGATCCGTCGAGCGGTGATTTCCGTTTCTGTGGACACCGGTCCAAGCCCGGCGATGCCTATTGCGAAGCGCATGCGCAAATCGCCTATCAGCCGCAGCAGAAACGCAAGCGCAAAGTTACCGATGCGCAAGCCGCACTCGATGCTGTACAGGCCACGCGGCGGATGAATTTCTAAGCTCTATTTCGCGTCCAGCGAATAGCCGGCAGAGCGGACAGTCCGGATGGGATCGTCCTTGCCGTCCATGTTTAGCGCTTTGCGCAGCCGCCCGACATGGACGTCGACCGTGCGGACCTCGACATAGACATCCGACCCCCAGACCGCATCGAGCAATTGCTCACGCGAGAAAACACGACCGGGATGCTGGATGAGGTAATCCAGCAGCCGGAATTCGGTGGGGCCGAGATGGATTTCCTCGCCAGCGCGGCGGACGCGATGAGCGACCCGGTCAATCTCGATATCGCCATGGGTGACGCGGTCATCGACGAGGCCCGGCCGGATGCGGCGCATGACAGCGCGCAGGCGGGCGAAGAGTTCTGTCATCGAGAAGGGTTTGACGATGTAATCATCGGCGCCGGTGTCGAGCCCGCGAATGCGGTCGGCTTCCTCGCCGCGCGCCGTGAGCATGATGATCGGCACATTGCGGGTGGCGGGGCGGTTGCGCAGGCGGCGACAGACTTCAATGCCAGAGAGTTTCGGCAGCATCCAGTCGACCAGGACGACGTCCGGCGTGGCCTCGTCCGCCAGCAAAAGCGCTTCCTCGCCATCACCGGCCACAGACACCTGATAGCCTTCCTTCTGGAGATTGTATTGAAGCAGCGTCGACAACGCGTCTTCATCTTCGATGACAAGGATATGCGGGTCCATGCGCGTCTCCGGTATCAGGCCATGCTGGTGGGATCATGCGGCAGTTCGCGCCGCCATTCCGTCCCGGTCAGCTGATAATGGATCATCTCGGCGATATTGGTGGTGTGATCCCCGATGCGTTCGAGATTTTTCGCCACAAACAGCAAGTGGGCGCAGGCCGTGATCGTTTTTGGATCCTCGATCATGAAAGACAAGAGCTCGCGGAACAGGCTGTTATAATGCTCGTCCACTTCTTCATCACCGCGGCAAACAGCCAGGCATTCATCCGCCGAGCCGGTGGAAAATGCATTGAGGCAGCGATGCAGATTGGCGACTACCAGCTTGCCCATACGCTCAACGCTCCGGGTCAGATCCAGCGGTTCGGACTTGTTCAGTTCGTGGGTGCGGTGGGCGATATTCTTGGCGAGATCGCCGACGCGTTCGAGATCACCCGAGATGCGATAGGCCGAGATCGAGGCGCGCAGATCCGATGCCATGGGCTGACGCAAGGCCAGTATGCGGATGACGCGCCGTTCGATAGCGGTTTCCATGGCGTCGACCTTCTGATCGCCCTCGACCACGGCGGAGGCCACAGCCGGATCACGACGCACAACCGCGGCGATGCAATCGCCGACCTGGCGTTCGCAAAGCCCGCCCATCCGCGCCAGCTCGTCTGAAAGCGCGGTCAGTTCGTCGGCATAGGCGCGAACGGTGTGGGATGGAGGTTTGGTGTTCATGGTTTCAATCTTTCAGCCGCTTATCCGAACCGGCCCGTAATATAGTCCTGTGTCCGGGACTGGTGCGGATTGGTGAAAATGTCTTCCGTCGGGCCGTATTCGACAAGATCACCCATATGGAAGAAGGCGGTCATTTGCGAAACGCGCGCCGCCTGTGCCATCGAGTGGGTGACGATGACTATGCAATAATTCTCGCGCAATTCGTCGATCAATTCCTCGATGCGTGCGGTCGCGATGGGGTCGAGCGCCGAGCAGGGCTCGTCCATCAGAATGACTTCCGGGCTGACCGCAATGGCGCGGGCAATTACCAGGCGTTGCTGCTGGCCGCCGGATAATCCATTGCCGGGCTGATCAAGACGGTCGGCGACCTCGTCCCACAGGCCGGCCTTGCGCAGGCTGGTCTCGACGATATCGCTCAACTCGGTTTTCGAGGTGGCCAGGCCGTGAATGCGCGGACCATAGGCGACATTGTCAAAAATCGACTTCGGGAATGGATTCGGCTTCTGGAAAACCATGCCGACGCGGGCGCGCAGCAAGACCGGGTCGACCTCTTTTGAATTGATTTCCTCGCCATCAATCCGGATCGAGCCGAATGTACGGGCGATATCAATGGTCTCATTCATCCGGTTGATGGTGCGCAAAATCGTCGATTTACCGCAGCCGGACGGGCCGATAAATGCCGTCACCGAGCGATCCGGGATTTGCATCGCCACGCTGTGAACGGCCTGTTTCTGCCCGTAAAAGACATCGACACCATCCAGCGTGATCTTGGCCGCCAGATTCCTGGCGGCGTCATGATACACCGTTGAGGTCCGATTTCCGGAATCCGCCATACCTACCATCTCCGCTCGAACCGGCGGCGCAGGAAGACCGCTACGGCATTAAATCCAATCATCAGCGCCAGCAAAATCAGAATGGCAGCTGCAGTGCGTGGCTCGAAGGCGCGTTCCGCACCATCGGACCAGAGGAATATCTGGACGGGCATCACCGTTGCCGGCTCCGTCAGGCCGCCGAGCGACAGGCTGGGCGCATCGGCAACGAAGGCCACCATGCCGATCATCAGCAGGGGCGCGGTTTCACCCATCGCCTGTGCAAGGCCGATAATCGACCCCGTCAGAATACCCGGCGCGGCCAGAGGCAGGACATGGTGTACCACGGTTTGAAGCCGCGATGCACCGACGCCGAGTGCGGCTTCCCGGATCGAGGGCGGTACGGCCTTCAGGGCGGCCCGTGAGGTGATGATCACCGTCGGCAGGGTCATCAATGCGAGCACCATTCCGCCAACCAGCGGGGCCGAACGCGGCATGCCGAACAGGCTGATAAAGACAGCCAGTCCTAACAGGCCAAAGACGATGGACGGCACGGCGGCGAGATTGTTGATATTGACTTCGATGAAGCCGGTCAGCCGGTTTTTCGGTGCGAATTCTTCCAGATAGACCGCTGTCGCCACACCCACCGGAACCGCGAGCAGCATTGTGACGAGCATGGTCAGCGCGGTGCCGATGATGGCGCCGAGCACGCCGGCGAGCTCCGGTTCGCGGCTGTCGGCATTGGTGAAGAGATAGGTATTGAAACGCTCCACCACACGACCGCGTTCACGCAGGGTTTCCGTCCAGACGATCTGGGAATCCAGAATGCGGCGCGCTGATTGTGGAATGTCCAGCGTCCAGATCGACCAGTCTTGGCTGGTACTTGTGTGGTCGAGCGCAACCAGAACGCGGCCTTCGGCTGTGCGCCCGCCATCGCTGATCCGGTCGATCTGCACAACGCCGCCATTGATACGTACAAGACGACTGGGCAGGTCAGGTGACATGTTGACGGATTCGCCTGCGGGGGCGGCCAACTCGCGAAGACTGGTGGCTTCGCTGCGGGCTTGTGCTGCTTCGCGGCCCAGCCCTTCGGCGGCTTCGGCGCTGACCGTGGCGGTCGCACGCGCTTCGTATCGGCTGGCGCGGTTTTCCAGCTGGCTTGCGCGCGCAATCAGGGTTTCACGAATATCGGCGACAATGGGAGAAAAGACATCCGTATCCGCCGTGATGCGTACCTCACCCGTTGTGGCCGATACGGTTGCGGCGCCACCGGGTGCCATTTCCTGGCTGGTCGTGGTCAGGCCCTGAAGATACCGATCTGCGTCATCTGAAATCGGGAAGGTGAAATCTATGGTCTGACCGACCAGTGAGGGATCAGCGAGTACGCGGTTTTGCAGGCGCGCTGAATTGAGCGGTGTGTAGAGGCCGAAGAGCTGGCGCAAGTCACCGCGGTTTTCAACGGATGGAAATTCAGCGCGGAGCGCGTCCTGCATGAGACCATTATAGGCGCCGCGGCGCAGCGAGGCCTCGCTGCGATCACCGGCCGGATCGACCCGGTTCGCATCAAGCGTGATGGACCGGGTGAGTTCATTGACGCGAAAGGCCGACAATGACTGGCTGGCGATTGAGCCGATCAGCAAGGCCAGGACCGAAATCGCGGCGATAATTGCGAGAATGCCGAAAATTCGGAACCGCCCCTCGGCGCGGTAACGTTTGGCCAGACGGGCCTGGACCATGGCGCGTATATCGGTGCGATCAGTCATATTTTTCCCGATATCTCTGGACGACGCGCAGCGCGATGATGTTGAGCGCCAGCGTGAACATGAAGAGGACCAGTCCGAGCGCGAAAGCCGACAGCGTCTTGGCGCTGTCAAATTCCTGGTCGCCGGTGAGCAGCATGACGATCTGGACCGTTATCGTGGTGACCGATTCCAGCGGATTTGCAGTCAGGTTCGCGCCCTGACCAGCGGCCATGACCACAATCATCGTCTCACCCACAGCACGGCTGATCGCCAGCAGAAAGGCGCCGACCACCCCTGGCAGGGCGGCGGGCAGAATGACTTGCTGGACCGTTTCCGATTTGGTCGCGCCCATGGCGTAAGCGCCGTCGCGCAGGGATTGCGGCACGGCATTGATCACATCGTCCGAGAGCGAGGAAATGAAAGGAATGATCATCACGCCCATCACCAGCCCGGCTGACAGGGCTGATTGGGTGACGACGCTTTCAAATCCGA
>Ga0316204_10011746_pt1 | contig 10880 bp, 9 predicted proteins | sample 6monrhotite_MG_2_FD_205661 | JGI IMG/M metagenome (GOLD analysis project Ga0316204, IMG submission 205661) | Microbial mat bacterial communities from mineral coupon in-situ incubated in ocean water Damariscotta River, Maine, United States -... | ecosystem: Environmental > Aquatic > Marine >... | reverse complement strand
CTGCACGCCGTTGCTGTTGTGAAAGCCGGTGTGTTCACCATGCTTAAGGTTGGTATCTATATCTTTGGCATCGATTTTCTGGCGGAAACAGGTGCGTCTGAGTGGTTGATGTGGCTGGCGGCCTTCTCGATCATTGCAGCCTCTGTCGTCGCAATGACAAAGGACAATCTCAAGGCAAGGCTTGCGTACTCCACTGTCAGCCAACTGTCCTACATTACGCTTGGCATGGCGCTGGCAACGTCGATGGGTGCGCTTGGCGGCGGCATGCATATTGCGATGCACGCGATGGGCAAGATCACACTGTTTATGTGCGCTGGTTCAATCTATGTCGCGACGCACAAGACAAATATCAGCCAGATGACGGGGCTTGGGCGCATCATGCCGATCACCTTTGGCGCATTTCTGATTGGAGCGCTTTCTATCATCGGCCTCCCGCCATTGGGTGGATCATGGAGCAAGTGGCTGCTGATCGTCGGGGCTGCTGACACGGGGCAGTGGGTGATGATCGGTGTGCTGATGGCGAGTTCGTTGCTGAACGTTGCCTATCTTTTGCCACTGGTGGGGCGTGGGTTCTTTTTGACAGACCCCGACGCAGAACAAGGTGGCGCAATGGCAGAGTCACCCCTTCTGGTCTGGCTGCCTCCGGCAATAACTGCCATTGGTTGTATTGTGCTGTTTTTCTTCGCCGGCGATTTGCAGGATTTCTTGTCGCCCATTGTTGCCGCGGATTGAGGAGAGTTTGATGGACAAACATCCAAACGATAACCCTGAAAACTATCCCGCCCTGGGTCGTTTGTTTCTGTGGGTCGACAAACCGGGCAGCGCGAACAAGGTTTTCTGGGGGCTTGCGGTGTTTTGTGGCCTGCTGTTTCTGGCCGATTTTTCATATGAAAAACACAGCCATTTTGATGTGGAACATCTTCCCGGGTTTTACGGCATATATGGCTTTGTCATGTTCACGGCGTTGATCCTGGTCGCGAAGACTTTGCGGATTTTCATCAAGCGTCCGGAAGATTTTTACGGGGATAAAGCGATAGACCGCGAAACTTATCCGGAAGATCAGTTGGAAAAGGTTGACCATGATGTCGATTGACCAATTCCCAACTGCATTTCTGTTTTTCGCTGGGGCGTTTGCGTTGCTGGTACTTCCCAAAGGGCCAGTGCGCGCCGCTTTGCTGTTGGCCGTTCCGATCTTAGCGGGTCTGCAGGTTTGGGGCCTTGAACTCGGCACCTTCAATCAGGTCGAGTTTTTCGGCTTCACGCTGGACCTCATGCGTGTTGACAAACTGTCCCGCGTGTTTGGCCTGATCTTCTGCCTCGCGGCGTTTCTTGGAAATCTTTACGCATGGCACGTTCGGGATACCGTGCAGCAAGTTGCGGCTTTGCTTTACGCGGGGTCGGCTATTGGGGCCGTTTTTGCAGGTGATTTGATCACGTTGTTCTTCTACTGGGAAGGCACGGCAATTGCTTCTGTCTTTCTGATCTGGGCGCGTAGGACCGAAGGGGCCTATGCGACAGGCATGCGCTATCTGATCATCCAGATCGGCTCTGGCGTTATTCTGTTGGCGGGGGCCGCACTTTACTATCGCGAAACCGGGTCTATTGCGTTTGAGCAGATGACGCTCGGCTCGCTTGCCACATGGCTTATATTTATCTCGTTCGGGATCAAATGCGCCTTTCCTTTGCTGCACAACTGGTTACAGGACAGCTATCCCGCGGCAACAGTTACCGGCACAGTGATCCTTTCCGCATTCACCACGAAACTGGCGGTATACGCCTTGGCGCGTGGCTTTGCGGGTACCGAAATTCTGATCTATATCGGCGCGATCATGACGCTGTTCCCGATCTTCTTTGCAGAGATTGAAAATGATTTGCGCCGGGTTCTGGCTTACAGCCTCAATAACCAGCTTGGATTCATGGTGGTTGGGATTGGTATTGGAACCGAAATGGCGCTGAACGGAACCGCATCGCATGCCTTTGCGCATATTCTGTATAAAGCATTGCTGTTTATGAGCGTTGGCGCGGTTCTTTTCCGAACCGGTACATCGAAAGCATCAGAACTTGGTGGGCTTTACCGAACCATGCCCCTGACAGCCGTGTTCTGCCTTGTAGGCGCGGCATCAATTTCGGCTTTTCCACTGTTCTCGGGGTTTGTCACTAAATCCCTGATCCTTGATGAGGCGGGTGGTCAGCACTATCCGATTGTTTGGGCTGTATTGGTCTTTGCCTCGGCTGGTGTTCTTTCCCATTCGGGCATCAAGATTCCGTTCTTCACGTTCTTTGCGCATGACAGCGGGTTGCGCCCGAAAGAGGCGCCGACCCATATGTTGTTGGCCATGGGGATCACGGCTTTCCTATGTATTTTCATTGGGGTTTACCCAGATCCGCTGTACGCGCTTCTGCCCTACGAAGTAGAGTTTCATCCTTACACAATGGCGCATGTTGTAGGGCAACTACAACTTCTTTGCTTTGCGCTGCTGGCGTTCGGAGTTCTGATGCGCACGGGAATCCATCCCCCGGAAATTCGTTGTATCAATCTTGATACCGATTGGACCTATCGGCGCTTTATGCCGATTGTGATCGGTGGCGTTTCGAGGTTTCTTTCGAAGGCATGGGCCGCACAGTCAAGCTTTGCCCAAACCAGGATCAGGGGTGTGATTTCGCGACTTTACCATTCTCACGGGCCAGAAGGACGAATGGCTCAGTCGTGGCCGACAGGGTCGATGGTTATATGGATTGCGGTCTTGCTTGGGTTTACGCTGATTGTGAACTTTCTGAGTTAACCCAACGCGATACAACTGCGAAAGCTTGATCACAGCGTCGTTCGCTGGAAATTGATTTTCCGGCATTGCTATGCCATTGCGGCAATGCTTTGTGCTCGTTACATTCTCTAGATGACTGATGATCTTGCCCGTTTGCAATCCGAAATATCTTCCTGCAAGCTCTGTGCTCAGCGGTTCTCTCAGACAGAAACGCAGCATCGACCTAACCCTGTTGTCTGGTTTGACGCGGCACCCCGCATTCTGATCGTGGGTCAGGCGCCGGGTGCGCGCGTCCATCTTTCGAATATACCGTTTTCGGACCCATCCGGCGACCGCCTGCGAGATTGGCTGGGAGTCACTGATGAAGAGTTTTACGACCGTTCGCGTGTATCGATTTTGCCAATGGCTTTCTGTTTTCCGGGGTACAACGCGAAAGGTTCAGATTTGCCGCCGCCAAAGCTTTGCGCAGAAACCTGGCGCAGCAGGGTGATGAACCTGTTCGGAGAAGTGCCCCTGATCCTTGCGATCGGGGGATATGCACAAAAATGGCATTTGGGTACGGCTGCGAACAACGGGGTAACAGCAACAGTTTCGACGTGGAAGAACTATGCGCCTGCCGTCTTTCCCTTGCCCCATCCGTCCTGGCGCAATACTGGTTGGCTCAAGAAAAACCCATGGTTTGAGGCAGAGCTGATACCGGCTCTCAGAACCCGAGTACGCAAAGTGTTAGATGATGACTGAGAAGACCCCTTTGGACGCTGCCCATATCGCAATGGAAGCAGACAAGACCAACGATGTGGCGCGCCTGAAGTTCTTTGAACGTCTGGCAGACAGTGAACTTTTCCTGTTGTTGAAAGAAGAGCCAAGCGGTGATCAGATTCTTCCAGAAATCTTTGAAGTCGAAGATGTCCATTTTGTGCTGGTCTTTGACCGCGAAGCGCGGCTTTCGGAATTTGCAGAGGGTATAGCACCTTATGCGGTTCTGTCCGGGCGTGCGGTTGTGGAGATGCTTGAGGGGCAGGGGGTCGGTTTGGGGGTAAACCTTGGTGTCGCCCCGTCGTCAATTCTGATCCCACCGGGTGCCGTTAGCTGGCTGAGCGAAACGCTGAGCCAAAAGCCAGAGGAAGTCTCTGAAAGACCGGAGTCGTTTGAACCACCCAAGGGGCTTCCGGAAAACCTGATTGTTGCGCTTGATACGAAACTTGCGACAGCAGTTGGGCTTGCTACTTCTGCCTATCTGGTTGCCGTTGTCTATGAGGGCGGTCGGCGCGGACATATGCTTGGATATGTTGATCCGGTGCCGGGGGCGGAAACTGCGCTTGCTCAGGCGACAGGTGAGGCTCTGACGTTTAGTGGGGTAGAGGCTGGAGTTATTGACGTAGCCTTCTTTCGAGCGTCAGACCCGCTATGCGCAAAGTTGGCGCTTGTCGGGTTGCGGTTCGACCTGCCAGAGCCGGTCAAGACCGAGACGCCCAAAGCCCCGGGGACGGACCCCAAAAAGCCACCGATCCTTTGGTGAACGTGCTTTTTGCACAGGCTAGTACCCAGCGGTCCTGTCAACCAGATGCAGATATGGCAAACCTGCTTCGCCACGGCGTATGTTTTCTGCGATGACCTGACTGGCGGTATCGCTGCGCGTTTCTGAGGCGATGTGCGGGGTAACAGTAACGTTCGGATGTGCCCAATATGGATGGTCAGCAGGCAAGGGTTCGATACGGAATACATCTAACGTTGCATGGCCGATTTGCCCGCTATCAAGTGCGGCAAGCAACGCGTCATCATCAATCAGCGGGCCGCGGCCAGGGTTGATAATTTTAGCGCCTTTTGGCATGAGTGCCAGCGTTTCTGTATTTAAGATATTCTCGGTTTCCGGGGTTTTGGGAAGCAAGAGAACAAGAATTTCAGAGGATCGCAGAACAGTTTTCAGACCCTCTTCGCCACTGTGGCACGTGATATTATCAAGCTGTTTTTTACTTTTGCTCCAGCCAAGGATATTGAAGCGGAGTGCTGAAAGGGCCTCTCCACAGGCTTGCCCCAATGCACCAAGCCCAAGAATGCCAACAGTTCTGTTTCGCGCGAGCGGTGGAACATAGTCGCGCCAAACTCCGTCCTGGCCATGAACATGCAAGTCCATCCCTAAATGGTGCCGCAGAACATGGCCTGTCACCCATTCGACCATGCCTTCGCTAAGCCCACTGTCAACCATCCGGGCCAGCGGAATTTTAAGGGTCGGATTGCCAACAACATCCTCAACCCCAGCCCAGAGGCTCAAGACTGCCTTTGCCCGGACGAATGGTGAAAAATCTTTGAGCGGCCCGTTTGGAGCGTAGACAATATAGTCAATGGTCGAGGGGTCGTCGCATTTGTCTGACAGAGAGTAGCGTAGCCCTGTTTCATCCAGCGCCTTGCGGAGGGGAGCCTCATATTCATCCCACCGCACGTCTTTAGCCGCAAAATAGATGTGGATCATCGCATGAAACCCCGCGTCTTAAGTTATCCGTTACTTTTCCTGCCAACGATCTAACGTGAGAAAGAAGCAGGGACCAGCGCGAAGTCGCGTCAAACGTTAGCGAGGCCTGTGGACATGTGCGCTTTGGACGAGACCAAAAGCCACAAGAATAACAAGCATGGCAGAACCGCCATAAGACACGAGAGGCAAAGGCACACCAACAACAGGTGCGAGCCCCATAACCATGGACATGTTCACCGCGAAGAACAAAAAGAAAGTCGCCGCTATTCCCAGCGTAAGCAGAGAGGAAAACCGATCCTTATTGCGAAGCGCGGAGATAACACAAAAGAAGATTATCAGTGTATAGAGCGTGAGTAGTGAAATCCCACCCACAAAGCCGAACTCTTCGGCGAGTGTCGTGAAAATAAAGTCTGTATGTTTTTCGGGCAAAAAGTTCAGCCGACTTTGCGTACCCTGCATGAAGCCGCGCCCGGTCCACCCGCCAGACCCAAGCGCGATCTTGGATTGCGTAATATGGTAACCCGCCCCGAGCGGGTCGCTTGAAGGATCAAGAAAGGTATCAATCCGGCGATACTGATAGTCTTTCAGGAATTGCCATTCGGTGCCACGCAGTTTGAAAACAGCTGTTATCGCGCCAACGCCGCTCGCAACGACACCTGCAAAATAGTACCAGCTGACACCGGCAAGAAACATAATAATCCCCCCACCTGCTACCAAAAGGATGGCTGTTCCGAGATCAGGTTGTCGTAACACAAGGTAGGTCGGGACAAGGATCAGCAATATTGGGATGATTACCCAAAAGGGTCGGGATGTTTTCTTGACGTCAAGCCAGTCGTAGTAGGCAGCGAGGATCATCACCAGTGTAAATTTTGTTAATTCCGAAGGTTGAAGGCGCATGAAACCGAGGTCGATCCAGCGCTGAGCCCCCATGCCAACGGCACCAAACAGCTCTACCAGCAGCAAGAGCGCGAGCGAGCCAAGATATGCGACGCCAGCCATGTTGCGCCAAAACCAGATCGGCACCATTGCAACGAGGAACATCAAGACCATTCCAAGACCAAACCGTTTCATCTGCGGTTCGACCCAAGGTGTCAAAGAGCCACCTGCAACAGAGAACAGCATCAGGAAACCAACGCAGCTCACGGCCGTCAGCAGCAGGATCACAGGCCAGTTCAAGTGAAAAATCTTGCTTAGCCCGGTTGGCGCTGTCTTTAGGTTGTACTCCAGGTAACTCATGCCTGATCTTTTCCATCCTCGGCAGAACTGGGGTTGCGAAGCGGAAGTTCGCGCTGCATCTCGCGTATCCGCTCGTGGTCTGCGGCGGGATAAGCTGCCAGAGGTGGTAACCCTCCGTAGAGCGCCTGCAGAACAATATCGCGCGCGACAGGGGCCGCCGCTTTGGAACCGCCGCCGCCATGTTCCACCACAACAGATACAGCGATTTTTGGCGCATCAAATGGCGCGAAACATACGAATAATGCGTGGTCGCGCTGCTCCCAGGGAACATCCTGATTTCGAACAACAGCACTGCGGACCTGGCTGGTGCCGGTTTTGCCAGCCATCCGAAACGCATCTTCAACGATACGTGACCTGAAGGCGGTTCCGCGGCGGCTGTTAGAAACGTCAAACATCGCGCGTCGTACCTGACGCAGCAGGTTTTCATTCAGACCTAAAGAGTCTCCGGCATGGCTGGGTTGCTCGACACCATTGATTGATTTCACAAGCCTGGGTGTCACTGACCTGCCAGTCGCCAAACGTGCGGCCATTATTGAAAGCTGTAGGGGCGAAGCCAACACAAACCCCTGTCCAATTGCAGCGTTCAGCGTATCGCCAACCTGCCATCCTTCGCCGTGCCGCTCTCTTTTCCAGTCCTTTGTCGGGGCAAGCCCCTGTGCAACTGCTGACATAGGCAGGTCGTGCCGTTCGCCAAGACCAAGAAGCCTTGCCATTGCCGAGATTTTTTCAATTCCAACACGCTGAGCAAGCTCGTAATAGTAAACGTCGCACGATCGCATCAAGCTGTCGTGAAGGTTTACATTGCCATGTCCACCCCGCTTCCAGCAATGGAAACGGCGGCCACCGAGGTACGTGTAGCCAGGGCAGTAAACCGTATCCTCGGGCGATACTACGCCGTCGTGAAGTGCGGCGAGCGCAGTGACCATTTTAAACGTTGAACCCGGCGGGTAGGTGCCCTGAACTGCTTTTCCAGCCAGTGGGCGGTATTTGTTTTCAGTCAATTCTGAATAGTCGGCGACGGAAATCCCACGAACGAATTTATTCGGATCGAACGACGGTGAAGATGCGATTGCAAGCAGGTCGCCCGTTTCCGTGTCAATGACAGAAGCGGCAGCACTTTCGCCCGCGAGACGTGCCTGTATGAAATTCTGCAAATCAGCGTCCACCGAAAGCTGGATGTTCGCTCCGGGTTCACCATCTATCCGGTCAAGTTCACGCATAACGCGGCCAGTTGCATTGACTTCAATACGGCGATGACCAGCTTTGCCGCGCAGTTCGTGTTCGAGTTTCGCCTCAACACCCGATTTGCCAATTTGAAATTTGGGAATCTGTAACAGCGGGTCGGGGTCGTTCAGCCGTTCTAGATCATAATCGCTTACAGGTCCGACATAGCCCACAACATGGGCAAAATCCTGACCACGCGGATAGCCCCGCGACAAACCAACCTCGGGCGTTACGCCGGGCAGGGCGGGCGCATTCACTGCAACGGCAGAGATATCTTCCCATCGCAGACGATCTGCAACAGTTACCGGTACAAAAGGGCTTCGGCGATAAATCTCGCGCGTGGCACGCTCAAGATCCTCTTCGGTAAGAGGCACAAGTTGCGCAAGGCGTGCAAGAACTTCTTCAACATCGCCAGCATCCTCACGCACCAGAACGATTTTGTAGTTTTGTTCATTAGCGGCCAGCAATGCACCGTTGCGGTCGAACATCAGGCCTCTGGCCGGAGGCAGGAGACGAACGTTGATCCGGTTTTCTTCAGCCAACATGCGAAACTGGTCGGCCTGATCAACCTGCAAATACCGCATTCTGAGGCCGAGTGCACCGACAAAGGCCAATTGCGCCCCACCCATAATCAGACCTCGCCGCGAAATCTTTCGCGAACTGAACTCTGAATCTTTGGTGGTGCGTTTCATTGGGTAAGTCTCTACCTGTTCAGTTCTGCCGGAGTGATTTTCGAAATGCCAAGGGCATATTTTGAGAATAGCACAGTCAAGGGATAGGCCAAACTGGTTGCAAGAAATTGCAGGAGTGAAAGGCCAAGAACGGGTGGATCAACCATCAGGATCAACAGGATCAATCGGTTGCCAAGCAAAACACCAGCGATGACGACGGTTACAACTGCCCATTCCAAAAGAAATGGAAATTCACGAATGAAATGGCTGCGCGCACGCAAAAATTCGGTTCCCAATACAGCGAGCGCGGCCATTAACCCTGGTGGTCGCAAGAAAAACATATCCGAAATCAGAAAGACGATCCCAACCGAAAGCGCCGGAAGGTAGTCAGGCCGCCGCACCACCCAGCAGAATGATAAACAGATCAGCAGATCAGGCGCAGACCATTGGGTCGGAATAGTCTGCATCGGCAGAAGGTGGAAAAAAACAATGATGGCACAAAGACCCAGGAAAGCGACCCGATAGACCCAAATACGAGATGTCACCGGGTTAATCATTGGCTTCGATCTCGGTTGTTTCTGTTGTGTTTTCGGTGGTGGCAGGTGGTGCCAGCAAACCACCCGGGTCATGTATCTGTTCATGTTCACGACTGCGCAGAACACGTAAAAACTCAAGGCGCTCATAATCAGCTGCCAGTCGAACCCGCAATCGGCCATCTGTTCCAAGCGCGACTTGCCCCACAAGCAATCCGGCGGGAAAGACACCTCCGTCGCCGGAAGACACGACCCTGTCGCCGGGGCGTATGAGTTCCGGGTTTTCCAGTAGTTCAAGGGGCGGTGCTGCGGTGTTATCTCCTGTTAAAAGTGCGCGCTGACCCGTTGGTTGGATCGCAACCGGGATTCGGCTGTTTGAATCTGTAAGCAAGATCACCCGGGCGGTGTTACGTCCGACACCCGAGATACGCCCGACAATTCCAATTCCGTCCATTGTTGCCCAGCCGTCTTTGATGCCGTCGCGTTTCCCAACATTCACCAACACGGATTGGCGAAACGGTGACCCGCTGTCTGCAATCACAACTCCGGTAACATAAGTCAAAAGTGGGTCCAGCCGGACATTGTTCAGGTCGAGCAATCTTGCATTCTTTTGTTCTAACTGGAGCGCGGCCTCTTTCCATGCTTTCATCTGCTGGAGTTCGCGGCGCAGTTCCTGATTTTGTTCATAAATCCGCTGGTAACTCTGAAAGTCTGAAAACATCGATGTCGCGGCTGTTACAGGGCGCAACGCCCAATCAAAACTTGGCATAACCCTGTCGACCAGATTGGCACGAAATCGTTCGACCCGCGGGCTATCAATGCGCCAGAGCAAAAACAGACCGATAAGAACGAAAATCAGCAGACCGACCAGGATACGCCTGACCGGGCGGACATATTCGTCGCCTGAGTTTCTGTCCTTTGCCACGGCAATTCCCCGTGTCGCCTCATTCAGCTATCGTAATCAATCACATGGCGCAGCTGTTTTTCATACTCGAGTGCCTTGCCTGTTCCAAGCGCCACACAGTTCAGAGATTCATCTGCAACCGAGATTGCAAGCCCGGTCTGTTCGCGCAAAGCCAGATCAAGTTCTCCAAGCAATGCGCCACCGCCGGTAAGCATTACGCCCCGGTCAACAATATCCGCAGCAAGATCAGGAGGCGTGGCCTCGAGCGCGATCATCACAGCCTCACAAATCTGCTGGACGGGTTCGGCCAGTGCTTCGGCGACCTGCGCCTGATTGATCTCGATTTCTTTTGGCACACCATTCAGCAAATCGCGTCCGCGAATTTGCATGGAGGCACCCCGCCCGTCATCCGGCATCCGCGCGGTCCCGATAGAGGTCTTGATGCGTTCGGCAGTGGATTCACCAATCAGAAGGTTTTGCTGACGGCGTAGGTAATTCACGATTGCCTCGTCCATCCGGTCACCACCGACACGCACGGAGCGGGCATAGACGATATCGCCAAGCGAAAGCACCGCAACTTCGGTTGTGCCGCCACCGATATCAACAACCATATTCCCGGTCGGGTCAGTGATGGGCATACCAGCGCCAATTGCAGCCGCAATCGGCTCAGCAATCAACCCCGCGCGGCGTGCGCCCGCAGACATAACTGACTGTCGGATGGCGCGCTTTTCAACGGGGGTCGCGCCATGTGGGACGCAGACGATAATTTTTGGTTTTGAAAACGTTGTTCGCTTGTGAACTTTCCGAATGAAATGCTTGATCATTTCCTCGGCTGTGTCGAAATCGGCAATCACGCCTTCGCGCATCGGCCGGATTGCCTGAATGCTGCCCGGAGTACGGCCCAACATAAGTTTAGCGTCTTCGCCGACCGCTAGAACTTTCTTAACACCATCCTTGATGTGGTAGGCGACTACAGAAGGTTCTGAAAGGACGACACCCTTGCCTTTGACGTAAACCAACGTATTGGCCGTGCCGAGGTCAATTGCCATATCGGAGGAAAAAAGGCCTCTGAGAAAATCT
>Ga0316204_10011745_pt1 | contig 10880 bp, 10 predicted proteins | sample 6monrhotite_MG_2_FD_205661 | JGI IMG/M metagenome (GOLD analysis project Ga0316204, IMG submission 205661) | Microbial mat bacterial communities from mineral coupon in-situ incubated in ocean water Damariscotta River, Maine, United States -... | ecosystem: Environmental > Aquatic > Marine >... | reverse complement strand
CCATAACTTCGGGGTGGCCATGACCCAAAAGCATAGGGCCAGATCCGATCAGGTAATCGATATATTCGTTTCCGTCCTCGTCCCAAACGTGGCTGCCTTCCCCGCGCGCAATCATGATCCCAGGGTCAAAATTACCGAACCCGCCAGCGGGCAAAACGGCTTTTGCGCGTGCGATCCAATCGGCTTGAGATGTCAGTTTTTGCATGTCTTAGTCCAATTCAAGAATAGGAGTTCCAAGGTGGTCTATGTCAGGTGTTACGCCTAGGCCTGCGCCGTCCGGCGGGGCGATGCGGCCGTTTTCGCGGGTCGGGCAGTCGGGTGCTATCCGTGGTGCGACGTAGGACGACAGATCGCAGGTGTTGAGCAGCGCGCCATGCGGTGTCGAGGCTGCGAAATGGAGTGAAGCGGCTGTGACGATGTCCGAACCCCATGTACATTCGGCGCAAATTTCTGCCCCCAGATGTATGGCAAGATCACGCGCACGGCGCATGGCCGAAAGCCCCCCGAATTTCGACAGCTTCAGCGCGACGGCGTCGAGGCATCCAAGCTCGGCAGCCCGCATGAGAGACGCGAGATCATAGGCACCTTCGTCGATTTTCATCGGCAGGCCAGTCGCTTGTCGCACGGCAGCACAGTCCTCAATTCTCTTGCAAGGTTGTTCCAGCATAATGTCGAAATTTGCCGATGCGCGGCCCGTACGTGTGGCTTGCAGCTTCGTGGCCCCGCAGTTCCAGTCGCCATAAACCAAAGGCCCACGGCCTACAGCCTCGCGCACCTTCGTCAGCCGTTCGGCGTCTGCTTCCCAATCCGCATCCGCTCCGAGTTTCACCTGAAACTGGCGAATGCCGGTGGCGTAAGCCTCCTTGGCGATCCGCGCCATTTCGTCAGGTGCAATGCAGGTGATCGAATGATAAAGCGGCATGTCGCGGCGGGTTCGTCCGCCTAGAAGCTGGTAGAGCGGCAGATTGGTAGCTTTGCCGTAAAGGTCCCAAAGCGCCATATCGACGATGGATTTTGCCGCCAGATGTCCTTGCAGGAACCCGTCCAGTTTGCGCATTGGGGCATCGACACCCGTTGGCGTGATACCAAGAATTTCAGGAGCCATTTCTTGAACAGCGCTCGGCACGCCATCTGCAAAGGCGGGTAGGTAATGCGGGATCGGGCAAACTTCGCCCCATCCCTTCAGCCCAGTATCGGTTTCCAGACACAGCACGTGGGTTTTGACTGTGTCGCAAGTTTTCCCCTCGGCCATGTAGTAGGTTTCATGGCTGGTCAGGTCGACCGACCAGAGGATGATGCGGCTGACTTTCATGTATAGATCGCCACGGGATCACCCAAAACATCTTCATCAGGATGCACGCCTAAACCCGGAGTTTCGGGCAGGTGTAAATGACCGTCCTTGTTGCGCGGCCCGCGTCCGCCCGCGATGTCCACCGTCAGCATATCCTGACAGGCCCAGACAGCATGGCAGTTTGCATCAGGGATCGTGGCTGCCAAGTGCAATGCTTCGGTGTCAGCCAAGACCGAACCACCCGTCGCCATCACAAACATGTCGATACCGTGCGCCAAGGCAACGTCGCGCATGCGGGCAGCTTTGGTCAGGCCACCGACACGGTTAAGCTTGATGCCAAAGACCTCGGCCAAGCCATCACGCGCGATGCGGGCAGCGTCTTGGAGGGTGACCAACGCCTCATCCACCGACACAGGCGCTGAATGCTTGCCGGAAATCGCGGCAACATCATCCAGCGTTTCGCAAGGCTGCTCAAACATCACGTTCAGATCCTCAGTCGCGGACATCACGCGCAGCGCTTGTTGGCGGGTCCATCCACGATTTACGTCATATAGAACGATTTCGCCCTCGCGCCGGATGTCTTCGACGTCACGCACCCTTGCGATATCACGTTCCACATCGCCGCCAATCTTAACCGAATGCGCGATGTAGCCTCGCTGGCGGTAGCGGTCGATCACAGCGCGGGTTTCTTCGACCGTCTTGGCCCCGACGGAAGACGCAATGGGACGCGGCGTGCGTGATCCGCCGCCCAACAGATCGGCAATAGGCAGGCCAGCGGTTTGCCCCGCAATATCCCAGCACGCCATATCAATCGGGCTTTTTGCATAAAGATGACCGGGCAGCGCGAGGTCCATCGCCCGTTCCACGTCCAGCACTTTGCGTGGATCAAGGCCCATGATGAACGGTGCCATCGTCTCGATTCCTGCACGAATGCCGGGCCCGTGCGCGGGCACATAGGTGTGCCCCCAAGGCGTGCCTTCACCCCAACCTGTGACGCCAGCGTCAGTCTCGATCTTGACCAGCGTTGCGTCGAGCATTTCAAACTTCAGCCTCCCACCCGACAGCCAATAGGGATGCTCAAGTGGCAGATCGACTTGGTAAACAGAGATGCGAATGATTTTCATAAGGTATACTCCGAAACCGGCGCGCCAAGGCTTTCGAAATCAGGTGTTACACCAAGGCCCGGCGTATCTGGCGCATATAGTTTCCCGCCCTCCGTCCAAGCCCCGCCGATGCCAGTTGATCGCGTGTTATAGTTCATAAGGTCTGTCGTATTTTGCAGGTATTCATGCGGGGTAGAAGCCGCGAAATGAGCGACAAGCGCGGTCGTAATTTCACCGCCCCATGTGTCCTCTGCAACAACAGGGATACGGTTTTCGACCAAGAAGTCCCGCACGCGCCGCGCCTTTGATATTCCGCCAAGGTTTGAGAGTTTCAGACAGCAAATTTCGGCACCGCGATCCGCAACAATACGCTGAGCCGCAGCCATACCCGTGACGCATTCGTCCAACTTCATGGGTTGCTGGGCAATGCGCCGAACTTGCTGGCACTCCTCATAAGTCCGGCAGGGCTGTTCAAGGATGTAATCGAGATCAGCTGTCGCGCGGGCCACACGGATGGCATTGTCCACACGCCATCCTTGGTTTGCGTCGGCCATCGCCTTTTCGCCTGATTTTAGTAGCCCGACACCTGCTATGATCCTGTCGATATCTGCGGCCCAATCACCGCCCACTTTGATTTGGAATTGCATGTATCCGTCCGCACGATAGCGTGCCATTTCGGCAAGCGTTTCATCCGTGCCCTTTTGTGGGGCTACTCGGTACATTGGCGCACCTTCGGTCAGCTTGCCGCCCAAGAGCATCCAGACGGGCTGACCGCAGGCTTGCCCCAAAATATCCCAGCAGGCTGCATCAAATGGAGCCTTGGCATACCCGTGCCCTTGCACTGTGTGATCCATGAGCTGCTCAATGCGCGCGACTTGGCGCGGGTCTTCGCCCAGCAGTTTTAGAGCAGCAAGGCGGACAAAGGCCTCGACCCCTTCGGAGTGGGCCACCATGTAGTTTTCGCCACACGGTGTGAATTCGCCACAGCCTTGCAGGCCCGCATCAGTGTCGATGACGACGACGCTAGCCCGCGCCGTTTCCATCGCGTTGCCAGCACCCCAGACATATACACCACCGACGTAGGGCAGGTCTGTTTTGTAAATACGGATGCGGGTGATCTTCATGGGCAGACCACAATGTTGCCCGTATGAGTTTTGGCGATAAAGGCGGCTTGAGCCTCGCGAAGCTGATCCAGTGGATAGGTCGCAGCGAGGGCTGGTTTAATCTCGCCCGCCTCAATATAGCGGATCAGGTTTGGCATGACCTCGGGCGTGATTACGGTCGAGCCAGTGAAAGTTAGGTCGCGCAGGTAAAAGGTGCGCAGGTCCAGCTCAACCATCGGCCCCGCAATCGCACCAGAACAGGTGTAGCGACCACCGCGTTCAAGAATGTCTATCAGGGTCGGCCAGTATGGACCGCCGACGACATCAGCAACCACGGTGACCTTTTCATCGCCCAATGCCGTCCGCAGATTGTCAGGCGTGCGAGACAAAATCATGTCTGCGCCAAGGGCGGCAACGTCTTTGTGTTTCGCATCTGATGCCATTGCGATCACGCGTGCGCCGCGCCGTTTTGCCAGTTGCACAAGCGCACCGCCGACGCCGCCGGATGCGCCGGGTATCAGAACAGCATCTTTTGGTCCAACCTGCGCGCGGGTTAGCATTCCTTCAGCGGTGGAATAAGAACATGAGAAAGTTGCAAGCTCTGCATCGGACAAATCAGATTGGATTGCTAAGGCATTCCGCGATGGCGTTGTCGTGAACTCGGCGAAGCCGCCGTCACGCTCTGATCCGAAGTAACCTGTCTTGTTCATATTGTCTGGCTCATTTGCATCCCGCAACCAGCCGTCGGTGATGACCCTTTCACCAATTCGCGTTGCGTCAACGCCTGCGCCAACAGCTACGATTTTCCCGCAAACATCTGCCCCTTGGATCCGCGGAAATGTGATTGGCGCACCGCCCCAAGTTGGGTCGTCTTCACCAACTTCCTCGAACGCTCCACCGGTTGTGGCATCTGTGACGGTCTTGGAATACCAGCCAGAACGCGTGTTGACGTCGGTATTGTTCAACCCGCAGGCACCAACACGGATCAATACCTCGCCCTTAGCAGGTTCAGGACGCGGCCAGTCGGTGTGCAGTGCCAACTGGTCGATGTCGCCATGGCCCATAGTGACCACCGCGCGCATTGTTTCAGGCAAGGTCATGACGCATCCATTCGAGGTTTCAGGCTGTCAGGGTCATAGGCAGGCGCCCCCAAGACCCGCGCGGCCCTGGGTTCTCCGTGAATGACCACTGACAACGTTGTGTCGGGAAAGGCGGCTTCTGGCTTGATGTACGCAAATGCCAAAATTTTGCCGACAGTGGGACCGTAAGCTACGGATGCGGTTGACCCTACGACTTGGCCGTTCAGCATGACCGCTTCGCCGCCGTGGCCATCCGCTTTGCCGTCTGGTTCTATCTCAAGGTAAGCGCACACCCATTTCAGGTCGTTGTTCAACGTCTTGTCACGACCCAGATAGTCTTTGTCCGTGCGGGCAAAGCGCAGCACATCCGCCTCGGCGAGCGTCACTTCGTTGGTCAGCTCTCCTGCGCCTTTAAAGCCCTTTTCCAGCCGCATCACGTTCATCGCGAATGAGCCATAGTCAGCGATGCCATGTGCTTCTCCCGCTGCCCACAATGCGGTGTAGACATCGAGACAGGTGGTATGTGGCATGTGAAATTCCCAGCCCAACTCACCCGCATAGGACATGCGGAAGGCCCAGATGTCATGGCCCGCGACCGTGATTTGCTGTGCCGACAGCCAGCGAAAACCCGCGTTTGACAGGTCGGCATCCGTGCACGCGGCCAGAACATCCCGTGCCTTAGGGCCATTGAGCGAAAGGGCGGACCAGTCAGATGACAATGCGGTAATCGTCACGTCTTCCGCGCCGCGCTGCTGTGCCAAATGGTCGAGTAACCTTTGTTCAAAGAACGCAGCACACACCAGATAGAATTGGTCATCAGCCATGCGTACGATGGTCGTTTCAAGCTCAATCCGGCCTGCACGGTTCAGCATATGTGTAAGGGTAATGGACCCCACTTTCTGCGGCATCCGGTTCGCCGTGAGACGATCCAAGAGAGCGTAGGCATCCGGCCCCTCAACGAGGACCTTGGTGAACGCGGTCACATCCATGATGCCGACGCTGTCGCGCACCGCTTTCACCTCGGCCGCGACCATGTCGTCTACGGGGGTGCGATTGAAGGAATAGTGATCTTCCTGCGCGATCCCTTTGGCAAAGAAGCGCGGACGTTCGAACCCGTAGACTTCTTCGTGGACAGCGCCTTTGGACTTTAAGAGATCGTGCAGGGGCGATGGTTTAATCGGGCGTCCTGCCAAACGGTTGAAATGCGGAAACGGGATTTCATGTCGCAGGCAGTAATCTTCTTCGGCTTTCACCACCTGCCAGTTTTTGGTGGCATAACTGCCAAAGCGCCGTGGATCATATTCCCGCATAGAAATATCAGCAGCACCATGCACCATCCACCGCGCCAACTCACGGGTCAGGCCCGGCCCCCAGCCGATGCCGATTTGCGTGCCACAGCAGCACCAGTAATTGCGCACGCCCGGTGCTGGACCGATCAGCGGATTGCCATCAGGCGGGTGGCTGATTGCACCGTGTACTTCGCGCTGAATGCCAAGTTCTGCAAAGATTGGCATGCGGTTTAGAGATTCCTCAAGATAGGGCATGACGCGATCATAGTCGGCATCAAACAGCCAATTTTCATAGTCCCAAGGGCAATGATCGTGCCAGACGGAATTCGGGTTCTCTTTTTCGTAAATCCCGATCAGCCCACGCTTTTGCTCCATCCGGATGTAGCCGGACACTTTCTTGTCGTCGCGAATGACAGGCAGTTCCGTTTCAAGCGCCTCAAATTCTGGCACAGGCTCGGTCACAAAATAATGGTGCGTCATCGACGTCATCGGCAGCTGCAGTCCAGACCATTCGCCCATTTGCCGCGCATAAGTGCCGCCTGCGTTGACCACGTGTTCGCAGGTGATCACTCCCTTGTCCGTCTCGATCTGCCATTCACCCGACGGCAGCTGCGTGATGTTCGTCGCACGGCATTGGCGGATGATTTTGACACCCTTTTGACGCGCACCAGCTGCCATCGCCATCGTGACGTTGGTCGGATCAACGTGCCCGTCATCCGGTGTGTGTAGCGCACCTAGAACACCGTCGAGGTTGTAGAACGGATGCAGTTCAGCCACCTTTTCAGGCCCGACCAACTCGATGTTGAAGCCAAGCGAGCGACCCACAGATAGGGTGTGGCGCAGCCAGTCCATCTCACCCTCGGTATAGGCCAGTCTGAACGAGCCGCAGCCGTGCCAAGTAACAGGTTGGCCTGTCTCGGCCTCTAGCCCGCTTGCGTACAGCCCGATGTTGTAATCGACGCATTTGCCCAAACCAAAGCTGGACGTGGAATGTGTAATCTGCCCCGCGGCGTGCCACGTGCTCCCCGATGTCAGTTCCGCTTTTTCGAGCAGCACAGTATCATCGCCCCAGCCCTCATGGCCAAGATGGTACGCAAGTCCGACACCCATGACGCCGCCTCCAACGATGACAACGCGTGCGGTGGTTGGAAATTCAGTGGCCACGGGAAACATTCCTTTATGAGTCGTATTTTCTGTGGACAGGCTATGCGGACAAAAGTACCATCGTCAATCATGAATGGGACAAATGTATCAAATACGATTCTGAGCCGCCTTGCTGGGGAGTTGTCAGAGCTGACACCAGAGGCGCGTAAGGCCGCGACCTACGTGTTGGAAAACCCGCGCGATGTGGGGGTGTCTACAGTGCGCGAAATAGCCCAAGCCGCGAATGTAAAACCAAACACCGTTGTTCGGATGGCGCGGCAAGTGGGGTTTGAAGGCTACGAGGACTTCCGCGAACCCTTTCGGGACGCCATTCGCAACGGTGCCGCAGATTTCCCTGACCGCGCGCGGTGGTTGCAAGATATCTCAAAATCAGGCGATCTTGGCGGCCTTTACGCCGATATGGTGCGCGAAGTGATGGCCAACATCGAGGAGACTTTCGCAGGCATTTCAACAGAAGATATGAAAGCGGCAGCCGAGGCGATTTGGAGCGCACGGCGGGTTTTTACCTTGGGGGTTGGGGTCAACAATTCAGTCGCGCGCAATTTTACCTATTTGGCCTCGACAGGCATGACCGAATTTCATGCGATTCCGCGCCCCGGGTCCACACCAGTCGATGACCTCGCATGGGCGGATGACAACGACATTTTGATTGCCGTCACCTGCAAGCCCTATCGGTCCGAAGTCGTCGAAGCCGTCGCAATCGCGAAAGAGCAAGGTATGACTATCGTGGCCTTATCTGACAGCCCCGCCAGTCCGATCATCCGCATGGCGGACCATGGCTTTGTCGTCTCCGTTGAAACCCCACAGTTCTTTCCCTCGTCGGTAAGCATCATCGCGCTGCTTGAAACGCTTTTGTCGTTTGTGATCGCCGTGGCGAGCGACGAAATCCCGAAACGTGTCGAAACGTTCCACAAGCGTCGCCACCAACTTGGCCTGTACCATTCGGAGGACACATGACCGAACCGATAAGATCATTGGCTGCGCGGTACTACACCGACCGCCAAGTGTTTGAGGTCGAGAATGCGGGGCTTCTTGCGAAGACGTGGCAGTTTGGATGCCATGCATCAGAGTTGGAAAACCCGGGCGACTACGCCACGTTTGAAATCGCAGGCGAAAACCTTTTTGCGATCCGTGGGCGCGACGACAAAATCCGCGTGTTCTACAACGTCTGCCAGCACCGTGCCCACCAACTGGTAAGCGGCACCGGCACCACCCGTGTCGTGGTGTGCCCCTATCACGCGTGGACCTACGAGCTGACGGGTGAGTTGCGTGCAGGGCCGAATATAAATGCCGTCGAAGGGTTTGATAAATCCGGCATTTGCCTGACTGAAGTGCGCGCAGAAGAGTTCGTGGGGTTCGTCTTTGTGAACCTCGATCCAGATGCGGCCCCTATGGAGGAATGGTTCCCGAACGCACGCGCTGAGTTGGAAGAATGGGTGCCAAACTGGGCCGACTTAAAGCCGCTGGAATGGGTCGACATTCCGGAGAACTGCAACTGGAAAGTCTCGGTCGAAAACTATTCGGAATGCTATCATTGCTCGCTCAACCATCCGACCTTTGCCAATGGCGTTGTCAAACCTGAAACCTACGACATTCAGCCCCAAGGCAAGTGTTTGCGTCACACAACCGAATGCCAAAGCCTCGAGGACATGACCTATGATGTCCATTCAGGGTTTGCACACCAGTATGAATATTCAAGCTGGTTCCTTTGGCCGATGTTCTCGTTCCAAGTTTATCCGGGCAATGTGCTGAACACCTATCACTGGCGCGCGATTGATGCCGATCATGTGGTGGTCTGGCGTGGGTGGTATTCTATAGGCGGGGTCGAGGACGACAAGGTCCGTCTGTTGGCAGTGCAAGACCGCGAAACGACGGTAGAAGAGGACATTCATCTGGTTGAAAGCGTGCAGCGCGGCCTTGGTTCGCGTGGTTACAAACCGGGCCCGCTGGTCGTTGATCCCAAAGGCGGCGTTAATTCAGAACACCCTATCATGCACCTGCAACGTTGGATGAAGGAAGCTATTGATGGCTGATTTCGCAATGCCTGAGAAATGGACAGCAGATCAAAAGCTTTTCCCACACCAAGTCGGATTTACCTGCCCGCCCTTTGACTATGACGCGGCCCCGTCGGACTTCCTGCGCATGTCGCCAGAAAGCGTCGGCGTACATGGCTGGATGCTGCATGTGCCTGATTACGTGCATGGGTTGGATCAGCGCAAAAAGAACTTCGGGATGATGGAAGATTTTGTGCATTGCATGGCCCGCAATGGCGTCGAGGTCTGCGGTCAGGTTGGGTCCAATTGGGTGCATGCCTCGGGTCTCGGCGTTGAGGGCATCCGCCAGCATTGCGCTGACCTGTCCGATAAATACGAGACCCGTTTTCATATGGCTGGCTATGCGATGGTCGAAGCCTTGCGCGCCATGAACGTGGAAAAGGTCGCGTTAAACGGTGCCTATCACTGGCCAGCTTGGTGGCAGGGTACCGCCGGGTTCCTGCGCGAGGCGGGATTTGACGTGCTTTGGGCTGGGAACTTCGTCGATCAAGGATGGTTCCCCGACCAAGAGGCAGTGAACGCCAAACGCTGGATATTTGACGGCGACCTGTTTGATCGCAGCTTTTCTTACGTCGCTGAACAGGCCCCCGATGCTGACGCTTATCTGATCAATGGTATGTGTAATTTTCGAAGCGGCCCGAACGGGCTTCCGCAACGCCCTTTGCATCTTGCCCGCGATATGGAGGCCAAGCTGGGTAAACCGGTCATTGGCCATGACACAGCGCTTTATTGGCGGATCATGAAGGACCTCTGCATCGCGCCGACCACGCAGCAAAGCATGCTGTTGGAGAGCCTCCATGCATAAGATTGTCGCCCTTTGGGCCATCCCGCGCTCCACGTCGACAGCGTTTGAATGGATGATGCGGCAGCGTGGCGATCTCGACTGCTTGCACGAACCTTTTGGCGAGGCGTGGTATCAGGGCGAAGACCCGTTCTGGCCCCGTTTCAAAGAGGGTGAGAAGACCACAAAAGGTCTAAGCATCGAAAGCGTTTGGGACGATATTCAGAACCGCGCCTCGAAAGGCCCCGTCTTCCTCAAGGACTTCCCACACTACATCAACCACATGTGGACGCCGGACTTTCTGGGGCAATTCACCCATGCCTTCCTGATCCGCGATCCGGCCAAAACGATCTCAAGCATGTACAACAAATGGCCCGATTTCGATGAGCTAGAGGTCGGCTTTCCAGAACAGCGCGCCTTGTTCGATCTGTTATGGGCGTTGAACGGCACCCCGCCGCATGTGATCGACAGTGACGATCTGCTGGAGGACCCCGGCAAAATGGTCGCGGCATTCTGCGATGCTGTTGGCATCCCGTTCATATCCGATGCCATGTCATGGGAACCGGGAGGTAACCCATCCGTGCACAGCTGGTGGGACGGCGGGTCGTTTCACGCCAACCTCGCTCAATCCACTGGCCTGACGCCGCAGGTGCGTCGCTATGTCGAAGTCGCTGATGCCCCCGAACGGGTGCGCCGCGTCCACAGGCGAATGAAGCCACATTACGATCACCTTTTTCAGCATCGGATCAAACCAGCATGAAGACCTATTGGCAAAACTACATTGATGGCGCGTGGGTCGACGGCCGCGCGGGGCGGATTGATGTGATCAACCCCGGCACAGGCGAAAAGCTAGGGTCAGGCCCTATTAATCTCTTGCGCGGCTGACATAGTTCTGAATCAATGCCTTCCAAAGTGAGGAGGGCAGGATGTCGGATCAATTTTGGCTCAGCAAAGAGCAACTGGCGCGGATCAAACCATATTTTCCTTTGTCGCACGGGGTGCCTCGGGTTGATGAT
>Ga0316204_10011743_pt1 | contig 10881 bp, 9 predicted proteins | sample 6monrhotite_MG_2_FD_205661 | JGI IMG/M metagenome (GOLD analysis project Ga0316204, IMG submission 205661) | Microbial mat bacterial communities from mineral coupon in-situ incubated in ocean water Damariscotta River, Maine, United States -... | ecosystem: Environmental > Aquatic > Marine >... | reverse complement strand
GGTCGCAGGACCCGGCAAAGCGGTGATTATAAAGAATCCCAATGTGGACCCACAAAGAGGAACATGATGCGACAGTTCATTATTCAACTCATCATCTTCGGTTTCGTAGCAGCAACCTGCACACAAGCACACGGGCAGAGCCTGTACCTTTCACAGGATGAAACGGATGCCTCCCCAGATGCAACACAATCTGTCTTGTACCTTGAAGAGGTATCCATGTACTACATCTCCGCGCCTGAAACACGGACTATCAAGGTACACGACATCATCACGATCATCATCGATGAAAACAGCTCGCAAACAAGCTCGCAGAAGCTAGAAACTGAGAAAGAATCAAAGTCTGACGCGTCAATCAACGCGATGGTCGATCTGATGCAGCTCCTCGAACTCCGAGTTCGCGAGGGCGATATCTCCAACACCGACCTGATTGATTTCACCACATCGAGAGAGTTCACTGGCGAGGGCGATTATGAGCGAAAAGACCGGTTTTCAGCCAGAATTGCAGCGAGAGTCCTCGAAGTAAAACCCAACGGCACGTTGGTCCTCGAAGCCACCAAGCGGATCGCCAAAGACAACGAAATCTCAACACTCGTCCTCTCCGGATTCGCCCGCGATGAAGATGTGACTACCCAGAACACAATCCTGTCAAGCCAACTGGCAGAACTCAACATCGCCCTTGTGAACGAGGGCGATCTCAAGAAGGCAGCCGAGAAGGGATTGATCACACGCGTGCTCGACACCGTCTTCGCATTCTGATCATTCCAACACGCAAAGCCCACCACCAAGCACCCGCCGCCTCGTGCGAGCGGGTGCTTTTCGTTGTACTTCTGGCGCTATTTCAGTTTGGCACGCCCTTCGCGTTAGGTCCATGCGGAAGGAATCTATACATGAGACGATGGATCGTCATTATAACAGCGGTGCTCGCTCTCGCGACGCTTGATACCCACGCGGGCAAGACCCTGCGTGAGATCTCTCGAGTTCGCGGCGAAGGGGCATCAGTAATTCAAGGTCTCGGTTTGGTCGTCGGGCTCAAAGGGACCGGGGACAGCGGCTCGGAACTTATGATGGCCCGACCGCTCGCCGAAGCCCTCAAACGGCTTGGAAACCCCGTTAGCGTAGATGATCTCTCTTCTTCAAAGTCGGTCGCACTTGTCATGGTCACTTGCCAGATCCCACGCGCCGGCGCCAAGACAGACGACACATTCCCGATCACGGTATCAGTTCTCAACTCTGCCAAAAGCCTCGAGGGTGGCACACTTTTGATCTCGCCGCTCGTCTCTGTACGCAGCCCAATCGTCTACGCGTTTGCACAGGGCTCGCTCAAACTGCCCAACGAGGACCTGCCGACAGTGGCAAGAATCGACTTCGGTGCGCAGATGGTGCGCGACATCAACACCACGCCCAGCATCGAAGGCTCATTCGATCTCATCATCGACTCCAACTTCGCAGGGTGGGGCCCGGTCTCCACAATCGCTTCCGAGATCAATCAGCAATACCTGCTGACCGCAGACCGGAACCAAACCATCGCAAAACCACTCGACGCACGCACAATACATGTACGTGTACCCAATACCGAGACCGGCAAGGCACCCTCTTTCTTCGGCGACATCATGCAGACCGACATCTCAAGCGCGCTGCGTAAGCTCCCCGAGAAAGTAATCTGCGACACTTCGACAGGGATCATCGTTATCACGGGTGATGTCCAGGTCTCCCCTGCGGTCATCACACACAAAGACTTGACCATCACCACCACGGTCCCGGCTCCTCCAGGCGTCCCTGCATCCCGAACCTCGGAGTTCGCCGCGATCTACGCCGCCGAGTCTGATGCGGATACCTCAAGGCTCGATGATCTGATCGCTGCATTCGATCAGCTCGATATCCCACCAACCGAACAAATTAACATCCTGAGTATGCTCCACGACGCGGGGCATCTTCATGCAACATTGATCATCGACGGCAAGGAATAAAAAGGACAGGACCCATCATGAGCTCAATCTCAACCCGTTCAAACTTACCAATCGATCTGCTCACTCGCCCACCGGTCGACCCGCGCAAGCAAGCGTCCAAGCACACGGACCCACTCAGAGCCGCCAGCACCACAGGGCTGTCCCAAGCTACCAAGCCAGGAGCTGAAGAATCACAATCCTCACAGGCGCGCACAGCCGCAGAGGGATTGGTATCGACAACCTTCATCGAGCCCATCCTAAAGCAGGTACGCGAATCGAACACCGCGCCCCCGCCCTTCGGCCCAAGCAACGCCGAGAAACAGTTCTCGTCGCTTCTCGATACCAAGCTCGCAGATGAAATCGTCCATGCTGCTAACTTCCCGCTCGTAGAACGGATCACACAACAACTCCTTCGCAACATGCCCGGCATCGACGCACCCAAAGAGACCCTAGATATCAAGGGATAACCAACGATGAGACTTGCAACTCACGCCAAGCCGCCCGCTGACGGGAAAGCTAACGCTCGCGCGATCGATACGGATCGTCTCGACAACATGCTCGGGCAACTCGAATCTGAGCATGTCAGTTTGCTTGATCTTGCCAAGGCGCACAAGGATGCTCTCACTCACGCGTCGGTTGAGGAACTCAACGCGATCACCATGAAAACCAGCGAAACACTCATGCGAATCGCACAGATCGAGGACGATCGCAGAGCGATGATCATCAGCGATAACGGCTCGATCGCTTCGCTCGACCAACTCATGGAGAAGTTTGATGAAGGCGATCGCGATCGGATAGGGCAGAGACGAACAAAGCTCCGCGAGCTGATCTCAAGGGTGAAAGAAGAGCAAGACGCCGTCCGCCTCGCCAGCGAGAACCTAGCCAATCACATGAGAGGATTGATCAAGCAGGTAAGCGCATCACTCTCACACGCGGGGACTTACTCGCGCGTAGGCGCAGTAGACCCCTCTCGCACACAGGTTGTCAGCTCTCTGGATGTGGTTCAGTGAATGATCGAATGAATGGAAGGATGACGAAATGAGTCTCACATCCTCGATGCAGATCGCCCGTTCGGCGTTGATCACCTCCCAACTCGGGATCCAGGTCACCGCCCAGAACATGGCCAACGCGGCAACGCCAGGATACACGCGACAGATCGCGCTCCTCCAGGCGATCCGCGGGCGTACTACCGATCCGTATCAGATCGGGCAGGGCGTCGCCGTCAACGAGGTCCGCAGACAAATCGACGAAGCACTCCAGCGCCGTTTATGGAACGGGAACTCAGAAGAGTACTCAAGCGCCCAACAACTCAATGTCCTTTCCCAGCTCGAAACCATCCTCAACGAGGGCACCGAGTTCGACATGTCGACCCAGCTCTCATCCTTCTTTAGCTCATGGACCGAAGCCACAACGCTGCTCGATTCAGAAGCGAACATCATCAACCAGGGCGGCTCACTCGTTTCGTTTATCAACAACATGCAGTCCGACCTGATCCAGCAGCGAGAGCAGCTCGAAGAGCAGATCGACGCACAGGTTCTCCGCGCAGATTCGATACTCGACGAAATCGCATCGATCAATGAGGTGATCGCCAGCAACGAGATCGGCGAAGCCGAAGCCAGCGGGCTGCGAGATCGCCGGGATCAGATCGTCACAGAACTCGCACAGCTCATGGATGTCAATGTCGTCGAGACCAATGCAGGGGGCTACGACATCTATTCAGGCTCGACACCAATTATCCAGGGTTCACGGAACCGCGGGCTCGAAATCTCACGCGTCTCAGAGGGCGATACGCTCACCGTACGCGTTGAACTCAGCGCGGACTCTACCCCGCTGCCAATTACCAGTGGCTCGATCGGCGGGCTCCTCGCCTCACGAGACGGAGCTATCGATGCGACACTCGAAAAACTCGACACGCTCGCATCACAGCTCATCTTTGAAGTAAATAAACTGCACTCAACAGGGATAAACGAGGATTGGTTGACCAACTCGTCGGGAACTTTACAGATAGGGACAACCGATCAGCTCCTCGCACTCAATGACCCCAACAACTCAACATTCGCAGATCTACCGTTCGCCGCTGTCAATGGCTCATTCACTATCGCTGTAATGAATGGCGATGTCCCTAGCTCAACTGCGCAGATCAACATCGATCTCGATGGATTGACAGACGCTGGAGTACCCGGTTTCGCCGACGACACGAACGCGGAAGATATCAGAGCCGCGCTCGATGCTGTTGATGGTATCAACGCATCGTTCGATCCGTCAGGCAGATTAGTGATTGATGCAGACCCCGGCTTCTCGTTCTCATTCCCAGACGATACTTCGGGAGTGCTGGCAACGATGGGGGTTAACAGCTTCTTCGAAGGCACCAACGCGAGCACCATCGGGGTTCGTGACGATGTCTCGGTCATGCTCGGTCGCATGGAGGGTGATCAGTTCATCGCCAACGGCACAGCGCTCGCAATGGGCAACCTGGCAGATGATGCGGTCGATGGGCTCGGTGGGATCTCGATATCCAAGTTTTGGGCCCAGCAAGCACAAGACATCGCGGTCAAGACGAGCTCCGCACGCACCAACGCAAACGCTGATCGTCTCGTACGCGAAAGCCTCGAGGGTCAACGGGCAGCGGTTTCAGGCGTCAGCATCGATGAGGAGTCCATCAACCTTATGAGCTATCAGCGCCAGTATCAGGCAGCGGCCCAAGTCATCACCACCACACAACAGATGTTCGACACACTATTGACACTTGTATAAGTGAACTCAATCGAAAGCTGACCATGTCCACCTTCCCTACATCATATTCACGATCACCAACGCTGCTCTTCACGCAGAACTCGATGAATGCGCTCGGGCGGACAAACTTTGCGATATCAAGGCTCAATGAACAGCTCTCCACCGGGCTCGATTTACTCCGCCCTTCGGATGACCCAATCCGAAGCGCCACCATTTCTATCCTTGATAGCCGCCTTGAATACACAGACCAGCTCCTGAAAAACCTTGAGTTCGCCGGCAACTCGCTCGGCACCTTAGACAACGCCCTCGGTGATGCGAAATCCCTCATCGACGAAGCCTTCTCGATCGCATCCGAGCAGCTCTCAAGTCCATCGGACCCCGAATCACGCGCCGGACAAGCGGTCATCATCGATTCGCTCATCAACTCGCTCTTCGATATATCCAACACCGAATCACTCGTAGGATATGTCTTCGGGGGCACCGCACCGGGCACGCCGCCCGTCTCGTTTCTCAACGGAGGATACCAGTTCTCCGGTGAACGCGGTGGACTCTTCGCAGCATTGGGCAGCGCATCGAATGTCCCTATCACGCTCGGAGCTGACAACGCAATCGGCGCCCTCTCGAATCGAATCGAAGGCACCGTTGACCTCGACCCAAACCTAACCGTCAACACACGCCTTGATGATCTCAATGGCGCACGCCAGCTCGGTATCTCAAAGGGCACCTTCGAGATGACATTCAATGCGGGCGCGACGGTATCCATCGACATCACCGGGGCCGACACCATCGGCGATGTCGCAGATATCGTTCAAGCCTCCATCATCCAGTATGAAACCGACAACGGAGTGACGATCCTTGGTCCTGGCGGCGTTGGTGTATCTGGTGGCTCGTTAGACTTCGATATCGCATCGGGGAATCTCGAGTTCTTCGATACCCAAGGCTCGAATGTCGGGGCTGATCTAGGGCTTGTCCAAGACCCAGCAATCCCGTTCACAACCGCTGCAGGAACCGGGCTTGACCTAGACGCAAGTCTCACTTGGACAACCCCGATCTCACAACTCACGGGCCTAGGCGGCGCAGCCCTCGATGACATCCAGCTCAACACAAACGGGCAGACCGTAGATGTGGACCTATCAGGCGCAACCACCCTCGGTGATATCCGCAGCGCACTCGAAGCAGCGGGCACAGGAGTCCGGGTTGAAATCAGTGAAGACGGACGCGGACTCAATGTCGTCACCGAGACTGCAGGGACAGATAACCTCGCATTATCAATCGCCGAAGTGGCCGGCGGCAACGACACCGCGACACTCCTGGGCATCCGTTCATTTGCCAGCGATACCCCGATCTCGGTTTTCAACGACGGGCGTGGTGTCGAAATCGCGACGGGAAACGCGGACCCGAAGCAGAATAATGACTTCATCATCACACTCGGCGATGGATACGAGATCAGCATCGATCTTCAGCCTGACGATATCGCCACGGTAGGTACGCTGATCAGCGCGATTAACACCCAAGCCGACGCACAGCTCTTCGCCGATGGACGACCACTCTCCGACTTCGACGCTCAGATAAGCCCCACCACCAACGGGATCGAGTTCACTCAGTCCGCAGCTGTAGGAGCATCTGGTACGCTCAAGATTTCGCCCGACAACTCACCAGCCGCCGAACAACTCGGTTTGACTAACTCCACCTCCATCAATGGCGGCAACACCCTCGTCTCCGAGGATCGCGCAAAGGTGCGCGTCAACAACCTCTTCACCCACCTGCTCGACCTCGCAGAGGCCTTGCGGAGTGATGACACGCTTGGCATCGAAATTGCGTCACAGAATATGAAAGATTCTCTCGACGAGTTGATCCAATCACAGGGGCTCGTCGGTGGATACGCAAGAAGGATTGACACCGAAGTGTTGCGCCAAGAAGACAAGCAGATCTTCGACTCAGCAATGCGGAGCCAGCTCCGAGATCTCGATTACGCCCAAGCGTCCTCAAGGTTCTCACAGCTCCAGCTCCAACTCCAGGCGACGATGAGCGTAATCGCTCAGTCTCAGTCGCGAACACTGCTCGATTTCCTCGGTTAAACCGAGGGAATGAACGAATACCCATCGAGTGAAAGCTCGACGGGCAGATTGGATCGAGGTTCCCGCGAATCGGCCACGCGGGCAGCCAAGACAGGATGTCGCCCGGCATTGGATGCCGGCGTCGATCCCGAACTTCACCGGCCGAAATGATTGGAGCGCACAATGGAAGTGCGGACCACACGATTTGGGGTAATAGATATCGCGGAGGATCGCGTAATTACCTTCCCTGACGGGTTGCTCGGCTTTGGAGACAGGAACACATTCTGTCTGCTCCAGCCCGGCGACGATGCATGTTTCTTCTGGCTTCAGAGTGTCGAGGACGCAGATCTCGCATTTGTGGTCACAGACCCTACATTCTTCGAGCAAGATTTCTCAGTACCAATCCGCCCAGAGCAGATGGAATCGCTGAAAATCGCCAAACTCGAGGATGCCCAGGTCTTTGTGATTGTGAACAAGATCGGCGATCAGCTCACCGGAAACTTCCAAGGGCCGTTGATTATCAACACCCTCACGAAGGTCGGAGAGCAGATGGTACTAGCGGATAAACGCTGGACCACTCGTCACCCATTGATGCGTGTTGCATCTGATTCGGTGCAGACGGCCTCGGCCTGATCACCAGTCAGAAATAGCAACCAGGCGAATCACGCAGACCCGTTCTTGTGTACGCGCATATTCTGCGCAGTGTGATCCGTCTCGCCACGATGACCCCGGAGCGAACGAACCGGTGTCTAGAGAACAAAAACCACCGAACCCATGAGCACACATAGGGTCGGCCGAGAGCAAGGAGTGAACGCATGCTTGTGCTCTCAAGGCAGCGTGACGAAACAATAATGATCGGCGACGAGATCGAGATCTCAATCGTTGATATCCGAGGGGACAAGGTCCGCCTAGGAATCAACGCGCCGACCCGGATCGCGGTGCACCGCAAAGAGGTGTACGACGCAATCCGAAGAGAAAACACGCAGGCGGCAAGGCTCGGGGCCACCGATCTCGATTCGCTTGCACAAACCATCCAACCCGGTCCCGCAAGACGCGCTGTGCGTCAAGAAGCGAAACCGACAACAACATCAAATCCCGCGGCCTCGCTCGGAGCGACCACGGTTCGACCATTCACATCATCAAATACATCATCTCAGTCCCAGGATAAAAACAGCGCTTAAACCCATCGTCCCCACCTTTGTTTTCGATGGGGTATGAGCAACGCAATCACGGAGGATTGCCATGACCAGAATCAATACAAACATCCCAAGTATGATCGCCCAGCAACGATTGAATCGTTCAGGACTCGATCTCCAGGTCCGGCTTGAGAGACTCTCAACCGGGCTCCGAATCAACCGCGGCAAGGATGACCCCGCCGGTTTGATTATCTCGGAACGCCTGAGCACAGATATCTCGAATATCTCTCAGGCCATCAAGAACGGCGAGCGGGCGAGTTCCGTTATCGCCACCACTGAAGGATCGCTCACTGAGATCACCGACCTGCTCAACTCGATCAAGGCACTCGCCGTCGAGGCAGCAAACACCGGTGCCCTCTCCGATGAGGAAAGAGCCGCAAACCAGCTCCAGATCGATTCGGCGATCCAATCCATCACCCGAATCTCGAACACCGCATCGTTCGGCGGGCTCAGACTCCTCGATGGGTCGCTCGACTACATCACCTCGGGAATCAGCTCAACAGAGATCTCTGATTCGAACATCACAAGCGCAAGCTTCATCAATACAAGCACCATCAATGTTGATGTCGATGTCCTCTCGTCCGCTCAGAAGGGCAACCTCTACCTCTCGGGAGATAACAGCGGCACTGGCGATGGGACCATCCTTTCTCAGACCACCATTCAAATTCGTGGCCCAGAAGGTGTCCGCGAGCTGGTGCTCCAATCAAACCAGACTTTTGCCAGTGTCGTCACTGCGGTGAATAACCTCACCGCGGTCACTGGGGTTGAGGCAGCGCTGGTCAACGGCGACGCAAACTCTGGTCTCGTGTTCAGATCGTCAGAGTACGGCTCGAACTCATTCGTCAGCGTCGAAAGGCTCGATGTTCCCGATCCGTCATCGCTCGACAACTTCTCGCTCTTCAAGCTCGATTCAAACGCAGCCATCCCAACCGGCGGCGTCGTTTGGGGTGACCCTAGCTTGGTCGCTGCGAACAGAGACGAAGGGGCAGATGTCTCCGCGCTCATCAACGGCACCCTTGCCAGCGGCGACGGGCTCAATATCTCGATCAACTCCCCTACTCTTGGGATGGAGCTGCTGCTCAACGAGACATTCGCGATTGATCCTACGTTAACCGCTGCTACCTTTGATATCACCGGCGGTGGTTCTCTCTTCCAGCTTGGTCCGGATATCACTGCACTCCAGCAGACCAATATAGGTATCCAGTCCACCTCGGCTGAAAGCTTGGGCGGGACACTCGTCGGCGGTGATCTCCAGTTCTTATCTTCGCTCTCGAAGGGACAGGTCAACTCTCTCGATGCTGCTGCGGGACGGAGCAACTTCTCCGCCCTCCAAGATATTGTGGACAACGCGATCGATGATGTTTCGATCCTCCGTGGACGACTCGGTGCCTTCGAGCGAAATGTGCTTGATACGAACCGGCGTTCGCTCCAGTCCGCCTTTGAGAACCTCACAGCGAGCCGATCCGTCATCCGAGACGCCGACTTTGCCAAGGAATCAAGCGAGCTGACAAGGGCTCAGATCCTCCAAAGCGCGGGCACAAGCGTCCTGGCACTGGCGAATCAACAATCTCAGCAGGTCCTCCAGCTGCTCGGATAACTGAACCGTTTGTCAATCCAAAACCACAAAAACCCGCCGAAAGGCGGGTTTTTTCATGCGCTCGGGGAATCTATTGAGAAACCGATAAATCCCGTCAAAGTAAATGTTTTCAAAAAAAAGAGAAGCGTGACTTCATCTGCCCTCCATATTCGTCGATCACAAATCCGTCCATCCGGGTGTGTACCCGTCGGACAAGCGTCTCATGCGACGGAGCAATGAGATGCACAGACCAGAGTTGGTCTGGTGAGAAGGGCAATGCCCTGATCACAGGAGTGCCGAGCGAGGGAACTCGCCCCGGTGAAAACACGGAGGTTGTCAGCAAATGAGTCGTATCAACACCAATGTATCGTCACTGACCGCACAGCGCGTGCTCGGTCAAAATAACCGTTCACTCGGAACATCACTCGAGCGTCTTTCCACCGGTCTTCGGATCAGCCGTGGTAAGGACGATCCTGCGGGATTGATCGCGAGTGAAAACCTGCGTGCTGAGAAATCAGCGATCAACGCAGCAATCGGCAACTCACAGCGTGCCGATCAAGTCATGAATATTGCTGAAGGCGGTCTTCAGGAAATCTCGTCGCTCCTTACCGAGCTTCAGGGTCTCTTGACCACATCAGCCAACGGCGCAGGCTTGGCCGAGTCAGAGAAGGAAGCAAACCAGCTCCAGATCGACTCGATCCTCCAAACCATCGACCGTGTTGCAGGCGCAACATCATTCCAGGGTACAAAGCTGCTCAATGGCAACTATGATTACCAGATCGGATCCATCAACGCCGGCGTCACCGATATTGAAGTGCGCGGAGCGAAGTTCAATGGCGCTTCGCAAGCTGTTGACACAATCGTCACCGCTTCAGCACAGCAGGCAGGTTACTTCCTGTCAATCGGTACTGCCTCTGGCATCGATCTCAACAGCTCGGGCGACCAGTTCACATTCGAAGTTGCAGGTTCACTGGGCAACCGTGAACTCCAGTTCGATTCAGGCGCAACCATTGCCAACATCGCATCAGCTATCAACGCGGTCTCAGATGTCACCGGTGTGGACGCTGCAGTATCAGGCACAGGTATCCTCCTGAGCTCAACAGACTTCGGCGACAGCGAGTTCGTCTCCGTGAAGATTGTTGATGATGCAAGCATCACCACCAATCAGGCAAATGCAGCGGTTGTTGATCTTACAGCAACAGACTTCGGTACTGCAAACGCAGCGAGCACAACAGCGCTCGATGCAGCTGCAGCATCCAACGGGCTCCGTGACAATGGACAGGACATCGCGGGCACCATCAACGGTTTGCTCGCAACAGGTAACGGCAAGACCCTCTCGGTCAACTCCGACTTCCTTGATGTCAAGTTCACCA
>Ga0316204_10011742_pt1 | contig 10883 bp, 11 predicted proteins | sample 6monrhotite_MG_2_FD_205661 | JGI IMG/M metagenome (GOLD analysis project Ga0316204, IMG submission 205661) | Microbial mat bacterial communities from mineral coupon in-situ incubated in ocean water Damariscotta River, Maine, United States -... | ecosystem: Environmental > Aquatic > Marine >... | reverse complement strand
ATGATAAGCATCTTGCCGAAGTCTCTAAAAAGCTAAAAGAGATAGGTGTCTTTTTACACAATATCATGCCGATCATCTCTGAACCGGAATACGGGACCAAGTTTGCTCTTGACGGTGTGCCATCAGCGACCGATCAGCAGCAGATGGAAGTGCAGGAAGCCTGTGGTATGGATATGAAGTTGATGCAGCACTGTAGACAGTGTCGTGCAGATGCGGTCGGACTGATCGGTGAAGACCGCGGTGCCGAGTTTACCAAAGACAAGTTCAAAAACATGACTTTTGAAGCACTGGAGACGCATTATGATGTGGATGCCAGAAAACAGGCACATGCTGATATCGAAGAGTTTAGAGGCTTTTTGGACGCGGCAAACGAACGTGTGCGCAAAGAGAAGGAAGACCTTTCAAGTGACGGTCAGACTATTTTGGTCGCTGTTACAACAGCGGGTGAAGGTATGATCAACCAGCACTTTGGTTCGGTCAAAGAGTTTTTGATCTATGAAGCCGGAGACAGAGGTATCCGTTTTATCCATCACCGTAAACTTGATTACGAGTACTGTGCAGGACCGGACGGTGCAAATCCGATGGAGCCGATCTTGGAAAAACTCAAAGATTGTAAGCTTATTCTTACGGCGAAGATCGGCGGTTGTCCGCAGGATGATCTTAAAGCTGCTGGCTTAATCGCGGATCAGTCCTATGCCTATCAGCCTATCGAAGCTTCAGTGCTTAAGGCTACACGCAAGTATTTCAATCTTCCAGAACTTTTAGAAGCAAACTAATTGATAGTCGTATTTTGGGCAAAAGCCCAAAATACTTTCGCTAGCCGCTAAGGCACTAAAGCACAAAAATGCTTTCGGCATTTTCGTCAAAGGATATTGATGATTATCAACGACACGACACTTAGAGATGGGGAACAAGCTCCCTATGTCGCTTTTAACACACATGAAAAGCTTGCTATAGCGCAGGGCCTTGCGGCTTGCGGTGCGGATGAGCTTGAAGTGGGGATCCCTGCTATGGGAGTGCGTGAAAAAGAGGATATCAAAGAGATGGTCTCTTTGGGCCTTGATACGCGTCTTATGACATGGAACCGAGCGAAGATGAGTGACTTGGAAGCCTCTTTGGAGTGCGGTGTCGGTGCAGTCGATCTATCTATCCCTGTTTCGGATATCCTGATCGATGTGAAGTTCAAAGGGAACAGGTCGTATATGCTTGAGGAACTCTCTCGTGTTGTGACTCTGGCAAAGGCCGAAGGTCTCTTCGTCTGTATAGGCGGAGAAGACAGTTCCCGAGGTTCGTTTGGATTTATACAAGAGGTGATGCAGATGGCATCCGAACTGGGTGCGGACCGTTTCAGATATTGTGATACGGTCGGTATCTTGACACCGACACAGACCTACAAAGAGATCTCTGCCTTGTGCTCTTTAGACCTCCTTCCTATAGAGATGCATACGCATAATGATTTTGGTCTGGCCAATGCCAATGCGCTTAGCGGATTGGATGCGGGTGCGGTGAGTGTCAATACGACGGTCATCGGTCTGGGTGAACGCGCCGGCAATGCCTCGTTTGAGCAGATCTCCATGGCGATGAAACATCTGTATGGTGAAAAACGTACTTTTCAAGCGAGTGCTATGCATGATCTGGTCAACCTTGTCGCCAAGGCAGCCGGTATGACGCTGGCTTCGAATGCGCCGATCTTCGGTGAACATATCTTTGCACATGAGAGTGGGATACATGCGGACGGCATGATGAAAAACTCTCTTGCGTATGAGCCTTTTGATGCACTGGAAGTAGAGGGTGCCAGGGAGTTTCCGATCGGAAAACACTCAGGCACGGGAACGATAATGTACCATCTTAACGAATTAGGGATCTTCGCTGAGAAGCAGGCCCTTCAAAAACTTCTGCCGCGCATTCGTGAGATAGTCACTTCCAGAAAGAGAGTACTTGACGACAATGAACTGATCACACTGTACAGGGAGAGTCTATGTTTATAGGATGGCTGAAGTTTGCAGATGTAAACGAGCTTGTCAACATTGCAAATGAAGCGGGCTGGCTGGTGGACGGCTATCATATCAAACTGATGATCATGCATTCGCCTCATCTGTGTTATGGCGCATATGAGGACGGAAAGCTTGTCGGTGCCGTCATGGCGATCGAGTTTGAACACTCCGCCCAGCTCAAATACTTTATGGTCAAAGAAAAGTACAGGAGGCAGGGCACGGGCAAGCGTCTGTTTGAGACGATGCTGGGTGCGCTGAACAGCGAGTATAACTCTATCTACCTGCATGCAAACCCGGACCTGGTCCCATTTTTTCAAAGTTATGGATTTGAATCAAAGATGGAAATCGGCCGTTTTGTCAATGTCGGCAAGGTCCCGCCTTTTAATTTTACCAATGCCCACGCGAAAGAACTGGACGGGGACAACTTTGAGTCCATCATCAAGACCATTGACAAGGAGACCTTCAATGAGAACAGGATGGACTTCTTGTTTGATGAGATGGAGCGAAACAGCTCTTTGAAGTTTACCCTTAAAAACGGGTTTCAGCATTCAAGTGTCGTCAATGCCCGCCATGTCTATTTAGGACCGTGGCAGGTAAGAGCAGGCCATGATGACGAGGCTGAGAAGATGATGCAGGGTGTCCTCTATTTCAGAGGTCTAAAACGTGTTGTCGCCGATGTTCCACTGGGAGTGAAACATGTGGTCGACCTATATGAGCGTTACCATTTTCAGAACAAACAACGTTTCGTGCATATGGCACGGGGTTCCAAATACGATGTTCGTTTTGAAAATATATATGCTTTTTCACTATAGAACGCCAAATGAGCAAAACAAGAGAATCGCTCGGTACAACCGATGTTTACTCGAGAATCCCATTTGACCACACCAACGCTAAGTTCGCTTATTCTATGCTTCGAAATGTCATAGAACACACGTCAGCAGCGGGCTCAAGAGTAACTGGTGTTCTAGTGACTAACTAAAGGAAAATATATGTGTATATTACAGATGAAAGTCGGAGATATCGCGGCAGTAGATGCCATTAACATACAAGGCGCACTTAAGCAGCGTCTGAATGCTTTGGGCTTAACACGAAACTCTCAGATCTGCGTCAAAAATTATGGCTGGTTTCAAAGTACGGTACAGATCATGATCAATCGAACATTAATTGCACTTCGCAAAGATGAAGCTGAACTGATTGAAGTTCATAAGATCTAAATTTAACACAAGGATAATAGATGTCAGATGAGACTAAAGAGTTAAAAAAAGAGTGGGCTAAACGTAAGAGAATGGCGGTAGAGATCGCTTCAGAGATCCATGATATTGTGGAAGATACCTTGTGGACGGATGCAGTCAAGATGCCCGAACTGAGTGAAAAACTTCTCGCAGCAGTCCAGGAAGCGAACAGCTTCAAAGCAGAAAACGGCTTATAGCCTTTTCATGGGTATCCTCGCGTTACCCCTGTCTATATGAGTGCTTAAGGAAGCATTGATATAGAACAGCGAAGGAAGAGGATGAAAACGAAACAGGAGATACTTGATCTGGAAGTGTGCGAGTGCGGTGAAAAAAACGTAGCGCAGGCCATCGAGATATTTCAAAACAGTTCCCTGCCTTTTAAAAAAGCTAAAAAACTTGTGACAGAGTGCAACAAGTCCTGCTGCCGTGCAGCCTTGCTGAGGCTGTATGATATGAACCAGTTCGGAAGCTTTGACCTGGATGAGATCGAGAGTATCATCCAACAGCGTCTTGATCGTCTTAAACGTTTGGCAGAGGGATCTTAAATGGGTACATCACAATGGAAAGAGCTGCGTGCTTGGCTGATCAAGTATCAGGCGATCGATAGCACACTCAAAGAAGCGGTCGAGATCAAACGTCTTGATCTGAGCGGTCAGGGCCTGGACTCCTTGCCGGATGCACTTGGCTTGTTAAGCGATCTTGTCGTATTAAACCTTGCAAACAACAAATTGACAGAACTTCCGCAGACCTTCACCAGTCTAAAAAAGCTAAACAACCTTGATCTGCGCCGCAACCGTTTTGAAAAACTTCCTTCTCTCTTGAGAACCTTAAATCTGGGCTCTCTCAATCTCAGTGGCAATGACTTAAACGACGTCAGCGGGCTTGCTCACTGCAGCGGTCTTCGTGTGTGCGATCTGAGCTTTAACAATCTCTCAAGTCTAAAAGAAGGATTTGCCAAGGATAATGCGCTTAGAACGCTCAATCTCAGCGGTAACTTTTTCAAAGAGATCCCTGCGAGCCTGAAAGAGCTAAGCGGACTGGAACGTCTCAACCTCTCTCAAAACATGTTGAGCGAAGTCTCAGATACCCTTAGCGGTCTTGATGAACTTCTTGTGATCAACCTTTCCGACAATGAGATAAGCCATATCGATGAGAGTTTTTTTGATCTGGGTCTGGAAGAGGTAGAACTCTCTGCCAATGCACTCAAGACGCTTCATCTGCGGGGGCTTGAGGAGCTTGAACGTTTGAGTCTGGATGAGAACCCGCTGACGTCGATCGAAGTCGAAGAGGGTTTTGCCCCTTATCTGAAGGAGTTCTCTTGTGACAGCTGTCAGCTTGAAGAGTTTGTCGAGCTTGGCTCGACTCAGCTGGAATCCTTGTGCTTCTCTTCGAACAAGATCACTGCAGTCCCGCAGAGTATCACGAAGTATGAGAACCTGAGTCAGCTTGACATCGATAACAACATTATCTCTGAACTGCCTTATGCTATGACTAATATGACACGGCTTCAGACGCTTTACATCATCGGCAACCCTTTGAGCGATGCGGCAAAAGAGGTGATCAAGATACTCCACCCCGACATCTGCGATATCAACATGAAGACAGGCATCATCATCGAAAAAGCCAAAGAGGAAGACCTGACACAGATGGCCGAGCTGATAGGTGTACTGTTTGAGATAGAAAAAGACTTTAGGCCTGACTTTGACAAGCAGCTCTCGGGCATCACCAAACTCTATGCCTATGAAGGTGCCGATCTCCTGGTGGCCAAGTATGAGGGCAGGGTCGTAGGTATGGTGACGATGCAGAGGCTGATCTCCAGTGCGGCGGGAGACTACATCGGTCAGATCGAAGACCTGATCGTACATGAGAACTACAGAAAGATGGGTGTGGGCTCACGTCTGATCAACAAGATCCGTTTTATTGCCTTGCAGGAGTACGGGTACAAACGTGTTCAGCTTGCAGCAGATATGGACAATACCAATGCTCTGAACTTTTACACAAGACGCGGATTTCGACGTACCAACTTAAACGTCTTTCATCTGGGTAAGTAGAGATGCCCCAGGGCTACCCTCTGCGACAATCCTCTACATTTCACTATTTTCAACTCTTCTGTTTTACTGCCTCTACTATTTTACAAGCCCTTGGAAAAGACCTAAACAAGGAAGTTGTCGTTTCATGCATAATCTGTTCTTACAAATATGTATTATTTTTTTGAATTTGTAGCACAAAATCGATTTTGTCACTTTTTGTTGTAGCAAAAACCGAGAATGGAGTTTGCAACTGTTGAGTTGAAGTAACTACGGTGCTAGTTGAAAACATTGGGTTTTTAGTGCATCTACAAGCAAAGGAGATAAAATGGCTGAACTTCGTCAAATTGCATTCTACGGAAAAGGTGGGATTGGTAAATCTACTACATCTCAAAACACGTTGGCTTCTATGGCTCATTATTTTGATAAGAACATTATGATTGTTGGTTGTGACCCTAAAGCGGACTCAACTCGTCTTATTCTACATGAAAAAGCACAAAACACTATTTTACAGCTTGCTGCTGAAATGGGAACAGTTGAAGATCTTGAACTTGAAGATGCATGTAAGCCGGGTGCGGGTATTTTTGCTCCTGATGCTCCGGGCGGTTGGATCAACTGTACTGAGTCTGGTGGACCAGAGCCGGGTGTTGGTTGTGCAGGACGTGGTGTTATTACTGCGATCAACTTTCTTGAAGAAGAGGGCGCTTATGAAGAAGAAGGTCTTGACTTCGTATCTTATGACGTACTAGGTGACGTTGTTTGTGGTGGTTTTGCTATGCCGATTCGTGAAGGTAAAGCACAAGAGATCTATATCGTTATGTCAGGTGAGATGATGGCTATGTATGCTGCAAATAACATCTCAAAAGGTATTTTGAAATACGCTAACACGGGTGGTGTACGTCTTGCAGGTCTTATCTGTAACGCTCGTATGACTGACTTCGAATACGACCTTGCTTGTGCATTGGCTGAAGATCTTGGAACGCATATGATCCACTTCGTACCACGTAACAACATCGTTCAGCGTGCTGAGATCCGTCGTATGACAGTTGTTGAGTATTCACCAACGTGTGATCAAGCGCTTGAGTATAAAGAACTTGCACGTAAGATCATCGCGAATGATTACAAGATCATCCCGACTCCACTAGAGATGGACGACCTTGAAGACCTTATTATGAAGTTTGGTCTTGATCTTGAAGCAGATGAAGATAACATCGGTAAGGCAGCAGAAGCGTAAGCTCTGTTTGTACATGAGGTGTCAAGAGCTTGTCTCTTTGCACCGGTTGAAAGAAATTAGGAATTCGCTTGAGTTCTATTTTATGTCTACCAATGCCATAGAATAGAACTCAGTGATCAACATTGTCAAGAGAGCTTTGTGCCTCTTGGCATATTCTCATAATGAAAAGAAAATAATAGATAAAGTAGGAGAATTACAATGTTTATATTAGGTTTCCACTTCCCAAAAGATATGGGCAATAAGATCCCGGACGAAAAAGTCCTTGAAAAATTAGATGCGGCAGATATCGATACAAGCGGTATCAGCGAGATCAAGATGGTCATGGAAGAGCATGGCATATCTGAAGCGCTTTCGTATACGAACAAAGATACGTTCATGTTCAAAGCACTTGCGCACTATGTCAAGACAGCAGAGTCTAAGTATATGATCTATACAAACCGATATCAGATCGCTGAACTTTCTAAGCGTTTAGACACAGATGATGAGACTATGGCTCTTTGTAAGAAATTCGATTCAATGGCTCATTTCACAGTTGAAGCTGCATAAGCAGGACAACAGATAGACGAGACGCAGGCCCTTAGGGCCCTGCAACATCGAAGCATACGTGCTTTGCAACTATTCTACAGTCCCAAGGGACAAACACTAGGTACTGAGCTGGTTGAAGCGAAGATCCTCGAAAAAAACACTTGCCCCTTGGGGATCGAGTACATTGATTTAATCATTACGATTACAAAAGAATTACTATAAAAAAGGAGACTATTATGGGTCCAGAAGCGTTAGAAGCTAAACAGAAAGCAGCCATTGAAGAGGTTTTAAAAGCCTATCCTGAAAAAGCTGCAAAAAATCGTGCCAAACACTTAGGTGTAGGCTCACCGGAAGACGAAAGTCAAAAGACATGTGGTAACGTCCGTTCAAACAAGAAAACGGTTCCAGGTGTCATGAGTCAGCGTGGATGTGCATACGCAGGTTCAAAAGGTGTTGTATGGGGTCCGGTAAAAGATATGGTTCATATCTCTCACGGTCCTATCGGTTGTGGTCAGTACTCACGTGCAGGTCGTCGTAACTACTATATCGGTACTACCGGTGTCGATACCTTTGTTACGATGAACTTTTCATCTGACTTCCAAGAAAAAGATATCGTTTTCGGCGGGGATAAGAAACTTGATGTATGTTTCCACGAGATCGATGAGCTTTTCCCGTTAAACAACGGTATCACAGTTCAGTCTGAGTGTCCGATCGGTCTTATCGGGGATGATATCAACGCAACATCTAAGATGTATGCAAAGAAGACAGGTAACACGATCGTTCCTGTAAATTGTGAAGGTTTCCGTGGGGTCTCTCAATCATTGGGTCACCACATCGCAAATGACACGGTTCGTGATTATATCTTTGACGGTAATATCGATACATTGGGTGATGCGATTGAGCAGACAGATTATGATGTTGCGATTATCGGGGATTATAACATCGGTGGTGATGCATGGTCAAGCCGTATTCTTCTTGAAGAGATGGGCCTTCGTGTTGTTGCACAATGGTCTGGTGATGCGACGATCAAAGAGATGGCAGCTACGCCTAAGGTCAAGTTGAACCTGCTTCACTGTTACCGTTCGATGAACTACATCTCTCGTCACATGGAAAAAGAGTATGGGATCCCTTGGGTCGAGTATAACTTCTTCGGTCCAAGCCAGACGATCAAGTCTCTACGCAAGATCGCTGCTTTCTTTGACGAAGGTGTTCAGGCGAAATGTGAAGAGGTCATCGCTAAGTATCAGCCAATGATCGATGAAGTGACTAACAAGTACAAGCCACGTCTAGAGGGCAAACAAGTCATGCTATTCGTCGGTGGTCTTAGACCTCGTCACGTTATCGGTGCTTACGAAGACCTTGGTATGGAAGTGATCGGTACAGGTTATGAGTTCGCTCATGATGATGATTACAAACGTACTAAAGATGAGATCTTCCGCTCAACAGTTATCTATGATGACGTTAATGAGTATGAGCTTGAAGCCTTTGTTAAACAGCTTGAGCCGGATCTAGTAGCATCAGGTATCAAAGAGAAATATGTATTCCAAAAAATGGGTCTGCCATACCGTCAGATGCACTCATGGGATTACTCGGGTCCTTACCACGGATATGATGGTTTTGCTATCTTTGCCGCAGATATGGATCTAGCGATCAACTCACCAGTATGGGGACATTCAACTGCTCCATGGGATAAAGAAGGAGAAGCGTAATGCAAGAAGTCGATAACATAATGAACGGCCAAAAGCTGTTCCAAAGACCAGAATACCAAGACGTACTTAAAAAGAAAAAAGAGTTCGAAGGGGGTTACGGTGCCGTAAACCCGGAGAAAGTAAAAGAGATCGCTGAGTGGACGAAGACATGGGATTACCGTGAGAAGAACCTTGCCCGTGAAGCGATCACGGTCAACCCTGCAAAAGCATGTCAGCCCCTTGGTGCTGTTATGGTCGCGCTTGGGTTTGAAGACACTATGCCGTATGTACACGGTTCACACGGTTGTGTTGCGTATTTCCGTTCATACTTTACGCGTCACTTCAAAGAGCCGACACCATGTGTTTCTGACTCTATGACAGAAGATGCAGCGGTTTTCGGCGGTCTTGTGAACATGAAAGACGGTCTGAAGAACTGTGCGGCTGTGTATAAGCCGCAGATGATCGCTGTCTCTACGACATGTATGGCAGAGGTCATCGGTGATGACCTGTATGCTTTCTCTGTTGCAGCAAAAGAAGAGGACGGCGGTGAGTTCCTTCCGGAAGACTATCCGATCACATATGCGCACACACCTTCGTTTACAGGTAGCCATATTACGGGTTATGACAACATGATGCACGGTATCATGTCTCAGCTTACTGAAGGCGTAGAAGAGAAGAAGAACGACAAGATCAACATCATCCCTGGTTTTGAGACCTATATCGGATCGATCCGTTCGGTCAAAGCTATCGTCGAGTCATTCGGTGCTGAATACACTATGCTGGGAGACCACTCTGATCAGTGGGATATGCCAGCAGGTGACTATAACATGTTCCAAGGCGGTACGACTATAGCCGATGCCAAAGATTGTAAAAACTCCAAGGCGACGATCTCTTTACAGAAGTATGCAACAGTGAAGACGATGAAAATGGTCACTAAACGCTGGAAGCACGACTCAAGTGCGCTTAATCCTGTAGGACTTAAGGGAACGGATGAGTTTGTTATGAAACTCGCAGAGCTTACGGGTAAAGAAGTGCCTGAGAAACTAAAAGTAGAGCGTGGCCGTCTTGTAGATGCTATGCAGGATTCTTATCCGTACATGCACGGTAAGAAGTTCGCTATCTGGGGAGACCCTGACTTCTTGATCGGTGCTGTCTCATTCCTACTTGAGATGGGTGCTGAGCCGACTCACGTATTGTGTCACAATGCACCGCGTGGTTGGGAAGACGAGATGAGAGCATTGCTTGATACGTCTCCTGCAGCTGCTGACTTGAATGTTTGGGCGGGTAAAGATCTATGGCACATGCGTTCACTTCTGTTTACTGAGCCAGTCGATTTCATGATCGGTAACTCATACGGTAAAGAGCTTATGCGTGATACGGGAGTGCCTTTGATCTACATCGGTTTCCCGATCTTTGACCGTCACCACCTACACCGTTACTCTATCAGCGGATATGACGGTGCGATCAACCTGTTGACTTGGATCACAAACAAGGTCCTTGACCAACTTGATGAAGATACCAAAGGTATCGCATCAACCGACTACTTCTTTGACCTTATCCGCTAAGGACAAAGTTTATTCATTCCTCCTTATGCACCCCTTTGCCAGGGGTGCTTTTTCCACACAACAGATCTCATCCTGATAGTATGTTTTATGCAATATATAGGTAAAACAACAAGGAAATACATGTCCGTTCAAGAACAGATCAAAGAACAACTACTCAAGCAGATCTATACCGATATCGATAAGATGTATGATTATATGTCTCAGCATTTTATTTTAGATGAACATCATGAAGATCTTATCATCAAGCATCTAAACAAGATGAAAGACCAGTTCTACCTGATCGCCAGCAATTCTAAGCTATCATAATTGTTATGCACTATTATGAGCTGAGCCCATAATAGTGGCAGGGACTCCTCGTCCCTACAACCCCCTAAAGCTACAAAACTAGCGAATGCGGTTTCCCGAAGGTAAAAAGTCTACTTTTCGAGATATTATGTAGCAATTAGATTCTTTTGATTAAAGGTGTGGATGCTTCTTGATATTAAGAAGAACAGCTTAGCTGGAGGTTTTGATGGTGTAGTGAAGTACTTTTAGCGTGATGTTCAAGCTCTGGATGTTCTGCATAAGGGTTTTGAAGCAGCTGCTTAAGTTCTTCGAAGATAGACATATCTTCTTTTT
>Ga0316204_10011741_pt1 | contig 10883 bp, 7 predicted proteins | sample 6monrhotite_MG_2_FD_205661 | JGI IMG/M metagenome (GOLD analysis project Ga0316204, IMG submission 205661) | Microbial mat bacterial communities from mineral coupon in-situ incubated in ocean water Damariscotta River, Maine, United States -... | ecosystem: Environmental > Aquatic > Marine >... | reverse complement strand
TCAATCCCAAGTCCTCGTTTTTTTTGAGTGGCTTGATAAGCTTGGTGCCTGGGCACCACTGCTTTTTATTGTCGTTGAAATATTTATAGTTGTGCTTTTATTACCGGGAATTTTTTTTACCCTGGGTGCCGGTTTTCTATTTGGTGCTGTCAACGGGACTTTGTATGTGATTATAGGTACAACCATCGGAGCGACCTCCGCCTTTTTGATCGCGCGCCACCTTTTCGGAAAAGAAGTCTCAATTTGGTTGCTAAATCATCCAACGCTTCAGGTTGTTGATGAAGAATTCGTCCACGAAGGCTGGAAGATCATCCTGCTTACCCGTATGGTGCCGTTTTTTCCTTTTAAACTTTCGAATTATTTTTTTGGTTTAATGCGGTTCTCTCTCCGCGATTTCATTATTGGCACCCTGTTTGGGATCATACCCATCACGGTTTTTAACGTCTACCTGGGTTCCCTGGCCGCTAACCTAGCCATGCTCACTACACGCGATGCAAAATCACCGTGGGAATGGGCTATTCTCGGGGGCGGGCTGATTATTGCGATCATTGTTGTAATCTATAGCACGCGCTTGGCGCAAAGGGCGTTGGCCAGGTATCAATCAGAAACACATAAGGAGTGAGACAATGTGGTTGAAATGGTTACCCTGGCGGTTTATCGTCCGCCGTATTGCCAAGGCTCACGGATTTTTAGATCCCATCGCCGTGTTGGCGAAACTGCATCGTTTCGCTCAACCTTCGGAGGTCGCAGAGCCTGTGGAGTTATTAAGAGCCGGGGTAGTGTTTCATGCCCGTGGATTAATCAACAGCCGGGTGATTCAACACAATATGGACTGGGTCTGGCCCTACTGGGTTGAGAGTCAGTTTGATCCTAAAAATGATGCATTTATACCGCGTGCTTTTTCTATTACGCACGTTAATTTAACCCATCGCAACTGGACTGCGGTGGGGTTACCTGACCGCTCCGAGCTGCCCATCGTCGATCCACGGGGGCTACTCACACCCTTTTATGACGAGTGGTCGCTTGATGGCTGGTTAGTGACGGAGGATGGTCGCACACTGCTACCGTCACGTATTGCAACAGTAGACCAGACGCTAACATTTAGATCTTCAGAAGGCGAAGGGCTATGTGTGACAACGGCATCCCGAGCGGGTGATCTGTCCCTGCTGAACGAGACATCCGTGCACGAAGACAAGGACGGGGTATTGTGCCGCATGAACTTAACCGCGCAAGCTGATAGTCCTGCCTGGCTGGTGGTGGCACTGCGCCCCTATAACCCTGAGGGCATTAGTATGATTCACAAGGCAGCCTTGGCTTCAGACAGGCAAGGGTGGTGGGTCGACGAACGCCGCACCGTCAGGTTCAGTGCAGCGGCGGATCGCCACCATGTTTCCGATTACCGTGCTGGGGATGTTCATATCCATCTACACGATCTCGCTGATGAACACAGCGGTGAGTGCAATGTTGGCATGGTGACCGCTGCGGCCCTGTTCAAATTGCAACCCGGCGAACAGAGGGAGATCAGCATCGAGGTACCCCTGCTTGAGAGTAGCGCTAGCGCCGTATCCTGGGACGACAGCCTAAGTGGCTGTTGCCAGCTTGAGGTGCCTGATGAGAAATTCCAATTCCTTTATGACGCCGCTTTGCGAACACTCATTCTCCACTCCCCTGAAGATGTTTATCCAGGACCCTTTACCTATAAACGATTTTGGTTTCGCGACGCGGCCTTTATTATTCACGGCCTGCTATGCGCTGGTTTGGTCAGCCGTGCCGAACGCGCTTTGGATCAGTTTCCCGACCGACAGACAATAGCCGGGTATTTTCATTCCCAGGATGGGGAATGGGATTCCAATGGCGAAGCACTGTGGATCATGCGCCGATTTTGTGAATTAACAGGGCGTCAGCCTAAAGAGGATTGGCGGCGTGCCATCTTTCGTGGGGGGCAATGGATTCATAACAAACGCTTAGTCAACGAACGTGAAGCTCTACACGCAGGCTTGTTGCCCGCAGGCTTTAGCGCCGAGCATCTTGGCCCCAATGATTTTTATTACTGGGATGATTACTGGGGTATCGCCGGTCTGCAAGCCGCTGCGTGGCTGGCCGCCGCCTACGGCGATGAAGTGCTGCATAATAATTTTATTCGTGAGGCTGATCTGTTTCGCGAGGCGGTGGACCACAGCCTTAGCCGGGTAGCAGAGCGACTCGGCCGGTTAGCCATTCCCGCGTCCCCTTATCGCCGCTTGGACGCCGGTATGATTGGTTCAGTGGTTGCCGGTTATCCGTTAAATCTCTACCCGGCTGATGATCCCCGATTGCTCGATACGGTAGATTTTCTTTTAAACCATACTTTTGTTGACGGGGGATTCTTCCAGGACATGATCCATTCAGGCATTAACGCTTATCTGACTTTGCATGTCGGTCAAGTGTTGCTGCGAGCCGGTGATGAACGCTATTTTGAGCTGATGAACACCGTTGCCGAAATAGCTTCGCCCACCGGGCAATGGCCGGAAGCAATCCATCCCCGTACCGGAGGGGGTTGCATGGGCGATGGCCAGCATGTGTGGGCAGCCGCGGAATGGGTGTTGATGATTAGAAATTGCTTCGTTCGCGAAGAGGGGCAGACCCTGATCCTTGCGTCCGGTATTCCCAAACACTGGCTTAGAGATGGCGCGAAGCTCGCTTTTGGTCCGGCGCCGACGACTTTTGGCACGATTTCCTTAACTATCGAAAGTAAAGACAATGAAGTCATCGTCTCATGGCAAGGGGCTTGGCATACATCCCCTCCCCCTATCGAAGTGCGTTTGCCAGGCCATCTGCCACTGTTGGCCGGTGCTGATCGAACCTCGGTCGAGGTGAAAAAGGATACTGTATGAATATCCTAATGATGACCAATACCTATCTGCCCCATGTGGGCGGTGTAGCGCGGTCGGTTGAATCGTTTACCCATGAATATCGGAAGCGTGGCCACCGGGTTATAGTGGTCGCACCCGAGTTCGAACATGTGCCAGAAGATGAGGTGGACATCATACGTTTGCCAGCAATCCAACGTTTTAACGGCAGTGACTTCTCCGTCGTTTTGCCGCTGCCTCGATTCCTCAGCGCTGCTATCGAGCAATTCAAGCCCGATATTATTCACTCCCACCACCCTTTTCTGGTGGGGTCAACCGCGTTGCGCGTCGCCCACGTTTATGAACTCCCCTTGGTTTTCACCCACCACACCATGTATGAACAATATACCCATTACGTGCCCGGTGATTCCGCCGCGATGAAACGCTTTGCGATAAAACTCGCTACCCATTATGCCAATATGTGCGATCGCGTATTTGCTCCCAGCGAAAGTGTCGCTATGGTGTTGTCAGAGCGAGGAGTGAAAGCGCCTGTCAGCGTGGTGCCTACTGGTGTGCATTTGGATCGGTTTACCCAGGGCAGTGGCTCCGGGTTTCGTAAAATCATAGGAATAGCGGAAAATGCCTTCCTGATTGGCCATATTGGGCGGCTGGCACCAGAGAAAAACCTTATTTTTCTGGCCGAAGCCCTAAGCGCCTTTCTCAAAAGCGAAAGCAACGCCCATGTTTTAATGGCAGGTATTGGTTCTGCGGTAGAGGTTATTCAGAGGATTTTCGACCGCCAGGGCGTGGCGGACCGCTTGCATATGGTGGGTATTCTCGAACACCCATTGTTGGCCAGCGCCTATCGCGCTATGGATGTATTTGCTTTCGCCTCAAAGAGTGAAACTCAGGGGCTGGTATTGGCCGAGGCGATGGCGGCCGGCGTTCCCGTGGTCGCGTTGGACGCACCCGGTGTGCGGGAGGTTGTGGTTGATGGCCACAATGGCAAATTACTTTATTCAGAGGATATTGAGGACTATCTCACCGCGCTTCGCTGGGTTCAGTCGCATGCGGGTGATAAACCGCTACAAGACGCGGTCAAAGAGACCGCTGAGCTTTTTTCCATAGAGCATACGGCGGATAAAGCACTTAGCCATTATACCCAGCTTCTTGAGCAATCGTTTATACAACGTCGTGAACAATATCATGCTTGGCAAGGCATGCTGCGTTTAATAGAAAGTGAATGGGCCGTATTGAAAGGCGTAACGAAGGCGGCTAGCGCTGCGTTACAGGAAGGGGATGCCAAGGATCAATCAACGCAATGATTAGCCGCATTGAGGTATTGATCCGCCGGTTACGCCGCTGGCTCAGCCGCAGTGAGTGGGCCATTCGCTTATTAGGTTTACCAGCATCGGTGGAGACTGCTGCTGAATCCGGTTTAGTCATTATTCAGGTCGACGGACTTTCCCAAACACAACTAAAACGCGCAATTGAGCAGGGTGAGATGCCGTTTCTCCATGGACTTACCAAACGAGAACATTACCGGTTGCATAGCCACTACTGCGGACTACCTTCCAGTACCCCGGCGGTTCAAGGCGAGCTTTTCTACGGCGTAAAGACTGCTGTCCCGGCGTTTAGCTATCTGGATCGTAACACCGGTAAGACGATTCGCATGTTTGATCCCGCAGCGGCTACCGAGGTTGAAAGATGGTTAGAAAAAGCGGGCAAGCCTTTGCTCAAGGGTGGCAGCTCTTATGTCAATATTTACAGAGGCGGTGCGGATGAAAATGAAGCACACTTCTGCCCAGCGGCTCTGGGGTGGGGAGCACTGTTGCGAGCCGCCAATCCTTTTGCATTGGTATTCCTCTTTGTCACCAACGGTTATAGCTTTGTTCGCACCCTCGTGCTGCTGGGACTTGAGTTTTGCCTGGCCATTGTGGACTGTATCAGGGGCGCTATCAAAGGCCGCGACCTAATCAAAGAACTTAAATTTGTGCCGACCCGCGTCGCGATTTGTATACTGCTGCGCGAATTGGCCACCATTGGGGCAAAAATCGATTGTGCCAGGGGCCTGCCTGTGATTCACCTCAATTTTCTTGGTTATGATGAGCAGGCTCACCGTCGCGGCCCATCATCAAAATTTGCTCATTGGAGTCTGAAAGGCATTGATGATTCCATTGCACGAATATGGCGGGCGGCAAAACGCTCGGCAAGGCGTGATTATGAGATATGGATTTACTCCGATCATGGCCAAATGGAAAGTCAACCCTACGTTAAAAAACAAGGCCATACGATTCAGGAGGCTGTCTGCAGTGTTTTTGATAAAGTAGGGGTGCCCAGTCACCCTCCACGGGAACGTGACGGCCGGGGCGTGCAATCACAGCGGGTGCGATTCCTTGGCGGTAAAAAAATACAGAAAGCCTTTCCCGTACTGAAAGGATTTGAAGAATCTCCGCCGGCCATACTACCTCTTGTTACAGCCATGGGGCCTGTTGCTATGGTTTATTCCCCCGTTCAACTCAGCGTTTCACAACGAGATCGTGTGGCCCAGGAATTGGTGAACTCGGCGCACGTACCTCTAGTCTTAGTGAACGAGGGCCGTGGTCAAGTTAAGGCATGGACCTGTGACGGAACATTCTTGCTGCCAGAGCAGAAGGATAAAATCCTCGGTGCCGACCATCCGTTTCTTGCTGAACTGAGTCGCGATATTATCGAACTATGTCAACACCGCGATGCCGGAGAGTTTGTACTCTGCGGTTGGCGACATGGCGCTGTAGCTTATAGCTTCGCATTAGAAAACGGCTCCCATGCAGGCATGGGGCCTGACGAGACAGGTGCATTTGCATTACTCCCCGCTGACACCCCTTTACCGCAACGTGAATGCGATTATTTACGCCCTATGGATCTTCGCGAAGCGGCCTTTAAGGCCTTAAGCGGGACTGAAACACGCATTTCTGTGCCACAACAGCGTAAGGTGAGAGGCCAGGCCCATAAGCTTCGCGTTATGACCTATAACGTACACAGCTGCGTGGGTATGGATGGTCGCTTTGCACCTGAGCGGATCGCGCGGGTTATTGCGCAATATGCGCCAGACATTGTGGCGCTTCAGGAGCTTGACGTGGGAAGAATGCGCACCGGCGGTGCCGACCAAGCCCACCTTATCGCCAACTATTTAGCCATGGATTTCCACTTCCACGCCACGGTACATATCGAGGAAGAAAAATACGGCGATGCCATTCTGACCCACTTACCTATGCGTTTAATTAAAGCCGATAAGTTACCGGGCTTGCCTGGCAAACCCGGTCTTGAACCCAGGGGGGCATTGTGGACGGCCATCGACGTAGGCGGCACAGAAGTTCAGGTCATCAACACCCATCTCGGCTTATGGCCTGCTGAACGGCGGGCACAAGCGGATGCGTTGCTGAGTGAAGCGTGGTTGTCTCATCCTGATTGCACTGGGCCGGTGCTTTTATGCGGAGATTTCAATGCGACCCCTTCGTCTTCAGTGTGCCAAAAATTATTGGGCCGCCTTAACGATGCTCAGATCGAGCTGGCCAGCCATCGGCCGAAAAAAACATTTATCGGACGTTACCCCGTTGCTCGTATTGATCATGTGTTTATCGATGCCAGCATAAATGTTGGAACTATCGCGGTGCCGAGTACGGTGCTTACACGCACGGCTTCTGATCATCTGCCACTGATTACCGATCTGTTTATCCCCCCCCCTTGAGTTAGAGTAGATAATCCTAGAATCCGCATTTGGACACGTCACAAGGTGCGTAATATTGGCTCGGATAGCGTACGACCACACGGACGTGGGAGGTACGAACCCAGGGATGGCTGAGGTAGAGAGCGTCGGGAACATATTGTCGAGAGCGCCAACAGTAGGTGGTTTAGGCAACGCAGGATGCCAAAACCGAGCGAAAAAGTGAAGGAATGGTCTGCATTGCTGACAAAACTGTCTGGAACAGTTTTGAACAGCCGAAGGCTGGCCCGAAGGGCAAAATACAGGGAGGTATTTTGTAGTTCTTTCGCCTAGCTAGATGTGTCAAGAGTGCACACATTGTGGCGTGTAGGTAGCTCACCAAAAGGGTGACACACTTATAAAGCTTATCTCAAATTCAATCAGTGCGTTAGGATAAACATACGCCGCCAACTGCGGACAGGTTAAACGTCATGTCATCAAGCAGCACATCTTGGGCTAGCACTTCGATGACGAGGTCACAATCGGTTACGATTCCGACGGGTATATTCTCTTCGCCTTGCTTTCTTACCACAACTAAATCACCAACACGGTGTTTACGCATGAGCTTTGCGGCTTCAGTAACGGTAGTGCCTGGTTCGGTTACAACAACCCCCCGGCACAATGCCCTCCTGCTGCCATGCACTTATCTGCTTATAATTTAAGTAGTTAAAATTCTTGCGGCTGTCCAACAGGAATCTCTACGGGCGTCTCGGCCGGGCTCTCTTCCGGCACATTAAAAGGCTCTTCGTCCGGCCCAGTTGCCGGCACGCCCATAGGTTCTTCTTCCTCCGGACTTTCAGGGGGTGATTGAGGTTCAATCTCAGGCGCTGGCTTTTGCCTTTCGCCACCTTTTGGGTCATTTATAAATCCTAGTGTCATTAAACCCCTCCCCACTTGCTCAGAAAACGACTATATTTATCACAATAGCAGTTTTTAATGACACAACAAGACCTCAACATAATTTAAACTGATTTTAACAATCATGTATTTAAATAGGAAACGAGAGAGGAGCAACCATGCAACTTCCATTACAAATTACATTTCGTCACTTAGAATCATCCGAAGCCTTGGAAAACAATATCCGAGAGCGTGCGGCCGAGCTGGATCAATTCTATGATCAAATCATGAGCTGCCGCGTGGTGGTAGAATCTAGCCATAAACATCACCACCAAGGCAGGCTCTATCAAGTTCATATCGATGTTACCGTTCCCGGCAAAGAACTGGTGGCCAGCCGCGGGCCAGACCAGCATCACGCCCACGAGGACGCTTATGTTGCCATTCGTGATGCCTTTAACGCGATACGCCACCAACTAGAAAACCATGCCCGTAAACAGCGAGGCCATGTTAAAAGCCATGAAACACCTGCCCATGGCAAAGTAGACGAATTGGTAGCAAATGAAAATTATGGCCGTATCCTAACTGACGATGGTCGTGATATTTATTTTCACCGCAACAGCCTGCTCAATGCCAACTTTGACAGTTTAAAGATCGGTATAGAAGTACGTTTTTCCGAAGAGACAGGCGAACATGGACCGCAAGCCAGCAGTGTCAATGTTATTGGCAAACATCACGTCGTGGGTTAACGGCAAAATGAATGCTTTTGACTTCGACATTAAAGACCCAGGCCTGGCTGAGCTTGGGCAAAAACGTATTGAATGGGCCTTACAAGAGATGCCTGTGTTGCGAGGGCTTGCAGAACGTTTTAACAAGCAACGACCCTTACAGGGCATTCGCATCAGTGGCTGCCTGCACATCACCACGGAAACCGCCAATTTGGCGCGTACGCTTAAGGCCGCCGGTGCAGATGTTGTGTTATGCGCCAGTAATCCACTTAGTACTCAAGATGATGTGGCCGCGGCCTTGGTAACGCAGTATGAAATTCCCGTCTTCGCTATCCGCGGCGAATCTACAGAAGTGTATTATCAACACATTAATGCGGCACTGGATCACCAGCCGGTGCTAACGATGGATGATGGCGCAGACCTGGTGAGTGAGATACACAAATCGCGCCCTGAGCTCATCGATAACATGCTGGGCGGCACTGAAGAGACCACCACCGGTGTCATACGCCTACGCGCCATGGCCAGGGAAGGTGCGCTCAAGTTCCCTATTATTGCGGTGAACGATGCAATGACCAAGCATCTGTTTGATAACCGCTATGGCACCGGCCAAAGCACTCTGGATGGGGTGATTCGTGCCACCAATATTCTGCTTGCCGGTAAAACCTTTACTGTTGTGGGTTATGGTTGGTGTGGCCGTGGCATTGCCATGCGCGCTAAAGGCCATGGTGCCAATATTATTGTTACCGAAGTGAATCCGTTACGAGCACTGGAGGCAACCATGGACGGTTATCGTGTGATGCCGCTGATGGCTGCGGTCAAATTATCAGATTTTATTATCACCGCCACTGGTGACAAACATGTGGTGGATAAAGGACATTTTTCGGTCATGAAAGACGGTTGTGTGCTGGCTAACTCAGGGCACTTTAACGTTGAGATTAACATCCCCGCACTGGAGGGTGTGGCGGTCAGTAAACAACGGCCAAGAGACTCTGTCGATGAGTATATGTTAGCTGATGGACGACAACTTTGCCTGTTGGCAGAGGGTCGTCTGGTGAATCTTGCCGCTGCCGAAGGCCACCCCTCCGCGGTGATGGATATGAGTTTTGCCAACCAGGTTTTAACCGCTGTCTATCTGGCAACACAAGACCATAAACTGGACAGCCGTGTGCACGACGTGCCTACAGATATTGACCAAGAAGTTGCGCAGTTAAAATTGTCAGCAATGAATATTGAAATAGATGAATTGACTGAAGAACAAGTTCGCTATCTATCATCCTGGCAGGAAGGAACATAGCCATCGTTACTGCGCTGGATGCGAAAAATAGCCGCGGCTTAGTAAGTTAACTGTCATTAAAAGTTCCTGCCCATGGCCTATTACGTTATAACTTTCTCACAGGAGCCATCTCTACGACAGTTGCATTCGCTTCCCATAATTTTGCGATTGTGTCAGGTTTATTCCAACTAAGCGCTTCTAACACATGGAGTTCACTAGAGATTTCTACTAGTTTATATCGGTCTATGATGACAATCGCGAAGTTCTTGATAAAGGGGCGATTGGCTACTTAACCAAGCCAATTACACAAATGCAACTTGAAGGATTCTAGGATTATTGCAGTCACAGCAAATGCCATGATCGAAGCTAAGGAAAAATGCCTCGCTGTAGGCGCAAGTGACTATCTAGCAAAGCCTGTTGAGGCCTCTCATTTGTTTGAGATAATCTGGCGTTGGTTAGTTAAAAAAGACGTTCAATAACAAACTAAAACCGTGGCTTAAACTTAAAACTACTACTTTGTGTTCGACACTTATTCAATACAACGTTCGATATTGCGATCAACGTCCACGCAGGAACAGCTTATCCAGCGCGTCTAATGAAAGCTGAATCCAAGTTGGACGGCCGTGATTGCACTGACCTGAGCGCTCTGTGCGTTCCATATCTCTTAATAAAGCATTCATCTCTGGAATAGTCATTTTACGGTTAGCGCGCACCGAGCCGTGACACGACATTGTTGCCAATACAAAATCACATTGTTCTTGTATCCGGGAACTTCCACCCTGCTCTTTTATATCGGAAATAACATCACGAAATAATTTTTCAACATCGGCATCACGCAGCATCGCAGGTAAGGTACGGATAACGATTGCCTCAGGGCTTATACGACTACATTCAAACCCTAAAGCGGTAAATAATGCACTTGCGTCTTCTACCAAGCTCGCCTCAGACTCACTAACGTTCAAAGTTACAGGTAATAATAAAGGCTGACGTCGAATACCCTCGTCAGCCCAAGCTAATTTCATTCGCTCATATGTCACTCGCTCATGCGCTGCATGCATATCGATCAAAACCATACCGTGTTGATTCTCGGCAAGGATGTAGATACCGAGTAATTGTCCTATTGCAAAACCTAAAGGCGGCGATTCATTACTATCAGCTATTTCGTTAATACCACCAGTTACAACATCACTCACTGCATCAGGGTGTAGCGCACCATAGGACGCAAATTGTTCCGCTAAATTAACAGCATCGTTCTGTGGCCGACTTTGACTAAAATTGTTTTGCGCTATCGGTAGCGCATGCTGTACACGTGGTGTCATATCCACGTGTATACTTTTCTCACCATCACCGCCCCTCTCACCGCCCGGATCAGTTTGTTCACCTAACAAACCTTCGCTCTGGCTAGCACTGCCTGGCCGAATATCGGCCAATACTTTATGAATAGTACGAAACAGAAAGTCATGAACTAAACGTGA
>Ga0316204_10011740_pt1 | contig 10883 bp, 13 predicted proteins | sample 6monrhotite_MG_2_FD_205661 | JGI IMG/M metagenome (GOLD analysis project Ga0316204, IMG submission 205661) | Microbial mat bacterial communities from mineral coupon in-situ incubated in ocean water Damariscotta River, Maine, United States -... | ecosystem: Environmental > Aquatic > Marine >... | reverse complement strand
ACATGGGTATGGGTGTGGCATGGAATGTTGCAGGTATCGGTATTAGTAAATACACAAAGAAAAAAGCCTTGGCTGAAAAATTGATTGCCTATTTGGTGTCTGAAAAAGGCCAAAGTCAGTTTGCGGGAGCGAATAGTGAGTATCCTACTCGCGTAGGCGTGCCAGCCGCTGCAATCGTTCCTGCCGCAGGTAGTTATAAAGTGGCGGATGTACCAATGCGTGACTTAGGCACACATCGGATAGCAACACTGGATCTGCTTGATGCTATCGGCATGCCTTAATTGGGATTATGCCTGTAGCTGAAAATACATTAGAGGAAACACCCTGGCCACAAAAGACATGGCAGGCCTTAGCTCGCCGTGTTGGCTGGTTAGGAGTGCTTGCCACTGTGGTGGTGGTGGTGGCTGCGGTACCGTTGTTATTTGTTATTTTCAGTAGTAGTCAATTATCGTTATCAGGTTGGCAAGCACTTTGGAGTCAAAGGCTGCCAGAATTACTTTGGAACACACTTTCGCTCGCTGTTTTGGTGGCGATTTTCAGCTTTATTCTCGGTGTTTCCAGTGCCTGGTTAATTGCGCGACGTAACTTTGTTGGCCGCAAAGTCGCGACATGGCTAATGATTTTACCTCTGGCTATTCCTACTTATGTGTTTGCGCATATCTACACCATTTTATTTGAAGAAGAGGGTTGGATAGGCAAAACATGGCTAGCTGTATTTGGTGATAGCGTTGCCATTCCTGATTTATACAGCGTGGGTGGAGTCACCTTTATACTTTCTATTGCTGGTTTCTCTTATGTTTTCCTATTAGTGCGTTCGGCGCTTGAGCACAGTAATAGGAGTTTAGAGGAAGCGGCACGTATTCAGGGTTTATCTCCTTTCGCGGTATTTTGGCGAGTTAATCTTCCTTTACTACGCCCGGCGATAGCGGCAGGCTTGTCGTTGGTTGTGCTGCATGTTTTGTCTGATTTTGGTGCGGTAAGTATGTTGCGTTACCAAACCTTTACCTTGAGTATTTACCTACAGATGAATGGCCGCTTTGATTATCAAGGTGCAGCCGGTTTATCCATGGTGTTGGTATTACTTAGTTTCTCATTCCTGATATTTGAACGTTGGTCACGTAGCCGTCAGCGTTACTATGCGACCGGCACGCAGTTGCGACAAGCTACATTACGCAAGGCATCGATGTTTGAGCAGTGTCTTATTTGGAGTTGGCTTGGTTTGATAACTTTATTCGCTTTTGCCCTACCCATGCTATGGATGCTTGATTGGAGCTTGCAAGCTTGGCAACAAGACTTACTCGATGAATCGTTTTGGGGTTATGTTTCCAACTCCTTGGTTATCGCGGCCGGGGCGGCGACTTTGGCAATTATTGCCGCATTCCCAGTAGCCTTTTTCCATACCCGTAAACAGTCGACCTTGAGTACGAGTTACATACAACTATCGAGTATTGGTTTTGTGTTACCGGGACCGGTGATTGCACTTGGTGTATTGAGTTTTATATTGTTTGTGTTGTCACCGTTGTACGGCGGATTGGCTGCGTTGCTCATGGCTTTGGTGGTGCGCTTTTTGCCGCTGGCAGTGCAATCGCAGGAAGCTGCTTTGCAGAACCTAACCCCTTCTATTGAACAAGCTGGGCGCATACTTGGTGCAGGACCATTGGAAAATTTGCGTAGAGTTGTCTTGCCGATGATTAGTAATGGCATGATCGTGGCGTGGGTGTTGGTTTTTATTGATGCAATGAAAGAGTTACCAGCCACATTGATTTTACGACCAACAGGGTTTGATACCTTGCCTGTGCGTATATGGATTGAGGCGAGTGAGGAAAGTCTGGAGCTTGCGGCACCGGCGGCATTGATGCTGGTTTTAGGCACTTTACCGGCGCTATGGATAATGATGCGCAATGAAAAACAATCAGTTAGTAAGGTTTAATTTCTCAATTGGCCTAATCATATGATTAGGGTATGATCGCCTTGCAACATTATTCTTGTGGGAGAGACCTTATATTTAAAGATAAGGCACCGAAGGCGCAAATCCACCCGGAAACGCTCAGGTAAAGTGGACCGTAAGAAGTAAGTTGCCTCTGGAGAGAGGTCGAAAAAACGACACACCGAAGGGGCTAAGCTCTCAGGTTTTGGACAGAGGGGTGGCAAATAGCGCTAAGAATTTAACGTTATTTGCCACCCCTTTTTTATTGGTCGGCTGTAAGCATTAACGGAATTAGGTACATGGGAAAACATACTCCACTTTATGACAAGCATATTGTCATGGGCGCCAAGATGGTTGATTTTGGTGGCTGGGATATGCCACTGCGATACGGCTCACAAATAGAAGAACATCATCAAGTACGTAACGATGCCGGCATGTTTGATGTCTCGCACATGAGTGTGGTTGATTTTACAGGACCAGATACACGCGAATTTTTACGCAAGGTTTTCGCCAATAATGTTGATCGGCTTACTGTGCCGGGAAAGGCGCTTTATACCTGCATGCTCAAAGACGATGGCTACGTATTAGATGACTTGATAGTTTATTTCATGGATGAAAATTGGTTCCGTGTAGTATTCAACGCTTCGACCCATGATAAAGATCTGGCATGGGTACAAGAGCAAGCTAAGCCATATACCATGGAAATTATTGAGCCACCCAATATGGCAATGATTGCTGTACAAGGACCCAATGCACGCGCTAAGGCGAGCGCTGTATTTGATGAACCAATGCGTTCAGAGATTATTGAATTAGCCCCATTCACGGCGGCTTATTTTGGCGACTTATTTATTTCTCGTACGGGTTACACCGGTGAAGATGGTTTTGAAATCATTATGCCGGCGGCGAAAATTAATGATGTATGGCGAGCACTCTATGGAGAAGGTGTGAAACCAATTGGTTTAGGCGCGCGTGATTCTTTGCGTTTAGAAGCCGGTATGAATTTATATGGTTCAGATATGGATGAATCAACGTCACCATTGGAGTCGGGTCTAGGCTGGACAGTGGCATGGGAACCAGAAGGTCGAGAATTTATTGGCCGAGCAGCACTTGAAAAGATCCGCAGTGCGGCGACACATAAAAAGCTGGTGGGTTTAATTCTTGAAGAGAAGGGTGTGTTACGTAATCATCAGAAGGTCATTGTTAATGGACTTGATGATGGTGAAATTACCAGTGGTGGTTTCTCACCTACCCTAGGTAAGTCGATTGCATTTGCGCGCGTACCGAAAGATGTTAGCGGCAATTGCAAAGTTGAAATTCGTGGTAAGCAAGTGTTGGCTGCGGTGGTTAAGTTACCTTTTGTACGCAATGGTAAACCAGTCTAGAGACGCAATTTTTAGGAGAAAATAATGAGTAACGTTCCTGCAGAATTAAAATACACAAAATCACATGAATGGGTTTCAGTTGATGGTGATGTCGCCACCGTGGGTATTACCGATCATGCACAAGATTTACTTGGCGATATGGTTTTTATTGAGTTACCTGATATTGGTACTAGTTTTAGCAAAGGTGATGACTGTGCGGTCGTGGAATCAGTGAAAGCGGCTTCAGATGTATACAGCCCACTGAGCGGTGAAGTAGTTGAAGTTAATGAAGACCTCGCCGACAGTCCTGAATCTGTAAACAGTGATTCATATGCCGCATGGTTGTTTAAAATTAAATTGTCTGATGTAAGTGAGTTAGATGAAATGATGGATGCAGCTAATTACAGTGGCATTGCCGCAGACGATTCACACTAGATAGGACGTTTTTTAGCTATGCCATTTGTTCCACATACTAAAGAAGATATTCGCTCAATGTTGGAAGCGATCGGGGTCGATAGCATTAATGACCTGTTTGATGAAATTCCAGCAGCATTGCGCCATGATCTGAATGCAGAAAAACCGTTGGCGTTAGTGCCTGAAGGTTTACCTGAGTCTGAGGTTGCACGTTTGATGCATGGCCGCGCCAGTGAAGATGGTTCGCCACTGTGCTTTATTGGCGCGGGGGCTTATGAGCATCATATTCCGGCGGCGGTTTGGGAAATCACCACGCGTGGTGAATTCTACAGTGCCTATACGCCATATCAAGCCGAAGCAAGCCAAGGAACATTACAGTTGTTGTATGAATTCCAGACGATGATGGCGAGCCTCACCGGTATGGATGTGTCGAATGGTTCTCTATATGACGGTGCATCAAGCCTTGCCGAAGCCGTCTTGATGGCTGTGCGAGCGAATCGCAAATCAAAATCAAAGCGCATTTTGATGCCGCGTACGGTGCATCCTCATTATCGTAAAACCACCAGTACGATTGTGAAGAATCAAGGCATCACGCTTGAAGAGCTCGATTATGATCGAGAAACAGGTCATATTAATCCAGAAAGCTTAACGGATGAGCCGGGTGATTTTGCCGCACTCGTGATCCCTTATCCGAATTTCTTCGGCGTCTTAGAAGACGTTGATTTGCTGACTGATTGGGCACATGCACATGGTGCATTGGTGATCGCGGTTGTGAATCCTTTGGCATTAGGATTATTAAAATCACCTGCACAATGGGGTGCGGAAGGGGCTGATATTGTTTGTGGCGAAGGTCAACCTCTAGGTGTACCGATGGCCTCTGGCGGTCCTTTCTATGGTCTGATGTGTTGTAAGCAAGCATTGGTTAGACAAATGCCTGGCCGCATTGTTGGCCGTACCGTAGATCTTGATGGTAAGCCTGGTTATACCCTGACTTTGCAAGCACGCGAACAACATATTCGTCGCTCTAAAGCGACCTCGAACATCTGTACTAACCAAGGCCTAATGGTTACAGCATCAACAATCCACATGGCATTAATGGGTGCAGAAGGTTTGAAACGCGTTGCCGCACAATCACATGCAAATAAACAAGACTTGGTTGAAAAATTGACCTCGATTGATGGTGTGCAGAGTGCCTTTAATCGCCCGTCTTTCCACGAAGCGGTCATTCAACTTGAGTTGCCTGTTACTGATGTGCTGAGTTCCCTGGCAGCAAGTAATATCTTAGGTGGTTATTCATTGGTGGAAGATTATCCTGAATTGGGTAATGCGATACTGGTATGTGCCACTGAAACAAAGAATACAAATGATCTTGATCAATACGCCGAGAAACTTCAGCGTATTTTTTCTACACAGTAGTCGGCTCGTTGTCCGGTACAACCCAAAAGAAATAACAAACGGAGAAACATCATGGCTTCAGTTACATTAAAAGGTTCACCTGTTAGTACAAATGGCGAATTGCCAGTAGTCGGTAGCACAGCACCTGATTTTAAATTAGTTGATGGCGGACTTGCCGATGTTACCTTGGCGAATTACGCGGGCAAGAAAAAATTACTTAACATTGTGCCTAGTTTGGATACACCAACATGCGCAACATCAACCAAAAAATTTAATAACTTTGCTAGTGCGCATGATGACACGGTAATGTTGATGATTTCAGCTGACCTACCATTTGCAATGAGTCGTTTTTGTAGTGACGAAGGTGCTGACAATGTGATTTCATTGTCATTAATGCGTTCAAAAGCATTTGCTAAAGACTATGGTGTTTTGATTCAAGATGGGCCTTTAGCCGGTATTACTACACGTGCAGTTGTAGTGCTTGATGCTGACAATAAAGTTCTTTACACCGAATTGGTACCTGAAATTGCTCAGGAACCTGATTACGATGCAGCGATTGCAGCATTGTCTTAAAATAAGTAATTCTCAAAGATCTACGCGCAGAGACGCCAAGACGCAGAGAACGCAAAGTAAATTAATAATTTTTTAAGTATGACTAAAGTAGTAATTTTTAAGCAATATTTATTCTCAGCGTCCTTAGCGCCTCGGCGTCTCTGCGTTGGATCTTAGAACTTTTAGGGTGAACTAAAGTATGTTGATATTTGAACAATCTCGTCCTGGTCGTCGTAATCCGGTGCAGGCTCCTTCACAGCTCGCGGATACGGGAGCGATACCCGCTTCATACATGCGTCAGGATAGCCCGACATTGCCTGAGGCATCAGAGATGCAGGTTGTGCGCCACTACACCAAGTTGTCGCAACTTAACTTTTCTATCGACACACAGTTTTATCCTTTGGGTTCTTGTACGATGAAGTACAACCCGCGCGCTTGTAATACATTGGCAAGCTTGCCGAGTTTCTTGGGTCGACATCCATTTGCACCTGAGTCTCATAGTCAGGGTTTTTTGGGTTGTATGCATGACTTACAAGAAATGCTCAAAGACGTGACGGGTATGAAAGAAGTGTCGCTGACACCTGCCGCGGGTGCGCAAGGTGAGTTTGCTGGTGTGGCGATGATTCGTGCCTACCATGATGCGAATAATGACACTGAACGTTGCGAGATCATCGTGCCGGATGCGGCGCATGGCACCAACCCTGCGACCGCTGTTATGTGTGGTTACAAGGTGCGTGAAATCCCAACCGATGTTAATGGTGACGTCGATCTAGAAGCACTGAAAGCAGCGGTGGGGCCACAAACAGCGGGTATCATGTTAACCAATCCGTCGACGTTAGGTGTGTTTGAACCAGAGATTAAGAATATTGCCGACATCGTGCATAAAGCTGGTGGCTTGCTTTACTACGATGGCGCAAATCTGAATGCCATTCTCGGCAAGGTGCGTCCCGGTGACATGGGTTTTGATGTGATTCATATGAATTTGCATAAAACCTTTTCAACACCACACGGTGGCGGTGGCCCTGGTGCTGGCCCTGTTGGTGTTAGTGAACGTCTAATTCCTTTCCTTCCCATTCCAATGGTCACAAAGGAAGACGATAATTACCGCTGGTTAACCGAAGCAGATTGTCCACAGAGTATTGGTCGTCTTTCCGGCTTCATGGGGAATGCAGGTGTCTTGATGCGAGCCTATATCTATGCGCGTTTACTTGGCCGCGAGGGAATGCGCCGCGTTGCCGAATTTGCAACCCTGAATGCTAACTATATGCTCGCTAAGATGCGTGATGCAGGCTTTGAGCTGGCTTATCCTAATCGTCGTGCTACGCATGAGTTTATTGTGACACTTAAGAAAGAAGCCAAACAGCTTGATGCAACCGCAATGGATTTTGCCAAGCGTTTGCTTGACTATGGTTATCATGCACCGACGACTTATTTTCCGTTGTTGGTACCGGAGTGTTTGTTGATCGAACCAACTGAGTCAGAGACTCAAGAAGAGTTGGATGGCTTTATTGCGGCGATGATTGCGATTAAGAAAGAAGCCGAAGATTCGATTGAAATTGTTAAAGGGGCTCCTCATACATTGCCAGTGCGTCGTCTTGATGATGTGAAGGCCGCTCGTGAGCTTGATTTGACGTGGAAGCCACATGACTAATTAAGTTACACTGGGCGTAATTATCTATTTTAAGGAATATCTATGTCTGCCCTGATTTGTGGTTCGTATGCTTTTGACACCATTATGGTGTTCCCCGATAAATTCGCTAAGCATATTTTGCCGGACAAGGTACATATCCTGAATGTCTCTTTTCTCGTTCCAGAGATGCGTCGTGAGTTTGGTGGTTGTGCCGGTAACATTGCCTACAACCTGAATTTACTTGGTGGTGATGCCTTGCCAATGGCAACAGTAGGTAATGATTTTTCAACCTACGCCGATTGGATGGACGTATGTGGTATTTCACGTAAGCACGTCAAAGAGCTAGATCATACCTATACCGGTCAGGCCTTTATCACGACGGATCTGGATGATAATCAGATCACCGCTTTCCACCCAGGTGCGATGGGCTTCTCACATGAGAATAATGTTGCAGATGCCGAGGGTGTTAGCGTGGGTATTGTTTCACCTGATGGCCGTGATGGCATGATCCAGCATGCCAAGCAATTTGCTGACGCCGATATTCCATTTATTTTCGATCCGGGTCAGGGTATGCCGATGTTTGATGGCGATGATCTAAAAACATTCATCGATCAAGCGACTTACGTGACAGTGAATGATTATGAAATGCAGTTAATGCAAGATCGCACCGGTCTATCACCACATGAAATTGCTGAACGCGTTGATACTTTGATTGTCACGCTTGGTGCCAAAGGTTCACATATTTACACTAAACAACATCGTCTTGAAATACCTGCTGCGCCGGTGAATGAAATTAATGACCCCACCGGTTGTGGCGATGCTTATCGGGGTGGTTTGCTTTATGGGATCATGAATGGCATGGACTGGGAAAATACCGGTCGTATTGCGGCGTTAATGGGTGCGCTTAAAATTGAAAAGCATGGCACGCAGAATCATGATTACAGTAAAGACGAGATTGAAACTAAATTTAAACAGGCATTTGATCGTAGTTTGTGAGAGGAGAGTTAGTGATGAGGAATAGTTGTAAGGTTTATATGATGATTGCGGGTCTTTTTGTCGCCTTGTCATTAACAGCATGTGCACCGGAAGTAGGTAGTGCTGAATGGTGTGCGAAATTGAAGAAGAACCCACAGGGTGACTGGACTGTTGACGAAGTAACGGGTTATGCTAAACATTGTTTGCTAAAAAAATAAATACAAATGACTTACAAGAGGAATAAATATTATGGATAACAAGATAGTGCTAATTATTCTTTCAATCTTTCTTCCACCAATTGCCGTTTTTTTGAAAAAAGGTGCAGGTAAAGACCTCATTATTAATATTGTTTTATGTCTGCTTTTCTTTATTCCTGGTGTTATTCATGCACTTTGGCTTTCAACAAAATAAAACTGTTGGTTTTAACTGAATGCAACTGAGGAATTTACGATGCGACATATCTTGAAAATAGCAATGATCACAATAGGCTTTGCACTAACCATTTCACTCTCTGGTTGTGCTCCTGAAGTAGGCAGTGAGAAATGGTGTGCAGCATTAAAAGAAAAACCTAAAGGTGATTGGTCAGCGAATGAAGCAGCTGACTTTACTAAAAATTGCATATTAAAATAAAGAGCTGAATATTATGAACTACACTAAGCCGCTGTCCTTCACAACAATTATTGCGATTTTTCTATTTGTTGCGGTGCCTGCATATGCAGGCTGGGCAGATGCGCTTGGCGATTTGTTAGGTGGTAAAGAAGAAAAGACCTCAACGCAGAAAAAAACTACGTCAACAGCTAGCGCCCTTGGAACAGCGGATATGAATGCGGCTATTCTGGAAGCGCTGTCGGTTGGCGTGGAACGGGCAATTGCTCTATTAGGTAAGCAGGGTGGGTATCTTAATGACGCGAAAGTAAAGATACCAATGCCGGAGAATCTACAAAAGGTTGAATCTTTATTACGTAAATTCGGCCAAGATAAATATGCCGATCGATTTATTACGACAATGAATCGTGCTGCAGAGCAAGCAGTACCTAAAACGACGCAAATTTTTCTTGATACGATCAAAGGGATGTCGGTCAAAGATGCTGGTGAATTGCTGAAGGGCTCTGATGATGCGGCAACTCGCTATTTTGAAAAAAATACCTCTAAACAGCTTACGGAAGTAATTAAACCGATTGTTAGTCGCACTATGGATGATGTCGGTGTGACCTCCGCATATAAAAAGTTTGTTTCAAAATCTGATTTTCTTGGCGATTATGTCGATAAAGATTCTTTAGACATTGATGCCTTTGTTACGCAGAAGACACTTGATGGCTTATTCTTGAAGCTTGCTGCCGAAGAAAAAGACATCCGTAAAAACCCTGTGGCACGTTCCACAGATTTACTGAAAAAAGTATTCTCGCAATTTGGTAGTTAGAACTTATCTTTCCTGGAGCTGTTAGATGCACTTCAAGCAGATACTCCATGAATAAATTAATTTCTTTAGCATTTATGTTGCTGATGTACCCGTTATTCAGTGTGGCACATCCAGAGCCGCAATTTAAATTAGTGACTAAGCCGGTTAACTTTGTCATACAGCTTACACGTAATTCGGATAATTTTGGCCACCGTCGCGCCTTTTTACAAATAGATAAAATACTTGATGATCTCGGTGAAAAAAATCTGAATATTATTGTTGTTGCCTATGAGGATGGTATTCATTCGCTGATGGCGGAAAATGAAGGCACTGCGCAATTACTTTCTAAATTAGCGAATCGGGGAGTCGCGTTCAAGGCTTGTCGTATTAGTATGGATGCGTGGGGACTTAAAGACGAGCAATTTAAGTTGGAAGTTGAATTTGTTCCTGCCGGCGCACCAGAAATGATTCGTCTACAAATGCAAGGCTATAAATACTGGAAACCATGATCATGGAGGCGATTGATGGGTTTTTATTCTGAGGTGCTTTTCCCTTGGGGAATGAATCTGGTCATGTCAGGTGAAGAATTCCAGAAACAACGTCATGCTGTATTGCAATCAGTAGATGGAAGCATACTTGAAATCGGTTTTGGTTCAGGCCTGAACTTGCCGCACTATCCCGCTAAGACAAAAAAACTTGTTACTGTCGATCCAAATCCCGGTATGGGGCGCTATACAGCTCAACAAATTAAAGGCTCAAATATTGAGGTTGATCGGCAGGTACTAAGTAGTGAATCGTTGCCCATGCAAGATGAAAGTTTTGACACGGTTGTTAGCACATGGACATTGTGCAGTATCGAAAATATCGAAAAGGCATTATCTGAAGTTAAGCGTGTATTGAAACCTGGTGGGCAATTTGTATTCCTGGAACATGGCCTTAGCCCTGATAAAAAAGAAAGTTACTGGCAACATCGGTTAAATGGGGTACAAAAGATATTTGGTGACGGCTGTAACCTGAATAGGGATATGAGAAAATTGATTAGTGATACGGGTTTTAGTCAACTTGATATTGAGAATTATTATACCCCGAAAATGCCGCGTTTTGTAGGTTATATGTATCGAGGTATTGCAACAAAGTAATAGTGCTGATGTAGTATATGCGGACTATACTGGTCATATATTTAAATAAGGAGATCGGCGCGTGTATAGAATAGTAGCTATTATTTTTTCT
>Ga0316204_10011738_pt1 | contig 10884 bp, 8 predicted proteins | sample 6monrhotite_MG_2_FD_205661 | JGI IMG/M metagenome (GOLD analysis project Ga0316204, IMG submission 205661) | Microbial mat bacterial communities from mineral coupon in-situ incubated in ocean water Damariscotta River, Maine, United States -... | ecosystem: Environmental > Aquatic > Marine >... | reverse complement strand
AATGGTTTCTGCCCTAAAAACCACGTTTTGCTTTAGGGTGTTTAGGGTAAGGGCAGGGGATAGGTGGTGTGTGTGACTTCCTTTTCTTGAGCCGGCTTGACAATGCCTCTGCTCCGCTTCAGAGTTTGAAGGTTCTTCTAGGGGAGCGTTTGGGTGTTTCTTTTTACTCGTAGTTGATTTTCAGCGATTTCCTGGTAGTATCGAACGTCTTTCTCGAACTACGACTCATTATGTTTTGCGTGCCAAAATGCACGTCTTCAAATAGGCTGATAGGCCTGTTTATTTTGTAATATGCAGCACTTAAACGATTTACATATCGTAACTAATAAGGTCCTCCCTTCACCTATGGAGGTGTCGGGGTACTATCCTGTTACCGCACAGCAGGCAGATACCGTAGGTCAAAGCCGGACGGTCTTGCGCAATATCATTGCAGGTGAAGACCCTCGGCTTCTCGTTGTTGTGGGGCCTTGCTCCATTCATGATATTGAGGCTGGGCGTGAATACGCTAAGCGGCTTGCAGTGCTTGCTGAGGAACTTTCTGATGAGCTGTATCTTGTTATGCGGGTTTACTTTGAGAAACCACGCACTGCGATTGGCTGGAAGGGGCTCATTATGGATCCGCAGCTTGATGGGTCCAATGATCTTGAGGGGGGAATACAGCTAGCGCGTTCGTTTTTGCGCGAAATCATTGATCTTGGGGTGCCTACTGCTACGGAATTGCTCGACCCCATTACGCCTCAGTATATTAGCGATTATATTTGCTGGACTGCTATTGGTGCGCGTACGACTGAGTCTCAAACTCATCGCCAAATGGCTTCGGGGCTTTCCATGCCTGTTGGGTTTAAAAATGCGACCGATGGGAGTATTCAGGCTGCGGTAAATGCCGTGAAGGCAGCGAGTTCTGCTCAGACTTTTTTGGGTATTAGCTCAGAAGGCTTTGCTTCAGCGGTTTCTACGGAAGGGAATCCGTCTTGCCATTTAATTCTTCGTGGGGGCTCCAATGGGCCTAATTATGAGAAAGAGGATGTTGCTGATGCCGCTAAGCGCCTTGAAAAACAAGGGTTTAGGGGGGCTGTAATTGTGGATTGTAGTCATGCGAACAGTAATAAAGACCATAATCTTCAGCCTAAGGTTATGGAGTCTGTCCTTGAACAGATGAAGACTGGTTCTCAACAGATCATGGGGGTCATGCTTGAGAGTAATTTAAAAGCGGGGAATCAGGCTTTTCCTCAGCCTAAAGAGTCTTTAGAGTATGGTGTATCGATTACGGATGCTTGCATCGATTGGGATACGACTGAAGCACTTTTGCGTAAAACGCACACAGAGCTCAAAGCTTTACGTAGTTAATTTTTTTAACCTAACTTACTTATTATGAAAGATCCAATACGTGTTGCTATTACGGGAGCCGCTGGAAATATCGGCTACGCTATGTTGTTTCGCATTGCATCGGGAGGCCTTTTTGGTCCCGATCAGCCTGTTGCGCTCAATTTGATTGAGATTCCTCAGGCAATGGATGCCCTCAAGGGGGTTGTTATGGAGCTGGATGATTGCGCATTTCCTCTTCTTGCGGACATTGTTGCGACGTCTGACCTTAATGAAGGGTTTAAGGATGCTAATTGGGCTTTGCTCGTTGGTAGTGTGCCTCGTAAAGCGGGGATGGAGCGCGGTGACCTATTGGGAATTAACGGAAAAATCTTTGTTGAGCAAGGAAAGGCCATTGAGAAAAGTGCAGCTTCCGATGTGCGCGTTCTTGTCGTCGGGAATCCTTGCAACACCAATTGCTTGATCGCAATGAATAATGCTAAAAGCATTCCTTCCGATCGCTGGTTTGCAATGACACGTCTCGATGAAAATCGTGCAAAGGCGCAGCTCGCTCATAAGGCAGGTGTTCCTGTTTCAGAGGTAACTAATTTGGTCATTTGGGGGAACCACTCATCAACTCAGTATCCAGACGTATTCAATGCGAAAATTGGTGGTAAGCCCGCCTCTGAGGTGATTGATGACGAAGCTTGGGTTAAGGACACATTTATTCCTGAAGTACAGCAACGTGGTTCAGCTATTATAAAGGCTCGTGGCGCATCGTCTGCGGCCTCTGCTGCCAATGCAGCACTTGATACCGTGGCTTCCATGGTATTCCCAACCCCAGAAGGGGATTGGACGAGTGTGGGTGTTTGTTCTGATGGGAGCTATGGTACCGAAGCTGGGCTCATTTGCTCACTGCCTATTCGTTCTGACGGCAAGACTTGGGAGGTTGTTGAAGGTCTTGAGCTCAACAGTTTTAGTCGTGAGCGTGTGGATGCATCCGATCAGGAGCTTGCAAGTGAGCGTGATATGGTGAAGGCCATGCTTTAGCCATTTTCTTAATAGATATTAAAAAACTCCAAGGGAACTTCTTGGAGTTTTTTAGTGTTTGGAAAAGAGAGTCTAGGCTTCCAGTGAATTTAGGGTTTGGAGGAAGCGTTGATGGGTTGTTGTTAATTCAAAGAGAAGATCGAGTGTGGTGGTGTCTCCCTTTTCTTGGGCAACGGTTTGGGCCGTGCGTGCAGACTCAATCAAGGCGGTGTTGGCGCGAGAGGCTTCTGCGAGCATATGGATAGTATCAGCGTTGCGAGGTTCGTGGATGGTGGAGAATTCTAGTATGTCGCTGCAGCTGCATTTGATGGTGATTCCTTGAGCGCGCATGCGTGTCGCAAGAAGGTCTACGGTTTCTTCAAGGTCTGTATAATGAGCCTTGAATACTCGCTGCAGGGTGTGCTGCTTTGGGCCGGATGCGTTCCAGTAAAAGTTGCGATTCATGAGGTAAAGACTGCAAGCGTTTGCAAAAACTGTATGGAGCGCTTTTGCCTCTTGTTCGCGTTGGCCCTGTGTATGAGGTCTGGTGACTTCACTTGTTTGCATCGGGGACTCCTTTCTTTGGGTGGGTTTTCCTTGACTTTTACTTTGGTTATCAATGATAACGGATGCGTACCTTACGTTTATTAGGATTAAATTACCACCCAAAAATGAAGTATCTAGCTGGTTTTCTGGTTTCCTGTGCGCTCGGATCTTATGCAATAGCCGAAACCGAAACACAGGTGTCTCAACCTAAGGAGCACGTCTCATATACGAATTATCGAGGCAAGATCTTTGAGGCTCTCGAAGAGCAAGAATACTTGAAGCAGACACGTATTTTTTCCGAAAAACTGCTTAAATCTATACGCAGAGAAATTCAAAAAAGCGCTTATTCTGACAAGATTAAGGCAGAGATGCTCGAGGTTCTTGATGTGCTTCAAGCAGAAGGGGTTTATGAGCGTTCCGGAGCAGATAGTGCTAATAGGGCTGTTTTTGTTGGAATTCAAGGGGCTATAGAGTCTGCGATTGGGCAGGGGCTTAAAAGACACAAGATAGCAGGGAGCGTTGGCGTTGTTTACACGCCTCGTCCTCCTACACCGCTTTGTGTGAAACCAGGGAAGGTAGATACAGCGGCAGCAAATAAAGAAGTGCTTTCGGACCCTCAGCGTACTTCTACCATTCAGTCGCGTGCTCAGATTGTTCGTTCTTACTTGGAGGAGGGCGGAAAGCTTTACGTTGTATTTCCTGAAAAAGGAGCTGAGCTGCGGACTGCAGAACAGCAGGAAGTTTTTAAGACTGCGTGTAAGCGTTATCAAGGTGAGCTCTTCGTGCGAGAAATTGACCCTAAGAATTTTAAGAAGGATCAGGTGGGGGCTGCTTACAAAATTAGTTCTTGGGATAGTTCTCCAATACTTTTCTCAATAAAATCAACTCAGGCTCTGGATCCTAGGCTAGATGCAGATTGGAAGCTTTGGTTTGGTCCTATTGTTGATGGGTCTCCTTTTGCTGCGCGTTGGGCTGGGTTTGCCAAAGAAGCTGAGTAGTTTTTGTTATTCTGTTTGGATAAAAAAAGACTCCCGAAAGGAAGTCTTTTTTTTGAAAGTCGTTAGAGCGGCTAGGGGACCGGAATTGTATCGAAGATTTTTTGAATAATGTCTTCGCTTGTCATTTCTTCGGCCTCGGCTTCGTAGCTAACAATTACGCGGTGGCGCAGGACATCCATTCCGATGGATTTGACGTCTTGTGGTGTGACATAGCCGCGGCCGTTGAGGAATGCCCATGCTTTTGCTGCCAGGGTAAGTGCGATTGTGGCACGCGGAGAGGCTCCGAATTGGATGAGGGGTGCGAGGTTGAGCCCGTAATCACTGGGGGTTCGTGTGGCGAAAACGAGGGAAAGAATGTAGTCTTTGATTTGGTCGTCGATGTAGGTTTTGTCGACTAAGGCACGTGTTTCTAGAATTTGCTCACAGCGAATGACAGGCTGAATTTCTTCAGTAGGAGCTGTCGAGGCCATGCGGTTGAGAATTTCCTTTTCTTCCTCCTTGGTCGGGTAGCCGATTTTCAGCTTGAGCATGAAGCGGTCTACTTGTGCCTCGGGGAGGGGGTAGGTGCCTTCTTGGTCAATTGGGTTTTCTGTGGCAAGAACGAGAAAGGGTTTAGGCAGTGGGTAGGTAGCTTCGCCTAGAGTAACCTGGCGTTCTTGCATGGACTCAAGCAAGGCACTTTGAACCTTGGCAGGGGCCCTGTTGATTTCATCAGCGAGAATGAAGTTGGCAAAAATAGGGCCAGGCTTTGTTTGGAATTCGTTTACCCCTGGGTTATAGATGAGAGTGCCGACAATATCCGCGGGGAGGAGGTCAGGTGTGAATTGGATACGCTGGAATTTGCCATCCACGGCCTGCGCAAAGCTTTTCACGGAGAGCGTCTTTGCTAGACCTGGTACGCCTTCAAGGAGGACGTGCCCATCGGCAAGAAGGCCGACAATGAGTCGGTCGATTAAGTAGTGTTGGCCGACAATGACTCGACCAAGCTCTTCGCGGAGCAGGCGCACCCACGAAGAGGCCTCTTGGATGTTTGCGTTAATTTCTGCTAAATTTTCAGTCATTGCGTTTTAGATGTCGTAGTAGAGTTCGTATTCGTAGGGGTGAGTGCGTAGACGAACAGCATCGTACTCTTCTTGTTTCATCTTGATGAAGTTATGGATGAAGTCTTCTGTGAAAACATCTCCTTTAGTGAGGAAACTGTGGTCTTCGGCGAGTGCGTCAATGGCACCCTTGAGAGACTCAGGGACTGTTTTTAGGCAACAAGCCTCCTCGGGAGGGAGGTCGTATAGGTTTTTGTCCATTGGCTCGCCTGGGTCGATTTGGTTTTCGATTCCGTCGAGGCCAGCCATAAGGATTGCAGGGAAGGCAAGGTAGGGGTTTGCGGATGGATCTGGACAGCGGAATTCTACGCGTTTGGCCTTGGGGCTTGGGCTATACATTGGGATGCGACAGATCCCTGAACGGTTGCGTGCTGAGTAGGCAAGGTTGACCGGGGCTTCGTAACCAGGGACGAGGCGTTTGTAACTATTGTTCGTTGGATTGCAAAGTGCGCATAGGGCTCCTGCGTGTTTTAGGATGCCACCAATGTACCACAGCGCTTCTTGGCTAAGGCCAGCATAGCGATCGCCTGCCATGATCGGCTTGTCGCCCTTCCATAGGGAGGAGTGTATGTGCATGCCGCTCCCGTTGTCGCCAAAGATTGGCTTAGGCATGAATGTTGCCGTTTTTCCGTTGAGATAGGCGACGTTTTTGACGACGTACTTGTAGGTACACATGTCGTCTGCCATTTTAAGGAGGGTGTCAAAGCGAAGATCGATCTCGGCTTGGCCTGCTGTGGCGACTTCGTGGTGTTGGCATTCAACGTTGAGGCCGAGCTCTGTCATGACAAGGGACATTTCGTTGCGAAGGTCCATTAGCTTGTCGGAAGGAGATACCGGGAGGTAGCCTTGTTTGTGGCGAATCTTGTAGCCAAGATTGGGGTGTTCTTCGCGGGAGGTGTTCCAGATGCCTTCGTCTGAGTCTACAGAGAAAAAACCAGTGCGCGAATTGTTTTCATAGCGAACGTCGTCAAAGATAAAGAATTCTGCTTCGGGGCCGAAGTAGGCGGTGTCAGCGATGCCTGTTGATTGCAGGTAGGTTTGCGCGCGCTTTGCAATGCCTCGTGGAGAACGGCTGTAGGCCTCGCGAGTGATAGGGTCCTCGATGTCGCACGTGAGGCTAAGGGTTGTGATTTGGGGGAAAGGGTCAATGAATGCGGTTTGGCTGTCAGGGATGACGAGCATGTCTGATGCCTCAATGCCTGCCCAACCACGGATAGAAGAAGCGTCAAATCCAAGGCCGTCTTCGAAGGTATCCTCACTTAGCTCTCCTACGGGAATCGTGAAATGCTGCCAACTTCCGTGGATGTCACAGAATTTGAAATCAACCATTTTGACGTCATTAGCCTGTGTTAGGGCGATTACTTCTTTGGGTGTCATGAGTATGTAATTGTTAAGGTTTACTTAACGATAAATTGTAGGCAGGCAATAGGAGTAGATCAAGGTTTTGCAGAGAAAAGAATGTAGAAAATACTTTCACTACTAATTGATTTGTCGGGTTGTTTGATAAAGGTTTCCCGTGCAGACTGAGATGTTTTTTTTCTTGTGATTGAGGGTGTGGGGCTTGAGAATAGATCTCCTCTATTTAGTTCTCTTAAGTACCCATTGTGTTTAAAGCCCAGGAGCGTTATACCCGTGAAGCCATTCTGAAGCGGCTACTGATTCTTATTTCAGTACCGTTGCTTTGGGTGCTGCTTGATGAGTCTTGGAATGATGATCCAGATTTTTTGAATCCGCTAGAGAACACTGTCCTGGATTGGCAGTTTAAGATTAGGGGAGAGATCGAGGCGCCTGTTAAAGTCTTTTACGTAGATATTGACTCTAAGGCATTGGAGCTTATCGGCGATCCTCCTTGGGACTATTCTTACTTAGCTGATGCTACGCGTATTTTGTTTAACTTGGGGGAGATTAAGGCTGTAGGGCTTGATATTGGTTTTTCTCCAAAATATAAGAATTCTCAGCTTGTTTCTGAGCGTAAGGCCTGGGAGAGCGACCGAATCTTTTCTGAGGTCATGCGCAAGTATCCCAATATTGTAGTTGCAGCCGGGTACGAAGAGTCTTACTTCGAGCCTCATCCTGGAGAAACACACAAGCGCTCTTTTCCTTACTTGGACGAGGGGTATGTGGATCCACGCAAAAATCCATTTCCTGATATGCCCACGTATCCCATTATCAATGATACTTGGGGGACTATTGGGCTTGTTGATCGCTATCCCGAGCGTGACGCGGGTCCTATACCTCGTTGGATGCCGCTTTACTCTGAGTATGAGGGCCCTGAGTACACGGAACATTTAATTGAAGGGGTGCGCAAATATGAAGGGCTTCCTAGGACTATGCGTTTCGTGAAGGGGCGTAATGAGATTTTGCTGGATGAAGAAGGGAGCGTTTTTTATTCCCTTCCGCGGGAGTCTTCTCACACTTTTTATTCAATGGCTCTTGAGCTTTCCTTGATGCATTGGGGGCTAGATGAAGGCGATGTTCATTACAGAACAACGCGCCTTAAGGTTATGGACGACTCAGGGAAGATTTACGCTCAAATACCAATGGCAAATAGGCAGGTTGCTGAGCTCAACTGGTTTTCTAAATGGAGTAATGATGTTCTGAATCCACGGTGTAGTTTGGTTGATTTGTTTGAGCAAGCTCGAGATTACTATGAGGGGAGTGTCGAGGAGCATAAAAAAGCAGAAGCATTCTTTGATCAAATGCATGGCGCTATTGTCCTTGTAGGGCAGGTGGATCCTTCTTTATATGATTTGTCTCCTACACCCTTTGACTCTGCTCCTGTTCCTAATGTTGGAATTCAGGGGAACTTAATTAAGACAATTGTTTCAGGGCTCTTTATTAAACGTCCTCCAGTGTGGGGGACGATACTTATTATCGCACTTTCAACAGCATTACTTACAGGGATCGTTCTTTACCGAGGTCCTAACAGTGTGGTTTACGATACGGCTGTTGTTGTCTTGTTTTTCTCCTATCTAGTTTTTGTCTTTATTGCGTTTGATTTGTGGCACTTAGTTTTGCCTGTTGTTGCTCCTGTCGGTGCAGCTGTAACAACGATGGTTGCCGCGCTTGCAATGCGCATCATGGATTATGAGACTCAAAAGCACCGAATGAAGAGTTTATTTGGTACCTATGTTTCTCCCGATCTCGTTAACCGAATGATTGAGCGTAGGGAGGAGCCCAGGCTTGGAGGAGTGGAGGAGAATATTACAGCCTTTTTTAGTGATATTGAGCAGTTTACAACACTCTCAGAGCTGCTTCGTCCTTCAGAGCTTGTGTCTTTGATTAATGAGTACTTGGATGCGATGACAGGTATTCTTAAGGATAGTGGAGGGACGCTTGATAAATACATTGGGGACGCAATTGTCGCGATGTTTGGTGCTCCATTTGCTATACATGATCACCCTAAACATGCTTGTCGTGCTGCCATTGAGGTTCATGCTCGTCAAGTAGCGCTTTGCGAAAAGTGGAGTAAGGATAGGGAATTTGCTTGGCCTGATCTTGTGCTTAATATGCGTACACGTATTGGCATTAATACAGGGTTTGCAACTGTGGGGAATATGGGGTCAACCACACGTTTTAATTATACAATGATGGGCGACACCGTTAATCTTGCAGCACGTGCAGAGCAAGTGGCTAAAGTTTACGGAGCGCGGACTGTCCTTACAGAGGCTACGGTAACACCTTCCTCTGAGCAGGATAGCAGCTTGGTGTTTCGGTTTTTAGATGACGTGATTGTTCCTGGGAGAAGTAACCCGGTTCGAGTGTATGACTTAATTGGGTACAAGGATGAGATTCCTATGGCTTTTTGGGATTGCCTGGAGGTCTTTGAGCAAGCACGTGGTGAGTACCTGAAGCAAAACTGGCTTGCTGCTTATGCTCTCTTTGAGAAGGCGTCACTTCTCGAGACCTCGGGGCCTTCCCCGCTGGATCCTGTGAGGCTTAATCCTTCGCGTGTGTTTATGGACCGTTGCCGTAGTATGCACGAACACCCGCCTGCTGAAGGATGGACGGGTGTTTATAGGGTGTCTATTAAATAGATTTTTAGCTGTAGTCTGGCTGGTTTCCAGGCTTCCACTTGATGTTGCATCCTATGGAGGCAACTTGCTCATCTTCAGGGATGGATTCCCCTTTTAGTGTGGCATTGATTGCCTTGCGTAAATCTTCACCAATGGCCGGCTCGTTGGATCCTGGGCGGGTGCTGTCAAAGCGGCCACGGTAGGTGAGCTTGCGGTCTTGATCGAACACAAAGAAGTCAGGGGTGCAGGCAGCATGATAGGCTTGTGCTGCTTCTTGTGTTTCGTCGTAGAGATAGGGAAATGTGTAGCCCCATTCTTTGGCTTCTTCAGCCATTTTTTCAGGACTGTCTGCAGGATAGCGAGTCGCGTCGTTGCTGTTGATTGCTGCAAACCCAACGTCTTTCTTTTGGTACTCTTTTGCGAGGTTAGAAAGACCCGTGCGTAGATGCATGACAAATGGGCAGTGATTGCAGATAAACATCACGACGAGCACTGGGTGCTTCTCGAAATCCTTGAGCGCAAACCACTTTTTTTGTGGGTCTTGTAGTTGGAAATCCGGGGCTTGAGTGCCCAAAGAGAGCATTGTTGAGGGAGTGGCTACCATGAGACGAGAGGTTGAGAGCTAGTATTCGAGGTGGAAATGCATTCTTTTAACATAAGAGTGCCTCTCAGTTTAGTAAGTTAATTTTTATTTAATCAATGCTAAAATAGCGCGGCTTTATTAACGGTCTGGTTTACGACTCTCTAAGCGCTTTAGCTATTATTTTTCTAGCAATAGGAGTTGCGGTGCGCCCGCCACCAAAATTTTGATTATCCTCAGTCTCTTCAACGACAACAACAACAGCGATTTGAGGATCTTCCAGAGGAGCGAAGCCTAAGTACCAAGCAATATCTCGTTCTTTGCCGTGGGCAGTTGTTTGCGCTGTTCCTGTTTTAGAAGCGATGTTTATATCATTAAGGCGAGCACGTTTGGCTGTTCCTTCAAGGGTTGCTTTTTCCATGCCAGAAAGAATCGTTTGGTACTGGCTCTCGGTGATTCCCATGGGTGATTGGTGACGCTTGTCGGGGAGGGGGTGGCGTTTTTCGTCGTGAAGCAATGTAGGGTAGGTGCGTAGGTCGCCACGGGCCAGGGCTGCCCCAAAGCAGGCCATCTGAAGTGGAGTGACGAGGAGGAAGCCTTGGCCGATGGACATGTTAGCGGTATCTCCTGGCCTCCAAGGTTCGTGGATGCGCATCTTTTTCCAGTCAGGGTCGGGAATCAGTGAGCTCTTAGATTCAAAGGGGATTTCTATTCCTGTGGGCTCGGAAAGACCAAGGAGGCGCGCTTCTTGGCCTAATGCGACAGGACCCATTTCTATACTTTTTTGATAGAAAATAATATTGCAGCTCGTTCCAATAGATTCATCAACCGAGAGGAGGCCATGGCCCCATCTTCGGTTGCAAGGGAAGGCGCGGTTGCCTACTTGGTGTTTGCCTGTGCAGTCTGTAAGGGTGGTTTCTTCAATGTAACCTTCGCGGAATCCAGCCAGTGTGGTTATTAACTTAAAGGGAGAGCCCGGGGGGTAGAGCCCTTGAGTTGCCCTGTTTAGCCATCCGCCTGATTCGTTAATTCGATTGTAGACAGTGCTAGGAATGTAGGGAGAGAGCTGGTTTAGGTCATAGTTGGGCTTGCTTGCCATGGCGAGGACTTCGCCAGTTTTAACTTCGATTACAACGACAGCTCCAGTGTTGTCACCTAAGGCACGCTCTGCTGCTAGTTGGATGTTGATGTCTAGGCTCGTAGTTAGCGATTCACCTTGAGATGCAGGCTTATGGTTGAGGTGCTTAAATTGATAGCCGACAGGATCAACACGCCAAACGTCCCCTCCGCTAGTCCCTTGAAGTGCTTCGTCA
>Ga0316204_10011737_pt1 | contig 10884 bp, 10 predicted proteins | sample 6monrhotite_MG_2_FD_205661 | JGI IMG/M metagenome (GOLD analysis project Ga0316204, IMG submission 205661) | Microbial mat bacterial communities from mineral coupon in-situ incubated in ocean water Damariscotta River, Maine, United States -... | ecosystem: Environmental > Aquatic > Marine >... | reverse complement strand
GAATATATCGGGTTTTAAGGGAGATGGATATGGACGTACGTATGGATGGGCGCAATGCGCTGATTACCGGTGGCAGTAAGGGGTTGGGCAAGGCCATCGCTAGCCGGTATTTTGATTCCGGTGCGAACGTTGCCATTGTCGCCCGAGACCCGGCCGGGCTGGATGCAGCGGGGGCAGAAATCGAAAAATTAGGGGGCGGTAAGGTGGTTGTAATTGCGGCTGATATTCGAACCGCGGAAGGATGCAATGCGGCTGTCGATCAGGCGGAAGCGGCTTTGGGCGGTATCGATATTTTGGTGAATAACGCCGGCACGTCGCAACGGGGTCCCTTTTTGGAGGTCAGCGACGAGCTTTGGCAGGACGATTTGGATTTGAAGCTATTTGCGTCCGTGCGTTTGTGTCGACGGGTGATCCCCGGAATGCGCGAACGCCGCTGGGGTCGGATTATCAATGTCTTGAACGTGGGCGCGAAGATGCCCGGCGCAGAAGGGGCGCCGACGGCAGTCAGCAGAGCTGCCGGTATGGCACTCATGAAGGTGCTTGCAAACGAAGGCGCGCCTTTCAATGTTTTGGTCAATGGCATGCTTGTGGGCAAAATTCGTAGTGATCAATGGGAACGCCGCCATCAGGCTGACCCCCGGGGACTGACCCTGGATGAATGGTACGAGGAGACAGGTAAAGATTTACCCATGGGTCGATTGGGTCTACCTGAGGAGTTTGCAAACATGGCCTGTCTGCTGGCATCGGATGCGGGGTCCTACATCAACGGCGCGGCTATAAATGTTGATGGCGGATTGTGTAAAGTCGTCTGACCACTAACTGTCAGAATTTCGGTGCGCCTCACCTGGTATCTCTGAATGATTAAACTTTGGATAAAATTGCGCCTCTTCAATAGCTGTGATCCCTATGAGGGGATGTCCATCTGGTCGTCCGCTTCGATCACATCAAAGCGCTCTGGCAGGTGCTGACCCTTTATCAGATCGACGGCTTGGTCGGCCGCATCCTGAAATGGCAACAGGACCAAGTCGGCACCGCCCGCCCGGAGGCGGTCCGTATCGTCTTCTTGATGTGATGTGACCGCAATCTTTCCAGTGAACCCCTGGTCTTGCAAGGCGTGGATCAGGGCGATACGTACGTCGTCTCTGGTCACTCCCGTGTCATGCTCGGGCGTGGCTGATACTGCCCACGATACATTTTCCAAAGGCAGGTGAGCGATAAATTCCGGGTCGGTCGCGTCGCCGTATATGGTGTCAAAGCCTTCTTGACGCCAGCGTTTGACGGCGACGGGGTTAAAATCGATCCCGAGAACATGCAGGTCATTGGCTCTTAACCGTTGCGCGATGGCTCCGCCGTAACGTCCAAGGCCAAATAGAAAAACATCGTAGGGGCGCGCGTTTTCTAGCTCAGGCCGGTCGAATTCGCGATGTGTTTGTTTGCGCTCAAACATGCCAAGTACTGGCTCGAACAGATCATAAAGGGGGCGGGTATAGGTTATCATGTATGTCGACAATGAGATTGTGATGAGAGCGACCAGGGTCAACAAGGCAAGAGCGTCTGATCCCAGGTGACCGAGCGACACGCCCATCGCCATAAAAATTAACGAAAACTCACTGATTTGCGCAAGTGTAAATCCGGAATAAACGCCGGTGCGTTTCCGGTAGCCGAGCCTACCAATCAAGATGAGAACAATAAGAGGTTTGCCGATCAGCACAAACAGGGACAGGGCAATGGCAGCGGGAATTTGCTGGCCGACCTGGGAAAGATCGAGGTGAGCGCCGAGCGCAATGAAAAAGAATAACAACAAAAAGTCACGCAACGGTGCGAGTCGCGCGGCCATGGCTTCGCGCAGCCGGGTTGATGCCAATGAGACACCGGAAACCAGACCACCCAATTCCATACTAAAACCGACGAAATCCCCGATTGCTGCAAACAGTGCTGCCCAACCGATGGAAAAACAAACCAGCAGTTCGGGCGTACGCGCCAGGCGTTCAACGAGGGGTTCGGCTATATACCGAATGAAAAGCCCGACGCCGATCAAGAGGACGACGGCGGAGCCAAATATTCTGAGGATATTGGCAGATATGGCGGCGCTATCCGATTCACTGCCAACAGCTGACAAGGCGATCATCGCGAACACGACCGCGATGTCTTGAATAATCAAAACGCCCAAGGCAATTTGACCATGTAGAGAATCGATCTCGCGCTTATCAGATAAAAGTTTGACGATGATGATCGTGCTCGAAAACATCAGGGCGACAGAAATAAACAGATTGGTTGTGGTATCGAGCCCGAGCATATAGCCGATTGCGAAACCGAAACTAAACGTAAAGGCCATTTGGCCAATGCCGACCAACAAGGCGACGGTACCCAGAGTGCGTACCAGTTTGATATCAAGTTTTAATCCAACCAGGAACAACAAGACAGCAATTCCCAGCTCAGCCAACAGTTTGATGTGTTCATCGGATTGCGCCAAGCCGAGAACGGCCGGGCCAGCGAGTATACCAACCGCGATAAAGCTGACGATCAGGGGTTGTCGCAAAAACATGCCGATGAGACCAACGCCAGCAGCCAACACCAACAGGGACGCCATTTCGTAAAAGACGGAAGTTGAGACAATTTCAAGCATCAAGATGGCTTCCGTGTCGAGGACGTTGTTCGCGAAAATGAGGGGGTCTTTTGGCGGTCGCAAACGGGCACGGCTCGATCTCCTTGGTTGGGTTTTTTATGGGCGGCAACATCACTGAACGCTTCCTCTATAACATTGATTTGGATCAAAGCCAGTGGGCGTAAATCTGGCCCTATAAAATTGCGCTGGTTCTTTTCCTGACTTAGCTGGTTCTTTTCCTGACTTATAAGTAGCACACAACAACGGAGAATAGATGATGAAAAACATCTTGATGGTTACGGACTTGTCCGCACGTTCAGATCGGGCTTTGGAGATAGCTATCGACGTTGCCCCGCAAACACGACGCGGCCATGTGGGTTATTCACGTCATAGATGATGATTTGCCGAGCGCAATTGCCAATGTGCAAGAAACTGCAGCTTATCAGTCGATACACGATACACTGGCAAAAATCGAGGGCGGTTTATCGGATCACATAAAAATCGAAATCGTCGTGGGAAAAGCCGATCGCAGTATGCTTATAATGGCGGAAAAACCCTAGCGGAACTGCCGGTTGTGGGTATGCATCGCGGGAGTCAGCTGGCTGATATGTTTCGCGGAACCCCTGTCGAGCGAATTATTAGACCCAGCAAAATACCGGTTCTTTTGGCGAAGGAAACCGTGCGTGCCCCCTATAGCAATGTGATGGTCGGTGTGGATTTTTCCGTCTACTCGAGGCGGGCTGTTGAATTTGCTGTTCGCTTTGTACCTGGTGGCAGCTTCCGCTTGGTCCAGGAAGGAATGGTGCGCGAAGTCCTGCAACGCCAGATCGGGCGACAAAAACCAATTTATTGGTCATCGGCACCCATGGTCGAACGGGGGTTGCACATGCGTTTCTTGGCAGCGTCGCTGAAGAATTGTTGCGCGAACCGCCCTGCGATGTGTTGGCGGTGAAAGCTTGGTGAGAAATTCGCCACTTTGTAAGTAAATCGAATCTGGGACCGTTACCGCTGGCCCCAGGTTTTATGCCGCGCGGGTTCTAGGTTTCACCAATTCCCGGTGAAATATTTCGACCGCGCTGATGTGGGAAGATGTTTGATTTAGGCGGTGGTGGCGCTGCGCGTTGCGGGCAGTTCGGCCGATCACAGAGTTGGCAGGCGACACCGACGGGCACGGCCAACCGCTCGGATTCCAGATTGAGCCCGTCAGAATAAATCATCTGATCACCAAAACTCAATTCGCAGCCAATACAAATTGCGTAGTGGCTGCCAGGATGACCATACGTCAGGCTTGGCTTTGACGCGGTTCGGGCGATCGAGAAATAGCGACCCCCGTCAGGCATCTGCGTGACTTGAGAACGAATGACGCCGGGCGTTAAAAGCGCGTGGTGCATGACCCAGCGAGGACAGGCACTGCCGTACCTGGGGATGCGAAGACCCGACGCGCTAAATCGTTTCGATATGTTTCCCGCCACATCCACCCGGATCAGATGCAGGGGAATGCCCGAAGCTTTTGGATCTCTGAGGGTTGTCAGGCGATGGCAAATTTGCTCAAAGCTGGCAGAAAATTGCTGCTCGAGGAGTTCAATGTTGTAGCGGCTTTCCGTAGCCGCCTGTAGAAACTCCGTGTAAGGTAATAAACACGCGCCCGCAAAATAGTTTGCAAGGGCTGCTTTCGTGCGGTGTTTCGCAGCTGTCGTCGGCAAAGCCCTGGTCTCGACCAGCTTTTCAAGGACACCGCCGTAAGACAGTTGACCAACCAGCAGGGCCAGATGAAAATTGATGCTGGGGCCTGGCAGAGACATCGATAAAATGAGGTGGCGTTTGGTTTCATCATAGAAGGACGCGCCGCTGTCCTGGCTGGCATCTCCGGCAATTTCGACAGTTACCCCGTGACGTTCCAACAAATACCCGATCAGCCGTGCCCTGACCGAAACACTGTCCAGTCCCGCATCACGACGCAGTTCCTGTGCCGCGCCTTCGAGCTCTGGAAAATAATTGTTATGGGCCTGGAGAAAATCGCTAACCGCCTCTTGTGGTGTTGTGTCAGAGATCGCGCCACTCAACCCTTCACCGGATACAATTTCCAGCATGGCGTTAACGGTCTCGCTCAGGTTTTCACTTTCGTCGAGGACGATTTTTTGGAAGTTCTGACGTTCGCCCGGTGCCAGATCGACATTGTCGTGGAGAATTTCAGAAAAAGAGACAATGGACGTCAAAAGGGTCCGCAATCGATGAATGTTGCTGGACAAAAGCGGGTCCTGTGCCAGCCGCTCGTTCAAAATTTGGAAGTCTTCCATAAAATTGCGGTAAGCACTGTAGGTTTTGGTGAGTGCCTGGCAGAGCGCCGGTGAACTGGCCGCCATTTCGCCCACATCAAGGTCACCTAAATCCAGCGATTCGTAGATGGGGTCTTTTAGAACTTCGGTGAGTTCCGCGACTTGTTGACCTTGGTGCTCTTGCGAAAAGGCTTGCAGAGAAACATTCAGAACATCGCCAATCCGCAATAACAGAGGAACTGTCAGATTGCGCTGATTGTGCTCAATCAGGTTCAGATAACTGGCGGATATCCCCAACTTTGTCGCTAACGCGACCTGCGAAAGGCCACGATCTTTGCGCAGATTGCGGAGTTTGTGTCCCATGATTGGGCTTTTCGCCATTTGGATCTCCGTAAAAAGTAGAAACTTTACATTATTTACATATTTACAAAACAATAATTTTCAAATTAACACAAAAGCATGATTATATTCAATAAGTTATTGATTCCTTTTCTAAATATGTGAACTTTACAGCAGTAAAGTAAGGCAATAACATGTTTAAGTCCGCGTGTTAGCCAAATCGAACCACACAATGGCTTTGAGTACCTGGCCTGCGTGTTTGTAGGCCTTGAGACAGGCCAATTTCTTAGACAGGGAAAATCTATGACTGTATTCAAAAATATGACACGTCGCGGCCTGCTTAAGGGCTCCGCCGTTGCTGGTGTTGCATTAGCGACACCCACATTCTTTTCCAGCCGCGCTTGGTCGGCTGGGTATATGAACGAGCCTACAGGTGCCACAGTGACCCTTGGTTTTAACGTGCCGCAATCCGGTCCTTACGCTGATGAGGGTGCGGATGAACTGCGCGCGTACGAATTGGCCGTCGAACACCTAAATGGTGGCGGAGATGGCGGCATGATGGGCACGTTCTCGTCGAAGGCTCTTCAAGGCACCGGTATTTTGGGCAAGAAGGTCGAATACGTTACAGGCGATACACAGACGAAATCGGACGCCGCCCGCGCGTCTGCCAAGTCCATGATCGAAAAAGACGGTGCAATCATGATCACCGGCGGTTCGTCCTCCGGCGTCGCAGTGGCCGTTCAGGCACTGTGCCAGGAAGCTGGTGTGATCTTTATGGCTGGCCTTACCCACTCGAACGACACGACGGGCAAGGACAAGAAAGCCAATGGTTTCCGCCATTTCTTCAACAGCTATATGTCGGGTGCAGCGCTTGCACCGGTGCTTAAGAATGCTTACGGCACCGATCGTAAAGCTTATCACCTGACGGCGGACTATAACTGGGGTTACACCACGGAAGAAGCTGTTCGCACGTCGACCGAAGCCATGGGTTGGGAAACGGTTAAGGCGGTTAAGACGCCGCTCGCACAGACCGACTTCTCGGCCTACATCACGCCGGTTCTTCAGTCGGATGCCGATGTTTTGGTCCTCAATCACTACGGTGGAAATATGGTCAACTCGTTGACCAACGCGGTGCAGTTCGGCCTTCGTGATCGTCAGTCCAACGGCAAGAACTTTGAAATTATCGTGCCGCTTTACTCTCGCCTGATGGCCAAGGGTGCTGGTGCCAATGTTAAAGGTATCTTCGGTTCGACCAACTGGCACTGGTCTTTGCAGGACGCCGGTTCCAAGGCTTTTGTTAAGTCCTTTGGCACCAAGTACGGCTTTCCGCCGAGTCAGGCAGCACACACTTGCTACGTTCAGACGCTACTTTATGCCGACGCCGTGGAGCGTTCCAAGAGCTTCAACCCGTGTTCCGTGGTCGAGGCGCTCGAAGGTTTTGAATTCGACGGCATGGGCAACGGCCCGACGTTGTATCGCGCCGAAGATCACCAGTGCTTCAAAGACGTGCTGGTCGTGAAAGGGAAAGAAAACCCGACTTCCGAGTTTGACCTTTTGGAAATTGTTGAGGTTACACCGGCGGCTCAGGTAACCTATGCGCCGGACCACGAGCAGTTTGCGGGTGGTCAACTCGGAAGGTGTAATCCGGGCGTATAACGTAGACGAAAACTCCCATGATACCGGTCGCGTGAAAAATCGCGCGGCCGGGTGGGATACTTGAGGGTAACATGGACGCAATCGTTCTCCAGGTTTTAAACGGGTTGGATAAGGGCAGTGCTTATGCGTTGATCGCTCTGGGTCTGACTCTCATTTTTGGAACTTTGGGGGTTGTCAATTTCGCCCACGGCGCGCTCTTTATGCTGGGCGCTTTCTGTGCGGTGACGCTGAACGTTATCCTTAAATCTTCGTACACCACCATTGATCCAACCAAAACCGATTTCCTGGGTAATCCAGCGAAAGTGGAAACACCTTATATAGCAGACTGGTTTGGGCCTGAAACGGCAGCGGCGATCATCGATTGGGCGGTCCCCCTGTCAATTTTCTTTGCAATTCCCATTATGATATTAATTGGCCTCGCGATGGAGCGCGGCCTGATTAAGTATTTTTACAAACGCCCCCACGCCGATCAAATCCTCGTCACGTTTGGGTTGGCCATCGTGCTTCAGGAAATCATTAAGTTCTATTATGGTGCCAACCCGATTCCCACGCCGGCACCGGAGGCACTTAGAGGGAGCGTTGATTTTGGCGTTATGCTCGGCTTCGAAGCAGGTTCGATCATTTATCCGAATTGGCGGTTGATTTACTTCATGTTTTCCGCAGTTGTGATCGGTGCCGTCTTTGCCTTTCTTCGCTACACGACTTTCGGCATGGTCGTGCGTGCTGGCATGGCTGACCGCGAGACGGTCGGGTTGTTGGGTATCAATATTGATCGCCGATTTACCATTATGTTTGCGATTGCGGCCTGTGTGGCCGGCCTTGCGGGTGTCATGTACACGCCCATTAACTCGCCAAACTACCACATGGGAATGGATTTCCTTGTGTTGTCCTTTGTTGTCGTTGTGGTTGGTGGGATGGGGTCGCTTACCGGTGCTGTTGCCGCCGGGTTCCTGCTTGGCATTCTGGAATCCTTCGCCTCTATGGGTGAAGTCCTGTCGGTTCTGCCCGGCATTAATCAAATCATAATTTACCTTGTAGCCATCGTAATTCTGCTGACGCGTCCGCGCGGCCTGATGGGACGCAAGGGCGTCATGGAGGACTGAACGATGTTAGGTCTCGACGCAAACGATAGAAAGCTATTCTTGATCGTCGCGGTGGTCGCGCTGTTGGCGCCGATCCTCCTCAACCCGTTTCCCGAGGGTTCAGAGCTTGCCCAGTTCAATGCGGGTTATCCCGATTTGATGCAACGCTTTGCAATTTTCGGTATCTTCGCAATTGGCTTTAATATCTTGTTTGGGCTTACCGGTTACCTGAGTTTCGGCCATGCTGCCTTCCTGGGTGTCGGTTCCTACGCCGGGGTCTGGATGCTGAAACTGTTGTCAATGAACGTCGTTCCGGCGATCATTGTTTCGGTCGTCGTTGCGGGGCTTTTCTCAGTTGTGGTCGGGTTTATTTCGTTGCGCCGCTCAGGAATCTATTTCTCGATCCTGACTTTGGCTTTCGCTCAGATGTCTTTTGCTCTCGCCTATTCGGTATTGACGCCGATTACCAATGGCGAAACCGGTTTGCAACTGGCACTAAACGACCCGCGCATCTTTGGCGACAGCCAGATCGATGGCTCAATTCCACCGACAAATTTCTTTGGGTTTGAGATGCGTGACGGTTTTGAGCTTGCCCTCGGCCCCTGGGCATTTACGTTCAATGTCGGCTATTATCTTTGTGCGATTATCCTGCTTCTATCGTTTTATATTTCGGTTCGTATTTTCCGTTCGCCCTTTGGCATGATGTTGCGCGCGGTCAAGACCAATCAGCAGCGGCTTAAATACACCGGTAAGAATCCGAAACCCTACACGCTTGCTGCGTTTGTCATTTCTGGCATGTATGCGGGTCTGGCTGGTGGATTGATGGTTGCCATGGATCCACTGGCCGGAGCTGAACGCATGCAGTGGACGGCCAGCGGCGAAGTTGTCCTTATGACAATTTTGGGCGGTGCAGGGACCCTGATAGGGCCGGTTCTAGGTGCTGGTGTCATCAAGTATTTTGAAAACATCTTCTCAAAAATCAATGACACCATCCTCCACAACTGGTTCTCGTTCATGCCGGATACGATGCAGGATATTTTTGTCTTCCTGGTTAATCCGTTTATCGGCAAGGGGTGGCATTTAACCCTGGGTATTATGTTCATGCTGGTCGTGATCTTCCTCCCGGGCGGGTTGGTCGAGGGAGCTCAAAAATTGGGCCGACTGTTCAAGCGTAAGCGCAACAAGCAGGCTGACAATAACGCGCTTGACGCGGGCGATTGAGGATCAATCCTATGGGAATTTTACAAGTTCAAGGCGTGAACAAGAACTTTGGTGGATTGAAGGCGCTTGACGACGTGAACATCGACGTTGAAGCGGAAACAGTTCATGCCATCATCGGTCCCAACGGTGCTGGAAAATCGACGCTGCTCAATTGCTTCATCGGCCGACTGGAGCCCGATACGGGTACCGTCGAGTTTGAGGGGCAGTCGTTGCTCAATCGCGAGCCCCACGAAATCAATCAGATGGGTGTCAGTCGCGTATTTCAGACCCCCGAGATTTTTGGCGACTTAACGCTTTTGGAAAACGTCATGATCCCGGCATTCGCCAAGCGCGACGGCATTTTCAAAATCAATGCTTGGAATTCTGTCGCGGAAGAGCATGAAATAAAGGAGCGGGCAGTTCAGGTGCTTGAGGACATGGGACTTGTCGACGCGTTGCAAGATGTTGCCTCGCAACTTTCCCGTGGCGACAAGCGGCGTCTGGAACTGGCGATGTGCCTTGCTCAAGAACCGAAGTTGTTGCTTCTGGACGAGCCTACGGCAGGTATGTCGCGAAGCGACACCAACAATACCATCGAACTTATGAAGACAATCTCTAAGCGCGGCGTGACGATGATTGTAATTGAGCACGATATGCATGTTGTCTTCTCGCTCGCTGATCGAATTTCGGTCCTCCACCAAGGCCATGTCATCGTTGAAGACTTGCCCGATAAGATTAAGGGTAACCCTAAGGTTCAAGAAGCCTACCTCGGGGGAGCGCATCTGTGAGTGACGTTCAAATCATGACCAAGACAAAAAGTGGGAGGCTGCCATGAGCACGCCTACAAGTGAGCAAACTCTTGTTAAGGATGATGTTTTCGATGGCGCGGTGCCGGGCACCAAGCCTGTTATGAATCGTGGCGGCCAACCCGCATACTTCTCCTGTTGGGACGTTCAGGCCTACTATGGGGAAAGTTATATCGTCCAAGGTGTGTCCTTCGACATCCGTGAAGGCGAAATTGTCGCGCTCCTGGGGCGCAATGGTGCTGGTAAGACCTCGACGCTTCGAGCCATTGCCCGGGTCGACGATCCGGCGCTGAAGCATGGGGAGATATGGTTAGACCACCAACCTCTTCATCAAATGAAGGCCCATGAAGCGGCCCGTAGCGGCATTGGTCTGGTGCCGGAAGACCGGCGGATCATTCAGGGTCTGACTGTTGAAGAAAATTTGAAATTGGCGCAAATCGCTCCGCCTATCGGGTGGTCGCTCGAGCGCATCTACGATTTGTTTCCGCGCTTGGGAGAACGTCGTAGTCAGGAAGGCACGACGTTATCTGGTGGTGAACAGCAAATGCTGGCCATAAGCCGAACTCTGGCGCGGGATGTTAAGCTTTTGCTGTTAGACGAGCCTTTCGAAGGGTTGGCCCCGGTTATTGTTCAGGAAATTGAGAAAACGCTTGAGCAAATTAAAACCTTGGGAATAACGACAATTATTGTTGAACAAAACGCCATTGCTGCTCTGCATCTGGCTGATCGGGCTATTATTCTCGATATGGGGCAAATCGCTTTTGACGGAACGGCCCAGGAAGTGCTTGATAACGAAGACTTGCGCCACGAATATCTGGCGATCTAGAAGCTGGTTCCTTTTGCCCTGCTGCATTTTTGAAGTCTTGCCTTCCGGCAAGTGAGCCTTCTTGCCAAGAAAAATGACATTGGTAACCGTTTTC
>Ga0316204_10011736_pt1 | contig 10885 bp, 12 predicted proteins | sample 6monrhotite_MG_2_FD_205661 | JGI IMG/M metagenome (GOLD analysis project Ga0316204, IMG submission 205661) | Microbial mat bacterial communities from mineral coupon in-situ incubated in ocean water Damariscotta River, Maine, United States -... | ecosystem: Environmental > Aquatic > Marine >... | reverse complement strand
TGCCCCCTGAGTCGGGGTTATTTTGCGGGTTTAGATTTAGTCTCATATCGCTCATATCGTTCTATACCTTGTTGCGCGATTCTATACAATGAAGACGGAAGGAAAGATCAATAAATCACCTCCGTCAAATACAGGCCTTCCGCCGGTACCGTAGGCCCGCCGGCCCGACGATCTTTCGCTGCCAGGGCGTTGGCCAGATCCTCTTTCGTCCATTTGCCCTCACCAACCATTTTTAAGGAACCCACAATATTTCGCACTTGGTGGTAAAGAAAGGACCTGGCGCGGGCATAAATCCGTATCTCGTTACCGCTCCATTCGACATCAAGCCTGTCGAGTGTTTTAACTGGCGACTTGGACTGACAAGCCGTCGCTCGAAACGTTGTAAAATCGTGTTTACCGATAAGGACCGGAGCGGCATCTTTCATTGCCTGTGGGTTCAGGGAGCCCGGAACCCACCAGCTCAAGCCGCGGTCGACTGTCAGGGGTGGTCGGCGATTGGTGATGCGATACATATAGGCGCGCTCTTTTGCTGAAAATCGGGCATGAAAATCTTCATCGACGACTTCGGCCGACAGGATGGCAATCGGGTTTGGGCGAAGCTGCGCATTTAAAGCGTCGCGTACGCGGCCGGTTGACCATTCCGTCTGTAAATCAACATGCGCCGATTGGTTTAGGGCATGAACCCCCTTGTCCGTGCGCCCGGCTACATAGAGAAGTGCGGGCTCTCCGGAAAATCGGAGAACGGCTTCCTCAACATGTTGCTGGACAGATATTCCATTGTCCTGGCGTTGCCATCCCACATAAGGGCGACCGTCATATTCGATTTTAAGGTGATACCGAACCATGCCACCTTGTAGCGCGACCGGTCTGCAGGATCGACACCTAATTCGCCCATGTCTCCGATTAACACGTTGTCACACATTAGAACGACAGATTTCTTGGTATTTGGAAGGTTTCTGGTACGTTGGCTCCTGACGACAAATGTATAACAACGTATTGTGAGTGGTTTTCATGTCAGACGACAACCTTCTGGATATTGATCGGGACTCGCTCCATGTCTTGCCATTGCGCATTTTGCCATTGGATACACCGGCGCTTGGCCGGGCACGGCTGATTAAAAACGTCCGCCTGAAAAGCGTTGTTGAGCTCTTTACCGATGCCGACGCTGGCAGCGGTCAGTTGGAAATAGAAGATCTTTCCAAAGAATTTCAATGGGATGTCGCAGATCCGCCCGGCGATCTGGTTATGATGCGTCAATTGGGCCTGCTGCCCAGTTATGATGTCTACAGCCTGCGCATCAGTCTCAGAGACCTGAATATAGACATCGACAACGTCAGCGACCTGAAACTGTCAGAAAGCAAAAATAAAGAGCTGACGTCCTATATGACGGATTTCACGCGGCCGCTCATCCAGCATATTTATGGCAGCGACGAGATGGACATCGAAAATTTTCAGGATGTCGTGAAACTGTTCCGCGACCCGGATGTCAAAAAGGCGCTTGGGAAAATTCAGCAAATGTCCGAAATGCTGGAAATTAAACCAGATGAAATCCCAAAGTTTATGGAAGACTATGGTGACATCTTCTTGTCTCTGTCCTATTACCGTCAATGCCTCGATTCAATTGAACCTGTCATCACTGAATTCCTCGATGCCATGGATGAGTTGCGCAGTAATTATCAATTCAAAACCGATCAAAACCTGATGCAAACGATCAACCATATTGAAGCAACCATCAACGAGCGCATGTCGGCGGTGACCGGCCGATTTGAGAACTTTGAACGCGGCACCAAACACATGTGGGACAAAATATCTGCTGATCGTTTTCGCAAGGTCGAAAGCCTGATTTCCAGCTACCACCTGACGATTGGTGGCGTCTTGTGCGCTTTAAGCGTCAAGATGGATGCCTGGTCGCGTCTGTTCCCGAACAAATACTCTGGCGGCCCAGGACGCAGGGCAGAGTTTATCATGTCTGAAATGAAGCAAGGCATCGACAACATCATTAAAGTTGATGACGCGGCACCGATGTTGTCGGCGCTCGAATAGGATTATTCGTGCAAGCGCGTTCCAGGCTCAATCTTGAAGCCACGCAGCACTTCTTCGGCATACGCGCGCTTTTTACCCGGCCGCTGCAATTCCAATATCTGAACTGCGCCTTCTCCACATGCCACCGTCAGCTTGTCATCAAGGACCGTCCCAGCTGCCTGATCGGTTTTCAATTCGACCGGCGTCACAGAAAAAACTTTAATCCGTTCACCCAGGTATTCGAACCAAACGCCGGGCCACGGGGTAAACGCGCGCACCAAGCGGTCGATATCCTCAGCGGTCCGGGACCAGTCGATCAGACCTTCTGATTTTTCCAGCTTCGACGCATAGGTGACTCCGGCCTCGGGCTGTGGTGTCGGGCGAATACGTCCTGCGGCCAAATCATTCAGCGTCGGCACGATTAAGTCTGCTCCCATCAACGACAATTCATCGTGAAGACTGCTCGCTGTGGTCTCGGCCTCCAGGTCCGTCTCAGCGGTCGCCAACATATCGCCGGTATCAAGGCCTGCATCCATTTGCATGATGGTCACGCCAGACGTCTCATCGCCCGCTTGAATGGCGCGTTGTATCGGTGCCGCACCCCGCCAGCGAGGCAACAAGGAAGCGTGAATGTTGATACACCCAAGTCTGGGTGCCTGCAGCGCGGCTTCTGGTAAAATCAGGCCATAGGCGACGACGATGGCCGCATCAGCCCGCAAGTCCGCAAACGCGGCTTGCACCTGTTCCGGTTTAAATGAAACAGGTGTTCGAACTTCGATCCCGTGCGACAGGGCACAGCTATGAACGGGTGTAGGCCGTTCCTTTTGGCCTCGTCCAGAGGGGCGCGGTGGTTGCGAATAGACGCATAGGACGTCGTTGCCGGCCGCGATAAGGCGTTCAAGAACCGGCACGGAAAAATCCGGTGTCCCCATAAATATGAGCCGAAGGCCTGTCATTTACGCGGATTTGCGCTCTGCTTGTTTTTTGATTTTGGTCAATTTGCGTAGGATCATTTTACGTTTCAATGCGGTAATATGATCAACGAACAAAATCCCGTCCAAATGATCAATCTCATGTTGAATACAAGTGGCCAGCAAACCCTCTGCATCCAGTTCTTTAACCTCATTGTGCTCATCAAGATAACGAACCCGGATCGAATCCGGTCGTTCAACTTCCGCATATTGGTCCGGCAGCGAGAGACAACCCTCATCATGGATGCGATCTTCTTCCGAGACTTCAATGATTTCAGGATTGACCATTCGATAGGGGTTTGGCTCGCCTCCGTCTTCTTCATTATCGCGAACGTCGACGACGATGATGCGTTTGCTGACACCAACCTGCGGCCCAGCCAATCCAATGCCCGGCGCATCGTACATGGTCTCCAGCATATCATCCATTAACTGGCGGAGTTCATCATCTACATTTTCAACACTTTCCGCCTTAATTTTCAGGCGGGGATCGGGCGCGATAATAATGGGTAACAGAGCCATAACGTCACTTTCTAATCGATTCAGGTCCTCGACATAAGGGCCGTTTTTGCATACGTCAAGCCGAAGCAAATGAAATTACTGACGAATGCGAACCCGGTAACTCGCTTTGGCCTCACCGCCCGCTGGCACAGAAACGGACCAAACCGCACGGTTACCATCGCGTTTAAATGGTGATTGCATATCCAGTAGCTGCCAGTCACCGCTCAAATTTTCAACAACTTTAACGATTTTCGCTTTTTCACCGCCGTTGAGTAGCTGGACTTCATAGGCGACTTCGAACAAATTCCGACTTGTTTGCTGGCGTTTAAAATCCAGCTGTTTACGCCGCACGGTCACATCAAAAGCCTGTCCCGTTGAAATTTTTGCAGTCTCCCCAATGGGTAGGCCTGCCAGATGATTTTCACCCAGGAATTGGGATCGTCCTTGTTTGTCCGCTCCATAAAGTCGCAAAATGCCTGCAGGTATGGGCTCATTCGCCCCTGTATCCTTATCGTTTTTGAATTCGATTTCGATACGTGGATGACTGGGCTGTTGGCCGCGGCTGCGCCCATATAGGTGCGGGTGCGCTTCACTAATCAGGACACGTTTGGCAGGTAAGTTCTGGACCGGTAATAGCGGAACTTGCTTGGTCACGCCGTCAGGCAGATCGATTGCCCGTAGCAGGCTATAGAGATGGAAACCACCAAGGCTTTGCCGGGGAGGTGCTGCGACCGCATCGGCCATCACCATCGCTTCTGCCTTCAACATACGGGTCCCTTGGGGCGCGGCTGATCGCTGCGGCGTGACGTGATTAACCTGACCGGCAATCAATTGCAGGCGCGCATCCATCAAATCGAGGCCACTTTGGTTGGACAGAGTTGCCTGGGTTACCAGCCTGAGGCGTTGGGAGTCTGCATCGAAGGAGGCTATATGATCGGCGCGCCAGGAAAACCCTTGTGTTAAATAGCGAAGCCGGAGCGCTGCATTGGTGGCTGGTGAAGTTTGCGCGACGACCCGAAAGACGGGCGATGACCTCAAGTGACCAGGGATAGACGGAAACACCAATCGCCCTGGCACGGAAGTTTCGATCTGGCCGTCGATTCGCAATATTAACTGCGGTTGAACACTGACAATTTCAGCATCACGCACGACTTGCTCACCTGTTGTCGGGTGGGTTTGAGCGATTTTTATGGACTTACCGAGATTGGCTTTTAAGAGTTCCACCTGCGTTAGGTTAACCGGTAGCAGTTCTTGTTCAACGAGCTGAAAAGTCGAGTTTGAAGTCACCTCCATGGTCTCTCCGAGCATCCTGGGGCCGACTGAGGTTACCCGTAAGGTGTTGATCCCACTCGGTAAATTTACTTGTCTTGTATCGTCTATGAGCGCCATTCCATTGCTATAGAGCGTCGCTCCGATCAAAGTCCGTTGTTGTTTTGTAATGGAGACGGTGTCGGCGTTGACAGTGATCGGCAGAGTGATCAGAGCCAACCCTACGCAACATCCAATTATTTTATACATTCCAATTTCCTTACACTAAATTTGATTGGTTTGCGTTTAACAAACCACTGAGGCAAGTTTCTAGCTATCGAGTGTGGCGAGTTCATGACGCGACTTTGGCAAATTATATGTTAAATGAAAATCCCGACATTGCCCTAGCCTTTATTGGTGCGGCTTTACTGGCGGCCCTCGTGGGTCTGTACCTGAGCGTGACCGCGCGCAAAAAAATTCAATTCGAGGCAGACGCGGCGGCGCAGGCAGCCAATCAGTCTAAAGAAGTTCTCGAAACCGAAATCAGATCTATTCGGGAAGACTTGCAACAAGGCCAACTGGCCCGTGTCGAGCTGGAAAGCAACAACCAGCATCTGGACCAGCAGTTGACCCTTCTGACACAAGAGAAAAATAACCTGCAACTTCACATCCAGGAACTGAGCCAGCAAAAAACCGACGCCGAACGGCAAGCCGCCATCTTGAAGACCGAACTCGACAAAGAACGCGAAGCCCACGTCGAACGGATGCAGATCGTCGACACCTTGAAAACAGAAGCCATCACAGCTGCCAAGTCGGCAACGCTGGCAAGCGCCCGCGAGTTGTCTTCCAAATTGTTGGATGATCATAAACGCCAGTCCGACGAAGTAAAAAAGGCGTCAGACGAGCAGGTCAAAAAAACCACCGAACAACTGGTAAATTCGATTACCGAAGTTAACAAGAACATCCATGCCCTCAATTCCGACGTATCGAATAACCGCGACACCATGGATACGGTAATGCGCGCGCTCTCAAGCCCCGGTGGTGCCGGCCAGTATTCCGAAATTGGCCTGGAAAACACACTGACGTCTTTTGGTTTGATCAAGGGACGCGACTTTGTTGTCCAGCAACAACTGGAATCAAAGCGCCTGCGGCCGGACGCGCTGGTTTTCTTGCCAGGAAATACGGTGCTGGTTATCGACAGTAAGGCGTCCAAGTTTTTACTGGATTTGGCCGAAGCTGACACCGAAGAGCTGGAAATCGAGGCCTACGCCAGTTTGGCCAAGACCATGAATTCGCACCTCAAGTCGCTTTCCGATAAAAACTACAAAGCCGAAGTCATTTCCAGTTACAAGGATTCTGGCCGAGCGCAGGGAACACCGCAGGTATTCAGTATTATGTATTTGCCCAATGAAGGGGCGATTGAAAAGGTCGCCATTGCCGACCCGCAATTTCACAACAAAGCAACCAAGCTGCAAATTACCCTGGCAGGACCCGCCGCCCTCAATTGTCTGATTGGCATGGCCCGTGTGCAGCTGGATGTGGAACGCCAGTCAGAAAATCAGGAGCGCATTGTCGAAGGCGCGCAAATGATCGTCGAGAGTATTGGCGTTGTTATTGATAAGACCATCAATGTCGGAAAAGGCTTGAAACAGGCGACCAAAAACTACACGGACCTGACCGGTAGCCTCAATAGCCGGTTGTTACCACGCGTCCATAAGATGGCCGCCTATGGCGTGCAGTCAAACCGCCACAAACAGATCCCCGGACAAGTTCCGACATTTTCCTTCACCGAACATGAACGCGGGGACTTGATTGAAGGAGATGCGGAAGAAATACAGGAGCCGTCTGTACTCACGGACCAGACCGATCTAGAGTTCAAATAAGCTGACAACCCAAATTTATTGTTCACTTTACATTCTGTGACCAGATATAGTTGCAGCAAAGCGTTTTCAGGCTAAATATAACTTTAGTATAAATGCATACTCAGTTAAACCGTAAGTGTCGCAATACACATACATTATTTAACAAATTAGGAGGAACACCCAATGGACCAAGTAACAGGGTTTGGCGCATCCGAAATATTTGTCGTTGTTTTTGCGATCCTTGGCATCTTTTTGGTATTTATGGGTGTCAAAACGGTCTCTCAGGGCATGGAATATACGGTCGAGCGGTTTGGTAAATACACAAAAACCCTTCGACCAGGGCTTCATCTGATTATACCTTTTATTGATCGAATTGGTTATAAACTCAATATGCGTGAACAAGTCCTCGACGTGCCCTCGCAGGAAGTCATCACCAAGGACAACGCCATGGTGCAAGTGGATGGCGTTGTCTTCTTCCAGATCGTAGAGGCCTCACCGGCCGCCTATGAAGTTAATAACCTGCAACTGGCTATTCTCAACCTGACCATGACCAACATTCGTACGGTTATGGGCTCCATGGATTTAGATGAATTGCTGTCGCAACGTGATACCATCAATACACAACTGTTAACGGTCGTCGACCAGGCAACGGATCCCTGGGGTGTCAAAGTCACGCGTATTGAGATCAAAGATATTTCGCCACCACGTGATCTGGTCGAATCGATGGGTCGTCAAATGAAGGCCGAACGCGATAAACGAGCAAACATCCTGGAAGCGGAGGGTTTCCGTCAGGCGGAGATTTTAAAAGCAGAAGGTGAAAAGCAGGCGGCAATTCTTGAAGCCGAAGGACGGCGCGAGTCCGCCTATCGGGATGCGGAAGCCCGCGAACGCGAAGGCGAAGCAGAAGCAAAAGTGACGACCATGGTTTCCGACGCCATATCGGGTGGAAATGTTCAGGCCATCAACTACTTCATCGCCCAAAAATACGTCGCCGCGCTTGGCGATATTGCGTCAGCTAAAAACCAGAAAGTCATTATGTTGCCCATGGAAGTCACCGGTATTCTAGGCAGCGTCGCAGGTGTTGCTGAATTGGCGAAAGAAGCTTTCAAAACGGATGGGCGCAGCAAGCCCGTCCAACCTTGGGGATCAAAGGAGTAAACGGTGTTGGCTGGTTTTCTCGAGTCCCTCGCATTCTGGCATTGGTGGATTTTCGCCATTGTTATGGTCATTCTGGAGACCTTGGCTCCCGGCGTTATCTTTCTATGGCTTGGTCTGGGTGCCGCTGCAACCGGCGTACTTTTGCTCGCGGCAACCGGATTAGAATGGCAAATGCAATTGATTGTGTTTGCGTGCCTGTCTGTCGTTTCAGGATTGGGGGGGCGACGCTGGGTCAAACGGAACCCCGTAGAAACCGACCAGCCGTTCCTAAATCAGCGTGGTGCCCAATACATTGGCAACAGCTACATGCTGGATCGGCCTATTGAAAACGGATCAGGAAAACTCCGGGTTGGCGACAGCGACTGGAAAATAAATGGTGCAGATACGCCCGCGGGCAGCCGAATTAAGGTTGTTGGAATCAAGGGCGCATCATTGGTTGTTGAGCCGAGCGAAGAAGACAGTTAGAGCCATTCGTGGTTACTCAAACAGGTCCTCGGGCCTTCAGTGCGGCGCTAAGGGTGCCGTCGTCCAGATAATCAAGCTCCCCGCCCACGGGCACTCCGTGCGCCAAACCGGACACCGTGACGCCCAGGTCTTCTAATCGATCGGCGATGTAATGAGCGGTTGTCTGGCCATCAACGGTCGCGTTGGTCGCCAAAATAACTTCTTTGATACCGCTTTGCCGCGCGCGTTCAATCAGTTCCGGTATTTTTAGATCATCCGGGTTTACACCGTCGAGAGCGGACAACGTGCCACCCAAGACATGGTAGCGCCCGCGAAACGCAGAGGTGCGTTCCAAAGCCCACAAATCCGCAACATCCTCAACCACACAAAGGATTGTCTCGTCGCGCCTCGGGTCAGTACATAATTTGCAGGGGTCGCGGGTATCTAGATTGCCACACGTTGAGCAGGTCTTGGTCGCAGTTGCTGTATCAGCCATGGCTTTTGCCAGCGGCTGCATAAGCGTCTCTTTTCTTTTAATCAAATTGAGCGCGGCACGGCGCGCGGAGCGCGGACCAAGCCCCGGCAAACGGGCGAGCAGCGTAATCAGACGCTCGATATCTTCAGAAACCATAAACCGGTAATCCTAAAACGGCAGCTTGAAACCTTCAGGCAACGGCAGCCCACCGGTTAATTCTGACATCTTTTCTTTCATCTCTGCTTCGACCTTGGCCTTGGCGTCATTGAAGGCGGCCAGAATTAAATCTTCCAGCACTTCCGCGTCTTCAGGATTTACCAGAGACGGGTCAATCTTAACCTTTTTGGCCTCGCCCTTGCCATTGAGGACGACTTCACACATCCCCGCGGCAGATTGACCTATAACTTCCACATTCCCCAAACCCTCCTGCATTTCAGCCATTTTTGACTGCATTTCCTGGGCTTGTTTCATCATACTGGCAAGGTTCTTCATGAGGTTTCTTTCACTGACGTAAAATGGATCGTACTATGGCGGCTGTATACCACTGAAAGTTCGATAATGCAGCATCAAAACCTATTTGTCTTCGATATTGAGACCATCCCGGATACGGATGCCGTACCAAACCTGACAGGTTTTGATGCCCCCGACATCGAAGCCCGCAGGGCTGAGTTGGAACGCTATCATCTGGACATCACGGATGGTCGCAACGCCTTCCCGCGCCAACCGTTTCATAAAGTCGTCGCCATCAGTTTTCTGGAGGCTGAAATCGAACATGCGGATGGGCACGAGGTTTATTATCTGAAAGAGCTTCGCACCGGTGGTGAAGCAAGTTTCGATGAAAAACAGCTGTTAACGGGCTTTTTCCGATATTTCGAACGCATCAAGCCCAGACTGGTCAGTTACAATGGCCGAGGCTTCGACCTGCCGGTTCTCAAATACCGGGCGATGGTGCATGGCATTTCGTCGCCCTGGCTGCATCAGGCGGGCGACAAATGGAACAGTTACTCCAGTCGCTACAGTGCCGATTGGCATTGCGATCTGATCGAACAACTGTCGGACTATGGCGCGTCTGCGCGGGTCAAGCTGAACGAAGTGTGTTCGGTTTTTGGACTGCCGGGCAAATTTGGGGTTGATGGGTCGAAGGTCTCCGAGATGATTGATCAGGGGAAAATCCAAGACGTCCGCGACTACTGCGAAACCGACGTTCTCAATACCTATCTGGTTTATTTGCGGTTCATGATGCACCGCGGTGCCATTGATCTTGCCGGGCACAACCGCGCCGTTGCCGACGTCGTCACCATGATTGAGGCCGAGCAAGCTGAACGCCCCCATTTGGGCGCGTTTCTAAAAGCTTGGCAGGAATCGTCGGGCGGTCAGTTTGAATTAACGGACTAGAGGTTCTAGAGCCGTTCAAGTTTATTTGGAAGTGGCTGAGATCGGTATTGCGCTCTCACCGGCCCCCTGGACAGCGTCGCAGCTCACTTCCGATGCACCACCTCGTTGTGTGAACCGCTGAGAGCGTCTCAGCGATTCCAAATAAACTTGAACAGCTCTAGCCCAAAAACGGGCCTTCGATGCCTTCGGTCTCGATGGTTTTCTGCACGGCTGGACGTGATAAAACAAGCTCAGTGAGTTTACCAATTTTAGCGCGGCTGGCTGGTTTTTTTGCCATGGGACGCCCCCAACGACACAACATGGTCAGATAGATATCGATAGCGCTAAAGGTCTCACCCAAGAGGTAGGGCCCTGGCCCCATATTCTCTTCAACAATGTCAAACCAGTGATTGATGCGTTCTTCAGCCGCCGCTTTCATTCCCGGCACCTCTGCCTCATCCGTCGTATAGCGACGGGTGTAGTGATAAATCAGGAAATCGGGTTGAACGGAGTTGGTAAAGAACATCAACCATTTATAAAACTGGCCGCGCTCACTTGTTCCCACTTCAGGAGCCAACTGCGCATCAGGATGTTTATCGCAGAGATACAGACACACGGCGGCTGATTCAAAGAGGACGAGTTCCCCGTCGACGAAGGTCGGAATTCGCCCCGCCGGGTTGAGCTTCAAATAATCAGGGTTTTTTTGCCCATTGTTGGCTCGGTCAACCAGGGAGAGTTCAAATTCAGCGCCGATTTCATTGAGCAGGGCGTGCGGTGAAAAACTGGCGTTACCAGGGAAGTAGTGGAGGTTATACATCGGTATTAATTTCCTG
>Ga0316204_10011734_pt1 | contig 10886 bp, 11 predicted proteins | sample 6monrhotite_MG_2_FD_205661 | JGI IMG/M metagenome (GOLD analysis project Ga0316204, IMG submission 205661) | Microbial mat bacterial communities from mineral coupon in-situ incubated in ocean water Damariscotta River, Maine, United States -... | ecosystem: Environmental > Aquatic > Marine >... | reverse complement strand
CAATATGGCGATTATGCTCGTTCCGCAGCGGATGCTGTTGCCGATTTTGCCGACAAGCTAAACGCCAAAGATGTTGATGAAATGGTCGAAGACACGCGTGAATTTGTACGCAAATCTCCCGCCGTTGCCATTGGCGCCGCCGCGGTTGCTGGATTCTTATTGTCCCGTCTGATCAAATCAGGGATGGATGATAAAGAATAATCGCGGTATCGTTGGTGTCGGGGCAATATGTTCGCCCCACCCTTTGGGATGATAGATGTTGGCCGATAGCGACAACACAGCATTAGCGGAATCGGAATCATCCGGATTGGATGCTGCGGAAACACGCCCGGATGAAAAGCCGCTAAAACTGCAGGTCAGCGATCTTGTCGAGGACGCGCGTGCATTGGCGCTTGCCGAGGTTGAATATTACAAAACCAAATTGTCGGTTAATATGGCTGCGACCAAAACCGTGCTGGCGTTATTCGGAATTGCTGTCACCATGGCGCTAACCGCAATTGTTGCGTTGATATTGGGGCTTCTGCTCATCGCCGACTATTATCTAGGCCCCATTGCAGCAACGGCTCTCGTTACTGGATCATTCATTTTGATTGCTGCTATATTGGGGAAAATAGCAATTAATCGGGCGCGCAAATTACCATTGAGCGAGAATAGTGATGAGTAAACAGAATGATGATATTTTTCGCCTCCGCGAACTCGCCATTGAACGCGATGAAGCGCGTGCAAGTCTGAAAGACAATGCCGCGGATACCAAAGAACAGTTTAAACCGGTCAACCTGGCAAAGCGGGCCGGAAAAACAGCGGTTAAGAATGCAATATCCGGCGGAGAAAAAGTTTCGGATACCGTCAAAGAAAAACCTGTTGTAGCTGCCTCGGTTGCCGCTTCGGTTGTTGCCGCAGCCACGATAGCGGCGTTTCACAAGCCCATTGGAAAAATGATCAGCAAGGGATTAAATTCTCAATCTGATGATCCAAAGCAAATTGAGGAATAAGTCATGAGCAAATTGACTGACAAGATCGATGAAGCACGGACGGTTTCACGCCAACGGCTGGATAGCGTCAAAGATAGTGCCAGCGAGCGAATGGAAACAGCGCGGGAACTGGCTTCCGAAAAACTGGATAGTGCCAGAGAAATTGCCAGCGAGAAGTCGCTAGTCGTTCGCAGTCAAATGTCGGAGAGCAAGCAACGCGCCGCCGAATTGCTAAGTGACGGCAAGGAAAAAAGCATTACCATGACAAAAGAAACCGCTCGCAAGGCGGTGACCAAATCGGAAGAAACTGTAGCGCAAAGCCCGTTGACAGTGGTTGCGGGCGGCCTGGCTTTGGGCGCTCTTTTCGCTGCATTGCTTCCTCGGACAAAAACCGAAACCAAAATAGTCGGTGCGGCCGGTCGTGCCGTGAACGATGCCGCAAAAAAGGCCATCGAAACCGCCAAGGAAGTCGGTCAGGAACAGGCAGCGGAATTGGGTCTGACCCCCGATACATTTCGCGATCAAGTCAAAGATTGGCTTGGCAAACTGTTTGAGACTGCTAAGAGCGCCGCCAAAGAAGACAGGCAGGACAAAAAATGAGCGAAGAAACACGCAGCAAAATACATCTGGTCATGGGCGGACGGGTCAAGGATCCCCGCGGATTGGAATTTGAGAACCTGGATCAGATGGATCTTGTCGGCGTTTATGACAATTTCGAAGAAGCCGAAGATGCCTGGCGCGGTAAAGCACAACTAACCGTCGACGATGCCGAAATGAAATATGTCGTTGTTCATCTACACAAACTGCTGGAGCCGGATTTTCCTGACGAAGACTAGGCGTTCCGAAAGCGATAAAGCAGCAATGGCCGTGTAAGCAGCAACCCAGCAACAAATCCGCCAATATGCGCATAAATCGCTATGCCGTTCATGTTGCCGCTGGTCGCCAAACCGATCATAAGCTGGATACCGATCCAGAATATCGTCAACCATGCAATACGAACAATATGTCCGGGAATGGGGCCAACCGGCTTCACTTCATTGCGCGAGTATAACATCGCATAGGCGCCGAATATTGCAGATATTGCACCGCTGGCCCCCACCACCACGGCCATGGATTGAGAATTGAAAATATATTCAGACAGCGACGCCGCATAGGCGCCAACCACATATAGAAACGCCATCAGATTCGACCCAAGGGCATGTTCTACAAACCGCCCGCAAAACAGCAACATCAGCATGTTAAAACCAATATGCATCAATCCGCTGTGCAAAAATGCCGAGGAGATGGGCGTCAACCAGGCCGGAACCATCCAGCCAAATTGGGGATCATCTGCAAATTCCCCGCCCAATCGCGCGGGAAAGAAGCCGCCTTTTAAGAAAGCCTCTTGCTCCATTCCTGCCAACAAGATTACCAAAAAGACAATGGCATTAACTGCAATCAGCCCATTGGTCAGCTTGCCCGATGGAAATTTCATCTGGTTTAGATGAACTCGACTTTTTCTAGCAGATAATATTTGTCGCCTGACGGTACGGTCACTTCAATCTCGTCACCGATACTGCGGCCTATAAACGCGCGACCGATGGGTGAGTTAAAGCTGATCTTTCCGGCTTTTGCATCCGCTTCAGCTTCCCCGACAAGTTGGTATTTTACCGGTTTGTCGTCTTCATCAAGCAGATGGAGCGTGGCACCAAATACCGCTTTGTCACCGGAGAGTGTCTTGGGATCGATAACCTGAGAACGAGAAAGCTTGCCTTCCAGATCGGCGATCGTCGCTTCAACCTGTCCCTGACGTTCTTTAGCCGCGTGATATTCAGCGTTCTCGGACAAATCGCCATGCGCACGTGCTTCTTCGATGGCGTCTACAATCAACGGACGTTCGATTTTAAGTGCCTTCAACTCAGCTTCCAGCTTATCATGGCCTTCCTGCAGCATTGGTACTTTTTCAACAGCCATATCTTTGGCCTTTCTTCAGTCTATCGCGCCATTCTTCAGGGTCTCCTGAACAAGGCTGCGTCAAAAACAGTTCCCCGGCGCTCTTGCTGTGCAACGCGCCCGCAGTTGACAAAATGTCGTGAGTTTAATTCTGCGAAGACTTATAATAAGACTGTAGCGAACGAACTTCAAGGGTTTCATCGCGCATAGCCTCAATTGCCTGCATCACCGCGTTGCTCGCCGTAGCTGTCGTATAGATGGGAATCTTGTTGTTCAGCGCCGCCGCCCGGATTGATTTTGAATCTTTGAGCGATTGCCAACCCTCGGTTGTATTGAAGATCAGGTCCACATCGCCATCCTTGATCCGGTCGACAATATGCGGTCTGCCCTCGGCAACCTTGTTAATCTGTTCTACCTTAATCCCTTTATCGGTCAGATATTTGGTCGTTCCGCTGGTTGCGATCAGTTTGAAACCCAGTTTTTCGGCCAATCGGGCTGCAGGTTCTATCACAACGCGGTCGGTTTCCTTGACCGAAACGAACAAAGTCCCGCCATCGGGCAACATATTACTTGCTCCCATTTGCGACTTTCCAAAGGCAATCGGGAAGCTCTGGTCAATGCCCATGACTTCACCGGTAGACTTCATTTCCGGTGATAAAACCGGATCGATGCCGGGGAAACGGCTGAACGGAAAGACAGCCTCCTTCACAGCAATATAATCAATATTCCTGTCAATCACTGGCAAGTCTTTGAGCTTTTCTCCTGCCATTACCCGTGCGGCAATTTTAGCAATTGGTGTACCGATGGCTTTCGCGACGAAAGGCACCGTGCGACTGGCGCGCGGGTTCACCTCGATCAGATAGACTTCGCCATCTTTCACCGCGAACTGGATGTTCATCAAGCCGCGCACTTTCAATCCGAACGCCAGAGCCTCCGCCTGCCGCTCCATTTCGGCGATGATATCGTCGGGCAAGCTGTGCGGCGGAATGGTACAGGCACTGTCACCGCTATGGACGCCCGCTTCCTCGATATGCTGTAACACGCCGCAAACAACAACATCGTCGCCATCACAGATCGCATCGACATCCACTTCGACCGCATCACGCAGATACTGATCGACCAGAACTGGCTGGTCACCAGACACCTGAACCGCAGTATTGATATAGTTTTCCAGCTGCGCCGGACCGTCCACAATTTCCATCGCGCGGCCGCCGAGCACGAAGCTGGGTCGGATCAGCACCGGATAACCGATACGTTCAGCGATAGCGACCGCTTCCTCTTCGGTTTTGGCCATGCCATTTTCAGGCTGTTTGAGTTTCAGTTTGTCCACCAGAGCAGCGAAGCGTTCACGATCTTCGGCCAGATCAATCGCATCTGGCGTCGTACCCAGGATAGGAATACCCGCATCCTCCAGCGCCGCGGCCAGCGATAGCGGCGTCTGCCCGCCAAATTGCACGATGACACCGGCCAATGTGCCTTTGGACTGCTCGACATGCAGGATTTCCAACACATCCTCGGCAGTCAGCGGTTCAAAATAGAGCCGGTCGGACGTATCATAGTCGGTCGAAACCGTTTCCGGATTACAATTGACCATGATCGTCTCAAAGCCTGCATCGGCCAGTGCGAAACAGGCGTGGCAACAGCAATAGTCGAACTCAATCCCCTGCCCGATCCGGTTGGGTCCACCGCCCAAAATCACGACTTTCTTGCGGTCGGAAGGTTGCGCTTCGCATTCCGGCTCACCGAAAATCGGCGCTTCATAGCTCGAATACATATAAGGCGTCTTGGCTTCAAACTCTGCGGCACAGGTATCTATCCGTTTGAATACCGGCCTGACACCCAGCTTGTGGCGCAATGCGCGCACTTCTTTCTCGGTGGTCGCCCCCGCCATGGCTGACAGGGTTTCGCCGATCAACCCGCCGCTGCCGGCGACAGAACGCCCTGCTCCGCCCGCGACATGCACCGAATCCACCGCCAGTTTGGCAAGCCGTTTGTCTGAGAAGCCCATAGATTTGAGCGTACGAAGCGCATCTGCATCATTGGGCAGACCATCATCGAGAATATTCTGCTCGGCATCGATAATCTCCCGAATCCGGTCCAGGAACCAGGGATCGAAACCGGCAATATCGTGGATCTCCTGATTTGAGAATCCCTCACGCATCGCCTGAGCCGCAACAAGGATGCGGTCGGGCGTCGCGCGCGCCAGAGCAGCCGCTATATCTTCTCTCTCTGCACCTTCGAGTTCCACCACCCTGTTAAAACCGTCCAACCCGGTTTCCAGACCGCGCAAGGCTTTCTGCATGGATTCGTTGATATTCCGGCCAATCGCCATGACTTCACCCACCGATTTCATGGCGGTGGAAAGAAGCGGTTCCGCACCCTTGAACTTTTCAAAAGCAAAGCGCGGAATCTTGGTCACTACATAGTCAATGGTCGGTTCAAAGCTGGCAGGCGTTGCGCCGGTAATGTCGTTGTCAATCTCGTCGAGCGTATAGCCCACTGCGAGCTTCGCCGCGACGCTGGCAATCGGGAAGCCGGTTGCCTTTGATGCCAGCGCGGAACTACGCGATACACGCGGGTTCATTTCAATGACAACAAGGCGGCCATCCTTCGGATTGACTGCGAACTGTACGTTCGAACCCCCTGTTTCGACTCCGATTTCCCGCAGCACCGCCAGCGAGGCGTTGCGCATGATCTGATATTCTTTGTCGGTCAGGGTGAGCGCCGGCGCGACCGTGATAGAGTCGCCAGTGTGCACGCCCATCGGGTCGACATTTTCGATCGAACAGATGATGATACAGTTATCCGCCTTGTCGCGGACGACCTCCATCTCATATTCTTTCCAACCTATCAGGGATTCATCGATCAGCACTTCGGTTGTCGGACTGGCCTCCAGACCGCCGCGCACGATTTGCTCGAACTCCTCGCGATTATAGGCCGCACCGCCACCGGTTCCGCCCATGGTAAAGCTGGGCCGGATGATCGCGGGCAAGCCGATATCGTCGAGGATTTCCATGGCTTGCTCAACGGTGTGTGCAATGGCCGAGCGCGGGTTTTCCAGACCAATCCGGTTCATTGCCGCGATAAATTGTTCGCGGTCCTCGGCCATATCAATCGCCTTGGCATCCGCACCAATCATCTCGACATTGTACTTTTCGAGCACACCCATTTTATTGAGCGAAAGCGCAGTATTCAGCGCGGTTTGCCCGCCCATCGTCGGCAGGATCGCATCGGGGCGTTCCTTCTCGATAATCTTCGCGACTATTTCCGGCGTAATCGGTTCGATATAGGTCGCGTCGGCCATTTCCGGATCAGTCATGATCGTCGCCGGGTTGGAGTTGACCAGGATGATCCGATAGCCTTCCTCCTTGAGGGCTTTGCAAGCCTGTGTGCCGGAATAGTCGAATTCGCAGGCCTGTCCGATAATGATCGGACCGGCGCCTACGATAAGAATGGATTTTATGTCAGTTCTTTTGGGCATTATGCAGGATTCTCATCAGAAATGGGTCCGTTTTCGTTACAGGCAAAACAACCCCAGCCATCATGGTCGATGTCATATTCGCTTTCGATCTCAAGGCTTTTACGGGTCAGTTCGTGGATCGTTTCGCTTTTTGTGTCCAAGCGGGTTTGCAATTCGATTTCCCACTCGCCCTCTTCCTTGGCGACGACCGCTGAGTGAAAGCCCCATTTTGCGGCGTCATTTTTCAGCTTGGTGAGATCAGCAACCGCGCCGACAAATTGCACGTTAATCTCTCGCACCACATGGCTCAAGTCGCCACCTGCAGCCATATTCTGCAGAATTTCATCATCCGTCGACCATTCCTCGGTCAAATGTGCAGGATCAATCTGGCTCATTAACCCAGACCGCTCACAAATTTCACAAACAGATAGAAACTATCCTGTGGACCGGGAGAAGCCTCGGGGTGGTACTGGACGCCAAAGGCCTTTTTGCCGGTGATGGAGATACCGCAATTGCTGCCGTCGAACAGGCTTTTATGCGTTTCGACAACAGTATCAGGGAGCGTTTCGCTGTCCACCGCAAAGCCGTGGTTCATACTGGTAATCTCAACCAGATTTTCGGTATCGCCCCAATCGCCGCCGACGCGCTGCACCGGGTGATTGGCACCGCGATGACCTTGGTGCATCTTCACCGTCTTCGCCCCCGCCGCCAGCGCGAGCATCTGATGGCCCAGACAAATCCCGAATAGCGGCACATCTGCCTCGAGTAGTTTTTGGATCACGGGAACCGCATAGTCACCGGTTGCTGCCGGATCGCCGGGGCCGTTGGACAGGAACACGCCCGCCGGTTCCAAAGCCATGATTTCGTCAAACGAAGTTTCAGCAGGAACCACAGTGACTTTTGCGCCAGCTTTCACAAGGTTTCTGAAGATATTGCGCTTCGCCCCGAAATCCATCGCCACTACATGTGGTCTGGCTTCCATCTCGTCCAGTGGATCATATCCATGACCCAACCGCCAAATGCCGCTGTCCCAGATTTTCGTCTGATGGCCGGTAACCGTCTTCGCTAGATCAGCGCCTTCAAGCCCTGCCCACTCACGCGCCTTGCCTAGCAGTTCATCAATATCAAATTGCCCATCCGGATCATGCGCAATCACTGCATTGGGGGCGCCCGCTTCGCGTATCCGCCGGGTCAAAGCCCGGGTATCGACGCCGCTCAGGCCAATCCGACCCTGCTCTACCATCCATACATCAAAAGGCTTCTGGTCGCGAAAATTGCTGGGTGCGGTGACATCCTCCCGGACAATACAGCCCAGCGCATGCGGTGTATCCGCCTCAACATCTTCGTCGTTCGTCCCGACATTGCCGATATGCGGAAAAGTGAAGGTCACGATCTGTCCGGCATAACTGGGGTCGGTCATCACTTCCTGATAGCCGGTCATCGCGGTGTTGAAGCAAACCTCGCCGACCGCCGATCCGGTTGCACCAAAGCCTTTACCCCAGATTACCGTGCCATCGGCCAATACCAATATCCCGGTTGCACCCTGGGGAGCTTCGGGGATATTTGGATCTGTCATCGACTGTTCTTTCTGATCTGAAGGCGGCGCAAAATTTCATGCGCTCTAAGGGTAGATTTTTGACGTCACAATCTATGAAAAACATTTAGTTGCCGCTAGAGTGGTAGCTTATTCCAAAAAACGAGGTTCCCATGATTCGCGACTCCGTGAAAACCGCGCAAATTGAGGCGATGAAGGCCAAAGACAAAGATCGGACTGCCGCGACTCGGGCCATTTTGGCAAAGGTCAAAGACAAGGATATCGAACTGCGGACCAAAGAAGGTTCGCAGGATGACGATACAATGGTCACCGATGTGCTCCAGAAGATGGCAAAACAGCGCCGCGAATCGATCTCCATGTATGAAGAAGGCGGACGGACCGAGCTGGCTGAACAAGAAAAATACGAGCTGTCGGTGATCGAAGAATTCCTTCCCGCTCAGCTGAGCGAGGAAGATACTGCGGCTTTAATTGACGGTATCAAAGCCGAATTGGGCGCAGACAGCATGAAAGATATGGGCCGGGTCATGGGCGAACTAAAAAAGCGCCACGGCAACGAAATCGACATGAGCAAGGCCAGCGCCATGGTGAAAGCGGCTTTGGGATAAACATCCCCCTCCCGCTTGCGGGAGGGGCTAGGGGTGGGAACGAAATAACGCACAGTGGTAACCTTCAAACAAAGAGATACCAATCGCGCTCAATCTCTGCGCAACGAAGCGACACCAGCTGAACGAGAATTGTGGAAATTTCTAAATAAGAGGCAGGTTTCTGGTTACAAGTTTAGCAGGCAAATGCCAGTTGGTCCCTATTTTGCAGATTTTCTATGCCGTGAACTCAATGTAATTGTTGAAATTGATGGTATTTCCCATGATGTTCAACAGAGTTATGATGCACGCCGAACAAAGGCTTTAGAAGATCATGGATATCGGGTGATCAGGTTTACTAATCGGGATGTGATGGAGAATATTGAGGGCGTTGTGCAGCAAATTGAGACTTTGATCTCGGATATGCCCACCCTTACCCCCTCCCACGAGCGGGAGGGGAACTGTTGACCCTCTCCCCGCAATGGCTTGATGAACTGCGATCGCGAACGACGCTTTCGACGCTAATCGGGCGGACGGTGAAGGTGCAGAAGGCCGGACGTGAATTCAAAGCCTGTTGCCCGTTTCATAACGAGAAGACACCGAGCTTTACCATCAATGACGAGAAGGGTTTTTACCACTGCTTTGGCTGCGGCGCCCATGGAGATGCCATTCGTTGGATGACCGAGCAGCGCGGACTGGGCTTCATGGATGCCGTGAAAGATCTTGCCGCCGAAGCGCAGATGGAAGTCCCTGCCCCCGATCCCCGCGCTGCACAGCGTCAGGAACAGCGCGCCACGCTGCATGACGTCATGGCGGCAGCGCAGGATTGGTTTGTTACGCAGTTCAACAGTATCGAAGGCACGCAGGCCCGTGAATATCTGAAAAACCGGGGGATCTCGGAAGAAACCATCCGCGATTTCGGCTTTGGTTTTGCGCCCAATTCTCGAGGCAAGTTAAAGGAAGCGCTATCCAGTCACGGTATGGATCTACTCATTGACGGTGGCTTGTTGATCAAGGTTGATGACAAAGAACCTTATGATCGGTTTCGTGGCCGTCTAATGATACCCATCCGTGATCCGCGTGGCCGTGTCATCGCCTTTGGCGGCCGGATATTGGGAGATGGCGAGCCCAAATATCTAAACTCCCCAGACACACCATTATTCGACAAGGGGCGCACGCTCTACAATCTCGACAAAGCTTCGCCAGCCTCGCGCCAGACGGGGCGGATATTGGTGGTTGAAGGCTATATGGATGCCGTCGCCCTGGCACAGGCGGGGTTTGAGGACGTCGTCGCGCCGCTGGGAACGGCCCTGACCGAACATCAAATCGAACGTATCTGGAAAATGGTGGAAGCGCCGATCCTCTGTTTTGATGGCGACAGCGCCGGACAGAAAGCCGCGATGCGCGGCGCATTGCGTGCCCTGCCCATCCTGAAGCCCGCACACAGCTTGAACTTTATCTCGCTTCCCGCTGGTCAAGATCCCGATGATCTGATCCGGTCTGAGGGGCCGCAGGCTTTCGCGGCTCTGGCGGCAAAACCGCAAATGCTTGGCGATAAGATCTGGCAGGTTGAATATGACGCGGAACCTCTGACCACCCCGGAAGCCAAAGCCGGCCTGAAGAAACGCATTGCCGATCATGTCCGTGATATTGCTGATCCCGATATCGCCCAACATTATCGCCAGGATTTTCAGGAACGGTATCAACAGGCATTTTTTGCAAAAAAAGATAACCGCAGCCAAAAATTTCGGCGATTTGGCAAAGGACATTACGGAGGATTATTTTCAAATAGACCAAAAGACGAAACAAAATCCGTTCTCGTCGAGGGGCACGACCTGCGTATTGCCCGCGCGATTATTGGGGGCTTGGTTCGTCATCCGTCGCAGATTTCCAAACATTTTGAAGAACTCTCTACAATCAAAATGGCCGATTCGCAGTTACAATCCTTGTTGTCGGAACTAATTGGTGTCGCATTAAGCAAAGAAACGCTTGATATGCAGGGCCTTCTTACCATATTGGAACAAACAGATTGTTATAATGTCGCAAAGGGGCTGTTACGGGCCGACGCGCTGAACTTTACTTTCAACCGCAAGTTGCCAGAAGATACTCCGTCTGAGACACTCGAACGGGCGCATCGTGATTTGGCTGAAGCGATTAAAGTAGTGACGGCACGTCCGGGACTGGAAGCGGCTCTGGCGGAGGCAACGCGGCAAGTGCAAGACGATCTCACGGATGAGAGTTTTGCCGAGCAGCAACGCCTCCTGAAGGCGAAACAAGAATTTAATGATCGACTGGTCGAAATGACCCAAGTCGATGATTTTGCATAGTAAGTTGGGGAACCAAAGCGTTGGCAAGCAGAGCGAAAAAGACAAAAGACGAAGATGCAC
>Ga0316204_10011732_pt1 | contig 10888 bp, 10 predicted proteins | sample 6monrhotite_MG_2_FD_205661 | JGI IMG/M metagenome (GOLD analysis project Ga0316204, IMG submission 205661) | Microbial mat bacterial communities from mineral coupon in-situ incubated in ocean water Damariscotta River, Maine, United States -... | ecosystem: Environmental > Aquatic > Marine >... | reverse complement strand
GCATTTGCAGTGCTGATGGGTATTGTGGAGGCAAACATCAGCATTATGAGAAAGGCCAAAGCGACATGGGCCAGACTTTGGGAAATACCAGCGACCGGATTTAAAAATCGATCGCCAATATTGTGGCGGCTCTGCCTGCTATGAGGCGTTTCTTTTCGCTGGTTTGTGCTTGCTCCAGCAAAAACAAATCCGATTGGCCGTTGCTCTGTTTGGCATAAGAACCGGCAGACTGTTTGAACGTGCTTTCGGGGCCGATCGAAACCAGCTGTCCAGCACCCCCGTCCAAACCAACGTCGTATTGGGTGTTCTTGGTGCACCGTATGTCCACTGGCTGGCCCGAAACCGAGCCAGATGCCCCATTGATGCGAATAGCGCAAGATGGCAGAACGGTAACGCTCACGCCAATTCGCTGTGAAGCCCGCCGTTCCAACAGGGATCGTTCGCCCGTTGACTTTGCGTTTTCCGCTGCTACCGGGCTGACTGCTGCGGTCTGATAACAAAGCCCCAGCCATACCGCCGCCATCATTCTCGATTTGATCGGTACAGACAGAACCGAAACCCTTATTGAAACGGCTTGTCGCCTTGTCAGGACGACTTGTCGCCATAATAGACTGTGTCTTTGCATTGGAGACGTCCTCCCTCCAGCTTCGCGGCCAGCATTGCGGCATACTTCCCTCCTTTTTGACTATAGCCCTTACAAATAACTAAAAGGTTACCGTCACTGTGATTAAATCAGCATAGGCACCCGGAGGAGCGCTTTGCAAGGCAGGCAGACGACCGTATACGTTCAGTGTCTGCGCTGAACCTGTTCCTATGCCAGCAACAGTGTCAACCCCCGCGCTGTTGCCCCAGTTGGTCGTGCGGGCAGCATCCTGATACATCGCATAGTTCAGTGTATTGGCACCAAATTCCATCACACGTACAGTAGTTGTAGCACCCGTGCCTGTGCCGGCGTCAAGACCAACATTATAGGGTGTTGTCAGAGTGCAGGTTACACCCAGTGTGGTTGAGGCATCTGTATTGACTGCACTCAGGGGGTCGTAAGCACCAAAACCCATATCCACGGCAGTAACGGCGCAGGCACTGCCAACGCTGGTGGTAACATTAAAAGTGGTGGTTTGTGCCTGAGCACCCGTGCTTGCCAATGTTAAAACAAGGCCAGAAAACAATATTGTGGCCAACGAGGCCCGCCGACGGCGAGCAAACACTTCACGATGGAAGGTCATTTGTCACTCTCCTTATGTTATGGTCCATCCGCTAACCTGGCATAAAACTTTGCTTAGCCGGTCAATCTGCCGGACCCAATAAAATTATGGTCCCCTGAGCGCCCCTCAGCTGCATCTGCAGCCCTAACATGATAGAAGACTAGCATGCATAACAACACATGCTCTTGATCAAAGTCAATTTCAAGGGGGTGCGACAAAGCGGCCATTTTGACGGGTTTTCTTGTTGCAAAAGCAAGGTAGTGACCGCCGCCCTGACAGGGGATGTTCAGCAGTTCAGGCGTTTTGATTGTTTTGTTTTTTGCCTGTCGCAGAAATACATGTGTGGCAAATTACCCCGCGGGCAGGGCGACTATAGCAGGAATGCCATTGCCAATACACCGACTACGATACCAAAAATAAGCGTTAATAGCATCATGGCCAAAACCACAACCAGCGAGACACCTTTGGGGTTAAACGGGTCCGCATCTTCCGCAATAACAAGGGCATCTTGCGAAATTTCCAAAACCGCGCACAGTTCCATCACAGTATCAAGGGCTGCGCTGCCAAAACGTTCCACTCGTTGCACAGTCCTTAAGCTAAGGTTGCAGGTATCGGCTAAATGTTGCTGGGTCCAGCTACGAGAAAGTCGCTCGGCCCGAACGAGGCCACCTATCGTCGTGGCCGCCAGGTCGTATCGACATTCAGGTTAACTATTAAGCGGTGATTTGATTCAAGGCTATTTTTAGGTTTTGAGGATAATTTGATGGTCAAGCGTTATGAACTGAGCCCATCACAGCGGCAGGCGATTTCAGGCATATTGCCGGGCAAGATTGATGATCCAGGCCGGAGCGGTGTTGATAGTCTGGGCCGTCCCTTGCGGTTTATCCTCACCGACGGGGAACGTAATGACTGTACGCAAGCTCTTGATTTGATAAAAGGCTTCAACCCCTCCTATGTACTGGCCGACAAGGGCTATGATACCACCGAGATTGTTGAAGCTGTTGAAGACCTCGGGGCAATCGCTGTTATTCCACCACGAAAAAGTCGGATTCACCAAAGGCATTATGACAAAGCAATCTATAAAAGACGTAATTTGGTGGAAAGAACCTTCGGCAAACTGAAACAGTTCTGAAGGCTTGCTACACGGTATGACTGGAAATCAAGCAACTTACTTTCCTTCATATATCTCGCTTCTCTAAACTGTTGGATAATATGAATGTCGATTCAACCCCGGGCTACTGAAGCCGCCAGGTAATTGGAATGACGAAGGTTAAATTGGCATCTTTAAGACTATCCGGCGGGGACGGTAACGGGGTTAGTTTCTTAATCATCTTTGGAATAGCAGCATCGAGGATTCTTTTACCGCTCGGTTCCAAAATTTCAAAATTCGTAATTTCGCCACTGCGTGCGATCGTGATTTGCACGCGGGCTTTACCTTCAATTTCACGTGAAATTGCTGAACGCGGATATATATGTTTTTTGGCAATCTTCTTGACGACTTTAACCCGCCAGTCCTTGAGATCATCTGCGTATGCAGCAGTACTGGTAAAACCCACACTTGCAATAGCCACAAAAGCAATCGCGGTAATCAGCGCCTTTATACGCTCGTATACAACCGAAGTCGGCATTCTAGTCTCCCTGATACATCAAAACTTAGTGCTAATTCCTTGCCCGAGGGGCAGCATAACTCCTAAATTCCAATTTGCCATCCCTCTTTAAAATTTTGTAACAATTATATTGGGCTTTCTGGAATCGGCCGATCAGTAGACTCGGGGGTCTGGCTAGCATCAAATGGATAGATTTCACACTTGCCTTCGCCCGCAGGACAGCTATAGTGCGCTCCGCAACCGCCGGGTTTACGACTGTTGCCGTGCCGAATTTCTGGGAGTATTGACACCTTCAGAGGATCGCATGAATGCCAAGAGGAGCCGTGGCCGAGTGGTTTAAGGCGCACGCCTGGAAAGCGTGTTGGGCGGCAACGCCCTCGAGGGTTCGAATCCGTCCGGCTCCTCCATTGGCATCCTAGGGGCTCTTTACCCCGACCCAAGACAAACTCCCTTCAATAGCGGCTATGTTATTTCGCCGCCATATATTGAGCCATATCGCTATCGTCAGGGGCGAGGAACACCATCCAGTCAATAAGCCCATTCTTAGCTGCGTATGCACGCAGCTTTGCTCTGTTCCAATTATAGGTCATGCCAATTTGGTCTTTAAGCAGGGCTATGTCAGCCGCATCCATCGAGCGGTAGAGAATCGTTGCGATGTGAATGCGCTGGATCAGCAGGAAGGGCTCAAAAGGCGCGGTCTGGACTGAAACCCGCCAGGCAGTAACCGCTTGTGGGTAATTTTCAGGCCCCAGCAAAATGTGCGCAGAACTGACCCGTGACCAAGCGAAGGTATTGAGCGGAGCCATATTTAAACCGATGGAGATGGTTTGGATCGCCATTTCTGCATAGCGGCGGCGGCTTTCTTCGTCAGGCGCTCGCTGTGCCCTGATTAAATACGCAGTACCCAAATCGGTATAGGCTCGCGGCAAATCAACAAACTCAATCGCCTGGAGTCGAGAATTTTCAAGAACATCGAGATCTTTATCGCTGACGTGTTCGCCCAATGAAATCCGCTCATAGATCGGCGTACCAGGAACCAACATCAATTCTGCCAAAAAACGAGGTACACCAATCACCAGCAGCAATATACTGGAACCCAACATAAAGGCAGGCAATATCCAGCGGCCTAATTTAGCCACTTGCCGTCAACTGACTGGAGTTTTTGGTGCTCGTGCTTAGCGCGCGGCGGACGTCCGTCGGTGCAACGCACCCACTGGTTTTGGGCAGCACAATATTAAGTGCCCCTCTACCACAAGCGTTAATTGGTATAATAGCCACCCTTGGTGCCATAATAATAACCTTGGTCGCCGTAGCCATACCCCTGATGGCGTTTGATGTTGACTTGGGTCAAAACAGCGCCCGCCACCGGTATCCCGGTTTGAGCCAATTGACGAATAGCGCTTTTAACAATTCCTTTGGGTGTTTTTTCCCACTGGATCACAAACATGACTGCATCGACATATTTGGCGACCATCATCACATCTGAAACGGCCATCACCGGCGGCGTATCGATGATCACCAAATCATAACGATCACGAGCCTCTTTAATAAATTGCTGAAATTTATCTGTATTGAAAAGTGACTGCGGATCATCATGTTTTTCAGACCACAACATATGCACCCCGGAAACCTCGTCCCTATGTATTTTCATATCACGGTCAGCTTCGTCGGCTGGTTCTAATACCGAGTTCACACTGACCGTGTTATCTGCCAGCCCAAGCCGACGTTTCAATACTGGCCGTCTGAGATCACCTTCAACAACAAGGACTTTTAGCCCCGAACGGCCAAGGATTTGCGCCAAACAAAGCGACGCTGTTGATTTTCCTTCACCGGGCACAGACGAGGTTACAGCCAGCACTTTGGGGGCTTGACCGGAAAGGCCGCTAAACATTAGCGACGCGTGAATATTGCGGTGCGCTTCCGAGAAAGAAGACGTGGGTTTCGATTGTAGATATTGCTCAGGCCGCAGGTCTTTCAATACATTCTTACCGACCAGCGGGATCATACCCAGTCCGCGCAACTTCAAGTCGTGACGGATCTGATCGAAATTCCTGTATCCATTGTCAAGCGCTTCCAGCAGAAAAACCAAACCAACACCAAGGCCCGTCGCAGCAAAAATAACCAGAAGCAGGGTCAATTTTTTCTTCGGAAATGAAGCTTCCGTTGGAACATCCGCGAGCGAAATGATGCGGGCATCGGCTCGCTGTAACCCGTCCTGGCTTGAAGTTTCCTTAAATCTGGTCAAAAATGTCTCAAGCAGCAACTTGCTGGAATCCGATTCTCGCACCAATTCGGCGAGCTGAAGTTGCGCGCGGCTGACCTTAAAGTTTTCCGTTTTTAACAGTGCCAAATTGTCTTCAAGGGTTTTAACACGGATAGCGGCAACCTGCGCTTCTCCTTTAATCGCCGAAACAATCTTTGCAGACTCGACATTCACTTTGGCTCTGATATCAAGAAGCTCAGCCTCTACATTCTTCATTTTTGGATGTCGGACACCATAGCGAGTACCCAATTCTGCGCGGTTGCGCAGAACTTCCGATTCTTGCTCTTTCAAGCGCTGGATAAGCGGGGACTGTAGCACCTCAACAAAAAAGGAACCCGCCAGATTGCCATCTTCCGGTGTATCAAGAACTTGCTGTTGCCGCGCTTGTGCGCGGCCCAGTTCGGTACGAGCATCAATCAGTTGGCCATTCAATTGTGCCAGCTGTTGTTCGTTCACAAATCCACCTGAGCGTGTTTGAATCAGTTGGTGTTTTTCGCGGAAAGCCTGAGCAGCCCGCTCTGAGATACGCACATTATCGCGGAGCTCAGACACACGTTCATTGAGCCACACATTAGCGCGCTGCGTTGCTTCGAACTTCACCTCAAGCTGGTCGGTCAAATATATATCTGCGAGCGCATTCACCACCCGAGCCGCTTTCTCTGCGTCTTTCGATTCAAAGGATAGCTGCATACTATAGGATCGCGCCGGATTGCTGACAGTCAAATTTGCCAATAAGGCGTCAACAACCTTCGCTTTTGTCGCCGCAGCGATTTGTTCAGACGTGCGGGTTTCGATTTTGGCCCCAAAAATCGCATCAGACCAGGCATCTGGTAAATAGTGAAACGGATTTAAAAGAGTGAGCAAACCACCCTTCGGCCGCAAAGCTCCGTTAAACTCCGGATCATTTATAAGCCCAAGTCGATCAACCATTTTCGCGGCTAGCCTGCGGGATTTCAAAACGTCAATTTCCGTTTTGATGGCGGCAACATCCGTGCCCATACCCGAAATGACCGCTTCAAAGTCGACGACACTGCTTTGACGGCTTTCGATGGCCATCAAACCGTTTGCCGTGAAACGCGGCGTAAGCTGAACGAGGATGAGAACAGCAATAACTGAGAAAAACACGGTTGTATTGACAATCACCCACTTGCGGCGCCAAAGGGTCATCGCGAGCGCTCGAATGTCGATCATATCCTCGTCAGGCGCGTTTTGTCCGTGTGGCATGTGCGGTGTTAGATCGTGATTTGGCTGCTTATCATACATGGCGGTCTACTTGGTAATCTATGTTCAGAAAAAGCGTTCAGCGACGCGAATGATATCTCCGGGAAAGACCTGCTCTGTCATAGCGGCAGTCAACTTTATTTCCTTGCCGTCGATCTTCCGGGTGATTTCAACTTTCTTCTCGCTGGCACGGTAGGTAAAGCCGGAGCCCAAAGCAATAGCATTCAAAACAGTCATGCCGCTAACATACGGATAGCTGCCTGGTTGTTTCACTTCGCCAATGATATAAAAAGGCCGATAGTTCAAAACTTCAATATTGACCCGAGGCGTGTTTAAATATCCGTCAGCCAGCAGGGCGATAATTCTGGCTTCGGCATCAGTTAATTTATGGCCGCCGATTATGACCGAACCGATAAGGGGCAAGGATATGGTACCCGTGCCATCAATTTCAAATTCGCCGGAGAGATCTTCTTCTCCGTACACCGTAACGCGGATATGGTCACCTGCGCCCAGCTGGTAGGGGGCTGGGCTGTCCTGGGCAAAAAGAGCGGCGCTCAAGAGCGCCGCCATAAACATGGAAATCAAAAGTCTATACACGGTATTCTCGCAAACGTTAACTGTTCAGCTCAATAGAAATTATCAAGCCGTTTGCGCTAGGTTACCACTGTGCAGACAAGCTTACAATGAAAGCATGCCGTTTATAAGGCAGATCCACGACAGCCCCGGTGCTTCGCTTGGCATAGCTATAATCAGCATTGATCGAAAACGTGCGGTTGACCAAATACTTGGTACCAAGCCCCAAATTTGTCAGATTATCGACGCGGCCGATATTTATATAATCTTGATTATTATAAGACGCACTGGCATTCAACAGCAAATTGCGGCGCAGTTCATGTTCAAGGCGCGCTGAATAGATCGTTGAAAGCACACCTGCGGCCGGTGTTCCGCCTCTGGAAGTTACTGTTGTTTCCGTCACATTCCGGTCAACACCCACTCTAAAAGACGTCAAGTCAGAAGCCGCCCACAAAACCGAGGCGCCAAACTTAAATTCGCTAATGTCGGAGAGACTGGCACTATCATAATCGCGTTTCACATACCCTACGTAAAACTCACCTTCCGATTTGCCGCCAACATTAAAGGCTGTACCGCCGACAACATCCCAACCATCAGAATCGCGCAGCGGCCCACCGAATTGCCTGCTGTTATCATATTTGACATCAATCGCTGTGAATTTGACAAAGGCCTCATAATCTTCATTAAGATCATAGCCAAAACGGACGGTCCCTTTTTTGATCTCGCGGTCGCGGTCGTTATTCTTAAAGGAAGGCCCGCCACCGAGGCGCTGAACATTCTTATAGTCTCTTTTTTCGTAGCTACCGTTCACGGCAAAGGAGACAATGCCCTCATCACGTTTAAAGCCAAGCGCCCCATTCAGAACAGAGTATTTTGTTGGCGCCGCCGCGCCGCCAATGGCGTCAGGCGAACCACGGTCCTCATGCTTGTCGCTATAGCCAAAGTCTGCGGTAATATTTGATCCGCGGGAAATATCAATTCGCGAAGATGCTCCAAAACTAAAATCGTCATAATCCTCACCGCCATTATTGGCATATCGGCCAATATCAGCAGAGCCAAAAACAGAAAAGGAACTATTGTTCCAATCAGATACCAACGCGAAATTGGGTTTGATAATTGTTATATAATCATCAGTTTCAGTGTCTTTAGTCGCAAAAATATTGCTGTCATATTTGCCTTCAACGGCTGCTGTTGGATAAAACAAGAAACTACCTGTACGGAGCCCGGCGGCCGATAAATCGGGGCGATAGCGCTCATATACCGACATAATCTGTTCATCAGCTGTCTGCGCATTTGCAGCTGGCACCAAAAGTGTCGTACCTAAAAGCGCAAGCGCAATATTCTGAATACCATATTTTTGCATTTGAAAACCCCACAATTTGAATCGAAAACGTGATAAATTATTTATACTTACATGCGCCCAACATACCGTTTATATACTCTGCTTCAACGATTAGTTGCTACAAACCCCATCAAGACACATACTTTAGTAACCATAACCGCACTTTTTGTTGTATAAACAACACAATAGCACTCAGGTTATTACGATTTTAAGTCTGTAAAAACCTGGTTTCCGAACCCGATAATACAACCGCCGTTAATTGGCCAGTAGCAAACGCGCCGGTATCAACGCCAATTCGGTTGGATTTTATCGTGGGTTTTCTAACCCCGCTATGACCGTGTACAACCTTAATACCAAAATCAACGTCACATTCGGTAAATTCACGTCTTATGCCAAGCTTGTCTTCTCGTCGCTGTTCAGCAACGGGAATGCCTGGCCTAATACCCGCATGAACAAAGTAATAACCGCCAATTTGGCGGTGTTCCGGCAGCGCCAGCAAAAATTGTTTATGCTTTTCGGGTAACTTGGCGGCCAGCTCGTTGGACGCATATAATAAACTTTCGGCATCGCTATCGTCTGCCAAAAAAACATTGTAGCTCGCCAAAGTTGCAAGACCGCCGATGCCGAGCCAGAACTGGCCTTCAGCCGGATCATCGAGGAAACGAATCATCATGTCCTCATGGTTGCCCGCGAGGCAGACTATTTCGACACCCGGAATATCGAGCTGTATCAGCGATTCGATAACTTCGCGGGAATGATAACCGCGGTCAATATAATCACCCAAGAATATGATGGTGGCCTGCGCATAGTCGCAGCCTGCCATATCCTGTTGGATCATCGCACAAAGCTTAATAAGCAGGTCAGCCCGACCGTGAATGTCGCCCACCGCATAAACAAGCTCGCCGTCTGGCAAGCCGTATGCGGACGGCGCATCCGTTTTTTTTGCGGTGAACAGGTTTTTCCAAAACACAGGCAATTACTCGTTTGGTTTAAACTATATAGCGGGTCTTCTAACGGCTTATATAAAGACCCTATCGTTGCTTATAAGACCGGGTCATAAGGCTGATTGTCAGGCTAGCCTTATGGTGGCACTTATGCGGGTCACAAAAAAGGCCCAAACAAAAGAAAAGGCGAAGAAAACTCCGCCTTTCAAAATTCACTATAGTCGCGCAATTGTGGTGGGTCAAAGCCCTATGTAGGGCTACCAGACTGCGATGGGTTTGGCTCAAGCACAATCGGAACCACAACAATGGTTACCGGAGGCGGTGGCGGAGGGCCGCCGCCTGGTGCTGGTGGCGTAACCTCGCCAACCGGCGTTGTATCGTCTGCTGGGTCACCGCCGCCTTGATCATCGCCGTCTTGATCATCGCCGTCTTGTTGGTCACCGCCGGTAGGCGTCGTGTCGCCGCCGGTGGTTGGCACAGGTGTGCCTGCAGCGCCGCCATTATTCACATAGGTTATCTGCACGTCTGCGTCGGTTGAAGTGGCAACCGCTGTTTCAACAGCAGCCGCAGTACTAGTATCGCCTGCGTTTTGGGCCGTTGTCGCAACCGTGCTCGCCGCAGCACCAACCGTAACTTGCACATCATCGCTTGCGCCTTCAGCAACTTCAACCGCCTGAATAACAAGTGCCGATGCTCCAGCAATATCAGTTGCTGCCAGCGTTGTAGACGCTGTTGCCAAAGCTGTCGCCAAACCGTCCGTATTGCCGGCGGCTGTCTCGCGCGCAACAATCGCTGCAAGCGCATCCGGGTCACCGGCGGCTGCAATCAGTTCAGCCTCCAACGCATCCTCTGCCGTTTGTGCAACCGCTATTTCCATCAAACTCGTCGGCGCCAAAGAAGGGACGGCAACCACCAACCCAAAAGCCGCTACCATAATTGCTAAACGCATAATATTCGCTCCGTTAACAGCATAAACCACAGCATAAAACTATTGTGCACATAGAATCGCCGCGCACCAATTCCTAGATAAGGTCTCATAAACGGGGGGTGATGTCAAAAAGAACCGTCCATACAGTCCATTAAACTGTTTTAAATGGCTAGGTGTTGTATGCATGACACACCAATAAGGGGCAGTTATACACCCAAAACCAGCCACCGTACAGGATGATTGTTTGTATATGACAGCATGAAATCCCCAGACTTTTTGCCTATCTTATTGGCCCCCTGCCTATCAAATTGCCCACCAAGAAAATATGGAAGCTAAAAGATATCGCCGTCATTTTCCTTCGAACCATCACGGCCATGCCCGTTTCAAAACTGGTCAAAACTGGTCAAAACTGGTCAAAACTGGTCAAATCTGGTTTACGACATTATGGCGACTCGGGGATGGGCCCAAGCCGCCGCCTCTGTATCAGCCGCCTCTGTATCAGAAATTGACTAAAAGGCTTTTTCCCAGCCAAAGGTGAGGGCGAAACCGCTGGCCAAACTATTGCGGCCGCGATCCTGCCATATTGGCAAACTGGCTTCCAAGGCAAACCTGTGGGTCCCGGCCTGAAAACTTGCCCCTGCGAGGCCACGAAATATACGGCGCTCGTCGGTTAATTGGGGCAATGCAGACCCTGACACAGCACTTTGATCCCTGTAGGAAAGCCGCGTGGAAATACTAAATTTTTTGCCAAGAGGAAAGGCTGTCCAGCCTGTTATCTCAACACTGTCGCCCATGCGCTCGCCGT
>Ga0316204_10011731_pt1 | contig 10889 bp, 10 predicted proteins | sample 6monrhotite_MG_2_FD_205661 | JGI IMG/M metagenome (GOLD analysis project Ga0316204, IMG submission 205661) | Microbial mat bacterial communities from mineral coupon in-situ incubated in ocean water Damariscotta River, Maine, United States -... | ecosystem: Environmental > Aquatic > Marine >... | reverse complement strand
TGATCAATCCTCGCATACGTCATAATCGTTGAGATAACAGATGATTAATCCCGATACCGATACTGTCATCACCGAAACGGATACGTCCTGGATCCGGCTCAAAGAATTCTGGTCCTATTTCAGTGAGAACAAAGGCGCCGTGGCGGGCCTATGTCTCGTTTTGTTCGTCATATTTCTGGCCCTGTTTGCCGATGTCGTCGCGCCCCATTCGCCAACTGAACAATACCGGGACCATCTGTTGCAACCTCCTGCCTGGCAGGAAGGTGGCAGCTGGTCCTTTTTCCTGGGCACGGACGCAGTCGGTCGGGACATGCTATCCCGCCTGATCCATGGCGCCCGGTATTCGCTGTTTATTGGCTGTATTGTCGTCTCTTTGTCATTGATTTCCGGAATTTCCCTGGGGCTTGTCGCAGGCTATTTTCGAGGCGGTGTCGATACGGTGATCATGCGGGTGATGGATGTCATCCTGTCTTACCCAAGCTTATTGCTGGCGCTTGTTTTGGTTGCCCTATTGGGCCCTAGCCTGACCAATGCCATGATTGCCATTGCTGTTGTTTTACAGCCCCACTATGTGCGCCTGACGCGGGCACAGGTCATTTCTGAATCCACCAGGGAATACGTTACGGCGTCGCGGGTCGCCGGGGCCGGGCACCTGCGGCTGATGTTTATCACGTTACTGCCAAACTGTATGGCACCCTTGATTGTTCAGGCGACGCTCAGCTTTTCGACGGCTATTCTGGATGCTGCTGCACTGGGTTTTCTGGGAATGGGGGCACAGCCACCGACCCCCGAATGGGGTACGTTGCTGGCCGATGCGCGTGAATTCATCGGCAGTGCCTGGTGGGTCGTGACATTCCCCGGTTTGGCCATTTTAATTACCGTATTGTCCTTCAACCTGATGGGAGACGGCATGCGTGACGCGCTGGATCCGAAATTGAAACGATCATGAGCCTGCTAAATGTAGAGAATCTGAGTGTTGATTTCCGGACAGCCGGCGGTTTGTTCAGGGCTGTCGACGGCGTCAATCTGACCGTCGATCAGGGGGACGTTCTCGCGATCGTTGGCGAGTCGGGATCAGGTAAGAGCGTCGCCATGCTGGCGGTGATGGGCCTGTTGCCCTGGACAGCAAAGGTCAGCGCCGATTCCATGGAATTTGACGGACGCGATTTGTTAACCCTGAGCGACAAACAACGGCGCACCATCATCGGCAAGGATATGGCGATGATTTTTCAAGAGCCGGGAACATCTCTTAACCCCTGCTTTACGGTAGGCTTTCAAATAAAAGAGACTTTGAAGGTTCACCAGGGTGGCAGCGCCGCCGAACGCCAGCGGCGAGCGGTTGAATTGCTTGACCAGGTCGGTATTCCAGAACCTGAAAAACGCCTGTCTGCCTTTCCCCATCAGTTATCTGGTGGCATGAACCAGCGGGTGATGATTGCCATGTCGATTGCCTGCAACCCTCGATTACTGATCGCCGACGAACCGACGACCGCACTTGATGTAACCATTCAGGCGCAAATTCTGGATTTGCTGGTGTCTTTGCAAAGCCAGCACGGTATGGCATTGGTCTTGATTACCCACGACATGGGCGTTGTTGCGGAAACCGCCCACCGGGTCAGCGTCCAATACGCTGGACAGCAAGTCGAACAAAGCGACGTAAAGTCCCTTTTCGCTTCGCCCCGCCATCCCTATACCGCCGCTTTGCTTGACGCGCTGCCGGAACGCAGTCATGGCGACAGGCTTAGGTCAATCCCCGGCGTTGTCCCCGGGCAGGGCGATTTTCCTGACGGCTGCCTGTTCAATCCTCGTTGTGGCAAGGCAAGTGACCGATGCCGCACGACGGTTCCCCAATATGCAAATAACGTTCGCTGTCACACTCCGCTGGAGCCTGGCCATGCCTGAAGCGATCCTCAACGCACAAGGCCTGACGCGCCATTATCAGATCAGTCGGGGGATGTTTGGCAAGCCGGCGACGCTCAAGGCGCTGGACGGGGTTGGTTTTTCACTTTTTGAAGGACAGACAATTGCCGTCGTCGGTGAATCCGGGTGCGGTAAATCGACCTTGGCGCGTTTGCTGACGATGATCGAAGAGCCCACGTCCGGGCAACTGGTCATCGACGGACATGACATCGTTGGTGCTTCGGCGGAAACCAAAAAGAAACTGCGCTCGACGGTGCAAATCGTTTTCCAGGACCCTTATAGTTCACTGAACCCACGCCAGAAGGTCGGCGATATTCTCGAAGAGCCTTTAAAAATCAACACCCGTATGACGGCCGCAGAACGGCGTAAGGCCGGCCAGGACATGATGGCCAAGGTTGGCCTCCGTCCGGAACATTATGGGCGTTATCCGCATATGTTTTCTGGCGGTCAGCGCCAGCGTATCGCGATCGCCCGGGCGCTGATGCTTAATCCACGTATCGTCATTTTGGATGAACCTGTATCGGCTCTGGATGTCTCAATTCAGGCCCAGGTCCTCAATCTTCTCAGTGACTTGCAGGAAGAATTTAACCTTGCTTATATATTCATATCCCATGACCTGAGCGTCGTTCGCCATGTCGCCGATGACATCATGGTGATGTATCTGGGCCACCCGGTTGAAATGGGAAGCCGCGACGATATCTTCCTTGCGCCACGCCATCCCTATACCCGGGCCTTGTTGTCGGCAACACCCAAAGCCGACCCCACCGCCAAAAAAGAACAGATCAAACTGAGCGGTGAACTGCCGTCGCCGATTGACCCACCCAGCGGGTGCGCTTTTCACCCCAGATGCCAATGGGCAAGTGATCTTTGCAGTGCAAAGGTGCCGGTTCTCGAAGAAATCAAAGCCGAACACCTGACCGCCTGCCATCACTGGCGCGATTACTGAATTGAAGGTTATCGGCCTGGCAGGCTGACTTTAAATTCCCCGGCACCGTCGCCATGCACTTTGTCATGCCCCCGGATTGTTACCCACGAAATCCCTTCCCTTATGGAAACTCCGGACAGGCTGCGGGTAAACGGTTGTTCATGATCATGGGGATGCATCAATACGCGCGTTGCAAGGATATCACCTTGGGGTGAAATCACCTGCCAACGGTCGGCGTAGTGTTCCCAGCCATTGTCGGCATGACGCAGGGAAACCGAAAACCGGAACGATCCATCGCCAGAACGGAAAGCCTTGGCATCTTCTACGTGTACTTCGTTGGCATAGGCAAAAGAGCCCGTTGCCAAGGACAGAAGAAAACACAAAACGGCGCATAAAGAATTTCTGGAAGTCACGTCATGCCCAATCATTTATTTGGATGCTTCTTTTCATCTCAATATCGTAAATCGCCCGGCTCTAGGATGCCAAATCAATAAGCCGTGATGGACTTAATGGTGTCCCGCCAATGAAAGGATGCCGCCGTTTTCAGATAAATGTTGCCATTTTGTTCTTTTCATATTAGAACATTTTACAGAACGGATTAAAGACCAGACCGGAGGAAAGAAAAATGCAACACGTCATTCGCTTTATAGATACCACAAGCTCAAGCAAGCAAACCGGTTTTGCTGCAGATTTGGCGGCGCTGGCCAGCCTGTGTTTTGCGGGCTATCTGGGATTGCTGGTATTCTGATCGCGTGGTTCAGGTGGGGACCGAGCGCTTATTGCCAATTTCATCTATCGCAACGTAGGTGAAGGTACCTTCCGTAACCATAACCCGACTGGCAGGGTTTCTGTCCTGCAGGACCCAGACCTGGATCAGCACGGAGATGGATGTGGTTCCGGTTTTTAGAATATCGGCATAACAGCAGACGACATCGCCGACTTTTACCGGCAAATGAAACGTCATGGCCTCGACACCGACTGTAACAACACGACCGTCGGCTCGGCTGTGCGCGGTGATTCCGCCGGCAATATCCATTTGTGACATAAGCCAGCCGCCGAAAATATCGCCATTGGGGTTGGTATCGGCGGGCATGGCCAATGTCCGGATGGCAAGCGTGCCCCTCGGTTCTGTCGTGTTGTCGTTCATTTTTGCCGCCTTTCAGGATATGGATCGAGGAATTGTTGCCTGACAACGAAACCTGCTATAGACAATCACAATATATTGTCCCTACATTCCTGAAATATACATTATCATGGGTACCAGTCCAGTAAAGGGATGTCCCACGAAGACGGATCAAAACTTAAGATGACCGACCTGTTTCAAGCCGCAGAGAAGCCGACCAAGACTCCAAAAAAAGAACTCCAGACACAAAAAATGTCTGCAGAAACAGAGACGTACTCTGCCAAAGATATCGAAGTTCTCGAAGGCCTTGAACCTGTCCGCTTACGCCCGGGCATGTATATAGGCGGCACCGACGAGGCTGCCCTTCACCATCTTGTTGCTGAAATACTCGACAATTCCATGGATGAAGCTGTCGCCGGGCATGCCAGCACCATCACCATCGACCTGGCCGAAGATTATACGGTAACGATCAGTGACAACGGACGGGGGATCCCTACCGACCGGCACCCCAAGTTCAAGGATAAGTCGGCACTAGAAGTCATCCTTACCACCTTGCATTCCGGTGGCAAATTTTCCGGTAAGGCTTATGAAACCTCGGGCGGATTGCATGGTGTCGGGTTATCGGTTGTAAATGCGCTGTCGGATAAACTCGAAATCGAGGTTGCCCGTGACCGCAATCTGTGGCGGCAATCATACTGCCGAGGAATACCTGAAGGCCCTCTCGAGGATGCCGGAAAGGTCAATAACCGCCGCGGCACCACGACTCGCTTTCATGCGGACCCTCAGATATTTGGTACCCAGAACCATTTTCGACCGGCGACCATGTATCGTATGGCGCGTTCAAAGGCTTATTTATTCCGGGGCGTTGAAATTCGCTGGTCGTGCGCGGCGAAGCTGATCAGAGGTGATGACAAGACCCCTGAAAGCGCAACCCTGCATTTTCCCGGTGGACTGGTCGATTACCTGCAAGGAACTCTTGAAAACCGGAAACTCCTGACCCCTGCCCCGTTTTCAGGGCAAGCCGTACTGAACGGGAGTGGCGGAAAGGTCGAATGGGCTGTCGCCTGGCCCATCGATGAAGATGAATATTTCAATTCGTATTGTAACACCATTCCCACCCCCCTGGGCGGAACCCACGAAAATGGCTTCCGCGGTGCCTTGACCAAGGGCCTGAAGGCGTATGGGGATCTGACCAACAATCGTCAGGCAGCAAAAATAACTGCTGAAGATGCGCTGGGCGGGGCATGCGTCATGATGTCGGTGTTTATTACAGACCCCCAGTTTCAAGGCCAAACCAAGGAAAAACTGTCGACAGTGGAAGCCCAGAAACTGGTCGAGAACGCCGTTCGCGACCATTTTGATCACTGGCTTTCCGGGGATCCTGCTGCGTCAAAAGTCTTGCTGGAACGCATTGTCGAGCGTTCGGAAGAACGCATGCGCAAGCGCTCGGCCAAGGAAACCAAACGCGCCAGTGCCACCCGCAAATTACGATTGCCCGGAAAGTTGACCGATTGCACCCGCAACACCGCCGAAGGCACCGAACTTTTCCTGGTCGAAGGTGATTCCGCTGGTGGGTCTGCCAAGCAAGGTCGCCAACGGCTAACCCAGGCCATTTTGCCGTTGCGCGGCAAGACCCTCAACGTTGCCAGCGCGACGGACGAAAAAATCAAGGCAAACCAGGAATTGCAGGACCTGATAGAAGCGCTTGGCTGCGGCACCCGTGATAAATACATTGATGACGCGCTACGCTACGAACGTATCATCATCATGACGGATGCCGATGTTGATGGCGCCCATATCGCCGCCCTGTTGATGACCTTTTTCTTTAAGGAAACGCCAGAGCTAATTGAAAATGGGCACTTATACCTTGCAATGCCGCCGCTTTACAGAATTGTTCAGGGCACCAAAAGCATGTACGCCAGGGATGATGCCCACAAAGATGAATTGCTTGAGAAAGAGTTCACCGGTCGCGGTAAAATCGACATAAGCCGCTTTAAGGGCTTGGGTGAAATGCCGTCTCAGCAATTGAAAGATACGACCATGGATCCGGCCAAGCGGACCCTGCTTAGGGTCACCGTACCCGAAAAAGATACCGACGACGGCATTCTCGAATCACGGGACACGGTCCGGCTTATTGAAGACCTGATGGGCAAAAAACCGGAAAAGCGTTTCCAGTTCATTCAGGAAAACGCCCGTTTTGCTGATGGATTGGATATTTAACCACGGTCATTGCGGACACTGCTTTATCCTGACAGCATTCGGACAGGAGGTATTATCATGAAACTTACTTTCCTGGGCGGCGTCGGAACGGTTACCGGCTCTAAATATTTACTCGAAATCGGCACCCGCAAGATCCTGATCGATTGTGGCCTTTTTCAAGGTTACAAACAGCTTCGCCTGCGGAACTGGACGCCCCTGCCGATCGATCCGGCGACAATTGACGCAGTCATTTTGACGCACGCCCATATCGACCATTCCGGATACCTGCCCCTGTTGGTTCGCAACGGCTTCAAGGGCCCCGTCTACTGTACCGATGCAACCCGCGACCTGTGTTCTATTCTGCTGCCTGATAGCGGTTTTTTACAGGAAAAGGATGCCGAAAACGCCAACAGGAAAGGCTACACAAAACACAAACCAGCCAAGGCCCTGTACACAAAAAAAGATGCCGAAAATGCACTGAAACTATTGAAGCCCAGAGATTTCAACAGCGACCTGGTACTCGCAGATGACCTGATCATCCGTTTTTTACCGGCTGGGCACATTCTGGGGGCCGCGATCGTGCAAATAACCGCAGGATCCACAAAAATCGTCTTTTCTGGTGATTTGGGGCGTCGGAATGATCCGATCATGCTCGCCCCCACGGCCATCGCGGATGCCGATTACCTGGTCGTCGAATCGACCTATGGTGACAGGCTGCATGGTGATGTCGATGCCCTGGAACAGATCGTCAAAACGGTCATTTCAACGGCAGCACAGGGGGGGACGTTACTAATCCCGTCTTTTGCCGTTGGTCGGGCGCAATTGCTTTTGTTTTATCTGAACGTTTTAAAAAAACAAAAACGTATCCCCGACCTGCCTGTTTTTCTGGATAGCCCCATGGCCATAAACGCCAGCGAGATGTTTTGCCAGCATGCACAGTACCAACGCCTGAGCGCCGAACAATGCCGCGACACCTGCGCTGTTGCGACGTACACACGGAGCGTCGAGGATTCAAAAGCCCTGGCCAGCGTCATGGTCCCAAAAATCATCATTTCGGCCAGCGGTATGGCAACAGGCGGACGCGTCTTGCATCACTTAAAGCAGTATGCGCCCGATCACCGAAACACAATCCTGTTTGCCGGTTATCAGGCGGGCGGGACACGCGGAGCGACGATTGTTTCCGGTGCCCAACATGTCAAGATTCATGGTCGTCACATTGACATCAAAGCCCGTATCGAACATCTAGATATGCTATCCGCCCACGCAGACCAGGACGGTATCTTGCGCTGGCTGAAACAATTTGACCACCCGCCCACAAAAACCTTCATCACCCACGGCGAAGCGGCAGCATCCGATGCCTTAAGGCTAAAAATTGAAGAAGAACTCAAGTGGGACTGCCATATCCCGGATTACCGGGAAGATGTCATATTGAACTGATATGTTTTTCGCTGTCTCGAATAGCGCCCCGTACTTCCCCCCACACTTCGAGCTCGTTGATTTCGTCTAATGTCATGAAACGCGCATCAAGCGCATCATCGCCCGCAACCGGGGCTCCCGAAAGCCATTTGGCCGCGTAATTGATCAGGCAAAAATGGTCGCTGATCAGCCCCGCGTTATCGCGGACAAAGGCGTCATACACCCCGATCAAGGCAAGGGTTTCACAAGTAACAGCGGTTTCTTCCATGATCTCACGCAACATGGCCTGTTCGGTCGTTTCACCAAATTCCAACCTGCCGCCGGGAATACTCCAGTGCCCCGCGCCGGGCGCATTGGCGCGCCGGATCATCAGGACCCGGTTTTCTTTCCAGACGACGGCACCGACGCCGATGACGGGAAGTTGCTCATGAACCATCACAAATCCTTGCACAGGCGCAGTGCATCATAGATGGCGGCGTGTACATTGCGCGACGATACGGCGTCCCCGATCCGGAATAACTGGTAGGTTGCCTGGGGATTTGCGTTGATATTTTGCGGACGACCGTCAATCAGCGCCCGATAGTCCATTTCGCCCCGGTTGCGTGATCCTTCCTTCAGGTCGAAGTACAGATCGTCCAGTGGCAAGGTGCCGTGTTCGACGACAACCTGTTCGATGCGTCGTTCGTCAGTGCGTTGGGAATAATCGCTACCGATGACGGCAAGCAATCCGTTTCCGTCGCGATGCACCGCGTGTAGCCGTCGATTGATGGTGATTGTTACATCGTTGCGTTCGAAACAACGGGCATACGGGACATGGTTAAGGCCACCGACGTCGGGTGCAAAGAAACGTTCGGGAGTGACGATCTCGATTTCCGATCCTGCCTCGGCTATTTTTTCAGCCGCCTGCAGTCCGGACTGACCGCCATTGTCATCGAAAAGCAGAACCTTTCCGGCGGGTTTGATATCGCCGGACAAGATATCCCAAGTGGTAACGATCAGATCCTCGCCTTGCTTAAGAAACGACGTGTTGGGTATGCCGCCCGTGGCATTGACGACGACATCGGGGTTTTCAGCCAGTACATCTCCGGCTTCGGCCCAAATATTAAAGCGAAGCTCTACGCCTAACCTTTCGCATTCCGACAGACGCCATTCGACGATGCCACCTAGATCCCGTCGACGTGGTGACCTGGCGGCCAAACGCACTTGTCCGCCGGGATGTTCGGCTGCTTCCAGCACGGTAACCCGGTGCCCGCGTTCGCCGCAGACCCGGGCCGCTTCCAGCCCAGCCGGACCGGCCCCGACAATAACCACCCGCCTGGCCGGGCCGGAGGCTGCCGGAATGTCATGGGGCATGGTCGCCTCGCGCCCCGTTGCGGCGTTGTGCAAACAAAGCGCCTCGTGGCCCTCGTAAATACGGTCCAGGCAGTAGGTGGCGCCGACGCAGGGGCGAATTTGATGCTCCTTCCCCTCGGCGACTTTTCGCGCGATATGGGGGTCGGCAATATGGGCGCGGGTCATACCGACCATATCAAGCTTGCCTTCGGCAATGGCATGGCGGGCGGTGGCCACATCGGCAATTTTGGCGGCATGAAAGACCGGGAAACCGGTTTCGGCCCGGACCTCGCCCGCAAAATCCAGATGCGGCGCAGACGCCATACCCTGAACCGGAATGACGCTGGATAACGCGGCATCTGTATCGATATGACCGCGAATGATGTTCAGGAAATCAACCTGGCCGGTGGCAACCAGGCGTTTGGCGATCTCGATGCCGTCATCTCGTGACAGCCCTATATCCCAATCTTCATCGGCGACCATACGCACGCCAACGATGAAGTCCGCACCGACGACACCGCGAATGGCACCCAGCACCCGAAAGGTGAAACGCAACCGGTTATCAAGCGACCCACCATGTTCATCGTCGCGCGTATTGGTCGCAGGCGACCAGAAACCATCCATGAAGTGGCCATAGGCTTCAAGTTCGATGCCATCCAATCCGGCTTCCTGCATGCGCCCGGCGGCGGCGGCATAATCGTTGATAATGCGTTCGATATCCCAATCTTCGGCTTGTTTGGGAAAAGCGCGGTGCGCCGGTTCGCGTATGGGGGACGGGGCAACCACGGGCAGCCAGTCCGAATGGTTCCAGTTGGTCCGCCGCCCCAGATGGGTCAACTGGATCATAACCGCAGAACCGTATTCGTGGCAGTCATCCGTCAGGCGTTTCAGCCATGGGATGATGGCGTCCTTGTAGGCGTGAAGATTGCCAAATGCGGCAGGTGAATCGGGTGATACAATGGCCGACCCGGCCGTCATGTTAAGCGCAATCCCGCCTTTGGCCTTTTCTACATGATACAAACGGTAGCGGTCTTTTGGCATGCCGTCTTCAGAAAAAGCGGGCTCGTGCGCGCTCGACATAAGGCGGTTCTTAAGCGTCAGATGCTTAAGCTGGTAGGGCTGTAACAAGGCGTCTTGTTCGCTCATGTGGTGCCCCCCCCTACCCTGTAAACGTCGAATGATCAGTCGATGTCGATGTCGCCCGCTTCCAGACCGGTATCGGCGGCAACCCCTAACATCAGGTTCAGGTTTTGCACGGCCTGCCCCGAAGCACCCTTGCCCAGGTTATCAAGCAGGCCGATAACGACCGCCTGGCCTTGTTCGGCATTGCCAAAGACATGCAGGTGAAGTTCGCTGGAACCATTCAATTCTTCGGGCTCAAGCCCTGTCATCGCCGACGTTTCATCCAGCGGCAGCACACGCACGAACTGTTGCCCCTTGTAATGATTGGCAAGGGCCTGATGCGTCGCCTCAACAGTTGGCGCGTTGGGCAGCGACCACAATTGCAGCGGCAATTGCACGATCATGCCCTGGCGGAACCGTCCGACACTGGGCACAAACAGGGGGCTGTGGTTCAGCCCACCCCATTTGGTGATTTCCGGAATGTGCTTGTGTGCCAGACCCAGGCCATAAATACGGAATGGCGCATTGGAAAAATCTTCTGACTGACTATCTTCAAATTCGGCGATCATTTTTTTGCCGCCACCGGAATAGCCCGATACGGCATTGATCGTCACCGGATAGTCCGCAGGTACGATCCCGGCGGCGATCAGCGGATGCAGCATGGCGACCGATGTCAGCGCGTAACAGCCGGGGTTGCTGACCCGTTTGGCGCTGGCAATGCGATCTGCCTGTCCGGCATCGTATTCCGGAAAACCATAAACCCAACCGTCACTTACCCGGTGGGCGCTGGATGCGTCGATGACCCGTACAGTCGGGTTTTCGATCATCGCAACGGCTTCTTTTGCGGCATCG
>Ga0316204_10011730_pt1 | contig 10889 bp, 13 predicted proteins | sample 6monrhotite_MG_2_FD_205661 | JGI IMG/M metagenome (GOLD analysis project Ga0316204, IMG submission 205661) | Microbial mat bacterial communities from mineral coupon in-situ incubated in ocean water Damariscotta River, Maine, United States -... | ecosystem: Environmental > Aquatic > Marine >... | reverse complement strand
CTAAGCGTTTTTTTGAGAACTCTAAATAATACAAGGAAAATTAATGTACGCAATTATCAAAAACGGTGGTAAACAGTACAAGGTTGAAGAAGGTGATATCCTTTTACTAGACAAAATGTCTCTTGAGCCTAAAGCCGCTATCGAAATCAAAGAAGTTCTTGCTGTAAACGCTGGTGAACTTAAATTTGGTGCTCCATATGTTGACGGTGCTGTTGTTACTGCAGAAGTTATCAATGAAGGTCGTGATAAAAAAGTTATCACTTTCAAAAAGCGTCGTCGTAAAGATTCAAAAGTTAAACGCGGTTTCCGTCGTGACTTTACTCGTGTTCGTATCACGAAAATTTCTGCTTAATTAGCAAATAATACTTAAAAGGACTCAACTATGGCACACAAAAAAGGTCAGGGTAGTACACAGAATAATAGAGATTCTGCGGGACGTCGTTTAGGCGTTAAGAAATATGGTGGTGAAACAGTAAGAGCGGGTAATATCATTATTCGTCAACGTGGAACAAAAGTTCACCCAGGTAAAAACATTGGAATGGGTAAAGATCATACTTTATTCGCACTAGTTGACGGTGTTGTAGCGTTTGAGCGTTATGACAAAAAACGTAAGCAAGTTTCAATTATCCCTGCATAATTATTCCTCGCTAAGAGCGAGAAAATTCTTCAAAGAAGATTTTGATGATTTCCTCGCATATACGAGAAAAATCTTTAGAAGTTTTCTTCTGATGGTTTTCTTGCTTCGGCGGGAAACTCTTTCAAACAAAAACACTCTCTAAACATTCAATATTTAATAGTATAATTCTAGCAATAACAGTAATATAGTTTTAAATATTTAATCTTTAGTAAAACAGTTTATTAAAGGACACTTCAGATAAAAGTGAGTCAAACTCACCTTTATTTAAATAAAGTCACATTAATAATAACAGCTCAGAAGAACGTGAATAAGTTTTCTTTTTTCTGAGTAAAGTAGATAAATAAGGAACCCAAATGTTCGTAGATCGCGTAGAAATAAAAGTATCATCAGGAAAAGGTGGCCCAGGTTGTGCCTCGTTTCGTAGAGAAAAGTTTGTAACTCAAGGTGGTCCTGAAGGTGGTGACGGTGGTAAAGGTGCAGATCTAGCCTTTAGATGTGATAATAATACACATACGCTTTCACATTTTCGTGGTCGTCATCATGCCAAAGCAGACAATGGTGCACCAGGTGGAACACATAACTGTACAGGTAAGTCAGGTAAAACGCTTTTTGTTATTGTTCCTCCTGGAACTCAGATTATAGATAAAGAGACAGGTGAGATTGTTTGCGACATGCTTAATCATGGAGATGAGTTTGTCTTTCTTCATGGTGGAAAAGGTGGCTTGGGTAATACTCACTTTAAATCTTCAACAAACCAAACACCTACTTATGCACAACCAGGTCTACCTGGTGAGACTAAAGATGTTATTTTAGATCTTAAGTTGATGGCTGATGTAGGACTTGTTGGATTTCCAAATGTTGGGAAGTCTACACTTATTTCTACGGTATCAAATGCACGTCCTGAGATTGCGAATTACGAGTTTACGACTTTAACACCTAAACTAGGACAGGTTGATATTGGAGATTATGACTCTTTTGTTATGGCAGATATTCCCGGTATTATTGGTGGAGCATCTGAGGGTAAAGGACTTGGTACACAGTTTCTTCAACATATTGAGCGTACAAAAACACTTCTTTTTATGATCGACTTGGCTTCATACCATGAGATGGAATATCAGTATGATACGCTTCGTGTAGAACTTGAAAATTATTCAAAGATTCTTTCAACACGTTCTTATGCTATCGCGTTAACACGTTCAGATGCAATGAGTCCAGAAGAAGCAGAAGAGAAGACATCAAACTTTATCAAGATGTTAGGTCTAAAAGCAGATAACACAAAACGATACCGTTTTGATGATGACCTTCCTTATTTTGAGCAGATACCAGATGCGGCTGGTCAGTATGATCATGACCTTCCATTTGTTGTTGCACCTATATCATCAGTAACGCATAAAAATACTAAGGCCCTTTCTCAAGCCCTTTTTGATTTGGTTTCTCAGCATAGATGAAACGTATAATTATTAAAGTTGGTTCAGCCGTCTTAACAGAGCAAAACCATATTGCTAGAGAGCGCATGCAAAACCTTGTAAACTTTCTTGCAGAACTTCGTACGAAATATGAAGTAATCCTTGTCTCCTCAGGTGCAGTCGCAGCTGGTTATACAGAGCTAAAGCTTGATAAAAAGATCTTGGCCAATAAGCAAGCTCTGGCGTCGATCGGTCAACCTCTTTTAATGCATCGATATAAAAAAAAGTTTGAAGCTCATAATGTTATCACTTCGCAAGTCTTAGTAACGGCTTCAAACTTCAATACACCTGCACAAGTGAAGATGGCGGAAGATGCGATAAACACACTTTTAGAGCATGATATCTTACCTATCATTAACGAGAATGATGCAACCTCAGTAGATGAACTTGTTCTTGGTGATAATGATCAACTTTCAGCATATGCAGCTTACTATTTTAATGCAGACTTGTTAGTAATACTCTCAGATATTGATGCCTATTATGACAGTGATCCTAGAAAGAATCCTGAGGCAAAAGCCTACAAAACTGTTTCGACTATAAAAGCAAGTGAACTAGAATTGGAAGTAAATCCCAATAATACCTTTGCCACAGGCGGTATTGTTACAAAACTCAAGGCAGCCGACTTTTTACTTCAACGCAAGAAGAAAATGTTTTTAGCATCAGGATTTGACCTTGATTGTGTAAAAAGTTTTTTACTTGATGACAACCACAAAGGGGGAACACTGTTTCAATGATAAACATTATATACATGGGTACACCTGATTATGCTTCAACCATCTTAGAAAAGCTTGTGCAAGACGATGAGATCAATGTTTTGTCAGTTTACACTCAACCGGATAAACCTGTGGGACGTAAAAAAGTTTTAACTGCGCCTATTACAAAACAAGTAGCACTTGAAAACAACATAAAAGTTTATCAACCATTAAATCTTCGTTCACCTGAAACGCAAGAAGAGATCAAGGCACTTAATCCTGATTATATAGTCGTAGCTGCTTATGGGCAAATACTTCCTAAAAATATCTTGGATATTGCACCTTGTATTAACCTACATGCTTCTATCTTACCACAGTATAGAGGTGCAAGTCCCATTCAGCAAGCCCTTCTTAATGGAGATAAAGAGACCGGTGTAACGGCAATGCTTATGGATGTTGGTTTAGATACAGGAGATATCTTGAAAATTTCTAAGATGGATATCCCTTCTTCCATGATGGTGGAAGAACTTTTTGAATCTTTAACATATATCGCTGCTGACTTGACCTTAGATGTACTGAAGAACTTTAGTACGTTGACGCCTGTAAAACAAGTAGAGGCAGATTCAACACATTGTTCAAAAATCACAAAAGAAGACGGTTTGATCGTATTTGATGATGCGTATACCATTTATAACAAATACAGAGCATTTACCCCATGGCCTGGTGTTTATCTAGAAAGTGGATTGAAACTAAAAGATATAGCCTTACAATCTGCACAAGGACACTACAAAGAGGGTGAAGTTTTGATTGTGGGAAAAGATTCTTTTATAGTGGGATGTAAAAAAGGTTCACTGAGAATAAACCGTCTTCAACCACCATCAAAAAAAGAGATGGATGTAGCTTCTTATTTAAATGGAAAAAGATTAAAACGTGCAGATACTTTGGTTTGATGAGCTCGGCTCAACGCAGACCTATTTAAAAGAACAGCTTAAATCAGGTGAACTCTCTTCTCCTGTGGCTGTTGTTGCATCTAAACAGACTGAGGGAATCGGTTCAAGGGGGAACTCATGGATCGGCTTGGATGGAAACCTTTTTTTCTCTTTTGCTATTGATAGAAAAGAACTTCCTAATGATCTCTCTTTAGAGTCTTCATCAATCTATTTTTCATATATATTAAAAGAGTGTTTAGAAGAAGAAAGTTCAGGACTTTGGCTTAAGTGGCCTAATGACTTTTATATAGAAAATTCTAAAATTGGCGGGACGATCACATTTTTGAAAGATGATGATCTTATCTGTGGAATAGGGCTTAATCTTGTTAAGTCCCCTGAGGGCTTTGAACATTTGGACATAAAGATAAATAAAAAAGACTTATTAAACAAATTTTTTAAAAAGATGAAAAATAAACCATCATGGAAGCAAATATTTAGTAAATACAAGATAGAATTTGCACTAAGTAAAAAGTACTGCACACATTACAAAGATAATGCAGTTTCTCTGGAGAATGCTTCACTTAATGAAGATGGCTCTTTAAATGTCAATGGACAAAGGATATACAGCTTAAGATGAGTGAAGTTATTTCAATAGCAAACCAAAAGGGTGGGGTAGGAAAGACTACAACAGCCGTAAATTTAGCAGCATCTCTAGCCGTAGCAGAAAAAAAAGTTCTGCTTATTGACGCAGACCCTCAAGCCAATGCGACTACTTCGCTTGGTTATCATAGAAATGATTATGAATATAATATCTATCATGTACTGATCGGTACAAAAAAATTAGATGATATTATCTTAAAGACTTCACTTCCTACACTTTCACTTGCGCCTTCAAACATTGGACTTGTTGGTGTTGAAAAAGAATTTTATGACGCTAAGAATTCTAAAGGCCGCGAACTTATCTTAAAAAAAGCAATCGACAAGGTTGTTAAAGATTTTGATTATATAATCATCGATTCTCCTCCAGCCCTTGGACCAATGACGATTAATGCACTTTCTGCATCAAACTCGGTAATCATTCCAATTCAGTGTGAGTTTTTTGCACTAGAAGGTCTTGCTCAGTTATTAAACACGGTTCGTTTGATTCGTAAGACAATTAACCCAAAACTTTCTATAAAAGGTTTTTTGCCAACGATGTTTACGGCGCAGAACAATCTGTCTAAACAGGTATTTTCTGATCTTACTCAACATTTTGAAAACAAGCTTTTTAAAGATGGAGATAAAGATGATTATATTGTCATCCCGCGTAATGTAAAACTTGCTGAATCTCCATCTTTTGGAAAACCTGCAATCTTATATGATGTAAAGTCTTCAGGTTCAGTCGCTTATCAAAATCTTGCTAACGCTATCTTAGCAGGTTAAATATGGGCGGTAAGACACAAGCACTTGGCAGAGGCCTGGGTGAGCTCTTAGGTGAGATTGAAGAAGCTTATGACAACGAGATCTCTCCTTCAAAGTCTCTTTTGGAAATTCCCCTTTCTAACATTAAGGTAAACCCATTCCAGCCAAGAAAGCATTTTGATGAAAAAGCGCTTTTTGAATTAAGTGAATCAATCAAACATCATGGCCTTCTACAACCGATAGTGGTCGTGGAAGAGATGGAAGAATATGTTTTAATCGCAGGTGAGCGTCGTTTTAGAGCCTCTAAAATGGCGAAAACTAAAACGATTAAAGCGGTTGTTGTTTCAGCTACATCTGAAGAGATGCGTGAGCTTGCACTTATAGAAAATATCCAAAGAGAAGAGCTTAATGCTATGGAGCTTGCAAAGTCTTATGAAGAGTTAATAGAAGTACATGCTATTACACAAGAGGAACTTTCAGGCCTTATTCATAAATCACGTTCAGCAATAACCAATACGCTTCGTCTTCTCCAGCTTTCACCTAAGGCGCAAAAAGCCATAGTCGAAAAGACAATCTCAGCTGGACATGCTAAGGTGATGGTAAATCTATCAAACAAAGATCAAAATGTCTTAGTCGATTCTATTATAGGTCAGAAACTTTCCGTTCGTGAAGTAGAAAAGATGGTCAAGCAATATAAGGGTAGTCCATCAACGGTCCCAAGTGAAAAAATAGACAAAATGCCTTCTTTAGATATGAGTGTTTTACAAGAAGTTTTAGACGAACGTCTTATTAACTATGACATGAAAAATAACAAAATCAGTTTTTCTTTCTCAAATGAAGAAGAAATTGCAACATTTGCAAAATTCTTTTCATAAATCTTCCAGACTTTAACTACTCTTCAATTAACACAGAGTATAATCTCACAAAATTTTAAGTATTTTGGCCAAAAATGCCGTAAGGTTTTTCGTGACTTCTATAGAAGTTAGGGAAAACCTTATGGCAAATTTGGTGTTTTAACTTGGGAGGTAAGATGTTAGATATCAATCCATTACTACTAGGCTCAACTCTAGTTGTTTTCTTGGTTCTTATCGCGCTTCTGAACTCTTGGCTTTATAACCCTTTACTTGCATACATGCAAAAACGTGACGATGACATTAAAAAAGACCTTTCTGAGGTTGGAAATAATGATGATGAGATCGCGGCTTTACATGCGCAAGCGGATAAGATCATCTCTGACGCTAAAGCAGAAGCAACAGCGCTAAGAGAAAAGGTAGTTAATGAAGCTAAAGAACTTTCAGAAAGCAAAATTGAAGCTAAAAGAGCTGAACTTGCAGAGAAATTTGCTGCGTTCACTGCATCGTTAAAAGAAGAGAGAGAGTCTCTGAACAACGCACTGTTGTCAGAAGTTCCTCTTTTCAAAGAAGCGATCAAAGCTAAAATTAGCAAGATATAAGGATCTGAACGTATGAAGCACATATTTATAATGGCTATGATCGCAGCGGTAACGTTTGCGTCAGAGCATGCAGAAATTGCAGAAGTAGAAACTGACATTGTTCAAAGAACAGTCAACTTTTTGATCTTCGCTGGTATTGTTTATTACCTTATTGCTGAACCTGTAAAAGCATTTTTTACAGGTCGTACTCAAGGGATCGCGACTGAGCTTGAAAAAGTTCAGGATCGTCTTAAAGAGTCAAAAGCAGCAAAAGAAGCAGCTAGCGCAAAAATTGATGAAGCAAAGAAACTTGCTGAAGAGATTATGAGCAGCTGTAAAAAAGAGAATGTGATTATTAATGAGAAGATGGCTTCACAGCTTGAGTTCGACTTAACTAATCTTGAAAAACAGCAAGATGACATCATGGGCCTTGAAAAACGCCAAATGGTTCGTGATCTTGTTGAAGAAGTTCTATCAGATGCATTGACTCAAGACAGTTCTGTTCTTGATAAAGATGCCTTTGCAGAAATCATCTTGAAGAAGGTAGCATAATGGCAGCACTAGTAGCAAAGCGTTATGTAAAAGCGCTTCTTGATGGAGAAAATGCAGAAAGTATGGCTACTTTATTAGCTGTTTTTGAAGCATTATCAACTCAGTTTGACAATGAGAAGTTTGTTGACATTATTTCATCTCCAAGTATCGCAGCATCTGCAAAAGAAGAGATTCTTCTTGCAGGTGTTGCTTCACTTAAGAGTGATAAGGTTAACAACTTTTTAAAGCTTCTAGCAGAGAAAAATCGTTTCGAACTTATCCCAGAAATCACTAGCCAACTTTCTAAAGAGATGGCAGTGGTGAATAATGCTTACACAGGGAGTATCTTATCTGATGTTGATATGGATGCTAAAACTGTTGAGTCATTATCAGAGGGTTTAAGTAAGAAAGTTGATGCAAATATCTCTTTGGATTTTGTAAAGACAGATTTTGACGGTATTAAAGTAGAAGTAGAAGATCTTGGTATTGAATTGAATTTCTCTAAAGAGAGAATCAACTCTTCACTGATCGATCACATACTAAAAGCAATTTAAGAAAGGAGACATAGTGGTAGCAAAAATACAAGCAGACGAAATTTCATCAATTATCAAAGAACGTATTGATAATTTTGAATTAAACGTTGATATTAATGAAACTGGTAAAATCATCTCAATCTCAGATGGTATTGCAAAAGTTCACGGCCTTAAGAACGTAATGGCAGGTGAAATGGTTGAGTTCGAAAACGGAGCTCAAGGACTAGCAATGAACTTGGAGGAGGCAGCAGTTGGTGTTGTAATCCTTGGAACATCTGATGGTCTTGTTGAAGGTACTTCGGCTAAGCGTCTTGGTAAACTTCTTCGTGTTCCTGTTGGTGACGCTCTTCTTGGACGTGTTGTTAATGCAATGGGTGAGCCTATTGATGGTAAGGGACCAATTGAAACTACTGAAACTCGTTTCGTAGAAGAAAAAGCTCCTGGTATCATGGAACGTAAATCGGTTCATGAACCTCTTGCAACTGGTATTAAAGCAATTGATGCTCTAGTGCCAATTGGTCGTGGTCAACGTGAGCTTATCATTGGTGATAGACAAACTGGTAAGACTACAGTGGCTATCGATGCGATCATTAACCAAAAAGGTAATGGTGTTGTATGTATTTACGTTGCGATTGGTCAAAAACAGTCTACTGTTGCACAAATCGTTCGTAAACTAGAAGATCACGGAGCTATGGAGTATACGATCATCGTATCTGCAACAGCTGCTGAATCTGCTGCACTTCAATTCCTTGCACCATATACTGGTGTATGTATGGGTGAGTATTTCCGTGACAATGCACGTCATGGTCTTATCGTATATGATGATCTTTCTAAGCATGCAGTTGCATACCGTGAAATGTCACTTATCCTTCGTCGTCCTCCGGGCCGTGAAGCATACCCAGGTGACGTTTTCTACCTACACTCTCGTTTATTAGAGCGTGCTGCGAAACTTAATGATGAGTTAGGTGCTGGTTCTTTAACTGCACTTCCAATCATTGAAACTCAAGAAGGTGATGTTGCGGCGTATATCCCGACAAACGTTATCTCTATTACTGATGGTCAGATCTTCCTAGAAACTGATCTTTTCAACTCAGGTATCCGTCCAGCGATTAACGTTGGTCTTTCGGTGTCTCGTGTTGGTGGTGCTGCTCAGATTAAAGCTACTAAGCAAGTTGCTGGTACTTTACGTCTTGATCTTGCATCTTTCCGTGAACTTCAAGCATTTGCTCAATTCGCATCTGATCTTGATGAAGTTTCTCGTAACCAACTAGAGCGTGGTCAGAGAATGGTAGAGGTTCTTAAGCAACCTGCATTCTCTCCACTATCTGCTGAAAAACAAGCGCTTATTATCTTCGCTGGTAATGAAGGTTTCCTTGATGATTTCGATCCATCAAATGTTGTTCGTTTTGAAGCTGAGCTTTATCCATTTATTGAAGCATCTTACCCTCAAATCTTTGAGAACATCCGTTCTGCTAAGAAAATTGATGATGAGACAAACGCATTAATGAAAAAAGCATTGGAAGAGTTTAAATCAACTTTTTCAGCTAACTAAGGGTTCTTTAGATGGCAAACTTAAAAGAAATTCAAAGACAGATAAAAAGTGTTGGTAATACGCAGAAAACTACGCGTGCTATGAAACTTGTATCTACTGCGAAGCTTAGACGAGCTAAAGAGCTTGCTGAGCGTTCTAAAGTTTTTGCATCGAAATTGAATGAAGTTATCTCTGAAATCTCAACACGTATTCAATGCCAGAAGATCGGCGGAATTGAAAATCGTGCTTGTGCAACAATAGATAATCCTCAGATGGTTGATGTTATCTTCGTTACAGCAGACAAAGGTCTATGTGGCGGGTTTAACTTTCAAACGTTAAAAGCGGTTAAACAGCTTATGGCACAGTACAAAGACCAAAAGGTTAAAGTACGTTTACGTGGTATAGGTAAAAAAGGTGTTGAATTCTTTACTTATAATGAAGTAGAAATGCTTGATGAAGTAAGAGATTTAAGTTCAAAACCCGATATGGATCGTGCAGCTGAGTTTATTCAATCTTCTATGCAAGATTATATGGATGGAAAAATTGATGGCGTAACTGTTATTTATAATGGTTTTAAAAATGCTCTTGTACAAGAGCTACACGTCAATCAAGTTCTTCCTATCACGGTATCATGTGATGAAGAAGCAAGTGCATCTTCAGTACTTGAAATCGAAGCAGAAGATACAGAGAAGATGTTAAATTCACTTATTTCAAAATATGTTGAATATAACATGTATTACGCGTTGATCGATTCACTTGCAGCAGAGCATTCAGCTCGTATGCAAGCAATGGATGCAGCAACAAATAATGCAAAAGATTTGGTTAAATCACTGAAGGTTAAGTTTAATAAAGCACGTCAAGGTGCGATTACAACTGAACTAATTGAAATTATCAGCGGCGTCGAGTCGATGAAATAATAATGGAGGCTAATATGGCAGGTAAAATTATTCAAATTACTGGTCCGGTTGTTGATGTAGACTTTACAGAAACACTACCGGCTATTAATGATGCACTAGAAGTTAAGTATAGCATTGAAGGGAAAGAGGTTCGCCTTGTTCTTGAAGTTGCAGCACACATCGGTGACGGTCGTGTTCGTACGATCGCTATGGATATGTCTGAAGGTCTTGTACGTGGAATGGAAGTTGTAGCAACTGGTGCTCCAATCAACGTTCCTGTTGGAGACGCAGTTCTTGGACGTATCTTCAATGTAATTGGTGAAACTATTGATGGTGGTGAGCAAGTTGCTGACTCTGAGCCAACATGGTCTATTCACCGTGATCCTCCAGCGCTAGTAGATCAGTCTACTAAAACTGAGATGTTCGAAACTGGTATCAAGGTTGTTGACCTTATCGCTCCTTACGCTAAGGGTGGTAAAGTTGGACTATTCGGTGGTGCTGGTGTTGGTAAAACAGTTATTATCATGGAGCTTATTCACAATGTTGCACACGGTCACGACGGTTTATCTGTTTTTGCTGGTGTTGGTGAAAGAACTCGTGAAGGAAATGACCTTTACTACGAAATGAAAGACTCTAACGTACTTGACAAAGTTGCACTGTGCTACGGTCAAATGTCAGAGCCTCCAGGAGCACGTAACCGTATCGCGCTTACTGGTCTTACTATGGCTGAGTATTTCCGTGATGAAAAAGGTCTTGATGTACTTATGTTCATCGATAACATTTTCCGTTTTGCTCAATCAGGTTCAGAGATGTCTGCACTTCTTGGACGTATCCCTTCAGC
>Ga0316204_10011729_pt1 | contig 10889 bp, 10 predicted proteins | sample 6monrhotite_MG_2_FD_205661 | JGI IMG/M metagenome (GOLD analysis project Ga0316204, IMG submission 205661) | Microbial mat bacterial communities from mineral coupon in-situ incubated in ocean water Damariscotta River, Maine, United States -... | ecosystem: Environmental > Aquatic > Marine >... | reverse complement strand
GAGCAACATTGGTGGCTCTATCCGACAGAATTAACACATTGCTGTTGGCATAAGCCGCCAAGTGACCTTGCTGAGGTACCAGTGGGCGCAAAATAGGCACAAGCTGGGCGGCATTAACGTTTTCAATGGCAATGACGCGTGTCACCATTTCGTCCCCTTGGCCAGGATTGCGATCATTGGCTACCGGCGTATTGCCTTGTTTGGCATTGACGTCAGGGAGGATTTTTATCAAATTGCCTGAGGGTATTGCAGCGAAATTATGCACTTCAAGCAATGACAAAAAGGTGTAATACACTTCCTCTTTGCCCATAGGCTGGGAAGAAATAACCGTTGCTTTGCCTTTGACGCGAGGATCGACAATGAAGTTTTTACCCGTGAATTCCGACACGGTAGAAATTACCGTTTGAATATCGGCGTCTTTTAAATTAAAGGTGATTTTTGATTCAGCATAGGCGCTAGCGTGAGCCCCAAAGAATAAACCAAGGGCGCAGAGGGCGGTGCTAATTGAGCGACTCAGGTTGAGAGGTCTCTGATGTGGCCTGCCACGTTGCTTCATACTAATGTGTTCCTTTCTGTCGCTATTGTACGGGGACCGAAATGTATTGTCTTCGGCCGCCTCGTTCGATTTCTAGATCAATGGTGCTGGCGGTTGCTAAGTCTCGCATCACGCCAAAGCCTTTGGTTGGACTGTCCAGTGTTACCCCATTGATACTGGTGACAATGTCACCTGCTTGAAGGCCATATTGCGCCATGGCGTCTGGATTTTTGCCGGGTCGTAAGCTGTAGCCGACAAATTTACCTCGTTTGCGTACTGGGGCAATATTGACTAAGTCAGTAATTTTTTGCGGGTCTTGCATCAAGGTTTCTCGATAACTCGCCAGCGTTGGGGTATTTGAATTAAATGAGCCGGGCCCCGAATACATTTGAGTGCGAGGTGTGCGGTTGGCAATATTACTGGTGGTTGGTCCAGCTAAATTTAGCGATTCTTTGGGCAGACGCAAGGTCTCAAAGCGGCCACGGTGTTCGAGTACGATACGATCGGCATGAATTTCAGACAGTGTGGCGCCGCCAGGCAATGAGGCACCCACGCGGTAAAACTGTTCTTTGCCGGACGGGGCGGCAATGATGGCGCCACCCTCTTCCGGCGTGTCAGAGGCAAGTAGACCTCGGAGCGTTAAATTGAGTTTGGTCTCAGGAATAACCTCTTGTTTTGGAACTTCTTTAGTGACCTTTTGGATTTGACCAAACAAATGCCACTGCGGTAGTTGCTGCGATGCCGTATTCGTTTGGCTTGCCGAGACCTGGTTCTGCTTGGGGGTGCTGGATACTGTGATAGGAGGCAAGGGCAATGGTTCGGGTGCCGGTAACAAGCGCCAAGTAAGTTGGGCGCAGCCGTAAGCAACGGCCAACACCAATGCAAGTGTAACCCCTGTAATGAGGTGGGGTTGTCCTGCGAGTAATTTGGACACTACGTTTTTAACTTGGAGCTTGGACACCTAACCGCCTAATTCCTACTAAGTTGTGTAAGCAAACAGTCATAATAGTGGTGAAAAATGACTAGTGTATTAAAATTGCTAAGAAAAATCGCCTCAGACGCAATACTCATAGAAAGTATTGTGTGATCTCAACGTGTTTGATTGCGTTGTTCCGAAATATGTTCCTTGAAGGCGCAGAAAAAATTACCACTTAAGAATGGTCCAACGAGGAATTTGCAGGGTAGGCACAGCACTTTGGCGGCGTGTTTCCATATTGCCATCACCATCGGTGTCGACTAAATAGTAGGATGGGCCTTTGCTGGGTACGACTTCAATCATATATAGAACACCGTTGACTCTGTATTCTTTTACCTGACCATCATCACGAGGCACGATGGTCACCTGTGCTTCTGACATATCGAAACCGGCATCGCCATCTGGGGCAGCAAATACAGTGGGTATGGTGCAACTTAGAGAGAGCAATGTCAGGCTAAGTGTCTTTTTCATTATTGCATCCCCTGCTAAATTCATCGTCTTCATCGGGCTAAGATATCATCATCCTGTTGATTGGGGGAATTACTTTGGTGCAAATAGGCCACTCTATTTATATAAATACCCCTTAAGCAATTTATTGCATAATAGCCGTCATTCAATATTGACCGCTAAGTTAGGTAACTACATTTTCATGGCTAATAGCACTGCACCTCTGATTCTTGTCGACGGCTCTTCGTATTTGTTTAGGGCTTTTCACGCCATTCGTCATATGAATAATTCCAAAGGCGAACCGACGAACGCTATTTATGGCGTGATCAATATGTTGAAAAAGCTGATTACGGATTATGAGCCTGAACAGTTGGTGGTGATTTTTGATGCAAAAGGCAAGACTTTTCGCAACGATATGTACCCAGAGTACAAAGCTAACCGGCCACCAATGCCAGACGAGCTGCGCAGCCAAATCGAGCCGATTCATACCATTATTCGCGCGATGGGTATTCCTTTGCTGGTGATTGATGGGGTTGAGGCGGATGACGTCATTGGTACCCTCTGCCGCCAAGCATCCGCGCTGCAAATCAATACCCTGGTTTCTACGGGCGATAAAGACATGGCTCAACTGGTTGATGAACATGTGACGCTGATTAATACCATGACGGATACCTTGATGGACCCGGCGGGTGTGGTAGATAAGTTCGGTATCAAACCTGATCAGATTATCGATTATTTAGCCTTGATGGGTGACAGCGTCGATAACATTCCCGGTGTGCCCAAGTGTGGCCCCAAGACGGCGGTGAAGTGGTTATTGGAATATGGCAGTCTCGACGGTGTGGTGGCTAATGCGGATAAAGTCAAAGGCAAGATCGGAGAAAATCTACGTGCTAGTTTGGAGTTTCTACCCCTTTCCTATGAGTTAGCGACGATTAAATGTGATGTGCCTTTAGAGCTCGGCCCGCAAGATATCCATATCGAGCCCGCTGATAATGACGTGTTACGTGGCTTATTTAAAGAATTTGAGTTTAAAACCTGGTTGAGTCAGCTTGGCGCTGTCAGTGATGAGACTGGATCAGCTACTGCGCAAGAGCAAGCCTCAGCAGCGATCGAAACCGATTATGAAACGATACTGACCCAAGCGAGCCTGGATCAATGGCTAACTAAGTTAGAACAGGCCGAGTTGTTTGCCTTTGATACTGAAACCACCAGTTTGGATTATATGGAGGCACGCATTGTCGGTGTTTCTTTTGCTGTAGAAGTCGGCAAGGCGGCTTATTTACCGCTGACACATGATTATGTGGGTGCACCGCAACAGCTCGATTTGGATGCCAGCTTGGCGTTATTAAAACCCTTACTGGAAAGCTCAGAGCATAAAAAAGTGGGCCAAAACCTCAAATACGATAAAAGCGTGTTAGCCAACCACGGCATTCATTTGCAAGGTATTGCCTTTGACACCATGCTGGAATCCTACGTCTTAAACAGCACAGCTTCTCGCCATGATATGGATTCCCTAGCGCTGGCTTATCTTAATCACGAGACCATTCATTTCGAAGACATTGCGGGCAAAGGGGCAAAGCAGATCACCTTCAATCAAATAGATTTGGAACAAGCCGGGCCTTATGCGGCTGAAGATGCGGATATTACTTTACGCCTGCATCAAACGCTGTGGTCGCAGTTGTCTGAGGATGCGTCGTTAGCCTCGGTGTTTGAAGAGCTGGAATTACCGTTGATCTCGGTGCTATCTCGCATCGAACGCCAAGGCGTGTTGGTTGATCGCAAAATGCTGCAAGTACAGAGCACAGTCTTGGCCAAGCGTATGGAAGAGATTAAAACAATGGCCTTTGAGGAGGCGGGTGAGGAGTTTAACCTGAATTCCCCCAAACAAATCCAAGCCTTATTGTATGACAAGCAAGGTTTACCTGTGTTGAAAAAAACCCCCAAGGGTGCGCCGTCAACGGCTGAAGAAGTGCTGCAAGAGTTGGCGTTGGATTACCCTTTGCCGAAATTAATTTTAGAAAATCGCTCCTTGGCTAAACTCAAATCGACCTACACGGATAAATTGCCCGAGCAGATTAATCCGCACTCAGGCCGGGTTCATACCTCCTATCATCAAGCCGTGGCAGCGACGGGGCGTTTGTCGTCGTCGGATCCCAATTTACAAAATATTCCGATTCGCAGTGAAGAAGGTCGACGTATTCGTCAGGCCTTTATCGCGCCAGCGGGCTATAAGATTCTGGCGGCGGATTATTCTCAAATCGAGTTGCGCATCATGGCGCATTTATCGGGCGATGAAGGGTTGCTGACGGCCTTTAAAGAAGGGCGAGATATTCATACCGCTACGGCCGCCGAAATTTTCGGTGTGCCTTTGGCGGAGGTGGAAATTAATCAGCGCCGCAGTGCCAAAGCGATTAACTTTGGCTTGATTTACGGCATGTCGGCCTTTGGTTTGGCCAAGCAGCTAGGTGTTGATCGCAATGCAGCGCAGGAATACGTCAATCTCTACTTTGCTCGTTACCCTGGCGTGAAGCTATTTATGGATCGTATGCGTGAAGAAGCTCATGAGCGAGGTTATGTGGAGACCATCTTTGGTCGTCGTCTCTATTTGCCTGAAATCAATTCGCGTAACGGCCAGCGTCGCCAATACGCCGAACGGGCGGCGATTAATGCACCCATGCAGGGCACGGCGGCAGATATTATTAAAAAAGCGATGATTCAGACCGATGCTTGGTTACGAGAGAGTCAGGCGGATGCGCGTATGGTGATGCAGGTGCATGATGAGCTGGTGTTTGAAATTCGAGAAGAGAAGCTCGCTGAATATCAGCCGATGATTCTTGATTGTATGTCAGGTGCAGCTGAACTGGCTGTGCCCTTGGTGGTGGAGTGTGGTGTGGGTGATAATTGGGATGAGGCTCATTAACAGCCCGTTAAGTCGGGGTTTTGTTGAGCGACAACAGCTTGTTGGCGCTGAATTTAGGCGGGCAAGCGTAAATAAATGTAAATAATTACGCTTGCCCCTTTAAATTTCCAAATTAGGGCCGAAATATAGATTGAGCACGCCCCAATGTGCTTATCCCGCTCTTCCCTCCCTTGAGCGGGTACCCCTCGACCCGGCCTCCCCAAGCCGGGAACAGACTTGAGCCCCGGCATCCTTCCAAAACCTGCCGGGGTTTTTTTTATGTAATTCTTAGTTCATTCCTGTGCTAATTTTAATGTTTCATACCAGTCGGTCACTTAAAGATGCTAAAATGGGCCTTCATTTTCCCGCTTCCATTTAGTGTGTTTTGCATTAGTGGGTTCGGGTGCCATCCCAATGCTCCGAAGTATGGATGGATATGCTTGCCCTGGCAGTTTTGTCGGGGCTTTTTTATGCCCGTCGTTTGAACTTTAATGTTGGACCTGAGTCGAATCTGGTGAATGTTTCTACCTCGGTGGATGACGGGGCCCTGCCTGTTATCCTCTTTCCGCTATGTTCTTTGGCGGATATTTATGGCCCCAGCAATCCACTTCTTTGCGCTGGGGCCTATTTTCTAGTCTTTTTCAGCTTGTCCATCGTACTGAAACCAAAAATCTAATACTTCGCGAGCATGATCAACGCCAGTGCCCTTTAGTGCGGAAAATAGCTGCACTGTGCCCCAAGGGTCTTCATTATCAACACCATATTCTTTGGCCAAGGTCGCTTGTACTGTGTGCAAGGCTTTATTGGCTGCGCCGCGGCTGAGTTTGTCGCACTTAGTTAATAAAATATGTGTCGACATGCCGCTGTGTTGGCACCAGCGCAACATTTTTACATCGTATTCAGTAAACAGATGACGGCTGTCCATCATCATCACCAGTCCCTGTAGCGCCTGACGATCACTTAAATACTTTTGCAAAGTGGCTTGCCAATGGAGTTTGATTTTAGTGGGTACCTTGGCGTAGCCGTAGCCGGGTAAGTCGACAATATTGCGTTTTTCATCAAGCTGGAAAAAGTTAATTTGCTGCGTTCGGCCAGGGGTTTTGCTGGTACGGGCCAACTTATTTTGGCCGGTGATTTTGTTGATGGCACTGGATTTACCCGAATTTGATCGTCCGGCAAAGGCAACTTCAAAACCCTCGTCTTTAGGAAGTTGGTCGAGCGAATGGACGCCTATGGTGAATTGGGCTTGCTGATAGGCGGCTTTGGGCATGTGACAAAATCCTGGGGTAAAGTGATATTATAAAGTGAGTGGGCGTTGCCACATGGCAGGGCTAACGCTTGCCAGGGCCGTAAATGTAGCGAGATAGGTTGACTTCGGTATTACTTAAACGGCGCACTAGGTGATCGAGGCTGATTATCGCATGTTCCAGCAAGTTTACAGCGATGTATGGATGTTCGACACGTAGGCGCTTATACATGGCGCGCGTTAATCGAAGTAATTGCGTGTTTTCTGCTGTGGCTTTGATGCACAGCATACGGGGTTGACGATCAAAGAAAGACATTTCGCCCATCAATTCACCTTCTTTCATGACGCCTACTTCGATTTCACGGCCATTGTCATTGTAGGTGAGAGCCGCTTCACCGCGCACGACAAAATAAAGGGTTTCGCCCACTTCGCCCGATTCGGCAATGAGGTCATTCTGTTTATAATTAGAGAGCTCGGTATAATCGAGTAGTGTTTCAACTTCAGAGATGGTCAGCGATTCACATAGATATTGCTGATTCATGAAGGACTTTAAATCGAAACCTTTTTCTTGAATCATGGGTCTTAATCTCCTGCGAGGGTCAATATGAGACAATACTGTTTCGATAATAGCAGTATCGATAGAACAGCACTATTATCACTCAAGGTGTGTAGAGTAATCTAAATAGCATATAAAACATTGGATTAATGGATATTGCTCAAAATCTTAACGTAGTCGATAATTTCTGACCACTTAAGTTCGGAGTTTGCATAGGTTTTATGCTTGTGTAATCGTTAGTAAGCTCACAAAGGGAATATTATGAAATTTATTAAAATGGCGGCATTGCTTATTTTTGCCTCTTTCTCAGTTCAGGCGGCAGATTTTGAAGCAGGCAAGGCCTACCATAACATCGTGCCAGCACAGCCGACTAATAGCGGTGATAAAATCGAAGTGGTCGAAGTGTTCTCTTATGCCTGTTCACATTGCTTTCGATTTGAGCCTCATTTGAAACGTTGGCTGAAAGGTATCCCTGACAATGTTCAGTTTGTGCACATGCCAGCAATTTTCAATGATCGGTTAGAGCTGTATGCTCGGGCCTATTACGCGGCGGAAGTGCTAGGTGAGTTGGATAAAGTTCATGAAGCCTTCTTTGATGCTATCCATGTTCAGAAACGGCCACTCAACAGCCAAGACGCGATTGTCGAATTAGCGGCTGAGAAGGGCGTTGATCAGAAGCGTTTTGAGAAAGCCTTTCGCTCCTTTACGGTTGATGCAAAGGTACGCCGCGCCAAAGAGTTGGGCTCGCGTTACGGAATCAGTGCCACTCCGTCTATGGTTGTCAATGGCAAGTATCGCATGGACCCCAGCATGACCGGTGGGTTTGGCGGAATGCTGAAGGTAGTTGACCACTTGATTGAAAAAGAAAGTAAGTAAGACTTTTGCCTTTTACACGAGGAACTCAGTAGCTAATGACCGACCCTAAGCCTTCGCAAACGACCGCCGCCTTTTTTGTTAAATGCCTAGAAAACGAGGGGGTTGAGTACATATTTGGTGTACCCGGTGAAGAAAATCTAGCGGTAATGGATGCTCTGCTGGATTCCTCTATCGAATTTATTACCGCGCGTCATGAGCAGGGTGCCGCGTTTATGGCGGATGTGTATGGTCGCCTGACGGGCAGAGCGGGGGTGTGTTTAGCTACCTTGGGCCCTGGGGCAACGAACCTGATTACGGGGGTCGCCGATGCCAATATGGATCACGCCCCGGTGGTGGCGATTGCTGGTCAAGCGGCGACGCATCGACTGCATAAAGAATCTCACCAAGTGCTCGATTTGGAAGAAATGTTTCGCCCCATCACTAAATACTCGGCTCGGTTACTTGCGCCTGAGGTGACGGCGGAAATTGTACGAAAAGCATTCAAAGTCGCTCAAACGGAAAAAACAGGTGCGTGTTTTATCGAATTTCCTGAAAACATCGCCGATATGCCTGCGCCTGAGGGCATGGAGCCGCTGTGGTCGAAAAATCCGGTGATGTCCGCACCCACGCAAGACCGTATCAATGCCGCAGCTGAGGCAATTTCCAACGCCAAGCACCCCATTATTTTGGCAGGTCATGGGGTGATTCGGGCCTGCGCATCAGAGCAATTAGCTGAATTTGCAGCCCAGCTAAATATTCCCGTGACCAATACGTTTATGGCCAAAGGCGTGGTGCCGTTTAAGCACCCAACGGCCTTGGGGAGCGCGGGTTTACAGGCCAAAGACTACGTCGGTGTGGGGTTTGACCAGGCTGATGTGATTATCTGTGTTGGTTATGACTTGGTCGAATATCACCCATATTTATGGCACCCCAATAAAGACAGGTTCATCATCCATGTTGATACCCAGCCCGCTGAGGTCGATGCCCATTACGGCGTGCGCGTTGGGGTTGTGGGCGATATCAAGCAAAGTCTGCAGCGCATTGCTGGAAAAACGACGGCGCATATCGGTGAGACTCTGAGGCCGTTGCGCACCGCGTTGATCGAAGATATGAAGGAGCATGCGGACACTGCCGATTTCCCTGTGCCGCCACAAAAAATTATCTGGGACCTGCGTACCGCTATGGCTTTGAATGACATTGCGATTTGTGATGTGGGTGCTCATAAAATGTGGATGGCGCGCATGTTCCGTTGCGAGCAGCCTAACACCTGCATTATCTCCAATGGCTTTGCCAGTATGGGGATTGCGGTGCCTGGGGCGATAGCTGCCAAATTAGCCTACCCTGATCGTAACGTTGTGGCCGTGACTGGTGATGGTGGGTTCATGATGAACAGCCAAGAAATCGAAACAGCCATGCGCTTGGGTCTGGCCATCGTTATATTAGTTTGGACTGATAGCGCCTATGGCCTGATCGAATGGAAGCAAATGAATCACTATGGTCGTGCGAGCAATATTACATTTGCCAATCCCGATTTTGTGAAATATGCCGAATCATTTGGCGCAAAAGGTTATCGTATCCAAAGTACCGAAGAACTTCTTCCTACATTAAAACAGGCATTGGCCGACAACACTGTGAGCATTATTGATTGTCCGGTGGATTATGCAGAGAACCTGCGCCTGACGGCCAAATTGGGAGAAACCGTTTTTCAGCTATGATCGCCGCCAATTCATGTCAAATACTTAAGCCGTCGTCCGTCGATAGCGCCGAGGGGCATAAGCTTAAAATCCTCAGTTATAATGTTCAGGTGGGGATGGCATCAACACGAGCGCGCCATTACGTCACTCAAGGTTGGAAGCATGTGCTACCCCACCCTAAAAGTTTTGATAACCTAGATCGAATCGCTGAGCTGCTGTGTGACTATGACATTGTCGGTTTGCAAGAAGTGGACGCAGGTAGTTTACGCAGCTATTTTATTAACCAAGTCGAATATTTAGCAGAACGTAGTCGTTTCCCGTTTTGGCATTATCAAACAAACCGCAATCTCGGTAAAATTGCCCAGCATAGCAACGGAATTTTATCGCGCTTTCGGCCGCAAGAGGTGGTAGAGCATAAGCTACCGGGTATTATTCCTGGTCGTGGTGCTTTGATGGCTCGATATGGTCACGGCAAAGATTCATTTGTGCTGATGCTGGTGCACTTGGCCTTGGGTAAGCGTGCTAGGCAAAATCAGCTAGCCTATGTTGGTGAACTGATTAGCGATTACCCTCATGCCTGTGTGATGGGCGACTTTAATACCACGCCAGACAGTCCAGAGATGAAAACCTTATTTAAAAACACCAGCTTATGTCGGCCTGATGGCGATTATTTGACCTTTCCTAGCTGGCGTCCACACCGCAATATTGATCATATTTTGACTTCTGAGTCGGTCAAAGTGGATTCGATTAAGGTCTTAAATCACGCTTTTTCTGATCATTTGCCGATTTCCATGGAGCTACGTTTGCCCATGGATATTCGTGTTATTGCTTAGTGATTGAATCGTTAGCGGCTTGTTCTTTCTGTTTGGCAATCCGATCTTCTTCTTTGCGGATTTTGCCGGTTTTGTAGTCGTCCCAGGCGAAAAATGCCAATACGGACAATACTAAAATAATGGCTGAAATTTCAGCAACAATGAGACCCATGAGTGTCCTTCCAACATCTGTGTAAAATCAAAAGAAAGGCTATGCTACCAGTTTCACAGGCTGAGGCCTATGTGCAATGTGTTAGCCGGAATGTCATTTAAGAGGCTATTTACGCCAAAAACCTAAAAATTAAGCTAAAATAAGCGCTTTTCGAACCTTAATTGTTAAGCCTCATGCCAACACCGCCCACGCAAGAAGACGCTATTTACGCCAAAGCTCAGCCCCATCTGGTTGATTTTGAATTCAACGAGGCCGTGGTGAATGTATTTCCCGACATGATACGGCGCTCAGTCCCAGGTTATTCGACCCTGATTCCATTGATTGCTTTACTCGCTGAGCAATATGCCCTGCCAGACAGCCGTTGTTATGATTTGGGTTGTTCCTTGGGAGCGGCGACCTTGGCCATGCGCCATCGTATCCGGCAAAGTGGTGTGGAAATTGTGGCTGTCGATAACTCCGCGGCGATGATCGAACGGGCTCATGACAATATTGATGCCGATATTGCTAGCGTGCCCGTGGAGCTGATTTGTGGCGATATCAACGAGGTCGAGATCAGCAATGCTTCGGTGGTGGTGTTGAATTTTACCTTGCAGTTTATCGACCCTAGCGAGCGGCTGGTTTTGTTAGAAAAAATCTACCAAGGCCTGCGCCCAGGCGGCGTGCTGCTACTGTCGGAAAAATTAAAATTCGATGATGA
>Ga0316204_10011728_pt1 | contig 10891 bp, 7 predicted proteins | sample 6monrhotite_MG_2_FD_205661 | JGI IMG/M metagenome (GOLD analysis project Ga0316204, IMG submission 205661) | Microbial mat bacterial communities from mineral coupon in-situ incubated in ocean water Damariscotta River, Maine, United States -... | ecosystem: Environmental > Aquatic > Marine >... | reverse complement strand
GAAAAATCAGTGACATTCCACCTATATCTGTATTGACAACATTATCTGGATTAAAAGCCTCTCCAAATACACCGCCACTTGTGCGCAATACTTCTTCAAAAACCAGTGTGTTTCCTACTACTTGACACACACTGATAAACCACATTAAATCTGTCTTATTTGGATGATAAGTAAACATAGTCACTAAGGCTGAATCTGTGCTTAACATTTCTACTATCACACCTTCTCCACTTCTACCAGAATCATAATAAAGACCACTTTGTGCATTATTTAAATCTGCTCCGGCTTGGACTTCATATGAGCCTATATCACATTCATAAACGCCATCACCATTGGCATCTTGAGGTCTTCCTAAGCCTCTTGAGTCTTTAAAACCACAAGGTAACGCATCAAACCCATCTTCATTTTCTAGTAGATTAATGGGTCCTGCATCTATAGCTGGAGAGTCACTTTTAAGTGAAATAACTCCGTTGGCATCAGCTGTATTTAGTTTTGGATCTGTGTTGATTAAATCGGTTGATTGATCTAGGTTACAGCTATCTTCATTGGAAATATTATGGCCCAAAGAATTAAAAGCATTGGTTCCAAAATCATTACAAATAGCCTTATTATTTAAATTTTTGCTAGAATTATTCGGGGGTGCTGATAAGTTAAATATATTTGCAATCATACTAATCGAACTGGTTGAATCAATGGCATTTCCAATACCATTGAAAGTATTATTTTTAATTTTAATGGCTCCCGATGGATTTTCAATGAGAACATTTTCACAATTGCCAGTAAATATATTTTCTACTATGAATGCTTTAAAAGTGCTATTAACATTAATATCACATCCAAATACACTGGCTGAATTATTTTCAAATATATTATTATGCAATAATCCTCTAGAATTGCCAGTAACACTGATGGCACCACCCAAGGAGCTTGAGCGATTATTTTGAAATAAATTAGGTATGAATGAAAATGTATAAATGCTAGAGTTTCCTTCTGAGAATATAGCTCCACCTTGCCCTGTTGCAAAATTATTCCTAAATTTAACATCATGAATTCTAAATATAGCTTCACCAGACACTTTAATGGCACCTCCATTACCATTGATATTAAATGTTGAAATATTGGCGTGTTGTATATCAACATCACTGTTACCGTTTATTTCCAAAAACCTAAATGAATCTGAATTGGGATCTCTTTCAAATCTCAGGGTTTGATTTCTAAAACCCGGAGAAATTGTTACATCATTTGCGATAATTGGAAGAGCATTTTCAGTACCCATATACGCTTCAGAAAATGTAAATTTATAGTTACCATTGTCATCAGGTAGAACACTTATACGTACTTTTTGAGTTGAATTGTTTGCAGTGATAATAGCATCTATTAATCCTTGGTTATCCCCTGCGGTTACATTAATAAAAAGAGAGTCATCAGCATGTGCCCAATTAATTGTATATAAAAGACAGGCAATGATTTTCAAAAATTTAAAACTTTTCATTTTTCACTCCAATATTGACATTTAATATGGCTGATTTTTATGATTAAGTTTAATGGTTGATTGTCACCAGAATTGCAAAAACCAGCCCAATTTATTTCTAGTGTTTTGAAGTTAGCAACCATCATTACTTTACCATACGAAAAACAGTTGTCAAATCAGTCCCCTATATTCGATTTACTATGATTTAGAATATAGAGTTTAATGAAAATTGACGATGAGGTTTTCAAATATGCGTGACAGAATGTTTTTCTTGTTTGTTATGATTTCAACTTGTCCTTGCATATTTGGGATATAGGCAATATTTTTATTATAGGAGGTTTTGATTTTGCTGTGGTTTGACAAATAGTTATTAATCTCTATTTCGATAAATATTGAGGAATCATGAACCGAATGAGATTTACTCTTGACCACTCCGCTGAGTTTACCAAATTCTTGATGGGGATAACTATCAAGCATGATATCAACCGATTGACCCACAATGATTTTACCTGCTCCATTTTCTGGGATTTTAATTTGACCAATAAGTTTGTTTGCGTCTGGGTTTATCGAAAACAATTCTTGTTTGGGTATTATGTTCTGATGAATAAATACATTATTTGGCACAGACAATATTCCTGCAATCGGTGCTTTGATGAGGTATTTTCTCTCCCAAGCATTTATTTTATCTAGCAGGACTTGTTCTTGCGATTTTATCTTTTGAACCAACTCTGACTGTAGCTCTTCACTTTCTATAGAATAGAGCTTTATTTGCTTGCTGTTATTAAACACTGTTGATTCTATTCTATTGATATCCAATTGAACTTGTGAAGAGGATAATTTGGCATCAATCAAAACGGATTTTGACTGCCCAAGATCATTTTTTGTGATTAGACTCTTTGATGATAAACTTAATGAACGGTTGTATTGTTCTTGATTGATGGTGTTTTTTTGTTGATAAAGGTCTCTTTGAACTTTCAAATCTACTAATTGATTTGTTAAGGATATATTCTCGTTATTTAACTGTTCTATCTTTAATTCTGTCGATAAAGTATTTTTTACTTTTATAAATTGGTTAATGTCATTTTGTAACAATTGGTAATCAAATCTGAGAGAACCTAAATTACCTTCTATTGTTATGTTGTTTCGAGTAAAAGATCCTTCAAACAAATGCTTTTTGAGTTGTGCCACCGATTGACTATCACTGTCTGATTGAAACAATATAATATTATCGCCTGCTTTAATTCTCTGGTCTGTTTTTGCAAATATTTGACTGATGTTTCCATGGTTTTCCGCAACGATATTAATCGTTGGGATTTTTGAATTGATGACAATCCTTGCTTTTATTGAGTCTGAATAATCAATCAACCAGGCAAAAAACATTAATATCACAACAAAAGCAAAAATAAACGTTATGCCATATCGGGTGATACTACCTGGTGGTTTTCCGATGATCTCTGATTGAAACCCTGCAAATTGTTCATTTTTACCCACCATATTTAGGCACCTAGCTCTAATTGATTTTTAACCAAGTGATAATAATGACCTTTGAGTTTTGTTAAACTTTGATGGTTGCCTGTTTCTACAATTTCACCTTGTTTTAAAACAACAATCTGATCCGCATTTTTAACTGTACTTAATCGGTGTGCAATAATCACCGCTGTTTTGTCTTTTAAGAAGTTGTTTAAATTTTCCTGTATCACTTTTTCGTTATTGGCATCCAGTGCTGATGTGGCTTCATCATAAAATAAATACGAAGGATTCTTGTATATTGATCTAGCGATCATTAACCTTTGTTGTTGTCCTTTACTTAAGTTTATCTGTCCATTCTGTCCAATAATTGTTTCCATTTTTATCGGCAACCTATTTATATCATTCAGTAAATTAGCCATTTTTAATGCGTTTTCTAGTTTACTGAAATTTATGTCTTGGCCATCTAATGCTACATTTTCTGCTATGGTGTCATCAAATATATAGCCATCTTGAAAGACAACACCACTTTTTTCACGCAATAGGCTTGCAGGAATATTTTCCAAATCTATTTTTCCTATTTCTATATTTCCGTCATCAAGCTGATAGAATTTTAACAATAACTTTAGTAGGGTTGTTTTGCCACTACCACTCTCGCCTACTATGGCAGTGGTTTTATTTTCAAAAATTTGTAAATTGATTTTTTTTAATACTGGAGAAAAACCAGGGTAAGCAAATGAGACATCTTTTAGAACTATATCACCACTAATAGATTTAATTCCAAACTTATTACTTTCATCTTCTTCTTTTTGTTGTTGAATATCGGTCAGTCTTTGTAAACTTAATTTGCCATCTTGTAGCACTGGTATAAAATTTAGTAATTGTTCGATTGGAGCATTTAACTGCCCTAAAATATAAGTAATAGCTACTAACATTCCGATTGTGATACTGCCATCAATGACTAATTTGGCAGCTATAAATAGTATGAATATATTTTTAACTTCATTAATTAAGACCGTGCCTGCTTGCTGAAATTGTTCTATTTTTAACAGTTTACTTTTAACTTTATACAGCCCTAGCTGAATTTTTTCCCATTGCCATTTCTTTTTTGTTTCAGCTTGATTTATCTTAAGTTCTGACATGCCGTGTATTAATTGCATGAGGTAGTTCTGGTGATTACTTTGCTTATCAAACTTTCTATTATCTAATAATTTTCTTTTTCTTAAGAAAAGAAATGGCCACATTACTGAGATTAAACTACCCATAAAAAACACTACAAAAATTTTAGCGCTATATATCCACAGAACCACTCCAAACACAATAAGATTCATTAATGAAAACAGAGTATTTAGACTATGGGATGTCAATAATTGTTCAATGCGATCATGATCTGCTATTCTTTGAAGAATATCACCTGTGTTTTTCTTATCAAAAAAGGAAAGGGGCAGTCGCATGAGCTTAAGTAAGAAATCTGCCATAATAGAAATATTGATTCGAGTAGATATGTGCAATAAAATCCATGAACGTATAAATTCAATAATAGTTCTACTAAATATAAATACCAGTTGTGCTATCAAGATTAAATTAATAAAACTTAAGTCTTTTTTAGAAACACCCTGATCTATTAAAGATTGTGATAAAAATGGTATAATGAGATTGATAATGGTCACTGCAATCAAGCCGACCACCAGTTGAATAATCAAATATTTATACTGTGATACTTTATTGACTATATTTTTAAACCCTGAAAAATCTTGTGTCTCAATTTGATCATTGTGTTCATTTGAAAAGAACAATTGTGTGGGTTCTAACAACAATGCAAAGCCTTCATTAGCATCAGTCTTTTTCCAGTGTTGTAGGAGTTCTTTTTTTGATAATGTGAATTTACCTAGTTGTGGGTCTGCTATTTTTATTTTATTAGCAGAAACCTTATAAGCAACAACATAGTGATTATTCTCCCAATGTAAAATACATGGCATCGTTGATTTTGAAAACAGGTCATCAATGCTTAACTTGACACCTAATGTTCTAAAACCTATTTTTTCTGCCGCTTTACTGATGTTTAATAATGAAACACCTTTTTTACCAAGTGCACAGAGTTTATTGAGAAACTCTTGGGAATAGTTTCTACCATAAAACCGAGCAACCATTGATAAACAGGTTGAACCGCAGTTCATCGCATCGGCTTGTTTAATGAGTTTAAATCTTTTCATAAAAAGGGTGGCACAATGCTAAATTATGCCACCTTCATAGTATTCTTTTAAAATACTACACAACAATCGCTATGTGATGGACCTGGATTAGGTAGCTTATAAGTTACTGTTAAGCCAGCATGTCCTCCATTAACACTTTCCATTTGCTCATCTGATAATTTCAATGATTCAACTGGGTTTTCAATTGTATTTAACTGTTCTTGCGTTAAAGTAGAACGGTAAGCCTCATCTTTCCATGCTTTAATTATATCGATTTTCATAAATTTTCTCTTTTAAAATACTGGTTTAAAAAGTGTTATTTTGAGCAACCAGTTTCAACTCAAAATTAGTTTAATAAGCTTATACTTCCAACAATCTTATGGTCTTTAAATCTCATACACTGATAAGGTAAGCCTAACGAACCTAACATTAACCCTGGGCTAAATAAATCAAAATTAACACCGTTTTTTTGTTTTGTTTGATTAATGTTTATGAGTGTTTTATTTAATATATTATTAAAATCTTGCGGACTAAAGAATTCGGGATAGTTTTGTGAAACCATGAATAAATATTCTAGTGAACTAGCATCTCCATGACACAATGAATGATTATTGCCAAGACCCTTATCTATAATTTTTCTAATATTTCGTGGAATTTCTTTCAGGAATTGATGCTTCTTTTCAGGTAGATTTCCATTTATGAGCATATCTATTCTTGATATAGCTATGCCTACAATGCCATTACACCAAGCAGTTATGTCAGATTGACTATTTTCAACATCACTGTTTAATCTTAAATCACAATAGTTGCAATTTATTTTATTAAATAATGAGTTTTCATAATCTATGGCTTTATTTGCATATTTTTCAAATTTACTTTTACCACTAACTGAGGCTAATTTAGCCAGTGCGAATCCAATGCCAGATACGCCGTGAGAAAAACCACCCAGTGCAATTTCATCATTATTTAAATTTTTCCATGCACAGCCAACTTCACTTTTTTGACTATTTTTTAATAAGTGTTCTCCACATAGAATACTTACTGTAAGAAACCTATTGTCCTTGAATACCTTATAGGCACTTAATAGTGATAATATCGCACCTGCTGATCCATTGAGAATATCAAAATGGCCATCATTACTTAGTTGAAGTTTTATTTCATTTGCGATTGTATTTGCTAATGGAATAATATCTTTATTATTAGAAAAATCATATATTTTAGCTAAAAAATATAATACTCCTCCTAAACCAACATATCCTCCAATATCTAAAACTTTATGTAAATCGATATCTTTTATTATGGAATATAATGTTGTCTCAGCTCTATCAAAAACTTTTGTATCATTAAATATTTTTGAATAATAATAAAGATACAATATGCAACCCAACTCTCCATTAAAAAGTTCATATCTTTCTAAATCTGCATGTGTACATTGGTCGCCTCCAAGGTATTTGTAATTCTTCCATGAAAATTGATTTTCTGAATTTGGACTAATAGAAAGTAAAATTTGCGTAGAAGATTCTATGTAATCTTTGATGATTGTGTTGTTAGATTTATAAAAATCATGCTTAAAGCCATTATTAATTAATTTACTTTTCTTGGTCTTTATACTGGCTTTGATTATCCACAATTGCCGAGTTAAATCATTGACTGAAAGATTTTCATTAATTGCTTCGACGGTTTCTAATAAATTGGATATGTTATTATTTTTTAATGCTTGTTTATTATGAAAAATCGCATTATTATTAGACTTAACTTGAAATAAAGGTACATCATTATTGATGATATCATCCACTTCATATTTGATAATTTCATTAGTAATTGAATAATTCGCTCTTTCTTGCCATAATCTTTGTTGAAGATATAACTTCAAGTCATTTTCATTGCGTAAATAATCTGGATGATATGAAGATCTTATTAATGATATATAGGTATTTGTAGATCTACATATAAATCTATAGGATTGATGTGATAGTTTTTGAAAATTTTCATTATCCACAAGCCAATTTTTGTTATTTTGAAAAAAATGATATAACGATTCAAATCCTTGGCATAAATAATTACTAATGTCTTGATCATTTAATTCATATTTGGCATTAACTGTCTTATTAGATTTACTCTTATTAACTTTTTTAATAATTGCTTTATACTTAATATCATCTCTTTTTAAATCATTTGCCACTCCAATTTTGTCATTGACAAGAAGTTCATTATTGAAACCTAAAACAGAATAATCGACATACTCATCATTATGAGAGAATTTAATTTTTTGAGGTAGGATTAATGAATCTAAAACCGTATGTTGATCGATATTAGTATCACATGCCCCATCATAAGATGCGTTCGCATGTAAAATAGTTTCTAGATCGATAGGAATAGGATGTTTAGATACTGAAATAATGTTTTCAAAATGAAAATCTGAAGAATTAAGTACATACATTAACATTAGATAATTTCCTAAATTAATATAATATTGACATAATTCTTCTTTATTTTTACAGCTTTTGCTTTCTATAAATTCGCTCCAACCATAAGTTATTTTATCAATATTGGTATAAGTCTTAAAATCAACACCTGTGCATTTATTTAAATCAATTAACAAATCTTGAAATGCAACATCAATGCGTAAGCTTCTTGGTTTATAGACAATTGATTTACTTTCAAACTGACATATTCTGACAAATCTACCTTGATTATGGCTATCACCCCTTTTATTTAAAAACCCTTTAAACTGACCTAGATTACCAAAAGTATCACATAATGCATGGTAGTCATTTACTAAGTGTGAATAGACTTCATGAATTTCTGAAGCTGAGTACTCTATTTTGTTTTTTAATCTCTTCAATAAAACAGGGTACTCTGTAAATAGACTGTATATGTATTCCTTGTCGGATAATTTTTGTATATAACTTTCATATCTTTCTTCAGTATTATTACCTGATAATTTTTTAGAAATTCTAGCCACATTTAATTCAAGTGTTAATGTCGGTGCAATCATATTGATTAATGATTCAGATAGTTCCTTAATAAATATATTTAAAAGTAATTGAAAGTTAATATTTACATTTTTATTTATCAGTTTGTTTTTTAAATCACTGATTGCTTTCTCAAGCATAAAATCAATTAAAACACCAAATTTATTAGTATATTTATCAGCCACATTATCTGTAGCTTCGTAAGAGCACATTAGGTAGTCCATCCATGGACAATCTTCCATTGAATTGTTAGAAGTGTTTTCTCTATCAAACCATTCTAAAAACTGATCATAAGTTAAGTTGTTTGTATCTAACCATTGATTAAAAGCAACCTTTTCATTAAAAGGATACATAGCCATGTATTTGTTAAACTTGAATACATCAAAGTTATTATTTTTTGCTTTTAAACTTGTCTTGCTCATTTAGCACAACTTTATTAATTAAGATGTGCCTATTTTAGGGATCTATTCAATTTTCAGTGATTAAAAAAAAGCCAATAAATCTAAAATTTGGTCCAAAAAATCTAAAAAAAGTGTCTATTTTTATTAAATATAGGACCTCTGTTAATAAGAATTTTGTATGCATCCTTTGAATTCATTGGGCTCTATAAACAATGTTCTTTCAATGTACAATTTATAATGTGTAATGTGCAATTAAATAAAAACAAGATCAAGATCAAAAACTAGATCCCCGATCGGGGTCGAGGATGATGGGAGTTAGGCCAAGAGCTCGATTATTCGTATCATCCTGATACTCACCCTCTTCCATAAAGGTTTAAGTTTTAATAGTTAAGATAAAGGTAGAACCTTTTAAAGACCATGGGAACCTAATCGTGTCTTTGTATGACTTATTTTTGTTTTATTTTAATTTAATACTTGATATATCAACTATTAATACATATATTTTATTAATGAATATAAACTCTCACCAAACCATTTTCTATGATATTGAGAATGCGATTAAAAAATACCGTAAATTTGCTCAACATAATCTCTCTGAGGTTGTATCGGATATTACTCTTGATCAGATTTTGATTTTGTCTATTTTAGATTCGGAGTCTGATATTTCTCAAAAGGATATTGCTCTAATTTTATTTAAAGATTTTGCATCTGTGACTCGGATGATTGAACTTTTGGTGAAAAAGGGTTATTTACTGCGCAAGATTCATGAACAAGACAGGAGAATGTTCAATTTACAAATTACAGAAAAGGGTTATGAAACACTGGTTAAATTAAAACCTATCATTTTGAAAAATCGATCACAAGCCTTGAAGGGTTTAAGCGATGAACAAATTAAACAATTTAAAATCACTTTAAATCAAATAACAAATAACTGCACATAACAGGATTAACATCATGACAATACAATTAAAAATAATTTTAGCTTTTATTATTATGCTATTTACTTACAACACCTTCGCGAAGGACATCACTAAAAATAAACAGCCTGATCCAGTTAATAAAAAAGAGCGTACTGAAGTTATCAAGGCTATTAGCAAACAGCTAAATGATAATTATGTGTTTCCTGATGTGGCTAAAAAGATGACGACTTTTATCAAGAAACAACAGAAAAATGGTCACTATAAAAAAATAACAGGCACACAAGAATTTGCCGATGTTTTAACTAAGGATTTGTTTTCTGTTAGCCATGATAAACACATCAGAGTACGCTTTGATCCCATTGGTATTGCACAACAAAAACATGCGGTAACACCTGAGGATAAAGAAAATCTTCAGCAAAGGCGTACTGCGAAAATGCAAAGAGAAAATTTTGGGTTTAAAGAGATTAAGATTTTGGAAGGTAATATTGGCTATTTAGATTTAAGGGAATTTGTGTCTGCATCTGATGGCAGTGAAACAGCAGTTGCTGCGATGAATTTTTTAAGTAATAGCGATGCAATCATTATTGACTTGAGACAAAATGGAGGTGGAGATCCAACTATGATTCAATTAATTAGCAGTTATTTATTTGCTGATAAACCTGTTCATTTAAACAATTTTTATTGGCGACCTACTGACCTGAATACACAATCATGGACTTTACCGTACGTACCAGGAAAACGTAGTCCAGATACTCCTGTTTATGTATTAACAAGTAGCTCGACATTTTCAGCCGCTGAAGAGTTTAGCTATAATTTAAAAAATCTGAAAAGAGCGACCTTAGTTGGTGAAACAACTGGCGGTGGTGCACATCCTGGTGACACAGTTACTGTTACGGACAGATACCTAGTTTGGCTCCCTTCAGGACGCGCTATTAGCCCGATTACAAAGATGAATTGGGAAGGCACAGGTGTCACTCCACATATCGAAGTAAAACAAGAAGATGCTTTAACAACTGCCCATAAAAAAGCCTTGGAATTACTATCTGAAGCCAATAAAGATGAACATCTCAAACGATTATACAACTGGGCATTTAATACCTTAAAGGCCAAAGGTAAATCTCACAAAATTGATGAAAGTCTATTAAACTCTTATGTAGGAAAATATGGACCAAGAATGATTACTATGGAAGACAAAGTTATGTCATACCAAAGAGAAGGTCGCAGTAAATATACACTTAAGGCTATTAGTGATGATCAATTTACTGTGGAAGGTTTACCTGATTTCAGAATCAAATTTGAATCCAAAAACAATAAAGTCGTGGCTTTGATCGGTCTTTATGATAATGGAACTAGTGATAAAAATTTAAAAGACTAATTTAAAGAGTCGTTCACTATGAAAAACACATTGTATAATTAACAATTTACAATGTGTTTTTATATTTCATATCATAAATTTATTTCATAT
>Ga0316204_10011727_pt1 | contig 10891 bp, 11 predicted proteins | sample 6monrhotite_MG_2_FD_205661 | JGI IMG/M metagenome (GOLD analysis project Ga0316204, IMG submission 205661) | Microbial mat bacterial communities from mineral coupon in-situ incubated in ocean water Damariscotta River, Maine, United States -... | ecosystem: Environmental > Aquatic > Marine >... | reverse complement strand
ATGGCGGAATTTTTCCGTGATGAGGGTCGTGACGTACTGTTATTCGTTGATAACATTTACCGTTATACATTGGCTGGTACTGAAGTATCTGCACTGTTGGGTCGTATGCCATCAGCGGTTGGTTATCAGCCGACACTGGCTGAAGAAATGGGTGCCCTGCAAGAGCGTATTACTTCAACTAAAACAGGTTCAATCACATCATTCCAGGCAGTATATGTACCTGCGGATGACTTAACTGACCCATCACCAGCAACCACATTCGCGCATCTTGATGCAACATTGGTACTGTCTCGTCAAATCGCCGAGTTGGGTATCTACCCCGCGGTTGATCCATTGGACTCAACTTCACGTCTGCTTGATCCACTGGTAATCGGTAACGAGCATTATGATACAGCGCGTGCGGTACAGGGTATTTTGCAGCGATATAAAGAACTGAAAGATATCATCGCAATCCTTGGTATGGATGAATTGTCAGACGAAGATAAGCAGGCAGTAGCACGTGCTCGTAAGATCCAGCGCTTCCTGTCACAGCCATTCTTCGTTGCGGAAACATTTACCGGCTCGCCTGGTAAGTATGTTGGCCTGAAAGACACTATCCGCGCATTTAAGGGTATTATCGACGGCGAATATGATAGCTTGCCTGAGCAGGCATTCTACATGGTTGGTGGAATCGATGAAGTCGTTGAAAAGGCTAAAACACTTTAATTACCATAGGTTAATAAAATGGCTATGACTACACATGTCGACATAGTAAGTGCAGAAGAGGAAATTTTTTCCGGCACTGCAGAAATGGTATATGCCCCGGCAGAAATGGGTGAAGTGGGTATTGCTCCTCGTCATACACAAATGATCACGCGCCTTAAACCGGGTGAAGTACGCTTGCAAACTGGCGACGAAGAGCAATCATTTTATGTATCAGGTGGTATTCTGGAAGTGCAGCCACATGTTGTGACTGTACTGGCAGACACAGCGATTCGTGCGAAAGACCTGGATGAAGCCGAGGCCATCAAGGCTAAAGAGAAGGCTGAGCAGGCATTGAAAGATAAGACATCTGACATGGAATATGCCAGGGCGAGTGCCGAACTGGCAGAAGCAGCTGCTCAACTTCGCGCCATTGAAAAATTGCGCAAGATAAAGAAATAGATCAGATTTAAGCTGATTGAAAACGGCATGGTTTTATCCATGCCGTTTTTGTTTAAAAAGGAATAATTATGTCCACTCCAGTCGTTACAAAAAACAAGGCAGTTTTTTTCACCTACTCCATTACCGATGAGTCAGGTGAAATTGTAGAACAGAGTGATTTGCCGATTGGCTACGTGCATGGTATCGAAAGTGATATCATCGAAAAGCTGGAAATGGGCATGGAAGGAAAGGCGTTAGGAGACAAGCTTGAAGTCATGCTGACACCAGAAGAAGGTTTTGGCGATACTGACCCTGACCTGACTTTTACCGATGATATGGAAAATGTTCCGTCAGAATTTCACCATGTTGGTGCAAAGGTAGAAATGCAGAATGAGGCCGGTGACGTTAAAGAGTTTACGGTCTCAAAAATAGAAAATGGTAAACTGACTGTAGATGGGAACAGCCCCTTAGCTGGCAAAAATATAACCTTTAATATCACGATTACCGAAATTCGGGATGCAACACCGGAAGAGTTACACGCGGGCCAACCAGTTGATAATGTTCCGCCTGTGTTGCATTAAAATCAGTAAATACATAATAGAGCTGATTTAATTACCGAGAAGATGTAACCTGCTGAATATCCGCACTGACTATTAATAAACCACCTGAATTTCTGGTATTTTCAGCCAGAGGTCGTTCCCAAGTCGTTTTCCCGACAGCTGTATCAAAACCCTGCGTGATATCCAGCGATATTGAAATGGCTAATATCATTGATTAGCGTATCTTGTTAATTTCTATTTCTATTTCAATAGTAAATCCAGTATCCTTAAGTTATTCAAAGGGAAACCGACATAAAATCTATGAATCTAGAAGTTATCATTCTTGCTGCCGGACAGGGTACGCGCATGAAGTCATCCAGGCCGAAGGTATTACACCACCTTGCAGGCAAACCCATGCTGACACATGTCATAGAGACAGCTTTAAGTCTGTCTGCAAGCAAAATTCATGTGATATACGGACATGGTGGTGATCAGGTAAAACAGGAACTTGGGCATTTGCAGGATGTAGATTGGACAGAACAGCCAGAACAACTCGGAACAGGTCATGCAGTTCAACAAGCTGTGTCGAAATTGGAGTCAAATAGTACGGTGCTGATCTTGTATGGAGATGTGCCTCTGATACAGCAACAGACGTTGGATAGCTTGATAGCATCCGTCAATGACAAACAAATGGGACTCTTAACAGCTCGGCTGGATAACCCGACAGGTTATGGGCGAATTATCAGAGACCAGCAACAAGTAGTTCAAAAAATTGTTGAGCACAAAGATGCAAACGATACAGATTTGCTAGTCAACGAAGTTAACACAGGTATTATGGCTGTGCAGTCAGCACAGCTAATAACCTGGTTGTCGAACCTGGATAATAATAATGTCCAGGGTGAGTATTATCTTACTGACATCATCGAAATGGCCGTTAAAGATAATATTACGGTTGCAGGAACAGTAACAGATGACGAAGTTGAAGTGACAGGTATCAATGACAAGGTGCAGCTACAGGAAATGGAGCGTGCCTATCAACGACGCCAGGCAGAGTCACTCATGCGAACTGGCGCAACAATGACAGACGCGAGCAGATTTGACCTACGCGGAACGTGTATTGTTGGACAGGATGTTTTTATTGATGCAAACGTAATCATGGAAGGAAAGATCTCTCTCGGTAATCGTGTATCAATTGGCCCCAATGTAGTATTAAAAAATATGACGATCGACGATGATGTTACTGTTTTTGCGAATAGTGTATTGGAAGATTCAGTAATAGGAAAAGGCTCACGTATTGGCCCGTTTGCAAGAATTCGTCCCGAAACTGAATTATCAAGTAATACGCATGTTGGTAACTTTGTAGAAATAAAGAAAACAACGGTGGGAGCAGGCAGTAAAATTAATCACTTGAGTTATATTGGAGACTCGGAGATTGGGTCGGGAGTTAATGTCGGCGCTGGTACAATTACATGTAACTATGATGGTGCTAATAAATTTAAAACTATTATCGGAGATAATGTGTTTATTGGTTCGGATACACAATTGGTTGCACCCGTTAAAATTGGCGCAGGCGCTACCATAGGTGCCGGTTCGACGATAACGCGCGATACGCCAGATAAAAAATTAACACTTAGTCGCAGTAAACAAATTTCAATCGATAACTGGCAACGGCCGGTTAAGACTAAAAAGTAACCAGGTTTAAATTATGTGTGGAATTGTCGGAGCAATAGGTCAGCGTGATGTAGTACAGATTCTTGTAGAAGGATTAAAGCGGCTTGAATATCGTGGGTATGATTCCGCAGGTGTAGCGTTACTGAATAAAGACAACAAAATTACACGCGTAAGACGTATCGGAAAAGTAAAAGAACTGGAAGCCGAGCTGGTAGCGAATGCCAGCGGCCAGATCGGTATAGCACATACACGATGGGCAACACATGGGAAACCGACAGAGAAAAATGCACACCCACATACCTGTAATGATAAAGTTACGTTAGTGCATAATGGTATTATTGAAAATCATGAAGAATTAAAAAAGCAGCAAACTGCGAAAGGTTATCGGTTTACCTCTGAAACAGATACAGAAGTTGTTGTCCACCAAGTATATGACTACCTTAGCCAAGGTCAGGATTTATTGTCAGCAGTGCAATCAGCCGTTGCAGATCTTGATGGTGCCTATGCACTTGGTGTGATAAGCCCAGATGAGCCCGACACGCTTGTTGCAGCAAGAAAAGGCAGTCCGTTACTTATCGGAGTTGGAGTTGGCGAATACTTTATAGCATCCGACGCGGCTGCGCTAATACCCGTTACTCAGCAATTCATCGTGTTACATGATGGCGATATTGCAAAAATAACACGTGAGAAACTAGATATAATTGATAAGGATGGCAAGAGCGTAGAGCGTGAAATGCACACCTCGGAGTTAAAGGCAGATTCTGTTGAACGCGGTGAATACAAACACTATATGTTGAAAGAAATTTTCAGCCAACCGATCGCATTAAGTGATTGTCTTGAAGGCAGGATCAGTAGTAATAAAGTACACGAAGAGTGTTTTGGACATAACGCCAGCGAAGTCTTTGATAATGTTCATGGCGTTGAAATCATTGCTTGTGGTACAAGTTATCATGCAGGTCTTGTGAGTAAATACTGGTTTGAATCAATCGCAAAAATACCCTGTAGTGTAGAGGTGGCCAGTGAGTTTCGGTATCGTAAGCCAGTTGTCAGAAATAACTCACTCATTATCACCTTGTCACAGTCAGGTGAAACAGCAGATACGCTTGCCGCACTACAAGAAGCTAAAAAATTGGGTTTTGGTAATGCACTGGCTATTTGTAACTCACCCGAGAGTTCTATTGTTAGAGAATCTGATCTTGTTTTGATGACACGGGCCGGTCCGGAAATAAGTGTTGCCTCAACTAAAGCATTTACAACGCAATTGGTATGTTTGATGTTGGTTGTGCTGGTGTTAGGCAGACGCCATGGTATGTCGGAAAAAATGGAGGCAAAAATTGTTAAGGAATTAGCGAGCCTTCCAAGGTTGGCTGAAGAGGCACTAAAACTGAATGACAGTATTATGAAGCTGGCAGAGCGTTTTACTGATAAGCATAATGCCTTGTTTTTGGGGCGTGGTACTCAATACCCAGTTGCAATGGAAGGTGCATTGAAGCTCAAAGAGATATCCTACATCCATGCAGAAGCGTACCCGGCAGGTGAACTGAAACATGGGCCACTAGCTCTGATAGATGACTCGATGCCTGTTGTTGCCGTCGCACCAAATAATGAATTACTTGAAAAGCTTAAATCAAACCTTCAGGAAGTTAGCGCCCGTGGTGGTAGATTGGTGGTTTTTGCAGATAAATCGGTAGCAATGAATCAAGGTGAAAATATTGAAATTATTCGAGTTAACGCAGCAGATGATAGTATTGCACCGATAATCTATACGATTCCACTGCAATTATTGTCGTATCATGTAGCGGTACTTAAAGGGACAGATGTAGATCAGCCACGAAATCTTGCCAAGGCGGTGACTGTCGAATAAAGTCTGTCAGGGATAACGTACATTGTTTCTTCATAATAAAGAATTGAAAAATATAATTATAATTTGAAAAATACAGTGGGCGTTATATTAAAGGTTTGAAAATCAATCTTTAGACCCCCATGACAGATATTCCTATTCGAGTAATGATCTGATCAGCAGTAATAAAGTCTGTCGAGTACCTTGGCTAACTCCAGTACCGGAGATTGGGCCTGAACTGAAGGATAGGCTGCTTACGACCCAGGCTGTGTGAAAACTCAAAAATACACAAAAATCAGGAATACTAGAACCATTCATTTTAGTAGATCTCTTCCGATATGGCTTCTCATGAAGCAAATTATTTGTGATTAGAAAATATTTTGAGTTTTCACACAGCCTGGACCCTTTGCTGTCTGTTAGAGAAAGCTAATGTAGAATTAAAATCGATCCAAAGCAGTCATTTAATATAAACTTTTATTGTGGCAAAATGTTGACTCGGACGGAAAGCAAACATAAGTGTCGCAATATCAGCCTAACATCTAAGCATTGGGGTCAATATTTTGCATAGTAGAAAGGAAGAACAAGCTGAATTATTGATAATGTTTGGCGAACTAATTGCGCCATTAGATGATTTAGTTAAAAACTCTAATTCTCAAAATCAACAAACGAGAGCAAAAGCTAGTGCTAAGTTTTCTCATGATAAACCTGTTTTCTTAGCTACATTAAACATATTTTGTAATGGCGAGTCGGGTCACGTATATGCTGTTGAAAGTGCGGCTATTACTGCTAAATTAAATGGATTTTCAAATTCATTAATTTCTTTTAGAGACGAAGAAGAAATTCTTAAAGATAAACTTCAAGAATTAAAGAAAAGTGTTTTAAGTTCAATTGTCGCGATCCCTTGTGAAATAGATAGTGAAGTATTAGAAGCAGGTTCACCGTTTACTGCATATGTTAAATTAAAATCAATAATTGAGACTGCTGTAAATAAAGTTATTTTTATAGACCCGTATATGGCTCCAACAATTGTAAACCGATATTTCAACCTAGTTTCTGAAAATACTCAGGTTACCGTTATAACTAAGTTTAGACGCGGCAGAACAGAGTTCGATGATTTTTTAAGTTTATCTAAACTCTACGCCAATCAAGTTGGTAGTGAAAAATATACTTTAAAGTTTCATGACACAAACCATGATCGGTATCTTCAGTGCGATGATGATGTTTACCATTTAGGTGGTTCACTTAAAGATGCTGGTGATAAAAGTAGTTTCACTATCACTAAAGTTAGATCTATTGCAGAGGGTGAAATTGAAGTGAATAAATTAATATCCGAGTCATCAGAACAGTTTGGTTTATTGAATACCGTGCACCCTTAAGCCTAACAAGAAAATAAATAAGGACAAAAAACAGTTGGCTTTTGCTCCTTCGTCGCTTATTTTAGCCAACTACTTTTTGCCTGTTATTTAGGCGTTAGGCTCCAATACAGATATCATATTATGAGTAACAAAGTTCAAGTAGAACGTAACATCATATACACGTCAAAAAATAGAAGACCCTATGGTGTTAAATTAAAATTTATTCTTCAAGAACACTATGACTTTCAGTTGGAAGGTGCATGTGCGCTGTTGGTGGCTAATGGACTTATATTTGAAGTTGTACCTGAGAATGAAAATCCTCATTTAAAAGGATACTGCATCAAGGTTGTTGTAGATGGTTTCGCTACAGCAGGTGAGGCTGAACAGGTTGGGTTAAAGGTTGCTCTTGGTTTACTTTGGTCAGCTGTAAGCAAAAGTTACTCTGCTAGGCTGCTTTATAAAACCCCATTACCATGTACTGTTTATGATAGAAACGCTTCTCGCGGTGCTACTATCAGAGGCTATGGAACAGTATCAATGTCATACGGCTTAGATGCTCTTATAGACCCGATCAACCAAATATTAGAGTCTGAATCAGCCGTAGATCCAAAGTTATTAGTTGCAGTAGAAATATTTGCCTCTGCTAAGCTAGAAACAACCGAAAGAGCAAAATTCGTTGGTCTTGTGTCATCATTAGAACCATTATCAACACAAGAAAAATATGATATTGATGAACTAAATGAATTGATAAATAATTTTAAGCAAGAAATAGAGAGTAGTGAGTTGGAAGAATCATTAAAAAATTCACTCAAAGGACGTATTGAGCAACTTAAGATAGAATCTGTTTCAAGATCAATAAGAAGAATGGTTAAGAGTAAATTACCTAATGACAAAAAATCTCTTGAGTTTGTCGAATACGCTTATGGTCTTAGAAGTAAAATATTGCATGAAGGTGCGACAGATGCAGATTTAGAGCAAAAAACAATTGAAGTAGAAAGCGTTATTAAAAATTTAATTCAATTAAGTATTGAAGAGTACATAGGAAAGGCCTAACAAGGCGTCCCAGCCGACGCCAAAAAGCGGCGCGGCTGAACTTAAACGTTAATGTGAATGTCCGCTATAGAGAGTATCCGTAATTTAGAAATGAAATGCCTAGATGACCGCTATTGGTTGCTGCCTTAACTGCGAAAATTCGGTTAAAACTAAGCTGATAGGCAGCTGTCGACCCATAAGAGACCTTCGTGGATTGGGAGTGTCGTGCAAGAGCTAGCCATTAGCAGACGTACAACAAAATTGACCGAAAGCGGACATTCGATAAGGCAATTTGTCTTGACCTAGTACTAACAAAACACCAAAATCGAAGGTATTGTCTGGATCTCGTTATGCTTTTAATGATAAAGAGACCCCAATCTGATAACTAGATGATAATTATAAAAAATAAATGTTACATTCAATCCAACTAAAACATGATAACGAGACTCTGGGTCGCGGTTATCATTCTGTTATGCCTAAAATAATACTTACATACGTTCTGATATTTAGTACGGGTAGTTTCTACCTTGATTCGGCATATGCTAAATCAAGCCATGACTCTTGTAATGGTAAAGAGATTTATGCGACGAAAGCATTCAATATAAAAATGGTTAGGGACAACGTTAGCGATGAAGAAATAACGAGAATGGCAAATGAGAGTAATATACATGCGATGCTGTGGTTGGCTTCCAAATATAACCTTGGCAATGGCGTAAAAAAAGATAAAGACAAAGCACGGAAATGGACTCTGAAAGCGGCACAGCATGGTAGTGGTGAGGCCAAAGTCAGCCTAGCATTTTATTACCCAGAAAAGCCGCAGACCTCCGGTCCGTTTAGAATGACCGATTCAGAATTGAAATGGTTAAAACAGGCCGCTGATGAAGGTTATGTCTATGCGCAGTTAATGATGGCCTGGCACTATACTGGCGACACGGGTACCGATGTGCGCGCACCAGCTGATTTTGAGCAAGTTACCAAGTGGCTGTTGCTTGCAGCGAAGAATGGCTGTGCCGATGCGCAATATGGCCTGGGGCAATTTTACCTGCGAGGTAAATCAGTTGGGCTATCTAATAAACAGGCCTACATGTGGTATCTGATTGGTAGCGAAATTGATAGCAGTTATGATGAAAAACAAATGAAGGACATCAAAACCGGTTTAGAAAAAAATCTAAAGAAAACAGAAATTGATACTGCCAGAGATGAAGCAAATCAGTGGCTGGCTAAATTCAAACAAAAACAATGAAGATAATTATAAGGCATAACAAATCAACCAAGTCGACGCCAAAAAGCGGCGCGACTTGTTTCAAACGTTATGTTTATGAAAAAGGTGTAAATATAAATGGATGATTCAAAGCAGAAAATTGCACTATTCATAGATGCCGACAATGCTCCAGCGAGCAAGTTTGAAGATGTACTTAGTGAAGTTGCAAAATATGGTGTCGTAACAATAAGAAAGGCATATGGCAACTGGAAAAAAACATCTATAAAGGCTTGGGAAGACCTTCTGCATGAATATGCTATCCAACCGATACAGCAATACGACCTCACAAAAGGAAAAAATGCATCAGATATTGCTCTTGTAATTGATGCAATGGATGTAATGTATACAAAGGATATTGATGTAATGTGTTTTGTATCATCTGATTGTGATTTCACACCGATGGTTACTCGCGCCCTAGCAGAAGGAAAAGTAGTTCTGGGTTTTGGTGAGCGTAAAACTCCTTCGCCATTTGTTAACGCATGTTCTAAGTTCTTGTATCTAGATCAAGAATCCCAAGATAGCGATATTCTCGAAACAAATACTAAAAACATTAAATCTGATACGAAGCTAATTAATTTACTTCGCCAAGCAATCGAAGCGACAGAAGATGATGATGGCTGGGCGGCTCTAGGACCTGTTGGTTCACACATATCAAATAAGACATCCTTTGATACCAGAAACTACGGTTATAAAAACTTAAGCAGCCTTATAAAGGCAATAGATTTATTTAAGCTTAAACGTGGTCCAGGCAATTCTTATTTGGTGCAAGATCTACGTAAGAAGAAATCAACATAACAAGTCGTTCAAAAAGGATGCGCAAAAGCGGCGCGCCTTTTAACTCTAACGTTAGGTGAGTATATTCTTATATATCGAGAATTTTTATGGATAGAAAACTAAAACACTTGGACTTCATTCAAGGAGTTATTAATAGACTTTCTACAAATTCATTTCTGCTAAAAGGCTGGAGTGTGGTACTAATTGCTGCTCTATTTGCTCTTTCAGCGAATAATTCTAACGTAAAGTTCGTTCTTTTAGCATATTTTCCGGCAGTAGCATTCTGGGCTTTAGATGGGTACTTTCTTTCTTTGGAACGCGGATATCGAAAATTGTATGACAAAGTAAGAAGTTTAAAACCAGATGAAATTGATTTTTCAATGGATACAAAAGAAGTACATAGCGGCCCTCACAAATGGGCTTCGGCATTTCTTTCTAAAACACTTATTGTTTTTCACGGAGCATTAATTGGTGCCGTTATTATTGTTATGTTTATACAAATGTGAGGGAACACAATGGCTAGAAATTGTTTTTATAGTTTTCATTACAAACCTGATTGCCAAAGAGCCGCACAAATAAGACAAATTAGAACAATTGAAGGAAATAAGCTGGCATCTGATAACGACTGGGAAACAATCACTAGAGGTGGTAATGCGGCCATTGAACGTTGGATCGCAAGTCAAATGAAAGGAAAGTCTTGTAGTATTGTCCTTGTCGGAAATAATACAGCTAGCCGGAAATGGATAAATCATGAAATTATAAAATCATGGGATTCTGGTATGGGGGTAGTGGGTATTTATATTCACGGAATAAAAAATCTTGCCGGAGAAACATCTACGAAAGGCAACAATCCATTTGACTATATAACCCATGGCCCTACTAAACAAAAGCTCTCATCAATTGTTAAATGTTACAGCCCTGGCGGTGCTACGAGCAAAGAAAAATATGCTTGGATAGCTCAGCATCTTTCTAATGCGGTAGAAGAGGCGATTAGGATTAGAAAAGAAAACAGATAATCTTGATGAGCAAATCAACTAACAAATGCATCAATTCGTTCGCTACGCTCACTGTTACGCCCCTTCCGTCGCGCCCATTATGCAAACGCTCCTAAATGACTGCTTTAGGATGGAAGCATAAGTTCCTCAAGATTTGCTGAAGGTCTCCTTCTGGCCCAGGCTGTGTGAAAACTCAAAAATACACAAAAATCAGGAATACTAGAACCATTCATTTTAGTAGATCTCTTCCGATATGGCTTCTCATGAAGCAAATTATTTGTGATTAGAAAATATTTTGAGTT
>Ga0316204_10011726_pt1 | contig 10893 bp, 8 predicted proteins | sample 6monrhotite_MG_2_FD_205661 | JGI IMG/M metagenome (GOLD analysis project Ga0316204, IMG submission 205661) | Microbial mat bacterial communities from mineral coupon in-situ incubated in ocean water Damariscotta River, Maine, United States -... | ecosystem: Environmental > Aquatic > Marine >... | reverse complement strand
CGTTTCCTATCTCCTTTGTTACTTGTTTCTAGATTTCACTCATAGTGAATTCTAGAAACAGGCGTTTAATGCTATTTTGAAACTGTATTTTCAGTCTATCTTCCGTTTTCGAAGAAAATTTAATACAACAGTAAGGTTTATCTGCGCTGTTTTTGTCAGTGGCTGATCTACATTCCTTAAAACTGCCAACTCCTTCACACAGGCCTTACGCTGATACCGCTCATTATCTTTATATACCCAAACGCCACGGGCATATAATAACGGCCATATTTTACAATAATCAAATACATAAGCACTACTGACAAAATACCATCATTTGGTTTCTGTTAGCGGGGTTAACTCATCTGCTTGGAAAATGCTAGGGTTAAAATAAAACATCAAATAATAGTGTTGAATTTCAGGGTGATGGCATTTAGTATGCGTTCAATTATTCAAGCATAAGCTAGCCGATGAATTCACAGTGAGGAATTTAATTGATGTACATCATTCGACAGTACGCAGAATCAGATTTAGACGGTGTTCTTTCTTCCTGGGAAAATGCGTCAACGATAGCGCATCCATTTTTAACCGATGCGTTTATGGAAAAGGAACGTTACAACATACCCAATCTTTATTTGCCGAATGCGGATACTTGGGTAGCAGATAAAGCGGGGGTGGTTATTGGTTTTATTGCCCTAATTGGCGCTGAAGTGGGCGCAATTTTTGTTGAGCCCGAGTTTCAGGGGGTAGGTGTTGGCCGTTCCTTGATGGATAAGGCGCAACATATTCACGGTGATCTTGAGGTGGAAGTGTTCGAGGAAAACTCAATTGGCGGCAGGTTTTATTCGAAGTATGGGTTTAGTCGTCTAAGTGAAAGTATTCATGAGGAAACCGGGAATAAACTATTGCGGTTGAAGTTCGTTGCTAACAAGTAATTGTGCGGCATGTTTAGCGTCTGATGAATTGAGTCGTTAATCTAAATGAGCAACGTAAGAATCGTACTTTTTATTATTCGACTGTTTTTATTCACTTCCGTACTATCGAGTGCAGATGAATAATAGCCAAATTTATGTGCCACGGCGATCCCTGCGAATGCACGGCTTATTTGACCGCGTTCTAAGTAATCGGTATTGTACTGCTTAACAACCATAATACTGACGCAGGTTGGCGAGTTTGTTCGGTTTAATACCGTCTGGGTTGTTGTCAACATCTTCGGCGTTGGTAGTTTATTGTTCTGTTGTCAATGTCTATTTTCGAACCCATTTCCTTGAAAAGGAGTTGTTTTAATGCAGCGGTCGTTAGTGATTCTAATAACAGCACTTGTCGTCGTCTTTTGTGTGGCCTGCCAAAGGGACACGAATGTTGAGGCACTACCGTTTAAGATGGCGCAGCGTTCGACGGTTGATGTGCCGGGGTTCTCTGGTCAAGTGAAGATTTGGGTTGGCGATATTCAACGAGGAACAAGAGCAGAGACGGTGCGTATCCACACAAGCACGGACGAGATCTTGTACGAAAGTGCAGGCGTGGAAGAAGGGACCAATATGCGCTTCAGCTACGGCGACAAACAACACACCGTCGTTATTAAACGGTTCGAGAATCATACCTTCAGCACTGACTACGCCCACCTGGAAGCACAGGTCGACAACGGGTTTATTCCAGTACCGGTGCAGAAGATAGAGTCAGCGCCGCCACCGCCGATGGAAGGGGGTATTGAAAGTCAAACTTCAGCAAAGAAAGTTCAAGCGGATAACTCAGCGGAAGCGCGCGAATACAAGCCGCAACGAAAGACCAGTGTCTGTGGAACAGCGCAGCCCACAATTCAAGCCAGGGTCGCAGACTGTGCAGGTAAGAACCCGAGCCTTGTCAAAATAGGGCCAAGCGATGGCGGTAAGCATTATTGGCAATTGGTCACGAGGACAGCGCCGGGCCGCGAGGTTTGGTTCAATTCCCGGACCAATAAAGTGTGGAGCGACCGGCTGGGGAGTGAATTGTTGGATATGGCAAGTTGGTGCCGCGCTGCTGGCCGCAACGATACCTCCACGACACGCCTGATGAACTGTGCGCCTAAGGAGGAAACGCACGGCCGCTTTGATATCTTTATCGCGCAATCAGATCCAGCCGAGAGCTGGTGCGAGGAGCAGGAAAACTTCATAACCCCGACTCGCTTTGACGATGCTAAAGGTCATCTCGACAAGAAATCCAATCCCTCTGTCCACTGGCGTCTGCCGTCTGAGGATGACTGGGAAGCTGCGAAGGAGGATCAGGCGACTGATGTGTTACCAAACTTTAACCGCATGATATCGTGGTCCACGTCATTGCTCGATTACCATGCGACCAACCTTATGGAGAAGTATATGTCGGCACGTGGCGGCGGCCCCAATGACATACCAGCGTTTCCGATAAAACAGGTACGCTGTATCGGTGAATTGCTCAGCGAAAAGTGAAAATATGCCAGGCACCATCGAGTCAAATCCGGTTATATATTTTGATCGTACGACAACAGTTGCGCGTCTTAGCCATCCTAATGGTATAAATTTTCGAATGTGACATTGATGGAACCCATCGATTGCGATAAATTGCTACACGTTGCATGTGGCCTAATAGGCGCTGCAAAGATGTCAGTTGTTCAAAAAATCGTAGACACAAATAATAGGCGATACGCTTCTTAGCGCTGGCTTGACTAATTCAGCTGACTAACTCAGCCGTTTCTCAATATTTATACACAATATCCATACAATAAGGGAGAAATAAATTGTCGGATTATGATGTCATTGAAATTAAGGCGTTTATCCCTTCAAAGGATTTTGAGCTTTCCAAACGATTTTATTGTGACATTGGCTTTGAAATGAAATCGTCCAGTGATGGCGTGGCCTATTTTTCGGTTGGAAATAGTAGCTTCCTACTTCAGGACTTCTATTTACCAGCGTATGCCGAAAACTTTATGATGCATTTGTTGGTAACCAGTGCTGACGCATGGTGGTCAAGAATTAACGATAACCACGTAGTCGGCAAATACGGTGTGGATCTAGGTGAACCAGAGGATAGAGAATGGGGGATTCGGGATTTTACGTTAGTTGATCCATCCGGTGTGTTGTGGCGTATCGGTAACAATATGTAATATATACCCAAAGCGTTTGAGATTTAGGTGTTTAGAGTGCGATCATTTTTGTTTACAGCTAGACGCGACGACGCAGCATAGCCATTCTATGTAAGGAGACGCAACGACGCTGTGGACAAAAAGGGGCGTGCTATAACACCTGAATCTCAAACGCTTTGGGTATAGCGTACCGGGTGTGTCTTTTAAAGGAGTTTGGCGCTATAGATGGTTAATGTCCTTGGCGCCAAACTCGGTGAACCTAGAATGAGTATTTGATTTCGACGACACTCATTTTGCCTTCTATACCCGTGGCGCTTAGGATTTAGGTGTTAAGTGTGCTTCCTATTTATTTCATGGCACCAAAAGTAGGTTCCCTAAGAAAGCCGAAATGACGCGTAATAAGTTGAATATCGCAGAAATTGTGCTAATTCTTTATTAACAACTGAAATATGGCCGCTAAAAAAAGGCAGCTGAATAAACCGAAAATGGTCCGGCGTAAACGCGGCTTGTGGTTTAATGGCTGCATTCCAATCAATGGAAACGCATGCCTAAGTCCAGTGTAGTGATACATGAACGTTAGGTATTAAGTACAATACAAGAAAACGATGGATTACCCTCTCTATATGAAATTGCCGCAACTAAGTGATTAAAGCCCGCGTATTAGCGGTTATCGGCGCTCGACTAAATTCGAGCAGATTGCCCAAAAAACACTTGCTCACTTTGGCTGGTCAGCCAATGATCGCGAGGATTTGTCAACGCATTGAGAGAATCAATGAAATTGATCATGTGACGATTGCCACAACCGCTGATGATTACAATCAACCGTTGGTTGATTGGGGAGCAGAGGCCGGTAAACACGTTTTTGCATTTCAGGGCGATGTTAACGATCTGGTCGGCAGGGTCAATGCTGTTGTTGAACAATTCAACCCGGACGTTGTTGTTTATTGCTGCGGTGACTCACCACTCATCGAGCCTGTAACGGTATCGCACTTGATTACCGCTCTGATGTCGTCACCCGATGCTGATACCGTTAAATTGGGCGTGGCCGCCGATACCAGGGCCTACATACACGAGGGTTTTTCTGTTTACAAGCGGTCAGTATGGGATCGTATTGTTACAGCATCGACTACGCCTCCGGAGAAGGAGCATGTTGGTATTGCATTAAAACGGTTTTCTCATCAACTGACAATGGTTGATGTTCCTGAGGACGCCATTTATGCGACGCTGCAACACCGCATCTCCGTGGATACGGTGTCTGATTATCGTTTCATGCAGGAAATCTACCGTCGGTGGTATTTTAATCACTCTCAAGACTCAATTGTTTCGTTGAAATGGGTTATTGAGTCGTTGCAAAAAGATAGTGAGTTAAGATCGCTCAATGCGCATGTGCAGCAGAAAACCATAGAGGAAAAGTACAAGCGTATACTCGTGGTGACGCAAGTTGGGAAAACGGTAGGGTTGGGACACCTTAAGCGCAGTATTATTCTAGCGCAGGCCTTACAAGAAATAGCGAAAGCGAATGTGGCGCTGTGGATCTATGGCGAACAATATGATTCGTACGATTTGTCGTTAATTCCTCATGAATTTTGCCCTGCTAGCCATGAATTTGATGTGGCAGTGTGCCGTAAAGTTGATCGATTCAGACCCCAGACGGTTATTTTTGACATTGAAACCACAGCTGATAACGATAAAATCACTCATGTACTGCAGCGATTAAGAAAGGAACAAGTCAACCTGGTTGGCATCGACGGCCTGGTTAACTGGGTCGACCAACTGGATCTGGTTTATGTGCCCTCATTTTATCTGAGTGCTGATTATGATCGTCCACAATATCAAAGCAAGCTAGTGTATGGTTGGGATGCTTACCTACTAAGAAAACCTCCCCAACAACCGCGATGGACGGTGGGAACAAACGTTATTGTGTTAACCGGCGGTAGTGATACAGCGAACCTTGCTTGTTATTTACCGCAGCAATTAGATGAACACTTGCCCGGCGACGCGAAAATTCACTGGATTAAGGGTCCATTTGCAAACTCACCGGAAATACCCGTTAATACTGGACTACATTGGACAATATATGATGCACCCGATGATATATACCCAATCGCATCACAAATGAATTATGCGTTAAGCGTTTATGGCGTTTCGTTTTTCGAAATGTTACAGCTCGGCTTACCCAGTGTGGTGTTTAATCCTTATAAGAATACCACCAGCCGTGAGATGGATGCGCTACGAAAAGAAAATGTTGCGATGGTTGCAGAAAACAGCCTGCAAGCGGTGCATGACCTTGCCGGCCTAATGGAAAATCATGTGCTTGCAAATCGACTGGCATTGAAAGGCAATGGTTTGTTAACCGGGGCAGGTATCGCTGAGTTCGCGCAGAGGGTGGTGAGACTCTCGTTTTCACTTCCTCCATTAGAGTAATTCAAAATAGCCCCATGCTAGCAGTCTTGCGCTCGATTAGAACCACCACCTACCGTTTATTGCTATGAGCCTATTAGGCGTCGTGTTGAGTGCAGACTACTGATTAATCAAAATATTTATCAATTAGTATTCGCATATCAGAAATTAACGTCTAGAATTGATAGATAGCAATGGTGTTGATTTGCCTGCGGTTCTCTGTTTGTTTAACAGAGTCCATTACATTGATGGGTTCGCTTGTATTCATACGGTGGTTTTTACAAAAAGGTTTTTATGCCAATGCGTTAATCTGAAAGCCTTCCCATAAAAAGCAATCGATTAATAATGGCGGGAAGATAACTATTTCGATGATAGATTTACCAGTACTTGAGACCAAAGCACCGCAAAAAATCGATGTTCTATTCATTCACCCGGGTTCCTGTCATGCGGTCTATCAAGACCTGGGACGGGATTTATCGGCGCTGGAACCACCTGTGCTTGCTGCATTGTTTGCCACCTATGTGCGTAATAAAGGGCTGACTACAGATATCATCGATGCGCCGGTACATAACATTAATGCGGCGCAAGTGGCCGATATTGTCTGCCAGCACTTCCAGCCTGTACTTGTTGTTGTGGTGGTTTATGGTTTTCAGCCCTCAGCATCCACACAAACCATGACGGCAGCCGGGGAAATATGCCGTGAAATTAAAAATAGGAAGTATGCTTTAAAAATAATGATGACTGGAACGCACCCTGCAGCGTTACCGGAACGAACGATGCTTGAAGAAGCGATCGATTTTGTGAGTGACCGTGAAGGGCCTATCTCTATTTATCAAACTGCACGTTGCCTTAAAGACGGCCTTAAGGACGGTATTGCAGCAGGCATTGGGAAAAGCGTTCACTCTGACATAAGTGAAAGTACTGACGAGTATGCATCCATACCTAATTTATGGTATCGCAAAAATGATGAAATCCATCGAGCAGAATCAACAGCGTTAATTAACGACCTCGACAGGGAAATGCCAATTCCTGCGTGGGATCTATTGCCGATGGAAAAGTATCGGGCGCACAATTGGCATTGTTTTGAAAACATTTCCGAGCGGCAGCCTTATGCGTCAATATACACCAGTTTAGGCTGCCCGTATAAATGCGCATTCTGCTGTATAAACGCACCGTTTGGCAAGCCATCCTATCGCATGTGGTCGCCGGAAACGATCATTAAACAAATTGATGTGCTAGTTCGGCAGTATGGCGTTAAAAACATTAAAATCGCTGATGAAATGTTTGTCTTGAATAGACAGCACGTACTCAGTCTGTGTGATTTGCTTATTGAGCGGGGTTACGACTTAAATATCTGGGCTTACGCGAGGGTGGATACGGTTAAGGATGAATACCTGGATAAACTGCGCAAAGCCGGTTTCCGCTGGTTGGCATTGGGCATTGAGTCCGGTAGTAACCATGTGCGTGATGGTGTCGAGAAGGGTAGGTTTGGCATACCTGAAATAATTAATACCGTTCGAAAAATTCAAGATGCCGGTATAAACGTGATTGGCAATTATATATTTGGTTTGCCCGATGACAGTGATGACACCATGAAGGAAACCTTGGCGCTTGCCCAGGAAGCAAACTGTGAATTTGCCAATTTTTATAGTGCCATGGCCTATCCTGGGTCGAAATTATATGACGTGGCATTGGCAAAAGGGTTGAGCTTACCCGATACCTGGCTGGCTTATTCGCAACATAGCTACCATTGCCAGCCATTGCCAACGGCCGCATTGAGTGCCGGGCAGGTGCTGAAATTTCGCGACGACGCATTTATGACTTATTACACCAATCCTGGCTATTTGGAATATGTGCGGAAAAAATTTGGTATTGAGGTTGTTCAACATATTGAGCAAATGACCAAGATTCAACTTGAACGAAAAATTTACTGAAATAAATATACAGAAGGGGACTGTCCAAAAAGGACTCGTTGAAAGGGACTATCAAGAAATGATTTTCACGACAGTTGAGGTGCATTGAATGATAATAAGCAAAACCCCATTTCGAATATCATTCTTTGGCGGCGGTACGGATTACCCCGCGTGGTATAGCCAGAATGGCGGGGCTGTGCTTTCAACTACGATTGACAAATATTGCTATATAAGTTGCCGCTATCTGCCGCCATTCTTCAATCACAAATACCGTATCGTTTATTCCCGTATTGAAAATGCTAGCGACATTGATGATATTCAGCATCCTGCTGTAAAAGCGGTCTTAAATACCATGGAATGTTTTGAAGGGCTTGAGATACATCACGATGGTGATTTACCTGCACGATCAGGACTTGGTTCCAGTTCCAGTTTCACCGTTGGTTTGCTGCACACTTTATCGGCGCTTAGGGGGAAATATATTTCCAAACAAGCTTTAGCGCGACAAGCCATATATGTAGAACAAAAAATTATTGGAGAGCATGTCGGGTCGCAGGATCAAATTGCCGCGTCATTTGGCGGTTTGAATAAAATTCAATTTTTTCATGATGGTGGTTTCAACGTCGAGCCAGTGATATTGCCAGGGAATCGGAAGCAAGAGCTTCAAGATCATTTGATGTTGTTTTTTACCGGCCTGCAGCGAAATGCACCTGAAATAGCCAAATCAAAAATCGCCAATCTTGAAAGCCGGTCAAAGGAGCTTCATGCCCTAAGGAGTATGGTTATACAAGCCCTTGAAATTCTTCAGGACAAGAACAACGATATTGAACAATTTGGCGAACTGCTTGACCAGTCCTGGCAACTGAAGCGATGTTTGTCAGATCTGGTGTCAAATGAAAACATTGATCAGCTGTATGATACTGCGAGGCAGGCCGGTGCCATTGGTGGGAAATTACTGGGTGCTGGCGGTGGTGGCTTTTTGTTACTATTTGCCAGGCCTGCACAACAGGAAGCAATTCGCTTTGCATTGAAAGATTTAATTCATGTACCGGTAACATTTGAAGATAGTGGGACAAAAATCGTGCTATACCAGCCCAATGGGCTTGATTGAGAAGCACAGCATGTGATCGTAACAAGCGATCGCAGTTAATACTGCGATGGTGATCAACAAGTATTGAAATATAATGCGAATTGAATTCAGCAATAAGAGAATGCATCAATGCGGCGGCTAATGCTAAATTGGTTCATGTTGACTAAGTACGATTAACAAAACAATTAGTGCAATAAATAATACAAAAAATAGTTAATGCCGTTAGTCGTTAAGGCGTTAAATAGTTAATATTATCAATTTCAAATAAAATGACAACGTACCACTATCAAGGGCATGGTTACGACCACAGTTTACAGGCGCTGGAATTATATTCGCGCGGCCAGTTGCTGGATATGTTTTACCAAATGCTCCGCATCAGGCGAGTTGAGGAGTCTATTGAGTCTCGTTATCATGAAGACGAAATGAAAACCCCTATTCATTTAGTCATCGGACAGGAGGCCAGTGCGGTAGGCATCTGCAGTTCACTTACCAACAATGATCTGGTTTATTGTAGCCATCGTACCCATGGTGTTTACCTTGCTAAAGGCGGTGACTTAAACGCGATGTTGTCTGAGTTCTATTGCCGTGCCAATGGTTGTGTTGGGTCGAAAGGTGGTTCCATGCACTTGTTGGACAAAAAAGCAGGTATGGCAGGCGCTTCGGCAATTGTAGCTGGCGTGGTGCCCATTGCAACGGGGGCGGCATTTACAGCGTATTTTCGCGAGGAATCTTGGGTGAGCACGGTGTTTTTTGGGGATGCCGCCACTGAAGAAGGTGCGATGTGGGAAAGCCTAAATTTTGCCGCTTTAAAACGTTTGCCGGTCATTTATATTTGTGAAAATAACTATTATTCTGTTTGTACGCCACTGGCAAGCAGGCAGCCAGCTGTGGATATCTATCGAAAAGCGGAAAGTTTTGGGCTTAATAGCATGGTAGTTGATGGTACCAATGTGCTGGCCGTGCGCGAGGCAATGACGGAAGCGACGTCACTGGCACGCAGAGGGAAAGGACCGTCGTTCATTGAAACTCGAGCCTATCGTTGGCGAGGGCATGGTGGCGCTGGGGATGACAGTGCCAGCGGTTACCGTGATCCGGAAGAGGTAGCGTTATGGCAACAACACTGCCCGATAGAATCCTTTGCGCAGTTTTTAACGCAAAACAGTGTTTTGGATCCCTCTAGACGGCAAGCAATGGAAACGCGTATTGGTGAAGAAATTAACGCTGCCTTTGACTTTGCCATCGCTAGCGAGGTACCTACTGAGAAGGATCTTTATCGCTATGTTTACAGCGAATGAGGTTAGTTAAGCGATATGCCCTGGGCTGAAGCACTAATTGAATCGCAGTCACCGGCGCGACTATTGTCGTCGGCTGGCGAACGTCGCTTAAGTTATACCGATGCACTTAATGAAGCATTAGTGCTGGCTTTGGGGTTGGATCCCAACGTATTTGTGTTAGGGCAAGGCGTAAATGACCCCAGCGCAATGTTTGGTGTAACTCGGCAGCTTGAACAACAATTTGGCTCAAAACGGATTTTTGATACGCCGCTGTCAGATGAGGGCCTGACCGGAATATGTACCGGAGCCGCCATGACCGGATTAAGGCCGGTTTATCTCCACAACCGGCCAGATTTTTTATTGCTGGCATTTAATCAGATAGTCAATCATGCCTCCAAAATACACTATATGGATAACGGTCAAACCACAGTACCGCTGGTTATGTGGGCAGCAATTGGTCGGGGCTGGGGTTCAGGGTCGCAGCATTCGCAGGCCATACAGGGGCTTTTGTTAACGGTGCCGGGTCTTAAAATCGTCATGCCCAGTGATCCTTATGATGCCAAGGGATTAATGCTTGCGGCCATCGCGGATAATAATCCAGTATTGATCTTTGAACACCGTTGGCTGATGAAGCAAACCGGTCACGTGCCCGAAGGCTTGTATAAAGTACCTATCGGCAAGGGCATATACCGGCGAAAGGGCAATGATATAACCATCGTGGGAAGTTCTCACACCTTACAATTAGCGATGCAGGCACTTGATAGCTTGAGTGACTCTGCCATTAGTGCAGAGGTTATTGACCTTAGAACCATTAAACCGCTAGACACGGAAATTATTATTGAATCGGTACGCAAAACAGGACGAGTTCTCATTGTTGACACGGGTTGGGCTATGGGGGGCGTTTGCGCGGAAATCGGTTGTTTGATTGCGGAGAGTTGCCCGGAGTCCTTGCGGCATCCGGTGCGGCGCATCGCTTTACCGGATGTACCAGCACCGGCGGGGTACACGTTGGAGCAATTTTACTACCCCACGGCGGAAAACATCGCTACGGCGATCATTGAAATGTGTAATTAGTATGAAATTTATGAGTAAGCAATCATTTAAAGCGCTATTCATGCTAGTCGAAGAAGCACTGGTTTTATT
>Ga0316204_10011725_pt1 | contig 10893 bp, 8 predicted proteins | sample 6monrhotite_MG_2_FD_205661 | JGI IMG/M metagenome (GOLD analysis project Ga0316204, IMG submission 205661) | Microbial mat bacterial communities from mineral coupon in-situ incubated in ocean water Damariscotta River, Maine, United States -... | ecosystem: Environmental > Aquatic > Marine >... | reverse complement strand
CAACACCCGGAAAATGACAACATCAAAGATACAGAGTACGAACGCCTCTTTGACGAAGCCTACCAAAGAAATAGCAGCCATATAAGCAGAGTCCGTTACACAGGTTATGCAAAAAACATAGTCAGCAATAAAAATATTCTATTTAAGGACACTTTCAAAGGCAGAACCTATAGAAAAACCCTCGCCCTTGAAGGAAAAAAAGCCAACAAAACGCGCTATCACGGCATGGTCAATGAACTGATCTTCCATGGAATGCACAGTGACGATCCCAAAGATGTAGAACACGCCGTTCGTCAAGCCGTTCAACGAAATATGTGCGGACCTTTAAGAGAAGGCCTAAAATACCTACAGGCCAAAAAGCCGGATCTTTTCAAAAAAATCATTAAAATGAAAGAAAAAGACGGAGGAAATCTTTTACACCTTGCCGTTACAAGGCAAGGATCAACCGCATGCCTCATTGACTTTGGTGTCGACCCAGCAGCAACAGACAAAAACAATAAAACAGCGATGAGCAAAGCCATTGATCGACAAAAAGACAAAACGCTGAATGCATACACATCTCGCATGAGCAAAAACAAAGGCATTATGTCGCTATACTTCAAAGCAGCCGCAACAGGGGACCTCAAAACCCTTCAACATCTCGTGGAAACCTGCAATATCAACGTAAACACCAAAACGGATGATAAATTCAAAAACACAGCCGCTCATTTGGCATCCTCCGGCGGCCACGCACATATCATCGATTATCTGGCCGATAAAAAAGCCTCCTTTAACGCTCGCAATGCCAGAAAACAAACGCCAATCCACAAATTTAAAAATGCGGAAACACTCAAAGCATTAACACGCAAAGAATTAGGCACAAAAAAAGCCTGGCTAAACGCTCTGGATGAAAATAAACGCAGCGCGCTCATGTACAAATCCTCACTGGGCCAAACCGCAAATGCGTTAGCTCTCATCACACAAAAAGCTAAACTGAACCTGCAAGACAAACTGGGTAACACGGCGGCCATGTATACAATAGGTCCTAAAAAAGCCTTCGCGACAATTACAAAAGCACTGGCAAAGGCAGGCGCAAACCTGAACCTGCAAAATAAAAACGGAAATACAGCCGTCAGCCGCGCACTCTTTTGGAAGCACACCACCCTATCCCCATGGTTGCTAAAACACAAAAAGGTCCGCACAGATATCAAAAACAACAACGGAAACGAATACACACACATAGCCGCTATGTACGGGGATTTAAGAGCGATCGACGCTCTTAAAGAACGAAACGCAGACTTTAACGGAAAAAATAAAAGGCTCCAAAAACCGCTCGACGTTGCAAAAGATAACTACAAATTCCCGGCTTTCGTAAAAATGTGGCCTAAAAACCCTGAGTTAACGCTATCCGACAAGGCACAATACTACTTCACAGGACATGCCGTAGCTTCAGGTGTAAAAACCACGCTCAGCAAGTTCAACGCCCTTGCTAAACTCGGCATGTTCAAACACTCAAGTAACGACAACAAGCAAACCCGAAACACAGCGCCAGCACCCGAAATGAATATAGCAGCGTAAAAAGGCCACCACAAGATCGTTGCAAATCAATCACTTACACTTAAAACACCTCTAAACGCGCACAACGCTATCAAAAATGCTATAATCACAAAAGCTTCGATATGTTCCAACAAAAATAAGGAGACCGCTATGATTACAGCCTATTGTGTCAAATGTAAGGAAAAAGGCGTTGAAATGCGCGAACCTGCGATACACCAAACTAAAAAAGGTGGCTATATGGCCAAAGGGGCCTGTCCAAAATGCAGCACAACTCTGTGCGCTATCATGTCAAAAACCAACGCTGAAGCGGCTGTCTCTGACGGCATCACCAAAGCATACTAATACATATATAGCTTAGCTATATATTACACCGTTGCGCCGGGTTACACCGGCGCCGCGCCCACCCCGATCTTCACCCTCACCCCCATACATAAAAAACACATACACCCCTCAAAAACCTATCAATACGACAAATTAACAATACGAAAAACAAAAAATGATTGATTTTTTAAAAATCAACCATAAAAAACAAAAAATAAAACCCATTAGAAAACAATAACTTAAAAGAAAAAACCTTATCAAAATAAAATTTTAATAAATTTTTAATCGCGTTTTCGCTATGATAAAACATGGGAGACATTTGTCCTGAGCAAACCATGAACAAACACTGAGTAACCAACGGACAAGACAAAGACATGAATAAAGATTTATCAAAGCACCATATAGGCAAGATAAAAAGCGCCATCAAAAATGATCAAGGATTCACCCTGATCGATATCGCGATTCTTCTCATGGTCGTTGGCCTGATCGTCACACCCATAATGCAGCGATATCACGTTTGGGAAAAAAATCAGGAAAGAGCTTCCGCGACCGAAGAACAAAACTCGGCCGCAGCAGCAGTGAATGCCTTTTACCACGACAATGGGCGCTACCCCTGCCCGGCCGATCCAACGCTTAATGTAACCGACCCGGCATTCGGCGAGGAAGATATAAACGCCGCCACAGGAGACTGCCTCGGCGGTACAGCAAACACACAAAACTTCGACATATCAGGAACAGGTGCCGGCCCCTTCGTCATTACCGGCGCCGTCCCCTTCAAAGCCTTAAACCTGACAATGAAAGAAACACTGGATCCATGGAATCAAAAATATAACTACGTTGTGACTGACATATTAACAACCGTTGGAACATTCGCCGCTGGTAGTGGTCAAATAACAATCAACCAGATCAACAGCCTTGAATTCCTAGCAGGAAATAATTTTGAAACATGCGCAAATCCAGCCGCCGTTCCACCACCTCCTCCTCCTCCATCTAACACCGGTATTCACTACACACTTTATTCGAATGGACAAGACGGCGCAGGAGCCTTTACCGCGGAAGGTGCACAACCTATTGCATGCCCCGCCGCCGGCGCAACATTAGACGCAGAAAATTGTGACAATGATAACGTATTTACGTTTCACACATGCGCATCCAACGACACCATTGGTGCAAATCGCTATGATGACTGGTTCGAATCAAACGCGATGGTTGCTGAAAAATCAAATGTTCCCGTTAAAACATTCGACACAGGAACAGACCCTAACGATGTTGGAACGACTGTCGGCTATATCGGCATCGGCAACAATGATCCGCAAGCCGAGCTTGATGTTATCGGCAACATCCGCGCGGAAAGAGATCCAACAGACCCAACAGAATCAGGCCAGGCCCACGCCTCTGAATTTTGTGACCAAAACGGCTCAAATTGCTTCGATGCTAAATCCATTGCCGGAAACGACCCGAGAATGAGATGCGGCAGTGACAAAGGCATGTCCGGCATTGGCTCAAGCAAAGCCAAATGCTCAAAAGCATTAACAAGAAAAGCTTTCAACTGCCCGAAAGTAAATGGGCAACAAACATACATCATACAAATCCCATCAACAGGAGAGCCGATATGCGGACCCCCACCAGCACCATAAAAACAGCTAAATCCAAATGGAATTCCAAAAGTAACGGGGGCTTCACGCTCATCGAAATGGCAATCGTGACCGTCATTATCGGCATGGTCGTCGCAGCCGCCGCACAGCTCCTGACACAAAGACAGGAATGGGCCAAAAAAGACGACACCCAACAAGTCGTAGAAAGAGCAGAAAGAGAGATCGCCGCATTCAGAAACACATGGGGACGCTACCCTTGCCCGGCCTCTCTAACCGCCGGACCCGCCACCATTATCGGCACAGAAACCCTTTACGGAACAGAAAGCGATGACGGGATCGACGCAACCCCCGAATGTACAGACACCATCGTCGCTGTTGATACCGGCATTGACGCCCAACGCGGATATGCCCGCGTAACAGCAACAGACCCCGCAACAGGAGGCCCGTTAAATGTGATGTACACAAACAGATTAACAGGCCTGCCATTCAACGGCGGAGTCCCCGCCCCGGCCATCATCCGCGTTGGCGCCATACCATACAAAGCCCTTAATCTTGACGAAGATGACGCAATCGACGGCTACGGCAACCGACTCATATATGCCGTAACGGAGCACATGGCTTACGAAAAAACATTCGACCCCAACTCTGCCGGTATCTCGATTCTGAATGACCAGAATGTTTCGGTCATCACAGATAACGCAGGAAACCCGGGCCAAGCTCACTTCATGATTTTCAGCACCGGTGAAAACGGATCCGGCGGCTTCACAAAAGAAGGCGGCCCCATCCCCTGCCCGGCCACAGGCCTCGACATAAATAACTGCGACTTTGCTACAGACTCAGTCTTCCAAATCGCACAAACATCCATAAATGACGCCGCCGGTGCAACATCAACATATGATGACGTCATATCCTATGCCACGCACGAAGACATCCCTCTATGGGAAAAAGACCCCTCAGACACCGACACAAACGATGTCGCCATGAAACTACCGGGTAATTTCGGCATCAGTCGTATAGTAGGCTCAAGCGCCGCAGAACACCCCTCGGAAAAAGTACAGGTTGATGGCGTTATCGTCGTCCGCGACAACCCATACACAACGGACGACCCGTACACAACGGACACAATAGAAGGACAAGAAGGAAAAATTGAAGCTGAAAACATCTGTGATTACTCAAGCGACACAAAAACATGTTTCCAGTCCAACCTGATCGCCGGTGAAATCATTATAGACAAGATAACAGGCGAACACAAAAGCGGCGGCATGGTATGCCCAACAGGTCAATACATGACCGGCATCCGAAACGGCGCGCCAATCTGTAAAGATGAAATCATCGTAACCTGCCCGTCAAATTCTATCGCGATCGGCATTAAATCAAACGGAAAACTTAAATGCGCAGCCCCGCCTCTTCCAGGATGCGCCAGTGAAACAACAACCATTTGCAACAAATCAAAACTCCTGCCCGCAGCGCCTCACGGCACAAAACAAAAAATATCCGTATCAACAGATCCAGGCAACCCGGGCGGAACCCGCTCTCAGGACTTTAAATGTAAAAACGGTAAATGGCTCGCACAAGGCAGCGAATATGGTAGTCCTTGCGATTGCACAACAGCAACAGGCGGAACAGAAACAGTCAGTTGCGCCGTTTCAAGCGATTGCGGAAGCAGATTTTCAGGAACCGGAGCCGTCGTCCAACAACAATTCCAATGCCCCTCAGCGCGCTGGACCGGCGTCGAAATAACCCCGGGAAATTGTAAATGTGAAACCACGACAGGACCAATTAAAAAATCAAGCTGTCCTTCAAACCTCTACAACAAAAAAGGCGGAAAAATTGAATACCGATACACACATAATTGCACAACCAGACAATGTGAACGCAAAGAACTCGGCAACACCTGTGGCTGTGTACCAAAAACAGAGCATAAATCTAAACAATGCCCCGGCGGCTTAACAGGGACGATAGATCTCCAGCGTAAAGTCACATGCCCGGACGGCCCGAATGGGACATACAAAAAAGGGCCTTGGGAAAACAAAGGCGGCAAACCGGACAGTTTCTTCTGTTCTTGTGAAGCGAACAAATTTGTAGACAAACAAGACTGCCCAACATCCGGACATGTCGGCGATTACTGGGTCGAAGTCGACTTCCAGTGCCCATCAGCAAAAACAGTTGAAACAGTGGTCAAAAACACATGCGCCCCCCCTCCAGAACCAACATGCGCATGGAAAATACAAGGCTCCGGAAACCAGACATCTGAAGTTCCAACGGGCAAGCCACACAACGCCTCATGCGGCTGTGAAACAGACCTTGGCAAAGGTGGACTCTGCCACAGATCTCTCGGCTCCCGTTACGAGATAGGACCATGCCTGTGTGAGAGAACAAGCCTGTAAAATGAAGAACAAGGATTGTTACCGATGAATAAAACACAAACAAACACGCAAGATGGCTTCACTCTCGTCGAACTCGCCATGGTTCTGATCATCTTTGGCATGACAATGTCATCAATCATGCTCGGTATGAAAGTCTATATGAGCGATCAAAAACGAGAAGAAACCATCGAAGCTGTCGAAGAATCGTCCACAGCACTCTTCACCTACCAAATCATCGACGATGACGGTTACTATCCGTGTCCGGCAAACCCAAGAGCAGCTCCCGGTGACCCTGATTACGGCCTTGAAGATTGCACAGGCGCCAGCCTCATCACAGTTCCCGGTCGCGACGTCGATAACGCCGATGGAGACGACGATATCGACACTGGCGGAGAACCCGTTCTAATCGGTGCCTTTCCTTTCGCAACAGTCATTAACAAACTTGTTGACCCTGACGGTGATCCAAACACAAACGACACGGTACAGGGTGAATTTAAAGCCGGACATCACATGGATGGATGGGGCGGGAAAATAACATACGCCGTCACACGAAGCTTAAGCCGCGCAGTCCTGAGCGATGCCACACCTCAGGAGTTTGATCACGAAAACGGCGCCATCTTCGTCATCGACGAACTCCGTAACAACCTCACAGATCAACCGGGCGTTGCCCATGTTGTTCTGATATCTCACGGCCCAAATAACCAGGGCGCATTCAGCGAAAACGGTGATTATATCGGCGACTGTGTTGATATAACAAAACCCGCTGATGTTGCAGCCTACCTTGCTCTATCAAACGCTGACGAACGCGAAAACTGTGACCACGAAGACGCCATAGCAGGCGGCCCCGCAGATGCCGAGTTTTTAAAAGGACACCGAAGCGATGTCGAGGGAAATTATAACGACGATATCGTACGCGTAGTCGTCAGTAACGTCTCAAATCTCTGGGAATATAGCGGCGGTGTATATAACGATAACGGAACCCAAGGTGATCCGGAGGATGATTTTGTCATCCTTCAGCTCACAAACACAAACGGCGGAGACATCGGAATAGGTATTGATGAACCACAAGCCCAACTCCACCTCGAAGGCGATTTACAGGCGATTGAAATCCATGCCAATAAACTATGTGATAGCTCCGGTGGCGACTGCATGCCACCTGAAGTTATCGGTGGAGAGCTTCCCGATATGCAATGTCCCACAGGAAAAGTCGTTACAAAAATTGGAGAAAACAAAGTTCACTGCGAAGACCCATTCGCATTAGATCCCAGCGTATTCACCCCCTGCCCTCCAGGCGAGTTTATGACCGGAATTTCAAACGTAAACGGCCCTATATGTAGCCCACCACCATAAACACACAGACCTAAGCCTCTGAAGAAATACGCATAAAAAACGCCCCGTAAAACTTAAATCAAATTCGAACAAAAAGATGATGATTATTAAGGGCTTTCAGGCTATACTGAGAAGATAATCTCATCCCTGACACGGGGGCTCTCTTATGTCTTTTTCCAAATCTACTATACAAATAACAGCAACAGCTTTTTTCATACTCCTATGCACATTAGGCTACCCCCCCTTTGCACACGCACAGAACGCAACGCACGCGCCTCCTCCCATAGACATCCTTCCCGCAGCAACGGCGCAGGAACGCGGAATGCAATACAACAGCGAAGCCCACACTCACCCCGCGCTTAAACTTACACCGGACAAATCCGAACTCGTCCGCCTTGATAAGCCAGCCGGCAGTATCATCATCGGAAACCCAAATCATTTAAGCATTCTGGCCGACACCTCCAAAACACTCGTGCTCGTCCCACGCGCTCCTGGCGCAACACACTTTACCGTACTTGATATGGATGGTGCAGTCCTTATGCAACGCCACGTCATTGTCGCAAGCCCTAAAGAAAAATACCTGCGCGTACGCCGTTCCTGCGCAGGCAGCGATGACGATAACTGCCAACAAACAAGCGTCTTTTACTGCCCCGACATGTGCCATGAAATCATCATGGGCAGTGAAGATAGCGATGATGGATCCGGCGACGAAGGCGAAGGTGGAGCAGCAGGCCAGTCAAATCCGAATAACCTGTCTGAAGTACCGGACGGCAACGATACTGAATAACAATCAAATCCTCTGCAGGATTTTGAATTACTGTGTATAATAACCCGAAATTAAATTCATACTAAAGATAGGGAACTCTCTATGAGCTATCAAAAACTCTCATCTCTTGTCCTTGGAATAAGCGCATGCTGCCTTCTCGCCGCATGTCAAACAGCACAAAGCGTTGATGGTCAGTTAAGAACCTCCGCCATAAACTCAGCCGTAGAACAAGCAACAAATTACGCAAGAAAGCCAAGCAAGTCCCCCGCTTATCTAGAGCGCACCTATAAGAAAAACCCGGACAGTGAGCTTGCTGCTGTCGATTACGCGATAGCATTAAGAGACGCCGGACATCTCGATCAGGCCAACGCTATCCTATCACCCTTCGCAAAAACAAAAGGCGCATCATCTCTTGTAACATCCGAATATGCGGCCGTGGAACTCGCCAGCGGAAATTACGAAGCCGCAGAAAAATACGCACAAAAAGCCGTCATCGCCGATGAAGTCAACTTCAAAGCATATCACCGGCTTGGTATAGCTCTGGACGCACAAGGCATGCACCCCGAAGCAGAGCGCTCATACCGAAAAGGACTGGAACTCTGGCAAGGCGACCCAACCACCATTATGAACAACCTCGCTCTAAACCTTGCCTCTCAAGGGTTCTTAGATGAATCAATCGAAATCCTCAGAAAGGCCCAAAAGGTGGCTCCAAAACGTGTAGAAATCGAACGTAACTTACGCATCGTAACAGCATTACAACAAGCTGACGGCGTCCCTGCCCCTAAACCAGGGAAAAAACCTGAACTCCAAAACAATTAATACATAATATCCAGACAGCAAAAAATGCTGCACATATGGCAGCATTTTTTTATGCGTATATTTAAAAGCGCGTATCAATTAATACTACTGGCCGATATCCCTGCCGGACCCAGAATAATAATAAACAACGCAGGCAAGAAAAACAGGATCATCGGCACAGTAAGCTTCGGCGGCAATGCAGCAGCTTTTTGCTCTGCCTTCGCCATACGCATATCGCGCAATTCATCCGACATAACCCGCATTGCTTGAGAGATTGAAGTCCCATATTGTTCCGCTTGAATAAGCGCCGTCGCAAAACTTTTTGCTGCGCCGCTCCCTACGCGCCTTGCAAAATCCTGCAACGCCTGACGCCTGTCATTCAACATCGCCATCTCCGCACTCAACAACCCAAGCTCCTCGGCCAGAACCGGTGAATGCTCCGCAACCTCGGACGCAACACGCTCCACTGTTTGCTCCAAACCAATACCGCCTTGCACACAAATCAACATCATGTCGAGCGAGTCTGGGAACGCTAAATTAATTTCCTCCTGACGCTTTAAAATCGTATTTTTCACCAAAACATCCGGCAATTTATAACCAACAAAAATTGCAGTAAAAATACAGAGCAATTGCATCACACTGGATATTTCTTTATCACTGCCAGAGATCACAAGCATTGCAAAACTCGCCAATAAAATTGGCAAAACACCCTGTGCAACCATAAATTTAATCGGCGCACGCGGATCACGGTTACCGGCTTGCAACATCTTGTCACGAACCTTTTCCCCCATCTCGCCAGCCATTTTCTGCATCTTATAAAGCGCCGCCATATTATCAGCCGCAGAAACTGATTTATCCTTTTTAACCTTATGAATACTGCCATCACGCGACGCTTCAAACAAATCCTTACGACGTTTTTCAATCACACTGCGATAACGCTCTTTCTTCTCTGACTTGTTCAAAAACGGCAACGCAAACCCAACGAAAGAAACCGCCGCCAAAAGCGCACTCACAAACGTAATTATAACTTCATCAGGCATATCTCTTTATCCTTCTAAACTTTAAAATTAATCATGATTTTCATCACAAAAACACCGAGCGACATCCACGTAACAGCGCAGGCCAACAACACATTCCCGAAAGGGTCCGTAAACAACACGAGAATATATTCAGGGTTCGTAAAATACATCCCTGCCGTCACCAACAACGGCAACGCACCAATAATACTGGCCGATGCCACCGCTTCGGATGACAACGCCTTAATCTTACGCTTCAAACGAAAACGCGCACGAATAACAGAAGACAAATTCATCAACACTTCGGATAAGCTAGAACCCGTTTGCGCCTGAATAGCCAACCCCGTCGCAAACATTTGCATTTCGGGTAACGGCATCCGCTTCGTGGCCTCTAACGCGGCTTCATGCAACGCCACACCAATTTTTTGCTTATCATAAATGCGCTCCATCTCCTCACCGACCGGCCCCGTAAACTCACGCGCAATCATCGATATAGCCTCCGCCACAGGCATACCCGCCCGCAACAACCGAACAGTTGCCTCCAAAGCATCCGGAAACTCTGATAAAAAATTCTTTTGACGTTTTTGCGCCTTCTTTTTCAACACAAACCGTGGCAATCCAAAAAAACCAATAACAGCAGCAAGCAATAAAATATGAGGCGGCTGCCCTAAAATTTTCGCAACAAACACAAACGCAACCATAGAGATGATAGAGAATATCCAAAACTGCTTCACAGATATAGAAAGCCCCGCCTGCTCTAACTGCACAGATATAGGCGTTTTTTTCTTCTCACCATCTCCGCCGCCCTCCGCCTCTTTCAGCTTCCTCGCCAAATCAGCGCGGCGCTTATCCGTTTCCCCCTTACCGCCAGTTTGAACAGAACTACCCGATTGCCCACGAATAACATTCATAACCCGTTTTTTACGCACAGCCTCCTGATTCATCATGAAAGCCGCAACAATCACCAGAATCAAAATCAGAATCAAAGCTATCAATAAAATTTGAATAATCGACACCTATTCAGCAGACCTTTATTTTTAAACTCTATAAACCCAGCCAATTATTTGCAGTCCGCAAATCGCTGAATTTAATCGTAAGCACATTCCATGGCTTCCAGCACCATCTGATCAACACCAAACTGACGGGCATTATCAAAGAACTTAGGA
>Ga0316204_10011724_pt1 | contig 10893 bp, 9 predicted proteins | sample 6monrhotite_MG_2_FD_205661 | JGI IMG/M metagenome (GOLD analysis project Ga0316204, IMG submission 205661) | Microbial mat bacterial communities from mineral coupon in-situ incubated in ocean water Damariscotta River, Maine, United States -... | ecosystem: Environmental > Aquatic > Marine >... | reverse complement strand
ATGGACGGTTCGTATTGAAACAAACGACCAGGGGGGAATCGCCCCAATACGAACCGTCCATCAACACGACCATCAACACGACCAGGCACACGACCAGGCACACGACCAGGCACACGACCAGGCACACGACCAGGCTCAACGCGCCCGAGTATTCCCGGCTATTCCGGTGGAAGTCGACCAGGTGGTGGCAATCGCCCGAATCGTCCGGGTGGCGGCGACGGTTCAGGGATTGGCAATCGTCCCAACCGCCCAGGCAATGGCAACCGACCAGGCAATCGTCCCAATCGCCCAGGCAATCGTCCTAACCGCCCAGGCAATGGCAATAGACCTGGCAATGGCAATCGACCTGGTTTAGGTAACCGCCCCTCGCCAGGGGACGTTGGAGATTTTCTGGGAATGGATCGACCGGTGACGCTACCTGGACAAGGTGGAAATCGACCAGGTGGGGGAAATCGCCCGGGAGTTGATCGTCCCAATCGGCCAGGCAATCGTCCGAATCGTCCAGGCAACGGGTCGGGCGATCGACCGAACCGCCCAGGCGACCGACCGAACCGCCCAGGTGACCGTCCGAATCGTCCTGGCAACCGGCCGAACCGCCCAGGTGACCGGCCGAATCGTCCTGGCAATCGGCCCAATTTTGGTGACCGTGATCGCTGGACCAATAACGGTATCATTAATCAACGTCCTACATGGGCGAACATTGATAACAGCACCAACGTAAATATTAACAACCGTTGGAATAATGCGTTCGTGAATAACAACAATGGGAATTGGCGGAACCTTTCGGAAAGTCGACGCGGATATTGGAATGGTTGGGGGAATGGTGTCCGCAACAATTGGGGAGGATATGGTGGTTTCCAAAATCAGTGGTTTGGGAATAACTGGTGGAGCGGTCATTCTCACAGCCTTGGTGGTTGGCACTATCACTATGGCAGCCAAAACTATGGCTTGAATCATTGGTGGACTGTGCCGGCTTGGGGGGCGCTGACGAATTGGTTCACGTGGTCGGCACCCGCGACGACATGGTCGCAACCGGTGTTTTATGACTACGGTGCCGGCGGCAACGTGACCTATGAGGATAATTCGGTTTACATTGGTGGGACCGAGGTCGCCCCTGCGGACGAGTTCGCTGCCAGTGCTATGGATCTAGCGACGGTCGCGCCGCCGGAGTCCGAAGAACAGGCAGCGGAAGCGGAGTGGATGCCGCTGGGCACGTTTGCCGTGTCAATGAACGAGAAGGATACGCAGCCCAGTATGACCATGCAATTGGCGGTCAATCGCGAGGGGATTGTGAGCGGGACCCTGTACAACATAGATACGGACCAAGCACAGACGATCCAAGGCCAAGTTGACAAGGAGACGCAGCGGACCGCAATTCGCTTGGGTGAAAGTGAGGACATTGTTGCGGAAACGGGGCTTTACAATCTAACGCAAGATGAGGTTCCTCTATTAGTGCACTTCGGTCCCGATCGCGTAGAAAATTACTTATTGGTGCGTTTGGAGCAGCCCGAAGAGCCCGCAGAATAGTAGAAGAGACAAGTGTCACGTAGGCTGAATATCTGTTTTTACATTAACTCGGTCGAGGAGAGAAAAGATGTTGAAGAGAAACGTATGTGATCGGGGTGTTGCACGTCTGGTACACCGTGGGATCGTGCCCACGCTGTTGTGCTCACTGTTGGCGTTTGTGAACCTCGGTTGCACGCAAGAAGCCGGGAAAGCACTGGATAAGGCGGAAGAGGCCGTGGCGGATGCCGCGGAAGAAACGGGGGACGCGGTCGGCGATGCAGCGGAATCGGCAGGCGACCTCGCCAACGAGGCAGGCGAAAAATTGAGCGAAGGCTTTTCGGCGGCCGCAGACAAGGCGGCGAGCGCTTTGGAGGGTATTGACGGCGGTGGCGAGATGTTAACGCAGGTCAAAGAATTCTTTGGTTCGGCCCAAGAGACACTCAAGGGGATCACGAACAAGGAATCGGCCGAAGCGGCGGTTTCGAAGCTAGGCGACCTCGACGGTGCGATCGCAAAGATCAGCGAGATGGCCGGCAAATTGCCCGAAAGCGCCCAAGCTGCAATCGGGCCAATGATCGCCGCGGGGACCGCTCAATTGAAGGCCTTGATCGAGAAAGTCAATGCGATTCCGGGGGTGAGCGATGTGATTAAACCCAAATTGACTGAGTTGATGGATAAGTTGAAAGGATTGTCCGGCGAGTAAGCGGGCGCGGTGTATTGCTGGGTCTCACGCGATTGATCATTGGAGGATTTATTGTCCTCCGATGATCGCGCGATCCAACAGATCCGCTGGCGATGCGGCGGTCACTGTGGCGCAGAATCTTTATGGGGCCAGAGGAAATCAGGATGAAGTTTCGTCAACGGATGTTTTGTGGGATTGGGGCAGGGGCGATTGCGATTGTTCTGCCATTGTTGCCGACCTTACTCCACGCTGCGGATGAAGCCGTTGCAGCGGCGGCAAAACCGGCCACGATTGCCGATACGGAGATTACAGTCGATCAGTTGAAGTTGCTTGTAAAACCGTTGACACGTGAAGAATTGGCTGTGGAAGCTGCGGGGTGGCGCGAACTGCTCAAAGCAAAGGTGCAGGAGTCCAGCGTCCTGCAAATTGGCGCGAAACGGCAAACTAAGGCGGGCGACGTTTCCGTACAGGGAGAGACGGCGGACGCAGGCCACAATGCTGGCGGAAAGGATCTCAAGGCAGAGCTGGTTGAGAAACTTCCTCAATTGCAGGAGCAGCGGACGCAATTGATCGATCGGCTCAATGTCGTGCTCGACGCCTGGGAGTCAAAGGGAGGGGATAACGAAGAGTATCGCCAATATGTGTCGGCGGTGGGTGGTCTGGAAATTGACGTGACCGATGCCAGTACCACTTGGGCGGCGTTGCAGGGCTGGGCAATGTCGGAGCAGGGGGGACAGCGTTGGTTTTGGAATGTATTGAAATTTGTTCTCATCCTTGGCGCATTTTACGTTTTGGCGAACATTGTCAGCCATCTGGTGATGCGGGCATCGTCGCGTACTAAGGGTTCGTCGGAGTTGTTGAAGAATTTTCTGAGAACCTTCGTTAAACAAGTCGTGCTATTGATCGGTCTGGTGGTCGCCGCTTCGGCGTTGGAAATCAACATTTCGCCGTTGCTGGCCGCCATCGGCGGTGCGGCGTTTGTGATCGGTCTGGCGCTGCAGGGGACGCTCAGTAATTTTGCCAGCGGGTTGATTATTCTGGGTTATCGTCCCTTCGACGTCGGCGATGTGATCGAGGCGGCGGGGATTACCGGCATCGTCGATTCGATGAATCTGATTTCCACAAAAATCCGCACGTTCGACAATAAGGTGATGATTGTCCCCAATAACAAGATTGCGACGGACACAATTACCAACGCGACGGCCAGCGAGACGCGGCGCGTGGATATGATATTCGGAATCGGCTATGACGACGATGTGGAGAAGTCCCGGGGAATCTTGGAGTCGATTGTCAATAACCACGAACTGGTCCTCAAGGATCCACCGGCCGTCATTCAGCTTAACGAGCTGGGCGATTCGTCGGTCAATTTCATCTGTCGGCCTTGGACAAAAGCGGGTGACTATTGGACCGTTTTTTGGGACGTGACCCGTCAAGTCAAAGAAGAATTTGACCGCAACGGTATATCGATTCCATTTCCACAACGCGATGTGCATGTGTATCATGAAAATGCTGCCGTGGATGGCCAGCCACTGGCGGACGCAACAAAGGATTAGCCGTTTTCTTGGTTGCCGTTCATCTTAGTGATAATATAGCCCGTACGTAGTTGGGCTGCTTGTCGCCTTGTTCAAACATCCAATTTCCAGATTGGCAAGAGGGTACGATTCGATGCGTTGGAAAGGTAGACGGGGAAGCGACAATGTCGAAGACCGGCGGTCAGTCCGCGGTCCGGCGGTCGCCGGCGGTGGGATCATCGGCATTGTCATTGTGATTATTGTGATTGTGATGGGGGGAGATCCGGCTCCGCTATTGCAACAGATGCAACAAAATCAGCCGGCACAACAAGGCGCTCCGGCCCGCGTCGACCCGGCTCAAGAGGAATTGGCGCAAATGGTCTCGGTGGTGTTGGCCGACACTGAGGAAGTGTGGGGCGAACTGTTGCGAGAAAACGGGCAACAATACCGGGATCCCAAACTCATCTTGTTTCGCGATTCAGTCCGTTCAGCCTGCGGCTTCCAAAATGCGGCAACGGGGCCGTTTTATTGTCCGCTCGATGAGCAAGTGTATATCGATTTGAGCTTCTTCGACGATATGAAAAGCCAGTTGGGCGCACCGGGCGATTTCGCACAAGCGTACGTCGTCGCTCACGAAGTTGGACATCACGTGCAGAAAATTCTGGGCATCAACGAACGGGTGCACAACCGGCAGCGCGAAGTCAGCAAAGAAGAAGGCAACCAATTGTCGGTGCGCCTGGAATTGCAGGCCGATTTTTTCGCCGGCGTCTGGGCTCATCATGCGCAACAGAACTGGAAAATCTTGGAAGAGGGCGATATCGAAGAGGCTTTGCGTGCAGCGTCTGCAATTGGCGACGACCGTTTGCAGAAACAGTCACGCGGCTACGTGGTACCCGAGTCGTTCACACACGGCACTTCCGAACAACGCGCCCGCTGGTTTGTGCGGGGCCTCAAAGGGGGCGACATGAACGACGGGGACACGTTTTCGATTCCGTATAGTCGGTTATGAATTCGCATGTGATTGGTGAATCAAGTGGCTTGGGTTGCGGGGGCGAATCAGGGGGCATTACCGCGCACGTTGTGATCGCAAACAAATTGGAAGTTCAGTTTGGCAAATCGCGAGCGTAGTCAAAATGTTCTCGTGTTGTGCGAGCATTGGGGGGCGGTGTGCCATGCTATTCGTGTGCCATTTCACGGCTGTCCGGGTTGCTGGCTTTTGAGATGCGTTTTGGGTGGATGCTTAGTCATGGGCACTACTGCGAGCACTTGCCCCCATCGCGTGCTCGAACGATAGTTCGCCAACTGCGTCGGACGATGAAGCCGACGCTGATTCGAAACTTCATCCCTGCCCCAGGAGTAATTCCTTACGGGCGTAACAATTCGTCACGGGATTCGCCGGACGACTAAACGGAATCGGCTGCGTTCTGGTTTTTTGAACGTGAAATCTTAATGAATGCCAGACTCGCGATGACGCCTGCAAGCGAGAATATGGTAACCACTAGAAAAACGTGACGATGCCCACTTGCTCCTGGAGCAGTGTCCAGCAAATATCCCATCAACGGCCCCATGAATATGTCTGGGGTATACCCGATTACAGAAACGAGACCGACTGCACTACCCGTGTAGGCGAGTGGCACTTGCCCCTCTTCCATGATGGCGTAGTAAAGACCTCGCAGTGCAAAAATTCCCAAACTGGCACAAACCATCGTGGCGATATAGGGGACGAACATTGATGCTGTCAGCATATCGGAAGCCAAGGCCGCACTTCCTGCAGTCAGTAGTGCAAAGCTGACAACCGTCATTTTTCCGGCACCGAATCGGTCTGCCAGGAAACCAGCGGCAATTGCGGCTAGTGGCCGCATCCACAAAGAATACGTACCGACTCGTGCCGCTTCGACCTCATTCAACTGCAACACCTCTTTGGCGTAGAGCGAAAAATCATCGGTCGCTTTGTAGCCTACATAGGCACAAATAATGATGAACGCCTGTAACCATACCACGGGCATTGACGCGACTTGCCAGGTACCACGCAACGACCAGTGAGGAGTGTCTGCTTGTTCGACTTCGTTTCGTTTTGGCAAAAGCAGCCAAATCAGTATCGCAGCAACGCAAGTGATGCTTGCGAGAATGAGAATGACTTGCTGCAACGCCCTTGTACGAATCTCCAACGATGCTGATACAACGTCCGTGGGTAATAAAGACGCATAGATTGCCACGACACACGACCCTGTCACTGCTGTTAGTAGTCCACGGCCACCGTCAAGTAAGCCAAAAGCGGACCCCTGAGCCAGTTTTCCCCCCCATTGACGGGTCGCCCGAATCAGTGCCGACCAAAACAGGGCGATTGTCGTGAATCCCCAATAAGCATAGAGCGATTTGAGTGTGGCGAGTGCAGGGACCTGCCAAAGCACGATCCCTCCCAGCGAAGTGCTAATCAAGGCAATTGCGAGCAATTTACGAGGGCAAAAAAAGTCGGCCAGCGGTCCTCCCAGAACGTACGCCACCATCGCCACGAACCCGTATACAGCAAACGCAGTCCCCAGCTCGTAATTGGTGAGCCCAAAGACCTCCAAAATCGTTGGCCGGAAAATGCGAGGCAGGACGAATGGTAGAAAAAAAATCGATTCGCCTGCGACAATCAACGCGAGTAAAGCGAAGATGCGTCGAGAATTCGACAGCCGCGTGAATTCATTCTGGCTGTTGATTGCACTCAATCGACGACCCCGATTGAGGTCAAGAAGTCGAGCGGAATGGATGTTGTCAGCCGTCCCACTAACGCAAAATACTTCAGCGGGACGCCTTCCATGGATAATCGATGTGTGTAACGCTCCAACTGGTAAACATCCAGGTATTCGGAGAAGATTAACTCACGAATGAAGCGAGAGAAACCCATGTCGTCGGAGTGGTCGAGAAATGTTTCTTTGATGTTAAAGGCAACCCAACCATCGGTGCGGAGAAACTTCATCGCCGTGAAAAAGGCGCCGGGAGGAATGTCGCCAAATCCCAATGCGGCTACCGACGTGAGGCAGTCGAAACGCCATTCGGTTAGCTCTTCCCGCCGGTCATCACTCAATTCCGTAAAGTCAGCGACGATGTAATCATCATACGCAGTCGGACGGTCGCGATAAGCTGCATCACGAGCTTCTGGTAAGATGTCGGCTCCTACAATCCTGGCCACACCCAGGTTGCGAAGTTTCTCAGCCATCATGCCGTTGCCTGCTCCCAGGTCGAGCACCCGCAGCTCGCTACAGCTTACCCGTTCGGAAGTCAGACTGTCCTGCAGTAATTCCGAAACTTTATTTGGCGATGTGCACTTGAGCCGTTCGTAGAAAAGCTGTTCGTAAAGTCCAGGCTTCGAGAAAATACGGTCGTATTCATGAAAGAGGATTTTTCGTGTTTTGCCTTCTTCAACTAGGTTAAAGTAAGCTTCAGCTTGAGTGAGGTCATGCTCTTGCTCAGGTGGGAACTGAATTCGATATCTTGACGGCATGCGGTTTCTTGGTTCCTTAGCTCTCGGCAAAAACCTTTATTCTAGGCTTTTCGCCAGAGTTTTTGTAGGGCCATCAGGTAAAGAACAGTGCTCTCAATGAAAGGTACACAGATTGATCCCGCTGGGAGTTAGAACATGTAGCCCCTCGTAAATCAAATTCGCAACCGATTGCCAAGCGATACAGGTCACATCGTTCCGAGGGTTGGAATAGCGGTAGGCTACGACGCAGTTTCTGCCAAGCCATTGCTCAAAGAGGACGGCCGCATCAGGGGCTGTTGAGATGCGGTCGCGGGCTGTCCCGAAAAATGACCGTATTTTGACTCACCGCAGGTCACCCACAATTCTCTCGCCGGGAGCGCTCCGTATAAGAGAGTCCCGGCGTGCTGTAACGTCGTTTTTTACCAACTCGGTAGGGTTGGCGGGCGTTATTTGGTGCTGTGGAGAGATGTTGGGAAGCAAAAGCTGTCCTCTGCCAAGCATTCATGCGTTGGCCGGCACTGGCATATTTGCAGTTGCGTGCGGCCATCGCCAGCGAATTCACTACCGACGGATTTGGCGAGTCCTAGATGCGGGGAAAAGCTTGACGTTGAGTGCGTCACCGTATAGCGTTATCGTTATCGTTATCGTCCCGTCACTAAAACTGGAATCGCGCTGCCTTTCCATGCCACTGCGGGACGATGTCGTGGTGTTTTCTACTATCCCACATTGAACGAATCGGAGTCTGTCATGATTATGGGAATCATCAGTTGGTGTGTGTTTGGGCTCATCATCGGCGCCATCGCCCGTTTTTTGATGCCGGGCACGCAGAGCATGGGGATGATCATGACGATCCTCCTCGGCGTGGCGGGGTCCTTTGCCGGCGGGTTTATCTCAACGCTCATCTTCGGCGGGGGTGATGGGGCTGCCATGCACCCCGGTGGATGGATTATGTCTACCGTTGGCGCGTGTCTGGTGTTGTTTATTGCTTCCAAAATGGCGGCTGGCAAATAGCGGTACCCACGAGACTGTCTCGAAGGAACACCAGAGTGTCCGAACCACACGCTGACAATATGGATCCAGCGAAACCAGCACATCCAGGTGGCCATTTCCGCTGGTTGATCGATAACGAACCGCGGCGGCTGCTGTTGCCGCTGACCGGTCTTTGGGTCCTCGGCTTGGACTGGCTGCTGTTTGGGTCAAATAGTTTGACGGGTGGATTGGCGACGCCCATCATTGTTGTCCTGGGGTTCCTGCTGGGCGGCGCGGGCACGTTGTTCTTTCAAAAATACTTTGCGAAAGACCCGATGTGGAAGGCTGTTTTGAAGGCATTGGTGATTGGCGCTGTTGTGGGTGCGCCTTGGCCGGTGGCCGGAACGCTCATCGGCGGTTGGGTGCTGGTGGCCGCCGGGATCGGGAAATCGGGCAAGGACATTCTCGGTAAGTAGTGCCACGGACCGCGCCTATTTTAACGCGGATGCACCAATTCCCGTTGTGGGGAGGGTGTTTGTTCGTGTTCGGGCCGCGAAGTCGTCTCTGGGATCCGTTCGCCAACGAACAGGCGAATGAATCGTGTTCTGCCATCGAGCATCAGGCTAAACAGCGTGGGGACCAACACCAAGGTGAAGACCGTGGAAACGAGCAAACCGCCCAATACGACGCTTCCCAATCCGCGGTAAAGTTCGCTCCCCGCTCCCGGAAACAACACCAGCGGCAATAGGCCCAACACGGTTGTTAACGTTGTCATGAAGATCGGCCGAATCCGCGTGCGAATGCTTGCCAGGATGGCATCGCGCGGGGCCATTCCCTCTTCCCGCATGTGGTTCAACGATTGGTGCACAATCAAAATCGGATTGTTGACGACCGTGCCGATCAAAATCACAAAGCCGAGCATTGTGAGCACGTCCAATTGTTGCGTGATCTGGCCGGTGGCGACGAGATAAACGTTGAGCAGGTTGAGTCCCAGAATACCTCCCACGGCGCCCAATGGCACGGTGAGAATAATCACCAGGGGATACAACCATGATTCGAACAACGCCGCCATCAATAGATAGGTGATCAACACGACGAGCACAAACTGGCTGGTAAATAAGCTGGTGATACTTTCCACATTCCAGCCGGTCCACCGGCCAAAGAATGTCTCTTGCATTTTACTCAGTTTGTCGGCGGTTCCCGCGAGGTTAATTTGATAGCCCCCGTCCAGTTGCCCGCTTTGCGTGATCGGACCAATAATGCTCTGTTTGATTTGAATCATCGCATCTTCCAATGCGGTCTCCGGCGGGGGAGAGACTTCGATGGTGATTGCGCGAACCCGTTCACGGTGGTTGACTTGTTCTGGGCCGCTGGACAAAGTGACATGGGCCAATGAGGAGAGCGGCACGAGTTGGCCGCTGGGGGTCGCCACGGGTAACGCTTCGATTTCATGCGTCGTGTCGGCGTAGTTTTCCTGACCGACGATCGACAAGTCGATCTTTTTTCCATCCAAGTAATAGTCGCCGGCATAGGCACCGTCGATCAATGCGTTCGCTGCAAACCCTAGATCTCGACTGCTCACCTCCATCTCGGCCGCTTGAACGAGTTTGGGTTCGATGTGCAATTCAGGTGTGGACAAATCGAGACTGGGGATGGGACGTGCCTGTGCTTCGGGCATGACCTGTGTGACTTGCCCCAATATCTGCCCGCCCAATGCCACGAGTTTTTGCAAATCCGGACCGGTGATTTCAATATCAATTGTCCGGCCTGCGGACAAACCTTGTTCGAACAAGCTCGATTGTTTTGCAATAGCGAAGGCGCCTGGGATTTGGGAACCGACCTGTTGTATTAACGGCACAAGTTCTCCCACTCGCTGCCCGTCGTACGCGCGAATTCCCATAAAAACCTGGCGGCCACGGGCTACGAAGAAGAAGTCGCCGATGACCGGATAATCCAGTGCTTGTGCTTCGGGGCTGTTCACGTCGACGTCCCAATAAGGGCGCAATTCGGTTTCGACGGTCTCGCCTAATTTCGTCAACTGGTCGAGATTGTAGCCCGGCGGAGGCAGCAAAATCCCGAAGACTAAGTTGCGGTTTCCGGTCGGCAGGTACTCAATTTTAGGCCATAGTGCCCAACTGATTCCGACCGTCAACCCGAACAGCACCATCACGATGGCAAGACGTCGCAGCAAGCCCCGCTGGATCCAACTGTTAAAACCGACGATCGATGATACAAATAGTTTTCCAAATATGGCCAAAGGTGCAACAATAATTTGCGCAAATTTCCCGAAACCGGTGGGAGTGGCCTGCGTGGTTTCCGGTGCGGACCGATTGCGTCGCGCTGCATTGTGTCCGCCTAAACGATGGAACAGCCGGTGGAAGGTTGACGGCGCCCGGGGAGCAGTAGCGTCATCTTCGTCGGAGTGAAATAGCCGGGATGCAGCGGTGGGAATCACGGTCATCGATACCACTAGCGACAATGCGACGGCGGCGCTGATGGCCAGCGCGATGTCGCGGAACAATTGCCCGGCTTCTTCTTGCACAAAGACAACAGGTAGGAACACGGCGACTGTCGTAATGGTAGAAGCAGCGACGGCTCCCAGCACTTCCTGCGTGCCACGGACAGCCGCCTCAAACGGCCCTTCGCCCAAATCGTGGCGGCGATAAATGTTTTCCAGAACGACGACGGCGTTATCAACCAGCATCCCGACCGCGAACGCCAATCCGGCAAGGCTAATCACGTTGAGTGATCGTCCG
>Ga0316204_10011723_pt1 | contig 10894 bp, 8 predicted proteins | sample 6monrhotite_MG_2_FD_205661 | JGI IMG/M metagenome (GOLD analysis project Ga0316204, IMG submission 205661) | Microbial mat bacterial communities from mineral coupon in-situ incubated in ocean water Damariscotta River, Maine, United States -... | ecosystem: Environmental > Aquatic > Marine >... | reverse complement strand
AGGTCATCCCTTACACAAAATCGATGACGACGTTTCCAAAGGCGATTTACACCACCTCATTTTCTTTTGTGATCAACAAAGACAAATGGGCGGAAATATCGCCGGAAGATCAGGCCGCGATCAAAGCCATCAGCCAGGACAAGATTGGCATGACCGCATCTGCAAAGTGGGATTCAGTCAGTGCCGAGGTCTATGCCAAGTTTGACGATCTGGGCATTGTTACCGTCCAGGCCGGTGAATCCCTGCAAAAAGGTTTGATGGATGCAGCTGTACCAGTCACCGCCGCATGGAAAGCCAAAACAACAGAGGCCGGCATCGATGCCGAGGCAGCACTGGCCTTTTACTCGCAGCGTCTTTCGGAACTGACGCAGTGAACGACACTCCTGGGAAACAGGGCGCGGTCAGACGCGTTCTGGCCAAGGCTGTCACCACGCTTGAAAATTTTTCAAGCGTGGTGATTCTTATTATGATGTTGCTGACATTTGCTGATGTCATTGGACGATACATTTTCCAGAAACCGATCTTTGGCGCGTCTGAAATGATTTCGGCGCTTTTGGCTTTGGCAATTTTTTCCGGGCTTGGTGTGACGAACGCGCGCGACGAACACATCGTTGTTGAACTTTTCGATCACAAAGTGCGGCAGATTTTTTCGCCACTGATCTATGAAATCATCATCCAGGCATTCTCGGTGGTTGCGATGACGTTGATTGCGGTGGTGTTGTTTGAACACGCGGTCGAGGCTTATCAAATAGATTCCCGCACCGTCGTTCTGGAAATGCCCACCTATTATATCACCGGATTTGTGGCCTTGCTGGCATTGATCAGCGTGGCATCACAAATCACAGGTGTGTTGCTGAAAATTTCCGATACAAAATCCCGGCACGGGAATACCGCACCATGATGACAGCACTGGTCGGGTTTGCTGCCCTTATCGCACTTTGCTTTTTTGGTTTTCGCGTTGGGTTTGCCACGCTGATGGTCGGCTTTGTCGGTTTTGCGCTGGAAAGAGGTTGGAGCCCGTCGCTGGCGATGGTGGCCCAGCAGGTCACTGAAGATTCGCAAAACTACAACCTGTCAGTCATTCCGTTGTTCATCCTGATGGGGGTATTTGTTTATCGCTCGGATGTCAGCACTGACCTTTATGACGCAGCGTACGGCGCGCTTGGACGGTTCAGGGGCGGATTGGCGCTGGCGACAGTTCTGGCCTGCGGCGGATTTTCGGCTGTTTGTGGCAGCACCCTGGCAACCGCGGCGACGATGTCAAAAGTGGCCATGCCACAGATGAAGGCGTTCAATTACAGTGACCGGCTTGCTGCCGGGACAATAGCCGCAGGTGGTACATTGGGCATCATGATCCCGCCGTCGGTTCCGCTGGTTATCTACGGTATCATTGCCGAAGAGGATATCGGCCTTCTGTTCATCGCGGGCATTTTGCCTGGGCTGCTTTTGGTGACATTGTTTCTGTTGGCCGTTTCGATTGTGGTGCGACTGAACCCGGACGCGGCCCCCAAGGCGGATCCGCTGCCCGAAGAACGCAGAAAGAAAGCCATTCGGGGGACGACACCAATACTGGTTCTTTTTGTGATCGTTCTTGGTGGCATTTATGGCGGTATTTTTACCGCAACCGAAGCATCCGGCATCGGTGCATTCGGCGCAGCAGTTATTGCCTTCATGCGGGGGCATTTGCGGACTTTGACCGAGTGGCGTGTCTGTTTGGTCGAATCCGCCATCACAACGTCGAAAATATTCATTGTGCTGTTTGGCGCGGTTGTCTTTGCGCAATTCATCAATTTGTCCGGCATGCCATATGACTTGCTTGATTTCGTGGACGAATGGGAATTGTCGGCGGTACAGCTTGTTGCATTCGTATGCCTGATTGCCCTTTTGATGGGGATGGTTTTTGAATCCATCGGCATTGTCGTTTTGCTGGTGCCTGTATTCCTGCCAGCCCTGGCAGCGACGGGTGTCGACATGATCTGGTTCGGCATTATCGTTGTGCTCGTTACCGAAATAGGGTTGATCACACCGCCGATCGGCATGAATGCTTTCGTGGTAAAATCAGTCCTGCCAGAGGTGCGCCTTGCCGATATTTTTCACGGTGTCGTTCCCTATATTTTCGCGCTGTTCGCCGGGTTGCTGCTGGTCTTCTTTTTTCCACCAATTGCGACCCTGCTGCCCCAGTTGATGAGGTGATGACATGACTAAAATCAAGAACATACTGTTCGTGATGGCAGACCAGTTGCGATGGGATCATTTGTCCTGTTACGGGCATCCGCATCTGCATACACCCAATATTGACCGTTTGGCGGATCAGGGTGTGCGTTTTGACCGGGCCTATGTGCAATCGCCGGTTTGCGGTCCTTCCCGTGCCTCATGTTATACCGGCCGCACGGTGTTCAGCCACGGGGCCACTTGGAACCGTGTGCCGTTGCCAATCGGCGAATTGACGATCGGTGATTATCTGCGCCCATTGGGTGTGCGCACAGCAGTGGTGGGGAAAACCCATATGCCACCTGACACCGAAGGCATGGCCCGGCTTGGGTTAAACCAGTCGACAGAGATCGGTTGTCTGGTCAGTCAACCGGGCTTTGATCCCTATGAACGCGACGACGGTTTGCATCCTGACAACCTGCTCAAGGCAAAAGGCGGCAAACTCAGGTACAATGACTGGCTGCGCGATCTGGGTTACGAGGGTGACAACCCCTGGAATGACTATGCCAATGCCGCAGAGGGTGCCGATGGCACGTTGTTGTCGGGATGGTATCTGAAAAACTCGAATCTGCCCGCGCGCGTGAAAGAAGAACATTCCGAAACTGCATATATGACGATGCGGGCCAAGGAATTTATTCAGGAAACCGGCGATACGCCATGGTTGTGCCATCTGAGTTTTATCAAACCGCATTGGCCATATATGGCGCCGGCACCTTATCACAATATGTATGGGCCAGAGACATTCGCCCCGATCAAACGCAAGAACAGCGAACGGGACGACCCAAACCCGGTCTATGGCGCATTCATGGGCATGCAGGTCAGCGAAACATTTTCGACGCAAGGCGTGCGCGAAACCGTAATGCCGGCCTATATGGGCCTGATCAAACAGATCGACGATCATTTGGGACGGCTTTTTGACTGGTTGGAAGAGACCGGAAAAATGGCTGAGACGATGATCGTCATGACCTCCGATCACGGGGACTATCTGGGTGATCACTGGATGGGCGAAAAAGAACTGTTCCACGAAGTATCGGTGCGGGTCCCGCTGATCATCTACGATCCTCGACCCGCAGCGGATGTCACCCGCGGAACGGTTTCGATGGATTTGGTCGAGGCGATAGATCTTGTGCCGACATTCATGGAGGCAACCGGCGCACCACCTGCACCGCATCGGCTGGAAGGGCGATCGCTGCAAGACATTCTGCACGGCCAGCAGAACGACGACTGGCGCGACGCCGTGTTCTCAGAAATCGACTATGCCTTTTATGCAGCGCGCGAAACACTGGAACTTGGCCCGTCGGATGCACGCGGCTACATGCTGCGCACAGAGGATTGGAAGTTTGTGCATTTCCGGCATTTTCCGCCGCAGTTGTTCGATCTGAAAAATGATCCCGATGAGTATCAGGATCTGGGACGTCATCCGGATTTTGAAGACATTCGGACGGCCATGCATGCGAAACTGATGGATCGTCTGACCGCCCGAAAAAACCGGGTCACAATGCGCGATGAAGAAGTGATGGGAATGCGTGCCAGTGAAACAACCGCCGGTATTGTGATTGGTCAATGGGGCTAGCCGCAGTTTGCTGACGCGCACTGGAAACAACATGAATTTGACAGCTGGCGCGATGGCGGCGTTCCCGGAAATAACCCCGCAATGCAAACGCGAAAAATTGGATTGGATTTTCTGGTAAACTTGGAATTTGCAATCTATACCAGCCTTTAAAATACGTTGAGGGTAATATTATTACGCGGTGAAAAACCGGCGTCGATGACAAACACTTTTTGGGGGATTGTCTGATCTTCCACCCGAATTATCCAGATTAGGAGGATGAAAAATGTCAGGTAAACCACTTACGATTGGTGTGCCCAAAGAAGTGGCCGACGGGGAAGCCCGCGTTGCATTGACCCCGGACAGCAGCCTTCAGTTGCAAAAACTGGGCTATAACTGTGCGGTCGAATCCGGTGCAGGGCAAGCGGCTGGTTTTTCGGATGCTTCTTATAAAGCCGCTGGCGTCACGGTGGTCAAATCTGCAGCGGCGCTTTGGAAATCCGCAGATATCATTGCGAAGGTCAGACAGCCCAACGCGACAGAGCTAAAGCGCCTGACCAAAGGCAAGACACTGGTTTCATTCTTTAACCCCGCCGGAAACGAAAGCGGCATGAAATCAGCGGCCAAATCCGGGGCCAATGTAATTGCGATGGAAATGGTCCCACGTATCAGCCGTGCGCAGAAAATGGATGCGCTCAGTTCCATGGCCAACATTGCCGGTTACCGCGCTGTCATTGAGGCCGGAAACAACTTTGGCCGGTTTTTCACTGGTCAAATTACCGCTGCGGGCAAGGTGCCGCCAGCCAAGGTTTTGGTTGTTGGGGCTGGCGTGGCCGGTCTGGCGGCAATTGGAACCGCCACATCGCTTGGCGCGATAACTTACGCGTTTGACGTCCGCCCCGAAGTCGCCGAGCAGGTCGAAAGCATGGGGGCCGAGTTTGTCTTTTTGGATTTTGAAGAGGAACAGCAGGACGGGGCCGCGACCGGTGGCTATGCGTCTGTATCCTCGCCAGAGTTTCGCGAGGCACAGCTTGCCAAGTTTCGCGAGCTGGCCCCAGAGGTCGACATCGTCATCACCACAGCTTTGATCCCGAACCGCGAAGCACCGGAACTGTGGACCGAGGATATGGTTGCGTCGATGAAGCCGGGATCGGTCATTGTCGATCTGGCTGCTGAAAAGGGCGGCAACTGCAAACTGACGGTTGCTGATGAGAAGATCGTGACAAAGAATGGTGTGACCATCATTGGCTACACTGATTTCCCCAGCCGCATGGCATCACAGGCCAGCACGCTATATGCCACGAACATTCGCCATATGATGACTGATCTGACGCCCCAGAAGGACGGTCAGATCGATCACAACATGGACGATGATGTCATCCGCGGTTCCACGGTCACGCATGAAGGTAAAATCACCTTCCCGCCGCCGCCGCCAAAGATCGCAGCGATTGCCGCAAAGAAACCGCAGGCACCTGAAAAGACCCCCGAGGAAAAAGCCGCACAAGAAGCGGCCGCAATGAAGGCAGCCGGTCAGAGACAAACGCTGATGTTGGTTGTGGGCGGGGCATTGATGCTGTTGATCGGGGCCTATGCGCCGGCAAGTTTCATGCAGCATTTCATCGTGTTTGTGTTGTCGGTATTTATCGGCTTTCAGGTCATCTGGGGTGTCAGTCACGCACTGCACACACCGTTGATGGCGATAACAAACGCCATTTCCGGCATCATTATCATCGGTGCGCTGTTGCAGATCGGATCCGGTAACTGGCTGGTGGTCGTGCTTGCCGCGGTGTCGGTTTTGATCGCCAGTATTAACATTGTCGGCGGGTTCATGGTGACGCGCCGGATGTTGCAGATGTTCCAGAAATCATAGGGCGGGATTAATTATGTCATTTGGACTTCAGACAGCCGCCTATATTGCGGCATCGGTTTTATTCATTCTGGCCTTGGGCGGGTTGAAAAATCAGGAAAGCGCGAAACGCGCCGTCTGGTTCGGTATTGTTGGCATGGCCATTGCGGTGGTTGCCACGATATTTGGACCGGGTGTCGCCCTGGGTTTCATCCTGATCGCGGCTCTTGTGGTCGGCTCGGGAATTGGCGTGATTGTCGCAAAGCGGGTGGAAATGACCGGCATGCCGCAGCTGGTTGCAGCTCTGCATTCATTTGTGGGACTTGCCGCGGTGTTCATTGGCATCAATTCGGATATCAACCCGCCGCCGGGTCTGGTCGGTGCGGAACTTGTCATCCATGAAATTGAAATTTTCCTGGGCGTGTTCATCGGTGCGATCACTTTCACCGGATCGATCATCGCCTATGGCAAGCTGGCCGGTAAACTGGATGGCAAGGCCCTGATCCTGCCGGGGCGTCACGTCTGGAATTTGCTCATGGTCGTGGCATCGGTTGTCTTGTTGGTCATGTACATGAACCACGCGGGTTCCTGGACGCTATATCTGATGACACTGATCGCCTTTGTGGTTGGTGCACATCTGGTAATGGCAATCGGCGGTGCGGATATGCCCGTCGTCGTGTCGATGCTGAACAGCTATTCAGGGTGGGCGGCCGCTGCCACAGGGTTCTTGTTGGGCAACAACCTGTTGATTGTAACGGGTGCGTTGGTCGGTTCTTCTGGTGCCATCCTCAGCTACATCATGTGCCGCGCGATGAACCGTCAGTTCCTGTCGGTGATCCTGGGCGGCTTTGGCGGCCCCTCCGGTCCAGCGATGGAGGTTGAGGGCGAACAGATCGCGATCGATGCGGACGGGGTGGCCACAGCACTGAACGAAGCGGACAGCGTGGTTATCATCCCCGGCTACGGCATGGCCGTTGCGCAGGCACAGCAATCGGTCAGCGAACTGACCCGCAAATTGCGCGCCGCCGGGAAAACGGTTCGTTTTGCGATCCACCCGGTTGCCGGGCGTCTGCCGGGGCACATGAATGTGTTGTTGGCCGAAGCCAAGGTGCCCTATGATATTGTATTGGAAATGGACGAAATCAACGACGATTTCCCTGAAACCGATGTAGCAATTGTCATCGGGTCAAACGACATCGTTAACCCCGCAGCGCAAGACGACCCCAACAGTCCGATCGCTGGTATGCCGGTTCTGGAGTGCTGGAAAGCAAAACAAGTGTTCGTATCAAAACGGGGGCAGGGTACCGGTTATTCCGGGATTGAAAATCCACTGTTTTACAAGGAAAATACACGCATGTTCTATGGCGACGCCAAGGCTTCTTTGGATACGCTATTGCCGCTAATCAACTAACGGGACGGATTGAAAATGCATAAGATATATGATTCACCCTCGGCCGCACTTGAAGGGCTCTTGCATGATGGGATGTTCATTGCAGCGGGTGGTTTTGGCCTTTGCGGCATCCCGGAACTGTTGATTCAGGCGATCAAGGATGCTGGCACCAAAAACCTGACATTCGCGTCCAATAATGCCGGTGTCGATGACTTTGGCATTGGCATTTTGCTGCAAACAAAACAGGTCAAAAAAATGATCAGTTCCTATGTGGGCGAAAATGCTGAATTTATGCGTCAGTATTTGTCCGGGGAACTGGAACTTGAATTCAATCCGCAAGGCACATTGGCAGAACGTATGCGTGCCGGCGGTGCCGGTATCCCGGGATTTTATACCAAGACCGGCGTGGGAACCGTGATCGCCGACGGTAAGGAACACAAGGATTTCGACGGTCAAACCTATATCATGGAACGTGGCATCATTGCTGATCTGTCGATTGTAAAAGCCTGGAAAGCGGATGACACCGGCAATCTGGTTTTCCGCAAAACCGCGCGCAATTTCAATCCGCCAGCGGCGACATGCGGCAAAGTTTGCGTCGCCGAGGTCGAGGAAATTGTACCACGCGGCAGCCTTGATCCCGATAGTATCCATTTGCCGGGAATTTACGTTCACCGTCTGATTCAGGGTGATCACGAAAAGCGTATTGAACAACGCACAATTCGGGAGGGCTGAAACCATGCCATGGGATAGAAACCAAATGGCTGCGCGTGCAGCACAAGAATTGCAGGATGGGTGGTATGTCAACTTGGGGATCGGCATTCCAACGCTGGTGTCAAATTACATCCCAGACGGAATGGATGTCACGTTACAGTCCGAAAATGGCATGTTGGGCATGGGCCCATTTCCGACCGAGGACGAAATTGATGCTGACCTGATAAATGCGGGCAAGCAAACGATCACCGAACTGGCGCGCACCAGCTATTTTGACAGCGCGACGTCGTTTGGGATGATCCGTGGCGGCAAAATTGCCATGGCCATTCTGGGCGCTATGGAAGTTGCTGAAAACGGGGACCTTGCCAACTGGATGATCCCCGGAAAACTGGTCAAGGGCATGGGTGGTGCGATGGATCTGGTCGCGGGCGTTGGCCGTGTTGTGGTCGTGATGGATCACACCAGCAAGCACGGCGACAGCAAACTGCTCAAACGGTGCACTTTGCCCCTGACAGGTGCCGCCGTGGTGGACCGGATTATCACCAATTTGGGCGTTTTGGATGTGGCCCACAAAGGTCTGCACATTGTCGAGTTGGCCGACGGTGTGACCCGCGAACAGATGTTGGCGGCTACCGAGGCGACCATCGTCTAGCGATTACCCGCTCGACGATTTCGGGACGAACCAGAACCGGGCAGACCATATGGTCCGCCCGGTGTCGTATGACTGGTTGACCAGGTAGGTCCTGATTTCATTGTCGTTAACGCAATGCCGCAGGCGTTACGCCAGAACGTCACCCAAAGACGCATCCAGCCTGTCCACCAACATTTCTATTTCGGATTCTTCGATAATGAACGGCGGGGCAAGCAATACGTGATCCCCAAGCCTGCCGTCGATCGTGCCACCCATGGGATAGCAGATCAGCCCATTCTCGAACGCTTTCTTTTTTAATTTAGCGTGGGTTTGAAGCGCTGGGTCCAACGGTGTTTTTGTCTCGCGATCTGCAACCAGTTCCATCCCAAGGAACAGCCCGCGCCCGCGAATATCGCCCACATTTGGATGGTCGCCAAACCTGTCCTGAAGGCGAGACATCAGTTTGTCGCCCATCATACGGCACCGTTCAACCAAACCTTGGCTAGTCAGCTTCGTGACAACCGCCAAAGCCGCTGCGCAAGCGACCGGATGACCCAGATAGGTGTGTCCGTGCTGAAACTGGCCGGTGCCGTTCCTTATGGCTTCGTAAATTGTGCCGGTGCACATCATCGCGCCAATTGGCTGATAGCTGGCACCAAGGCCCTTGGCGATCGTGCAGATGTCTGGCGCAATCTGATCTTGTTCGCAGGCAAACAATGTCCCGGTCCGGCCCATGCCGCACATGACCTCGTCCAAAATCAGCAACACACCATAACGGTCGCATATCTCGCGAATGCGTTTAAAATAGCCCGGTACTGGCGGAACCGCCCCCAAAGTCGCACCGACAACAGGTTCGGCAATAAATGCCATGACCGATTCCGGCCCGGATTCCAGAATTGCATCTTCCAATTCCTGGGCTACACGCTGACCGTAATCCTCGGCAGTTTCGTCCAGGCGCTGCCCGCGATAGGCATAGCAGGGCGAAATATGCGTCACATCGATCAACAGGGGGGCAAATGGTTCGCGACGCCATTGATTCCCACCCGCAGCAAGAGCACCCAACGTATTGCCATGATAGCTTTGGCGGCGCGCGATGATCCGGTGCCGCTCTGGCTGGCCGATTTCAAGAAAATATTGCCGCGCAAGTTTAAGCGCTGCTTCGGTTGCTTCGGAACCGCTGGATACCAGATAGACCCGTTCCATCCCTGCTGGCGCGTGCGTGATCAACAGATCGGACAGTTGTTCCGCTACTGGTGATGAAAAATACGCGGTGTGGGCATAAGCCACTTTGTCGAGTTGCGATTTTATGGCGTCGATCACGTCGGGATCGCCATGGCCCAGGCATGAAACGGCGGCGCCTCCGGACCCGTCAAGGTAGGATTTCCCTTCGGAATCATATAGAAAGACGCCTTTGGCATCTGTCACCAGCGGGTAGTTTGAGCGCGTGTGGCGTGGAAAGACATGTGACATGTATGGGGAATTCCTTGCAAAGTTCCCCGTAAAATCAATGGTATTTTCTGCTCATTGACAAGAGATTAAACGAGTGGAACGATTGATCCATTCGAAAAAGGTGCGGTCGCCGATCCCCTGAGGAGACGTGCGCCGCCCGATCGGGAAGTGTTTATGCAGCGGATTTGACCGGTTCGCAGCAGTTTCGTGTCAAAAGAAAAAGTCAAAAACTTGGTCACTTGGGAGAAGAATACATGACAAAACTAACCAGACTTGGGATTACGGCCCTGGTCGCATCAGCAATTATGGCGCCTGCGGCATTTGCCCAGGAGTTCATTACAATCGGCACCGGTGGTGTCACAGGGGTCTACTATCCAACCGGCGGCGCGATTTGTCGTCTGGTCAACAAAGGTCGCAAAGAACACGGTATTCGCTGTTCGGTAGAATCCACCGGCGGATCCGTATACAATATCAACACAATTCGCGAAGGCGAACTGGAGTTTGGTGTCGCCCAATCTGATTGGCAGTACCATGCCTATAACGGCACTTCAAAATTCGCAGATGCTGGTCCGTTCGAGGACCTGCGGGCGGTGTTTTCGGTGCATCCGGAACCATTTACCGTGGTGGCACGTGCGGATGCAGGCATTTCCAGTTTTGCTGACCTGAAGGGCAAGCGCGTCAATATCGGCAATCCTGGCTCTGGCCAGCGTGGCACGATGGACGTCGTTCTGGAAGCACTTGGATGGACTATCGACGATTTTGCACTGGCGTCCGAATTGAAAGCGGCCGAGCAATCGGCAGCACTGTGTGACAACCAGATTGATGCAATGATCTATACGGTTGGTCATCCATCCGGTTCGATCCAAGAGGCCACAACAGCCTGTGATTCAGTTCTTGTTGATGTGACCGGTGAAGCGATTGATGGCCTGATTGCCAACAATTCATTCTACCGCACGGCGACAATTCCTGGTGGCATGTATCGCGGTTCAGACAATGAGACGACGACATTTGGTGTCGGCGCGACATTTGTGACATCAGCTTCTGTCTCTGAAGAGGCCGTTTATGTGGTTGTCAGTTCGGTTTTTGAAAACTTTGATGATTTCAAAA
>Ga0316204_10011722_pt1 | contig 10896 bp, 13 predicted proteins | sample 6monrhotite_MG_2_FD_205661 | JGI IMG/M metagenome (GOLD analysis project Ga0316204, IMG submission 205661) | Microbial mat bacterial communities from mineral coupon in-situ incubated in ocean water Damariscotta River, Maine, United States -... | ecosystem: Environmental > Aquatic > Marine >... | reverse complement strand
GTCCTTTGCAAGCGCTGGCCAATTTGCGGTTCGCTTATCGCTCACTTTACCGCAAATCAGCCATCACTCGCAAAGGCCCCTTAACGCGGCGTTATATTTCATACCAAAAAATTTCAATTTAATACAACAATCGAGTACCAATATGATAAAACCAAAATTTAGTGAGCTAAAAACGAATTATAAGACGGAATCTACAGATATCCATACATGCTCAATGCACTTTCCTAATACATGTGCGATACGCATGAGTGAAGCTCTTGTAAATACGAATTCAGAATTTTTAGACGTATTTAAGAAATCACACAAAAATAAATGCCCCCATGGATATATTCGAGGAGCACAAGATCTAGCTGCTATACTTGCATTACCGTATGCTTTAGGTACAAGGAATTTGGGATGGGAGTCACAGCCAGACGGCAACACACCGAGAAACGTTATTGGTAAAACAGGTATAATTTGCTATATGTGCGTATAGCGGCCCATGTTGAACACCCATTCCGAACGAATATGAATATTCCTGGCTTTGATGGTCAAGGTCATATTGACTTATGGGATAAAAATTATCCAGTTGGTGATTCATACTGGGATGCAAAAACAATTTGGATGTGGACTCTTACATGAAAACTACACTTTTTATAATACTGCTACTCTTTTTTACTCATTCAAGCGCTGAATCACTCGAAATTTTCGGTACGAAATTAGAGTTAAATAGTGAGTGTAAATTGATCACCAGTAAACTCAACAACCAAGCCAAGGTTATTGACCTAAAATTACCTCCATCGCCAAATTGTACGTTTATCAAGCACTCTAAAACCAATATTCCCCATATAGAAAGGGTAAATAATTTTTATGTAGTACTTATTGAGTCTACAGAAATTATTGACAATAACTGCATCTCAACTTACACCGGAATTGCAATCCAGCCGAATGGTAACGTATATGCTAGTAACGTTAAAAAAACTAGTGGCACATGCAATATTGGTCGTGAAGAAAAAGTATTTAAGTATTTTGCAAATAAATTCAAGTTTGATTGAGCAATATAGGTATAACAATACGTTCAATGGGATCTTTGCAAGCGCGAGGTTAGGTGCCAAAGACGTGAAGATTAGCGGAAGAAATATGGGGCATTATAAATCATGAAAATTGACACTACGGAAAATAGGGTCACGTTCCGTGCTAATAAAAACACTCAGATCAGGTTTTTCTTTAAGTAGTTAGGGGGTAGTACCCTTATACTGCTTCTTTAAGCAAATCCCCCTTAATTTATAGCGTCACAAACTTCCGCTCTCGCTTTGATTAGTAATAGATAAGATGTCCGCGTAGCTCTCGCTACACGGACATCTTTCAACTTAGTGAGAGTGATCGTCGTGCGGTGTCTTTGGATGGCCATCGTGTACATGTTCGTGCGAACCGTGATCATCACTTTCGTTATGAGTGTGACTTGCACCATCATGCGAATGTTCATGTTGGTGTTCGTGGCTATGCTCGTGCGAGTGCACATGATTGTGCTCATGTGAATGTGTTGTTCCATCACCATGTGTATGATCATGAGAATGTTCATGTGAATGATCATGATCGTGATCATGTTGGTGTTCATGGTTATGAGGTTCGTTGCCCATAAGTATTTACTCCTCTAGGGTTTAGTTTTTTCCAAACGGTATTATCTAACATAAAACTGATAAGCCATTTTATGTACTGAAATTGGATACTAAGTAGTGCTTCCACATACTTTGTTAATTCTTAACGCAAAATAATTTCGTCACTATCTATTGTCTTCTTAAGGGTTTTACCTCCTTTTTTTATGCTCAAAGAAACAGCCCACCTCAATCAAAATTTACGTTAGATTATTTTCTCGCCAAAGTAGCACCTTTATATTTATCGTGCCACCATATCAAGTGTAGTCGAACTTAAGACAGATTTCAAATAATCAAAGCGGATTTCAGCTCAACGAATAATACAAGAGAGGCTAAAAATGATTACGATCAATGACATCCCAATGGTCGCATTGAACTGCCTAAATGAAGATCATATTGAAGTTGGCAAGCTGATTAACGATCTAAGGACCCTGCTTTGCACTAAAGCACCAAATATTGATATTCTCAAACACTTTGAAAATCTCCTTGATCATTGTGAGAATCACTTTATGTGTGAAGAATTTCAGATGAAAAAATATCAGTACGAGGATTTCGAATCACATAAAATGATTCATGATGAAGCATTGTCAGAACTCAAAAAAATTCACCAACAATGGATAGAAGAGCAAGACAGAAATTTTCTGCAAGACTATATCGACAATAAATTCACCCCATGGTTGATAGATCATATTGAAAATAATGACTATTCTGCGGCAAGAGCAATTGTCGCTACGGGAGGTTCTTGAACATTCCTAAGAATACGTATCAATAATAGCTTCTTATCGCTTCTTTAATCAAAATTCTGACAGTCTTTTCACGAGTTGTTTAAGTTTTCTTTTTGTGTTTACGCCGCATCTGGTACAATTTATAACAATTGGTTATTTAAGATTCAAAGGCATAGACCTTTAATCCTTTATCGTACAAATTTGCATCAGCATGTTTCGAGAGAGTGTTTGAGTCAATCAATACTAACTAAGTTAATGTGGTGTATTTGAAACAAAACAAGATATTTCGGCTAACAAAACGTTCAATGGGACCTTAAGGCGGCGTTAGCTCGAATAAAAAAATCAAAACCAATTTACTCAAGAGCCCTAAGTTCTCTTCAAAAAACCAAACTTGAAATCAACAATTTTCTTGCTTCAGTTTCATGGTCAATTTTGAATGTTCAATGCTTAACGAGATCAACTCTGAATTTAGTTTCTTGTAGCGCTTGTAGTTTTTTACTTGTGACTTAATCTCTTTGACAAACTCACTACGGACATATTCCGTGCGACTTTTCATTTCATGCGTATAGCTGATTTGATAATATGCGCCAATTCTATTTTCTGGATCTCGATATTGTTTAGTTAACGACCCAGGCCTCATATCACCTATCTTCTCAAGTTCTGATTTTATTTTATTAATTCTATTTTTAATTGTTGCAATTCGATTTTTTGACATAATAATAGCATATACATGCTATTCGTTAATGTCAAATTAGGTGCTGATCAATGAAGTTATGGATCTACTGGTGGAATGCCGTCGTCTTACGACGACCGGCTTGCTCAAGACTGAAAACATTTATGTGGTTTGCAACATGGAACTACGCGCATTACAGAACTCGTTGCAAGAAATAGAACAACTGGGCGCCAAGTTAGTTACTATTTCGCCAGAGATGCCAGATCATTCACTTTCTACAATTGAGAAGAATAATCTCGCCTTTGACGTTCTTTATGACAAAAGGAACAAAATTTCTGATACTTACGGCCTTACGATGCAATTACCTCACAACTTAGTACCAATTTATTAAAAATTTGGTATTGATATCTCAAAACACAACGATGATAGCTACATATTACCGATGCCAGCTACTTATATCATAAACAAACAAGGTGAAATTATGTATCACTTCATCAATATCGACGATACAAAACGATTGGAACCCAATCAAATAATTCAGATACTTAAAAATAATACTGCACCATAATCTATAGTACTAACAATACAATATATGTGATACTCCATTTACGTTTATCAGGATCTACCTTGGAAAAGCGATCCCCAAGTATGTAAAAAAATGTCCTAGCGTAGAGTTATCGCTACAAACAGGGTTTAATCCCACGTTTTTTCGAATGCTGGATGAGGGTAAGGCAGACCTAATTGGCGTTATTGTAAAGGGGGAATATTCTGGTTACGAAAAGGTGTTTTCTCAAAAAGAAAAGCTGATTTTGATTTCTAAAGAGAAAATTACAAAAGATCAGCCATTGCTAATTCTTGGCAAAGCTTGTTTTTTCGGACAAACACTAACGGAATATTTCAATCACAGCCGGAAGGTCCTTAACATCTCTTTCATTGAATCAATTTTCACAGCTATTTCTGCAGAAATTGGAATTTCATTATTACCCGAATTATTAACAAAAGGAGCCAATTGCAAGACGCTGGAAAAAAAGCAATTAACGTTAGCTGTGAGTATTCGTTACTCAGAAAAAAGGGCCGGCCTGGAGCAGTGCTGAAAAAAATTTTATGAGGCTTTTTTAGAGTCTTTTGTAATCCGCTAACTAGGTTTCATGGAAAAAGCTAATCGCTTAAGTCCTGCCTGTTGCAGCTGGCTCAGAACTTCTGACAGTGTTTGATAGTGAGTATCCTTATCGGCGTTGAGTCGCACAACGAGTTCTGGGTCCTCATTTATTCTTGTGTTCAATTTTGAAATTAACTGTACTCGAGAAACCGGTTGTTTATCGAGTAGTGTATTTCCTCCGGGTAACACGGTTACATCAACTACGTTGGGTTCCATTAGTGGTTTAGCACTAGTTTGAGGAAGATCAATTTGCAATGCATTGGTAATCATCGGTGCAAGCAGGATAAAAATAACCAGTAGTACCAACATAACATCTACCAAAGGCGTGACGTTGATTTCTGAGAGCGGTTGGTTGAGTTCATCGGTTGTATTCGCACTCATTGTTTGATTCCTTCCGGCGTCATCGATATTGTACGTAGAAGCGCTTGTGTATTGAGATCAATTATCACGTTTAATTTTCGTAAACGGCGAACCAGTAGGTTATAACCCACTACTGCGGGTATGGCGGCAAACAAACCCATTGCAGTTGCGGCTAAGGCTTCTCCCACAGGCAGAGCAACAGCTTCTATGCTGATGCCTCCGCCACTTCCCATGCTTTGTAAGGCGTGCATAATTCCCCATACTGTTCCAAGTAAACCAATGAAAGGTGCTGTATTGCCAATCGTTGCGAGTAACGTCAGTTGATTTTCCAGTGACAGTCGTTGGCGCGATAATTCTTCTTGTCGAACCGTCTCCACCGCTTCGACTGAGACTTTAGATAGTTCCCTGCTCAACTGTGCAGAACTAGACTCTGCTATCATTTCGTAATTAATTTGCCCTATACGCAGACTGTTGCTAACTCGTGTTTCCATGTGTGACAAATAGGTAAAGAGAACAGATTTGTAAATAATTACTGCCCAGGATAATACAGACAAAACAACCAGTGTTAAAAACACACCTTTGATGACACCATCTGCTTCTCCCCACCAGGAAAGCCACATATTTGATTCTAGTTCTAACATCCTATTTTCTCCAGTTGGGTATTCTTCTAACGCAATGTAAAACGTATGGGCACATCAATTTTTGCGGTAATGATTTTTCCGTTCTCTTCGGCTGGAATAAATTTCCAATCTTCTACAGCTCCTCGTGCTGCATTATCTAAAACTCGATGCCCTGAACTCTGCTTGATATCGACAAACGACGGATATCCATCTGTCTCAACGGTAACTTCTAATAAAACTAATCCTTCTAATCCACGTCGACGAGCAGAAGCAGGATAGGTTGGTTTAGTGTTGTTTAAATAAGCCACATCACTTCTTGGTAGCGTCACAATGTTTTTCGATGCTTCCACATCTGAATCTTGGGGATCTTCATTTAATGCAAGCTCTTCTTCAAAATCTACCACAACCTCATTTTCTGAGACTGCGGTAGGCTCTTCATCCAACTGCATTTCCATTTCTTGTTGTACGATTTCAGGCTCGGTTTGGGGTGTAGCTTCTGGTTCAACGTCAGGTCCTGGCTTAATTTCAGGCGAGGGATCCTGAAAAGCTACCTCGTCCTTGACTAAGTTTTCTACCGGAGAATCAATATTTACATCAGTAACCACGGCTTCTGTTTTTTTAATAACAGGTTCGGTTGGTGGTGTTGGTTGAACAGCTTTTTCCTCAATCGGTTCAGGAGTCGAAACAGAGGCTAGTGCTGTAGCCTCCGTTTGATTTAACACAACCATTTCGAAACTGTCACCAGACATCGGAATTTCCGGCTGCACGGATTCCGAGGCCAACAAAGCCAGCGCTATACTATGCAAAAGAATTGCGATTCCCGCACTTGCACACCACAAAACAAGCCTATACATTACAACAAGCTTTCAAAGTGCATGTTAACGTTGGAATACCAAATTAGCGGACAAGGAAATCTCATCCGCATCTAAATGGCCTGGCAATTTATATCGATGATAAGCTGCAATGTACTGTAATGAGCGGGCGCCGTTTAAAGATACTCTTACTTGTCCTCGTTTATCAGTTTTGAAACTATCATCTAGGCCATTCACTTCTACGGCAGCATCTGCCAATGGCTCTCCATCATAAAGAACTTGGATTTTTACAGAATCCTTGTTTTTTCCTTTGAGTGGAGATTCAAGTGGTACAATTTCGAAGCGTTGCCCAGTCGGTTTTTTAAAGTCATCGTGCCATGCCATTAGGTTTTTATTGAATTTCAATGAATGCGATGCATCCAAATATTCTGGGAAGTTGCGCTTTGATTGATTCTCCCAGGTTGTTGGTCCTGTTTTAGTCCAAAAACCGTTGTCGTAATTTATCGTGATCATGCCTGGGCGTGATTTCGATTTCACTTTCATACTATTTGTACCTGACTGAGTTTGAATATCCAGCTCTTTTCCATTATTACTAAACCCTCGAATGACTCGGACTTTTTCTGGCTCTAAAGTCTCTAATTCATCAACATGCCCATAAACAAGCTCGTATTCTCCGTTTTTATATTCTAGCCATACATCGTGTGCGTACACACTGTTGATTCCTGCAAGACCTGCTGCGAGTAACAATAAAGTTTTTGCTTTCATATTTATTCTCCTAATTGGATAAAAAAAACCAGACCACCTTTCCGTGGTCTGAAAGTGGGCGAGGAAACTAAATTAATAATTAAATGCAATACCTGTTGTCACACTGATCGGTGGTGCAGGTGCATAATTTGTTTCGTCGGCGCTAGCGCTATACCAGACAGCTTCTGCATATTCCTCATTTGTTGCGTTGTTGACATCGAGATACCAACGAAGCGTGCGGCCACGATCAAAGCGAGCGTTATAGAACAAACCTGCATTCACAACGTTGTAGCCCTTGTAAGTTTCGGTGTTAGTATCGTTGAGGTAAGACTCACCAATTGAACGCAAGCTAATTTTTCCACCCCAGCCAGTGTCGGGTTTGTACTGTAAAGTGGCGGTAGATATTGTTTCTGGTAGACCTGATATTTTGTTGCCTTCTATCGCTGTATTCTCAGGATTGTTTAGAACTTCACTATCAAACATTGAAGTGATCAAAGATAATTCAAGATCAGGAATTGGCGTAAAATAGCGTAATTCGGCTTCTAAACCACTACGACGTGTTTCCCCAATGTTTTTGAAATTATCCGAACCCGCAGGCACTTCCATAATTTCATCGGAACTATCGAGGATAAAGTAGGCGGCGTCGATGAAGAAGTCACTATGCGCAGTAATGGTCATTCCAACTTCATACTGCCAATAGTTCACGGTATCAACGTTTAGGCTGTCGTTATATTTTGCTTCCCCATCCGGTAACGCAAACCCGTTACTCGCACTGGCTCGTAACTCAATACCATCCATTATTGATGATCGCAGCCCTAACTTAGGCGATATGTGGCTATATTCATTCATGTCTTGATGCCCGGTAGCGGCACCCGGATCACTATTGTCGTAACCTCCTGAGAATCGGTCATAACGCAAACCTAAGACAGGACGAAAAGCTGATGAGAATGCCCAGTCAGCTTGAGCGTAGGCTGAGAGGGTTGTAATACTAAATAGACGATCTTCTGTTTGCGCCGTTCGCACACGGTCAGTACTGTTCCAACGTTTCCAGTCTGTCTTTTCGTGATACCCTTCACCACCGGCTACCCAGTTAAGTGGCTTACCTGCAAGTTGATTTACCCCATTTAAGCTCGCTCCTGTTGCAAGTACGTTACGTAAATAGTTACGTTCGGTTTGTTGAGCGTCGTCGGTGTAGCCAAACTTAGCGAAGCGAGTGAAATCGTTTTGTGTGCTATAGGCAAATAACAACAATTTAGTTTGATCATTGATGAGATAATTTAGATCGACGCGTTGAGCAAAGAATCGTTTGTTACCACCGTCATTCTCTGAATTGTCAGATTGTTTTCGTCGACGGTCATCATCCAAAAACTGACTCTCTGGAATATATCCTGGCGCTTCCCATTGACCTGCATGTGAACGAAGTGACAACGCAATTTCAGCTTTGTCGGATAACGAGTAGCCAAAACGTCCAGACATATTTGCTTTGGTATACCGAGAATTATCACGCCAACCTTCAGTGTCGTAAGATTGAACTGCGACGTTAGTTGCGAGGTTACCAAACTCGCCACCGGCTGCAGCCTGTGCGTCAAAGGTATTAAAAGATCCTAAGGAAATATTAAAATTTTGATAATCACCGCGTTTGCGTGTATGAAACTCAAGAACGCCGCCACGCGCAAAGTTCCCATATAGCGCTGAGACAGGCCCTTTGTATATATTCATTCTTTCCAGTTCTAGTGGAATAATGAGATTAGTGTCCGCGTAACCATCTGAGTGTGATTCACCTTGGTTGAGCGTAATACCATCCAGACTTACGCCAGCATCACTGCCGTGGCCGCCGCCGGTGAACCCTCGAATGGTAAATACATCAGCAACACCCCCTTGGCGGTACGCACCAAGATCAACGCCCGGCACTTGCTCGATTAAACGTAATGGCTGTTCCAAATGTTGGTCGTGAATTTCGTCGCGTTCAATCACATTAACGGTGAAAGCCCCTTGACCTGCATCCAGTGCTTCACCTTTAACGGTGATCTCTTTTAACTGAACATTCTCTTCAGCATGCACGTTAGCAGCAGGTAACAGTGCGCATAGCGCCAAACCAGACTTCGTCATCCACTTTTCTGGACGTAATTTTCGTAAGGAATAAGCCCTACATTTTTGCCTTGCAATCATTATTTTCTCCCCTTAAGAATGCAAAGTAGCACGATAATTATATTTGTAACACTAAAACGATAGCATGGGTATAGGTAAAGTGCTACTAATTTTAAAATAGTGCTACGAGTATTAATTAACAGGGATTTAAAAATATGACAGAATCTGGAGGATTTTTATCAATTTTTCAACAACTTACCCCGTATAGCTTATTAACGTTGAGCGAGTAAATAAAAGACGAAGAGTTATGAAGGTGGTTTGGACGATTTCTTCTGAGGTTTTATTGAGGCAAATAGCAAACAACTTTACATTTTCTATGATTCCTTCTTGACCCTGTAGCCCGCTCCAGGGTTTATACTTTTCACATGCAAAACGGAGAACGGTGTTACCGTAGTAGCCGATGAGATGTGCGAAGAGAAATTTGGTGTTCTTGACTTTGAGATTTAGCAACATAAATGGGGTTCATAAATGGGGTCAGCATAAATGGGGTCAGTACCCTTAAATAATCCTGAAAACCGGAACTAGGTTTGTTCCTTTTTCTTTGGATCTCTAACCATTTTTATATGCTGGTATGTAAACTCCCTAAACCCGCATATTGATAACTATCGAATGGTGCACACAATATTCGCTTGCATTTGCAGACGAATGGGACTATCTTTGTGTTACGTTTTGTTTATTCGTAACACTGGAGATATAACATGACATGCGACTCAACCACCCAAAACCGACAATTGCTTGCAAAGAAAACACCACGCACTGAAAAAAACAGCAAGTATTGCTTATGCGATTGTAAGTTAGTAAACGACCTTACAAAGCAATGCGCTGATTCAACGGCTGATGCCAATATTCAGACAAAAACCCGCTTGCTTACAGGTCATTAGTAATTAGACATTACAGACAGTAGGAACAAAGACCGTGAAAGGAAAACATGGGAATGAGAAACAGAGCCTCATGAGAATCATCTATCCCGGATAATTCATAAGTTTGCGAATTTATCGCGTAGCAATTTGATTTCACAAGCTATTTTCTGATTGATGCCTACACGGACGTAGATAATTAGAGCAGCGCAGGAGCAGTTTGCCGAAGAAAATGGGTTAACGTAATATTCATGAATTATCCGGGCTATAGATCTAAAATTTCACGCTTTTTAAATGCCGCAAAATAAATCAATCCTGTGAGAGAGAATGAAAACACGTCCGCTCTCACAGGATAAAACATTCCGTAGCTAACGCCAGCGCTTAGGTGTCACTCGTCGTTCCATCAATACTGAAAGATAAGCACCATCTGTAACATCAAAATGACCATGGTCACCATGCAGGGTAATATGCCCTGGACCACCCCAGACCTGGGCATCATCGCTACCATGCACCCAGATATTAAAATGATCCAACTTACGATCACTTCTGAACATCACCCAATGCATAGCATCCCCCACCTGCAGAGCATCCGTTAGATCGGATTCGTCGGGAAGTTGCCAGATGATAATTTTATTGCTGATACCATTATTGTCATGATCATCAAATCCATCCATAGCCATTCCTTGAAATGGACTTTCCATAAATTTTCTTTGACCGGCACGACTTACTACACCGTTACTAATATTGCTAATCACAACATCGTCACGCAACGTGTCAACACCAAATTGAAAAAGTTGCTCGTCATCATTGAGCGACAGCCCTCCAGCGGGATGAAAGGTATTAGTTTGCCAATCGAAAACACCATGATCAGGTTCTGTCGCTACGTTTTCGGCAATAGGGCCAACGTTGGTGAGATTCAATATGACATAGGTAAATGTTCCAGTTGAACGATCTTCAAGATAGACAACCTTAAACTCAGCGTATGGCAGTGCAAACGCCACCGATTGGTAAAACAACACAAACAAAAACAGTAATTTTTTCATGATGATTCTCCCCACTCTCATTTTTACATTTTTAATAGTCGCGTTCGCCAAATAAAAAGTTGATAAATTAATTCAATCTATAAAGTTACGCGTCATAAAAGTGTAGCTAATGAATTAAGAT
>Ga0316204_10011720_pt1 | contig 10898 bp, 11 predicted proteins | sample 6monrhotite_MG_2_FD_205661 | JGI IMG/M metagenome (GOLD analysis project Ga0316204, IMG submission 205661) | Microbial mat bacterial communities from mineral coupon in-situ incubated in ocean water Damariscotta River, Maine, United States -... | ecosystem: Environmental > Aquatic > Marine >... | reverse complement strand
GTGGCCTTCACGGCGGTCTATTCCTGGCGCGTCAGTCATGAGGGCAAGCGCATGGCGACCGCTCTTGCCGCTACCCAGAGTGTGCTGTCCCGCGAGCAGAGGTTGTCTGCTCTGGGGGCGTTGTCTGCTGCCGCCGCGCACGAGTTGGGCACGCCCTTGGCGACCATCCAGCTGACTGCCAAGGAAATGCTGCGAGAGATCGAGGCCGGTACGCCGCTCGGCGAAGATGCCGAACTATTGGTTACCCAAGCCCGGCGCTGCCGCGACATACTGAAGCGACTGGGCGAGGAGCAGGAGGCGTCGGATGTGCGCCATGACCGCATTGAGATGGCAGGCGCTCTGGAAGAGGCCAGCGCGCCGCTGCGCGGGCTGGGACCGACTGTGACGGTGGAGCTCTCCCAGGCGGGTGGTGGTGAGGCGCCCGTATTGAGGCGAATTCCGGAATTACTCTACGGGATCGGCAACTTTATCGAGAATTCTGTTGATTTTGCCGTTGCCAGAGTCGTGGTGGAAGGACGTTGGGACCGGAACAATATCTATGTGCGCGTCATTGATGACGGGCCCGGCTTCCCCTCTGATATCCTTTCCAAGATCGGTGAGCCCTATGTCACGACTCGGTCGGGTACGCCCGGTCAGGGTGGTCTCGGCTTGGGTGTCTTCATCGCCAAGACCATGATCGAGAAAAGTGGCGGTGTGGTGCGGTTCGACAATGCTCCGTCGCCGGGCGGTGCCATCGTCTCCATCCGCTGGCCGCGCAAACGGGTGGAGGCGTCGCCATCACTGGGCTAGATATTGAATCAGACAGAGAATTCGCGAGGACCAACGCGTGAGCGAGATCGAATACGAACTTCCCGAAGACAAATCCCTTCTCATCCTGGACGACGACGCCCCTTTCCGGACTCGGCTTGGCCGCGCAATGACCGGGCGTGGTTTCGTTGTGTCGGCGGTTGCCACCGTCGACGAAGCCAAGGAAGTCGCCCGATCCAACCCGCCGGCCTTTGCGGTGCTGGATTTGCGGCTGCAGGACGGGGACGGCCTCGATGTGGTAAAGGCCTTGCACGCGTCACGGGCAGATTGTCGTGTTGTGATGCTGACTGGCTACGGCAATATCGCCACCGCCGTCGCCGCCGTGAAGGCGGGAGCGGTGGACTATCTCTCAAAGCCGGCCGACGCGGACGACGTCATCAAGGCCCTGCTGGCGCATCCGGAAGACAAGCCGGAACCGCCTGACAATCCGATGTCAGCCGATCGTGTGCGTTGGGAGCATATCCAGCGCGTTTTCGAATTGTGCGATCATAATGTCTCGGAAACAGCGCGCCGTTTGAACATGCACCGCCGGACCCTGCAACGCATCCTGGCCAAGCGCGCACCGCGTTAGCGATGCGCCACCTCGCTGGGGGCGACGCGGGCATAGCCGTAGATTGGTCCGCCATTGGCGCCCTGAACGATTGCAACCGTGCCGTAGCGGCGAAAACTTTCACCGGTGAAAGTCGCCGGTCCGCCATGCCAGCTGCCCAGATAGGTCAGACTCTTGACCATATTGTAGTGCAGCATGTCGAGGCCCTCATTCTCGCCGGCTCGTACTTCGACGGATGCCCATCCAGGCGAATAGGCGACCAGCCAGACATCGAGGTTTTCTTCCGGCGCGGTGCCGTCCAGCAGAACCCGGAATGACCCGAACGGCCCGTCTGCGATCGTTATGACCGGGCTGTCCGGCATGGCTGCCAGGCGCTCGTCGACAGCTTCGGCAACGGCGTCCTGCTCCCACCCGGGTGAATCCGTGACGCCATCGACGACGAAATGCGGGGTGTAGAGACGCGGCACATCCAGCCGCGGCAGATAAGTGCGCTGGCGCTGGACATATTCCGGGCGGGCATAGGTGTCTGACCAGCCATACATATCCCAGTACGACACTGCGTAGGCGAGGACGAACACGTTTTCCCGCTGATCGAGTTCCCCGAGATACCGATTGGCTTCCGGGCATAACCCACAGCCCTGACTGGTGAAGAGTTCGACCAGGACGGGTCGCTCTTCGCACGGGTCCTGCGCATCCTGCGCCGTCGCTGAGACAGGCAGGGCGATCCAGGTGGTGACAGCCAACAGGGCGGTAGCCAACAAATGTGCGGAGAGCCATTTCATGGCATCTAGATAAGCATGCCCGCCCGCATCATCCAATCAATTGGACGTGACGCGGGCGGGAGCTTCATGACCGTTGCCTTACGAAGCGGCGAGGTTGCGCAGTACGTAGTGCAGGATGCCGCCGTGGCGGAAGTATTCCAGCTCGTTCTCGGTATCGATCCGGGCGCGGGCCGGCGCGGTCTTCACAGTGCCGTCCGGGAAGGTGATCGATACGGTCATCACGGCGCGGGGTTCGAGGGCTTCGATGCCGAGAATGGTGACGGTCTCGTCGCCGGTCATGCCCAGGGCTTCCCAGCTGGCGCCATCCTCGAACTGAAGGGGTAGAACGCCCATGCCGATCAGGTTGGAGCGGTGGATACGCTCGAAGCTTTCCGCGATGACGGCTTTGACGCCGAGCAGGCGGGTGCCCTTGGCAGCCCAGTCACGCGACGAGCCTGTACCATACTCCTTGCCGCCGAACACGACCAGTGGTGTGCCTTCGGACTGGTGCTCCATGCAAGCGTCGAAGATATCGACCTGCTTGCCGCCCTTGAGGGTGTAACCGCCCTCGACACCGTCCAGCATCTTGTTCTTGATGCGGATATTGGCAAAGGTTCCGCGCATCATCACTTCGTGATTGCCGCGGCGCGAGCCGTAGGAGTTGAACTCCAGAACCGGCACCTGGCGCTCCTGCAGGTAGCGACCGGCCGGGCTGTCGGCCTTGATAGAACCGGCTGGAGAGATGTGGTCGGTAGTGATCGAGTCGCCGAACAGGCCCATGATCTTGGCGTTCACGACATCGCCCGGGCTTTCCGGGTCCATGGTCATGCCTTCGAAATAGGGCGGGTTCTGCACATAGGTTGATGTGTGGTCCCAGGCATAGGTCAGCCCGCCGGACACCGCGATACCGCCCCAGGCGTCATCGCCCTTGAACACGTCGGCATAGCGCTTGGCGAACATGTCCGGGGTGACGGCTGTGCGAACCGCTTCGGCGATCTCGGCCGAGGTCGGCCAGATGTCTTTCAGGTAGACGTCATTGCCGTCCTGATCCTGACCGAGCGGGTCGGTGGTCAGATTGACCTTCATCGAACCGGCCAGCGCGTAAGCGACCACGAGCGGCGGCGAAGCCAGATAGTTGGCGCGGACGTCCGGAGAGATCCGGCCTTCAAAGTTGCGGTTGCCCGACAGGACCGATGTGGCGACCAGGTCGTTCTCGTTGATCGTCTTCGAGATGGCCGGTGGCAGCGGGCCGGAATTGCCGATACAGGTGGTGCAGCCGTAGCCGACCAGGTCAAAGCCGAGCGCGTCGAGATCGTCGTTCAGGCCGGCGCGTTCGAGATAGTCGGTGACCACTTGCGAGCCGGGGGCGAGTGATGTTTTCACCCAGGGCTTGGTCTTCAGACCCTTGGCGACCGCATTACGGGCCAGAAGGCCGGCGCCCAGCATGACGGAAGGGTTCGAGGTGTTGGTACACGAAGTGATGGCCGCAATCGCGACATCACCATTGGTGAAGGCATAATCCTCGCCGGCAACCGGAGCCGACTTGTCCAGCTCGTCGCCCTTGCCGTACTCGCTTTCCATGATGCGGGCGAAGCCGGCGGAGGCGTTGGACAGCTCGATCCAGTCCTGCGGACGCTTGGGACCGGAGACGGCAGGCACGACTTCTGACATGTCGAGCCGCAGTGTGTCGGTGAAGACCGGGTCGGCCTCATACTCCGGGCGGAACATGCCTTGCGCCTTGGAATAGGCTTCGACCAGGGCGACGCGCTTGTCGTCGCGGCCAGTGGCCTTGAGGAAGGCGAGCGTTTCGTTGTCGACCGGGAAGAATCCACAAGTGGCACCGTATTCCGGCGCCATATTGGCGATTGTTGCCTCATCTTCCAGAGAGAGGTGGTCCAGGCCGGTGCCATAGAACTCGACGAACTTGCCGACGACACCCTTTTTGCGCAGCATTTCCACGACCTTCAATACGAGGTCGGTCGCCGTGGCGCCCTCAGGCAGCTTGCCGGTCAGCTCGAAGCCGATGACTTCCGGGATCAGCATGGAGACCGGCTGGCCCAGCATAGCTGCTTCGGCTTCGATGCCGCCAACACCCCAACCCAGAACGGCGAGGCCGTTGATCATCGTGGTGTGGCTGTCGGTGCCGACGCAGGTATCCGGATAGGCGATGGTCTCGCCGTCTTCGTCCTTGGTCCATACGGCTTGGGCGAGGTTTTCCAGATTAACCTGGTGGATGATGCCTGTGCCCGGTGGCACGACGCGGAAATTGTCGAACGCCTGGGCGCCCCATTTCAGGAACTTGTAGCGCTCGCCATTGCGTTCATATTCGCGCTCGACATTCTTGGCGAAGCTATTGGCCTGGCCGAAATTGTCGACCATGACCGAATGGTCGATCACGAGATCGACGGGAACTTGCGGGTTGATCCGGTCCGGGTCTGCGCCCAGCTTGGTCGCGGCATCGCGCATGGCGGCCAGATCGACCACAGCCGGGACGCCGGTGAAGTCCTGCATGACCACACGGGCCGGGCGGTAGGCGATCTCATGGGTGGATTTGCGGGTCGTCAGCCATTCGGCCATCGCCTCGATATCGGCCTTGGTGACGGTTTTCCCGTCTTCAAAGCGAAGCAGGTTTTCCAGAAGCACTTTCAGCGAGCCCGGCAGGCGGGAAACTCCGGCCAGCCCGTTCGCCTCGGCGACCTTCAGGTCATAATAGGCATAGGTCTCACCGGCGGCGGTGAGGGTGCGTTTACAGGAAAAACTGTCGAGAGAGGCCATATGGGTCGTCCTCATGGGGTCAGGGGCAAAATACCCGGTGGGGAGGTCAGCCGCAGTTCACGGCCACATGTTTTGGCGCGTTTTAGCCGGACAATCGGTCTGCTGCAATGCGGCGTTGCGCGCGTTGACGGATGGGGTGCTGTCAGGCGACATGCAAAACCATGTCGAACGAGACCCTGATTTTTCCGGACATGCCCGCACTTTCCCCGGAAACGCTTCGTGTTTCCGGTTTGGAACTCGCGCGTGGTGAGCTGACCCTGGTGCGCGATTTCGACCTTGAGGTCGCGCCCGGGCAGGCTGTTCTCATGAGTGGCCCGAACGGAACCGGCAAGACCACGCTGCTGAGGGCCATTGCCGGCTTCATCCGGCCCGAGGCGGGCAAGGTTCGCTTTGGCGAACAGTCGGTAGCAACGGCGGCGCCCGATATGCTTGCCTGGCTGGGGCATGCCGACGGACTCAAGCCGGGTGAGACGCCGCGCCAGGCGCTGCGGTTCTGGGCCGAAATGGCCGGGCAGCCGAGCAGGCCCGTCCTCCCATTGATGCGGGCCATGGCTATAGAGAGCCTGATTGATCGTCCGGTCGCCCGACTGTCCCGCGGCCAGCAGCGGCGGACGGCCATGGTTCGTGTGGCACTGGCGAACCGGCCGATCTGGTTGCTCGACGAGCCGGCCGGACCGCTGGACGGTGGCGGGCGTGCGCGCTTGGCCGAGCTGGTCGCGTGGCATCGTTCACGCGGCGGCAGCGTGATCGCCGCGACGCACCAGTTGCTGGATTGGCCGGATGCCATAAGGATTGATCTGGGGGCGCATCGATGAGCCCGCTGGCGTCGATATTCATCCGCGAGGCCCGACTGGCATGGGCCGGCGGTGGCGGTGCGGCGGGTCCTGCGGCCTTCTTTCTGGCGGCGATCACGTTGGCACCTCTCGCGATTGGCCCCGCGCCAGACCTGCTCGCGGCCATTGCTGCCGGGATCATGAGCTTTGCGGCGCTGTTGTCGGTACTGCAGTCGGCGGACAGGCTGTTCGGTGATGATCATGGCGACGGTACGGCTGAGCTCTATTTGCTCAGCGGTGTGACGCCTGTCTGGCTGGTTCTCGCCAAGGTGATGGGGCAGGCCGCCGCAACCCTGTGGCCGATGCCCGCGATCGGCCTTGTCGGAGCGCTGATGTATGGCGTCCCGATCGGCCCGGCGCTGGTTGGGGCATTGGCCTTGCTCGCCGCGATACCGGCCTTGGCACTGATAGCCGGATTTGCTGGCGCGCTGGCGGCGGGTATCCGGCGCAGCGGATTGTTGATCGCGCTGATCGCGACGCCGATGATGGTCCCGGTCCTGATCTTTGCTGCCGGTGCCGGTCGATCCGCGTTCGACGGGGATGAGCGGGCGCTGGCCAATCTCATGCTGACGCTTGCCGTGTCGCTGGGAACCACGGCACTTGCCCCGTTTGGAATCGCCGCCGCGTTGCGGAGCCGTTTGGGTTAGGGGAATTGGCCGCAGTTGCCTGCCGGGCACGGTCGCAGTAAGTGAGCTCTTATGCTGTCCTACTTTTCCAATCCGCAGCGCTTCGACCAGCTCGCCCGTGTTCTGATTCCCCTTTTTGGCGGATTGGCGCTTATCCTGCTTGGTGTCGGTGTCTGGCTGTCCTTCTTCGCCTCGCCGCCGGACTACCAGCAGGGCGAGACCATCCGGATCATGTATGTGCATGTGCCGGCGGCCTATATGGCAATGGCGCTCTATGCGGCGCTGGCGGTGGCCAGTTTCGTCTATTTCGTCTGGCGGCACGCCCTGGCCGATGCTGCTGCGGAAGTCATCGCACCGCTTGGCGCAGTTTTCACGATCCTGGCCCTTTTCACCGGGTCGCTCTGGGGCAAGCCGATGTGGGGGACCTGGTGGGAGTGGGATGCGCGGATGACGTCCGTGCTGGTGCTACTCTTGGTCTATCTGGGCTATATGGCCCTGCGTGCGGCGCTTGAAGATGCCCAACAGGCGGCGCGTACCGGCGCCATCCTGGCTATGGCCGGGATCATCAATCTGGTCATCGTGAAATTCTCGGTCGACTGGTGGTCCAGCCTGCATCAACCAGCATCGGTCATTCGCTTCGACGGTCCGACCATCCATGCGAGCCAGCTCTGGCCGCTCGCGGTCATGGCCGTGGCCTACACATTTTTGGCAGGCTGGCTTGTTCTCTATCGTCTGCGCAGCCAAGCGCTGAGGCGCCGGGCCCGTACCCTGCAGCGCCAGCGTGAGCAGGTGGCCCGGCAACTCGAAGAGGCGGTGTCATGAGTGAGTTTCTTGCCATGGGCGGGTATGCCGCTTTTGTCTGGCCCACATGGGTCGCGTCGGTCCTTGCTCTTGTTGGCCTCGCCGTACATGCACTTCTAGAGCGCCGCGCCGCGCGTGAAGCCTTGCGTCGGCTGGAGGAAGACGAGGCATGATGAGGCTTATTCGCGGGCTCTCCCTGGCCGCGATCGCAGGTCTGATCAGCCTTTTGGCTTGGAGCTACCTGGATGAAGGCAATGCCCCGCCGCCGACGCCCCTTTCCGAGCTGACCCTCACCGTTCTGGATGGGCGTACCCCCTTCGACCCCGCCATGATCGAGGGGCCATGGCTGCTCAATGTCTGGGGCAGCTGGTGCGCGCCCTGCCATGCCGAACATCCTGTCCTTATGGCCCTGCGCAGTGAGGGTATTGCGATTTACGGCGTGAACTGGCGGGAAAGCGCAGAGGACGCCAATCAATTCCTCGACGAGCTGGGCGATCCATTCGTGGCTGTGATGCAGGACGGTGGGAATACTGCGGTCACGGCGCTGGGGATCAGCGGCGCGCCTGAGACCCTTGTCATTATGGATGGTGAGATACTGGCTCGCTGGCCGGGACCACTGACGGTGCAAGCATTGCGTCAATCCATTTATCCGGCGATCGATCGCGCCTTGAACGATTAGGCGTTCATGACCGCGGCCGAAGCAGGGTTCCCCTTCGTGGACTTCTTGGCTTTCTTCTCGGCCTTCTTGGCCTTGGCTTTGGCCTTCTCCTTGGCCTTCTTTTTCGCCTTTTTCTTCTTCTCCTTGGCCTTCAGCTTGGCCTGCTTGGCATCCGCTTCGCCCTTTTCCAGCGTTTCCGCGATGCGGCGCAGAGTTTCCAGAAAGCTGGTCCGCTTGTTTTTCGGCAGGGCGGAGAGGATGGCGCTGTCGGCCTCCATCGCGCCCAGCGTCGCCGCTTCCAGCAGTGCACGCCCGTCGCTGGTCAGCTTGACCGCGTTGGCGCGGGCATCATCGGGGAGTTTCTCGCGTTCGAGCAGCCCGTTCTTGACCATGCGGGCGACCAGCTCGGCGAGGGTCGAGCGATCAATCCCGGTCGACTTCACCAGCTGGGTCTGGGTCAGGCCTTCTTCCTCGGCGGTTGCATGAAGGACGGCAAACTGGCGTTGGGTGAGTTTGGCGCCGGCCATGGCCTTGGTGAAGCGCTCGGCCGCAAACTGCTGGGCCCGGTGAAGCAGGTGGCCGGGCGACTCCGAAAGATGGAAACCCTTGGTGTCGTGCTTGTCTTGCGCCATGACCGCCCCCGGCTGTTCGGGAATTCATCCTAGGGCGGATTTATAACGCGGAAATGACAAATGTCCGAGCACGGAATGTCGGTGTCATGCCTCGGGTTCTGCAGGGGTTTTAGGCTGGTTCTTGAGTATCAGCGGCATTTGTGAGGCAGCGAACAGAACCGACAGGACCATCACACCGAGCTTGGCGTTCGACCAGAACGCCTCGCTGAGTTCCAGTCCGGCGAACCAGCGCGCGCTTTCGGGCACGACGCTGTCGGTGATGTGCCGCCACATGACTTCATTGAGGCCGGCCAGGAACTGGAACCAGAGCGCCCAGCGGATGGCGAGCAGAGCCCAGGCACGGTCGGTCAACTCGAAGATATGCCCGAAGAAAACCTTCCAGATATTGTGACCGAGCGCCAGGCTGACCAGGATCAGATAGGACAGGAAGAGATTGATGATGGTGGGCTTGGCGTAGATGAAGATCGGGTCTTGCAGGAAAATGCCCAGCGCTCCGAAGAACAGCACGATTACCGTGGTGAAGACCAGCATCGGCGGAATGCGCTTCTCGACCCGGATCGACATCACGAGGGCGATTGTGGCCGCGACCATGTAGGCACCGGTACCGATATATATGGCCTGATCGGCCGCAAACATGCGCGCGACATTGTAGACCACGATCCAGACGCCGATAGGGCCGGCATCAATCAGGAGGCGGGAGGATTGCTCGGAGGTTTTCTGGGTCTGGGCCACGCGGGTTTCCTTGGTCAGTCCGTCGGTAAGGTCACTACATCAACTGAAGCAATACGAGCCCGGCAGCAAGGCAGATTGCAAGCACGACCCGCCGCGCGCCGAACGGTTCCTTGAGGACAAACGTCGCCAGCATGGCACCCAGAACGATGGACAGTTCGCGAAGCGCTGCCATCGGCGCCACTGGCGCATTGGCATAGGCGTAAAGCGCCAGCCCGTAGGTGGCGAGATTGAACCCCATGCACATCAAGGCTGGCCGGGTTTCCTGCCGGGCGATGGACAGAAAGGCCGCGCCGCGCCGGTAGATGGCTGTGGGCAGTATGGTCACGCCGGACAACACGAAGAACCAGCCCAGATAGATGAATAGTTGGCCTGAGGTGCGTACACCGGCCGCGTCGATAACCGTGTAACTGGCTGTCATGCTGGCGGCCGCCAGAGCCAGCAATATGAGTTTCAACTTGGGGCGCCCGTCCTTCTCCGGCCAGGCGAAACCGATCAGGGCCGCTGTCGCGACTGCCAGCCCGGCCATTTGTCCCAGCGAAATTGCCTCGTCCAGGAACGCAAAGGCGGCAATCGCCGCCAAGGCGGGGGCCGCGCCGCGCATGACCGGATAGGCGAGGTTCATCTCGCCCTCGTTGAAAGCTGCGACCAACAACATGTTGAAGGCCCAGATCACGGCCGCACCGGCCAGCAGAAAACGCCAGACCTCCCAAGGCGGGATGGGCTGGAACAAGAGCCAGGGCAGGATGAGAACGGCCAGGAAGCCCTGTGTCAGGCCACGAAAGACCAGCCGGTCATCCGCTTTCTTGGTCAGCAGAGTCATGATCGCGTGCGCCAGCGCCGAACCGAGCATGGCCAGCGTGGCGAGGGCGAGCGTGTTGTCCACGCGCTAGCTGTCCAGACCGGCGAGGGCGCGGGAGAAGTCGCGGGCCGAGAAGGGTTGCAGGTCCTCTTCTCCCTCGCCGATACCGATATAATGGATCGGCAGCTGGAACTTCTCGGCGACCTGGACGAGGGCGCCGCCCTTGGCGGTCCCGTCCAGCTTGGTCATTACCACACCGGACACGTCGGACGCTTCGAGGAAGGCCTGGGCCTGCGAGAGCGCATTGGATCCGACTGTGCCGTCAAGCACGAGGACGACATGGTGCGGGGCTTCGGGCATGCGCTTCTTGATGACGCGGACGACTTTTCTGAGCTCGTCCATCAGCTCGGCCTTGTTTTGCAGCCGACCGGCCGTGTCGATCAACACCACGTCATGACCGTCACGATACGCTTGGTCGATGGCATCAAAGGCCAGTCCGGCCGCGTCGGCACCGATTTCACGCTTGATGACCGGGGATTGGGCCCGCTCGCCCCAGATCGCAACCTGTTCGATCGCTGCGGCGCGGAATGTATCCCCAGCAGCCAGGATTGGATTGCGACCTTCGCGCTTCAGCTTGACCGCGATCTTGCCCAGCGTGGTGGTCTTTCCAGAGCCATTAACACCGACGAACAGAATGACCTGTGGTGTCGCTCCCGTGAGGTCCAGGGGTTTTTCCAGCGGGATGAGCGTTTCGGCGACTACGTCAGACAGCGCTTCGCGAACCTCTTCGTCGGAGACTTCCCTGTCGAACCTGTCCTTGGCCAGATGCTCGGTCACGCGCATGGCAGCAGCGGCGCCGAGATCGGCGGCGATCAGCACATCTTCCAGCTCGTCCAGCGCTTCGCGGTCGAGCTTGCGCTTGGT
>Ga0316204_10011719_pt1 | contig 10899 bp, 9 predicted proteins | sample 6monrhotite_MG_2_FD_205661 | JGI IMG/M metagenome (GOLD analysis project Ga0316204, IMG submission 205661) | Microbial mat bacterial communities from mineral coupon in-situ incubated in ocean water Damariscotta River, Maine, United States -... | ecosystem: Environmental > Aquatic > Marine >... | reverse complement strand
GCTGACGGTTGTCACGGGAAAGCACATTATTATTTTTATCCAGGTTGGATATATCGTTTATTGCAGCATCCAGACGCTCGTCTTTGGCGGCAACAATATGTCCACCGCGTTTATCTTCGATCAGGCTGAAGGCACGCGCAAAAACCAATTGCTGGTCATCGTTAATAGCCTGATCGCGGAAAACAAGGACACCAAAACGATCTATAGCCGTTTCGATGGCCATGGCATCCTCCGAGATAAGTGGCTGAGTTAGATCAACGCCTGTCACGAACGCGGCAAATCCGGGCTGAACTTCGCTCACTGTAACTTTTGAACCCATGAGCCCATCCCATTCTTTGCAATTGTCGTTAAACGATGCGCCAATATTGACAAACATCGATCATAATATCAAATTACTAATAACATAGTTAGATAACTAAATATGATGGATGTGCGGCACATGCGGTTAAACCTGAGACAGATTGAAGCTTTTCGAGCCGTCTTTCAGACCAATAGCATGACGGCCGCCGCCGAACTGATGGGGGTAACACAGCCCGCAGTCAGTCGCCTGATCAGAGATCTGGAGGCGGAAACTGAGTTGCCTTTGTTTGATCGAACCCGGGGGCGGTTGATCGCGACAGATAACGCGGCGGCGCTCTATCGTGAGGTTGAACGCAGTTACTATGGCCTTGAGCGTATATCACGCGCCGCCACCGCACTGCACCGCCGACCAACTGGCAGTTTACGTCTGGCAGCGGCCATTGCACCTTCGTATTACTGGTTGCCTGAACTGATCGCTGCGTTTCACAGTGCGCGGTCGGGTGTTGGCATCTCTCTCAATGTTCTGCCGTCCATGGAGGTGCTGGATGTCGTATCTATGCAACAGTACGATTTGGGGTTGGCAGATGTCCCTGCCAATGCGTCGGGCGTTGACATTGAACCTCTTCGCGGCCTTGAGTTTGTTTGCGTGTTACCAATGGGCCATCGATTGCTTGAAAAACGGATCCTCGTGCCGAAAGATTTTGCCGGAGAGCCCGTACTTATGATTTCGCCCGATAGCCATCAACAACACCACATTGTTAACGCGTTTGCATCGGAACGGATTGAGCTCGATGTCAGGTTCGAAGCATCGAACAGCGGCCCAATCTGCGCCTTGGTCGCGGGTGGCGCCGGATTGTCGATCGTTGACCCCATATCGGCGCGTGCATTCAGCGGGCAGGGCGTTCAACTCCGGCGTTTTTCGCCGGTAGTTTCCTATGACTTGAAGTTGGTCTTCCCTGCCAATCGTCCCCGGTCCGATCAGGCAAAAGCATTTGCTGATTTCGTGCGACGCGAATTAGAGGCCCTTGTCATCCCGGCTTAAAAGACAACAGCTACACCCAACGAAATACACAGTATGTATACACGCCGGATATAAGGACCGCGCCCCAAAGCGGCGTGCCCATGAGCCCCAACCAAGCGAGATGGATGAAGGCGCTGCCAAGGATGGAAATGAACAAGCGGTCGCCACGCGTTGTGTCCAACGTCAGGATGCCCTTGCGTGGAGCACCTCCCGGATTTTTCCATTCCAGGTAACCCATGAGACTTATGGCAAGCGCAATGCAGATGAAAAAAGCCGCCGTTGGTACCGTCCAGGCCATCCAGGTTAATCCCATAGCATGTTCCCTCCCCGAGGCTTAAACGCGGCCAAGGGCAAAACCCTTGGCGATATAATTGCGGACGAAGTAAATAACAAACGCGCCAGGAATAATGGTCAGCGTTCCCGCTGCCGCCAGTAACCCCAATTCATAACCCGACGAACTGGCGGTCCTGGTCATTGTTGCGGCAATCGGCTTGGCCGAGACGGACGTCAGTGTTTTCGCCAGTAGAAGTTCGACCCAAGAAAACATGAAACAGAAAAACAGAGCAACGCCAATGCCCGATGCGATGGTCGGAATAAAGATGCGGACAAAGAACCTCGGGAAGGAATAACCGTCCACGTAAGCTGTCTCATCCAGCTCTTTCGGAATCCCGGACATAAAGCCTTCCAATATCCACACAGCCAGCGGAATATTGAACAGACAGTGGGCAAGGGCAACAGCAAGCGGTGTATCGAACAGATTGACCGCCGAATAAAGCTGGAAAAACGGCAACGCAAAGACAGCTGGCGGTGCCATGCGATTGGTCAGCAGCCAGAAAAACAGATGTTTGTCGCCTAAAAACCGGTACCGGGAAAAGGCGTAAGCTGCCGGCAGCGCAACGGTGACCGATATGACCATATTGATGCTGACGTAGCTTAGAGAATTGAAATACCCATTGTACCAGGTTGGATCGGTGAAAATGGTTATGTAGTTATCGAACGTAATTTCGTTCGGCCACAGGGAAAACGTACCCAGAATCTCGTTGGTGGTCTTGAACGACATATTGATCAGCCAATAAATAGGCGTCATCAACAGAAAGATATAAACAGCAGGTATGAACCGCGCGGTGTTTCTCATCACTTTGCCTCATCTTTCATCATCAGGGTATAAAACAGCCAGCTAACCAGCAGCACGATCAGGAAATAAATCAGGCTCATGGCTGCCGCCGGACCCAGATCAAATTGACCAAGTGCAATCTTAACGAGATCGATAGAGAGAAAAGTTGTCGAGTTTCCTGGGCCGCCACCGGTTAACACGAACGGTTCCGTATAAATCATGAAACTGTCCATAAACCGGAGCAGAATGGCGATGGTAAGAACTCGCTTCATTTTTGGTAACTGAATATATCGGAAAACGGCCCAGGGTTTGGCACCATCAATTTTGGCCGCCTGATAATAGGCGTCGGGAATTGAGTTCAAGCCCGCATAGGCAAGCAGAACGACCAGCGAGGTCCAGTGCCAGACGTCCATCAGGATAATTGTAAACCACGCGGCCACGGGTTGGCTGGTGAAATTGTAATCGATACCCAGCGCATTAATCGTACGACCAAGTAAGCCGATATCTGGTAACGCAAAAATATTCCACATGGCACCAACGACATTCCAGGGAATCAACAAAGGCATGGCCATGAAGACCAGACACACAGAGACCCATACGCCTTTCTTCGGCATGGTCAGGGCAATGGCGACACCCAGTGGGATTTCAATGAGCAAGATGATCGTGGTAAACAACATCTGACGCCCAAGGGAAGCATGAAAACGATCTGAAGTCAGAATAGCCTCAAACCATTTGACACCTTCCCAAAAGAACACATTGTTGCCAAAGGTCTCCTGCACCGAATAATTGACAACAGTCATCAAGGGAATAACCGCGTTGAATGCGACCAGGAGAATGACCGGAAGTACGAACAGCCAGGCTTTCGAGTGGGTGGTTTTTCTATCCATCATCTTTCCTTACGAAATCATCCAATCGTCGGCGTAGACTTGCGTGTGCGCCGGGTCGAAATTCAAATAAACGGTATCGGAGGGCAAATCATGACCGCTGGGAACCAGTAATTTGATTGAATCTTCACCATGCTGCGTATCGACAATATTAAAGCGGCCTGCGTCACTGACCTTGGTGATGCGAACAGGAATTCCTGTGTCGGACAAGGAAACAAACTCCGGGCGTACGCCAATCTCGAGCCGTGCGCCTGTGGGTTGCTGACCGATCGGGTTCGATACGTCCAGCACCAGTCCCCCATAAACCGCTTTGCCGTGTTCAAGTTCGCAAGGCAATACATTCATGCCAGGCGATCCGATAAAGTGTCCGACAAACGTATGCCTCGGTCGCTCAAACAATTCCACGGGAGTGCCAATCTGAACGACGATGCCAGCCTGCATCACAACCACCTGATCAGCGAAAGTGAGTGCTTCCGTTTGATCGTGCGTTACGTAAATCATTGTCGTTTGAATGCGCTGGTGCAGCTCTTTCAGCTTCGAGCGCAAAACCCATTTCAAATGCGGATCGATGACCGTCAAAGGCTCGTCAAACATGATGACGTTAACGTCTGAGCGCACCAGACCGCGGCCTAATGAAATTTTTTGTTTACCATCTGCTGTCAAACCCGACGCCCGGGTCAGCAGGGTGTCGTTGAGATCGAGCATCGTTGCAATCTCGCGTACCTTCAGATCAACTTCGGATTCCGGCACACCACGATTTCGCAAGGGAAACGCCAGATTGTCGTAGACGGTCATGGTGTCGTAGACGACCGGAAACTGAAAAACCTGCGCAATGTTGCGGTGATCGGGGGCCAGATGAGTGACGTTGTCATCCCCAAACCAGACCTCACCTTGCGACGGTTCGATGAGCCCCGAAATGATGTTGAGCAACGTCGTTTTGCCGCATCCAGAAGGCCCGAGAAGGGCGTAAGCGCCACCATCAGACCATTCGACACTCATTTCATTAAGCGCCCATTCGCTGTTTGGTCCGGGCTCCGGCTCATAACTATGACGCAGGTTTTTAAGGCTTATTTTTGACATATCAGGCCGCCATCAACTGTTCGTTTTCGTCGAAATAAATGCAATGGCTTGTATCCAGATAAAAAGTCGCTTCAGCACCGATAGAGATGTCATGAATGCCATGAGATTGAGAAACCCAGGACAGGCTGGCAAGCTCGAAATGGACGACACTTTCAGAACCGCTCAGCTCAGAAACAATCACCCGCCCTTTGATCGGGATGGCATTGTCGCCTGTGGGTTGAACCGTCACAAAGTGAGGCCGGATGCCCATCATGTAGGAACCATCTGGCAGGTTTTGCGCGGGGCCTGCGGCAGCCCAGCTGACGTCGTCGCTCAAAATCATGCGCCCGTCTTTACGCGTAATGCGGGTCGTATTCATTGGTGGGTCTGAAAACACCCGCGCCGTTTCGAGATCGGCGGGTTGGCGGTAAACGTCAGGCGTTTTTCCAAACTGCGTCACGCGACCTTCATGTATAGTCGCCGTATGACCTCCCAACAGCAAAGCTTCTGTAGGTTCCGTCGTTGCATAAATGACGGTGCATTGACGATCGCTAAGAAGTTTAGGTAATTCATCTCGCAGTTCTTCGCGAAGTTTGTAGTCAAGGTTTGCCAGCGGCTCATCAAGCAATACCAGCTCTGCATCCTTGACCAGGGCACGCGCCAGCGCGGTGCGTTGCTGTTGGCCGCCGGACAGTTCACTGGGGCGGCGCTTTAGCATCGGTGTCATTTTCAAAAGATCGGCAACGCGCCCAACACGTGCCTCGACTTCGTTCCTGGGGACGCCTGCGACCCGGAGCGGAGAGGCAATGTTGTCGTAAACGGAAAAATGGGGGTAATTGATAAACTGTTGGTGCACCATAGAGACGTTGCGTTTTTGCGTTGCCACACCCGTTACGTTCTTGCCGTTGAACCAGATCTCGCCCGAAGTCGGAACTTCAAGACCAGCCATCAGCTGCAATAATGTGGTTTTGCCTGCCAGTGTTGTTCCCAACAGGATATTGAACTCGTTTTCGACGAACTCCACGGTCGTATCATAAATATGAGTTTCTGCTCCGACTCGTTTTACGATGTTTTTAAATGCAAATGTCATGGGTGGACTCTCAATCGATTCAAGTCAGCACAAGTTTGTAAATCCAGCTGCACATAACTCCAGCGGTACTTGGGTCATCTGTTTGGTTTATTATGGCCTAAGGCCGCTGGCGATTGAACCGGGGAGCTTTGCGGGCCCCCCGGCCAATTCCAAAAGTCAGACGAATAGGGACGCCTTAACTTTTGTTCCAGCGTTTGATGAGTTCGTCATAGTCGACGGTTTCGCCTTGTGGCTTCTCATTCACTTTGGCTTTTGGTGAGCCAGGCTTGTTGAGCCAGACGGATGGGTCTGATTCTTCGTTCAAGCGAGGACCACAACCACCGTAAGTGTTGGCTTTTTCATCAGCAGCCTGCATACGCGCCATAACCAGATCCATTTCTGAAGCCAGACGGTCCATTGCCTGTTGTGGCGTGAATGCACCTGAGTTCACATCACCAATTTGTTGCCACCAGATTTGAGCCAGCTTTGGGTAATCGGGGACGTTAACACCGGTCGGCGACCACATGACACGGTCTGGAGAGCGGTAAAACTCAACCAGGCCACCCAGGTTAGGCGCGCGTTCCGTGAACGATGCGTGGTTGATCGTCGTGTCGCGGATGAATGTCAAACCAACGTGGCTTTTTTTGACATCAACGGTTTTGGAAACGACGAACTGGGCGTACAGCCATGCAGCCTTGCGGCGATCAACAGGTGTCGACTTGAACAAGGTCCATGAACCGGCATCCTGGTAACCAAGCTTCTGGCCTTTTTCCCAATAAGGACCATGTGGAGACGGTGCCATCCGCCACAACGGCTTGCCAGCGTCATCAACTGTGTTGTTGCCATCGCTCTTCGGGCCAACCATGACGGCTGTAAAAGCGGTGTACCAGAAGATTTGCTGAGCAACGTTGCCTTGTGATAGTGCCGGCAAGGATTGATAGAAATCATAGTTTGCTGCGCCTGGAGGCGCGTACTTGCGAAGCCACTCATCCCACTTGCGTATGGCATAAACAGCCGCAGGAGCGTTTGCGGCACCACCGCGCGATACCGATGCGCCAACCGGGTTACAGGTTCCCGCTTCCATGCGGATTCCCCATTCGTCGACAGGAATTCCGTTCGGCTCGCCTTTCGAGCCAGCTCCGGCCATCGACAGCCATGCGTCGGTCATCCGCCAGCCCAGATCAGGTGCGCGCTTGCCGTAATCCATGTGGCCGTAGATTTTTTTCCCGTCGATTTCTTTAACATGGACGGAGAAGAACTCCGCAATATCTTCGTAAGCTGACCAGTTGACCGGAACGCCTAAGTCATAGCCATAGCGATCTTTGAATTGCTTTTGCAGATCAGCGCGATCGAACCAGTCCTTGCGGAACCAGTAGAGATTTGCAAATTGCTGATCGGGTAGCTGATAAAGTTTGCCGTCTGGACCCGTGGTGAATGATTTTCCAATAAAATCGTCGATATCCAGCATTGGATTGGTGACATCCTTGCCTTCGCCTGCCATCCAATCCGTCAGGTTAACCGCCAATTGCAGGCGTGAGTGCGTGCCGATCAAATCGGAATCATTGATGTAGGCATCGTATAGGTTTCGTTTGGTTTGCATCTGCGTCTGGACAGCCTGCACAACCTCGCCCTCACCAAGAATCTGATGGTTCACTTTTATGCCGGTGATCTCTTCAAAGGCCTTTGTGAGTGTTTTAGATTCGTAGTCATGGGTTGGAATGCCTTCCGAAAGCACGTTAATTTCCATGCCTTTGAACGGTTCAGCCGCCTTGTTAAACCATTCCATTTCTTTCATTTGGTCGGATTTTGACAGAGCTGACGGTTGAAATTCGTCATCAACCCACTTCTTCGCCGCGTCCATATCGGCTAAACTGGTACTTGCCGCCGATATCAGTGCTACTCCGGCCAGAGCAGCAATCAGTTTGGTTTTCATCTTAGGTCTCCCTCCCTGTGAAAAGTTAAGGCTTAACTATACAAGTGAAGAAAAACGAAAGTCAAATGAAAATATACAATTGTCGATATGGTCTTTTACGAAATTCCGGCGTATAACTTTTTGATGGATACAAGTTTAGATAAACCAAAACGGGAGCCAATATCTCCGCGCCAATCGGATATTGCTGATGTTGTGCGGGATTCCGGGCGTGTGAGTGTGGAAGACCTGGCTGAAAAATTCGACGTTACACCGCAGACCATTCGTAAAGACCTAAATGAACTTTGTGACCGAAATATCTTGCAACGCGTGCATGGCGGCGCAGTTCTAACCACACGTGTAACAAACCTGGGCTACGAATCGCGTCGGTTTATCGCATCCGATGAAAAACGAAGAATTGGCCTCAAGGCCGCTTCTTTTATACCTGATAGCTGTTCAATGCTGATTAACATTGGAACAACCACTGAACAGGTGGCGCAGGCGCTCCTAACCCGAAAAAACATTGTCGTCATTACAAATAACATAAATGTTGTCAATATTTTGGCAGGAAATCCGGAAATTGAAGTTATCGTTGCCGGCGGCATGGTGCGTCAAACGGACGGAGGCGTGGTTGGCGAAACCGCGGGCGATTTCATACGCCAATTTAAAGTCGATTATGCGATAATCGGGTCTTCAGCCATCGACCTGGATGGATCCCTGCTTGATTACGATTACAGGGAAGTGAAAGTCGCCCAGGCGATTATTGAGAACGCCCGTCACTCAATTCTGGTGGCCGACAGTATGAAATATGAGCGCTCGGCTCCTGTGCGAATTGGTCATATTTCTCAGATTGATACGTTTGTAACCGACCGAATGCCCCCGGAAGAACTGCGCCAGGTATGCGCCGAACATGAGGTCAGGATCGAGCTGGCTGGTCCTCTGGACGATTCGGCAGAGTAAAATAAAAACAGTTGTAGGTTCGTTTTTCTTCGTTTACGTTCTTTATTCTTTTAATTACTTAAAAACGAACATACGTGGAGAAAATGGTGGCCGAGGAGATACACGACATCGCTGTCATTGGTGGTGGGATTAACGGCTGTGGTATTGCTCGCGATGCATCTGGCCGAGGGTTGAGGGTCGTCCTCTTCGAAAAGAACGATCTCGCCAGCGGCACCTCTTCTTCATCTACCAAGCTCATTCACGGTGGTCTTCGGTATCTTGAACACTATGAATTCCGGCTTGTTCGCGAATCCCTAAAAGAACGCGAGGTGCTTCTTGCGATGGCACCACATATCAGTTGGCCGATGCGGTTTGTGCTGCCCCATCTTAAAGGCCTTCGCCCCGCCTGGTTAATTCGACTGGGGTTGTTCCTGTACGACCATTTGGGCGGTCGCAACGTTTTGCCTGGGTGTCGTTCGCTTGATCTTCGCACGGATCCGGCGGGTATTCCGCTCAAAGATGAGATGACCAAGGGGTTCGAGTATTCTGATTGTTGGGTCGATGATGCGCGCATGGTGGTTCTGGCAGCCAAGGACGCAGAGCTACGCGGTGCAACTGTCCACGTGCGTAGGGAAGTGGTTTCGGCCAAACGGCTAGACGACTGCTGGGAGATCGTCTCGCGCGATACCTGCTCTGGTCGACAAATGACGACCAGAGCTAAAGTGGTGATTAACGCGGCAGGGCCATGGGTCGCAGATGTATTGAACCAACGCTTGGGGTCAAACTCCAAGTCGAAGGTGCGGCTGGTAAAAGGCAGTCACATTGTTCTCAACAAGCTTTTCGATCATGAACGGGCTTATATTTTTCAAAACGCCGATGCCCGTATCACCTTTGCCATACCTTATGAAGGCGCGTTTACCTTGGTCGGCACGACGGACGTGGACTACCAGGGGAACCCCGAAGACGTGGCAGCGACGGACGATGAAATCAATTATTTGTGTGAGGCTGCCGCCACGTATTTTAAAGTTCCTGTACTCAGGGAAAATGTTGTCTGGACTTATTCGGGGGTTCGGCCGCTTTTTGATAGTGGAGAAGAATCTGCACAAAAAGCCACACGTGACTATGTCTTGGAACTTGACGCGCCGGAGGGTTCCCCGGCCCTGCTCAATGTATTCGGAGGTAAGATAACGACGTTCCGTTGTCTGGCTGAAGAGGTGCTGGAAAAACTGCAACCTTATCTCAATCCGTTCGGTGCACCCTGGACCCATAGTGCGGTTTTGCCGGGCGGCGATTTCCCAGTAGATCAGGTCGCCAAATTTAAAAAAGACTTGGCCGCATCCTATTCAGATATGGACGCCGTCTTGGTTGCCCGGCTTGCCAGATCGTACGGCACATTGACACGGCAAATTCTCGGCGATGCCAAAACGGAAGGGGAACTGGGTGCTCATTTCGGCGCGAACCTGTACGAGGCGGAAGTCAATTACCTGATCGAACAAGAATGGGCAATGACGTCGGAAGATATTTTGTGGCGCAGGTCGAAACTGGGGCTTCGAATGAAAGCTGAAGAGGTTGAAAAACTGGACCAATGGCTCGAGAATAGGCTCTCCGTAGCTGTCGAAAAATAGACACCGGCCATTTGTTGGGAGGCAATATGACTAAGTATATTCTGGCCATCGACCAGGGGACAACCTCATCACGCGCCATCCTGTTTGATCAGGACTACCGGGTATGCTCCGTTGCCCAGCAGGAATTCCCGCAATACTTCCCACATTCCGGCTGGGTCGAGCATGACGTTGAAGAGATTTGGCAGAGTGTCATTGAGACCTGTCAGCAGGCCATAGCCAAGATCCATGCCAACCCAACCGAAATCACCGCCATCGGCATAACCAATCAGCGCGAAACCACTGTGATCTGGGATAGAACAACAGGAAAGGCCATCCACAAGGCAATTGTCTGGCAGGATCGCCGCACTTCCGAGTTTTGCGGCCAACTGAAAGCCGACGGATGTGAGGCAGAGTTCACTGAAAAAACAGGGTTGCTTCTCGATCCCTATTTTTCCGGGACCAAAGTAGCCTGGCTGCTTGAACACGTCGAGGGCGTGCGCGCACGCGCCGAAGCGGGTGAGTTGGCCTTCGGCACCATCGATACCTTTTTATTGTGGCGATTAACCAATGGCGCTGTTCACGCGACGGACGCCACCAACGCGTCCCGGACCCTGATGTACAACATCGTATCGGGTACCTGGGATGCGGATTTGCTGAATATCCTCAACGTACCAATGACACTTTTGCCTGAAGTTCATGACAACGCGGCCGATTTCGGCCGGACAACCGAGGATCTATTTGGTGCGAAAATCCCGATTTTGGGTGTTGCAGGCGATCAGCATGCAGCGACCATCGGCCAAGCTTGTTTCGAGGCCGGGATGATGAAATCAACCTACGGAACGGGTTGTTTTGCCATGCTGAATACAGGGTCAGAGCGGGTAAAATCGAAAAACCGAATGTTGACCACGATTGCCTATCAGTTCGATGGTGTTCCGACCTATGCATTGGAAGGCTCCATTTTCGTTGCTGGCGCAGCGGTTCAATGGTTACGCGACGGATT
>Ga0316204_10011718_pt1 | contig 10899 bp, 11 predicted proteins | sample 6monrhotite_MG_2_FD_205661 | JGI IMG/M metagenome (GOLD analysis project Ga0316204, IMG submission 205661) | Microbial mat bacterial communities from mineral coupon in-situ incubated in ocean water Damariscotta River, Maine, United States -... | ecosystem: Environmental > Aquatic > Marine >... | reverse complement strand
TAAAATAATCGGGGTTGCAGGCAGATTTTCAGCAGCCACCAGGTACCTGTCTATTAGATATGGGTTAGGTGCGGGTTGTACGGCAGATACAATAACGATCTGATTGATATTTGCTGCCATGGGTTTGAGTTTTCCGCCAAACCCTGGTTTTTGCAATAACGACTCGCGCTCTACAACTGCGACAATAACACCTTCTTTATCACTTGCCGCCTGCCAGATTACCTGGTCTCCACAAACAATGGGCCCCAGATTTTGACGGGCAACACAACGGAATAAAGCTTTATTCTGGTCTTCAATAAGCAGTGCCTGGCCATAGTTTGTAATGACCTGACCGGGTTGTTCGGGCCCCAGGCCCTGTTGAGAGAGAGACTCGGTTTTTGTCTGCTGATTTTTCTGAGATTTTTCTCGACGCTTTTGCTGTATGTTTTTAATACGTCGTTGTTGCTGGTCACTGATACGTCTTTTTGCCACGTTTAACTGTCATCCCCAGTAGATACAAATGTATAAATAGAGATAACAGTTACAGTGAATGATACAGCTTGTATCATTTAGAATTTATAATAACGGTCATTGAGGTATTCAACTACTGAAGTCGTTTCAGGTTGTGACCATTGCGCTTTTGCGGGGCCTTTCATGCAGTTGTTTACCTGATGTTCAAGTGCCATCATGGTTTTAACCATACGGTCTTCACGTGTGTAAACTTCATTCTGGTGACAGGTTGTACATTTTTCATCATGTAGCGTTTTGCCCTGTGAGTGAGGCGTTGCCTGTGCAACTTTTTTCACTGGCTGCTTGCTTTCACTAGCGTTATCAGCACAGGCTGCTGTGCTGATACTAATAACGAGAAGTAAAAATAATTTTTTCATCTGTTTCTCACTTTGATGTTTAATCTGTTTTTATTGTTTTGCCAAATGTGCAATGCGCACAGGTGCCGGTGGGTGACTGTCATAAAATGCTGAATACAGCGGGTCAGGGGTTAAAGTACTGGCATTTTCTTTGTACATATTAACCAGTGCCTGAATTAAGTGTTTAGCATCGGATTGTTGTGCTGCATATTCATCGGCTTCGAATTCATTTTTACGTGAAAACATGCTCATTAACGGGCTGAGTAGAAATGTAAATACCGGCATAACAATAGTAAACAGCAATAATGCCATATAAGTGGATGGCGTGCTAACGCCAAGGGCAGTGTAAAACCATTCTGCTTTCATTAACCAGGCGAGTATTGCCAGAGCAACCAGGGTAGTAACAATGGTTATGGCCATGCCCTTAATGATATGTTTGCGTTTGAAGTGCCCCAGCTCATGAGCGAGTACGGCTTCAAGCTCATCATCACTGAGCGATTCCAGTAAGGTATCGTAAAAAACGATGCGTTTGTTTTTACCAAAACCTGAGAAGTAGGCATTGCCGTGACTTGAACGTTTAGAACCATCAATCACAAAAATGCCGTCGCTATTAAAACCGCAACGATTTAACAGGCTTTTAATGCGCTTAAGTGTGTCACCTTCTTCAAGCGGGGAGAATTTATTAAAGATAGGCGCAATCCAGGTTGGGTAAGCCCAGGCAATAAATAAGCTGAAACCTGTCCATACCGCCCAGGTGTATATCCACCATAATTCGCCAGCCTGTTCCATTAACCAGAGAACAACCCAGATTAAAGGCAAGCCAAGTATGGCTGCTAATAGCGCACCTTTAAACATATCGGTAATAAAGGTTTTAACTGTGGTGCGATTAAAGCCAAATTTCTCTTCAATAATAAATGTGCTGTAGATAGAGAAAGGTAAGTCCAGAAACGATGAAATAATCATCATGCTGAAGATAACTAAAATTCCAGTGTAAATTGGGTCAAGACCATAACCCCGTGCAGTTTGATCAAGCAGCTCCAGCCCGCCACCAAATACCCAGACCATTAGAATGCCTGCATCATAAAGTAGTGGCCAGCGACCAAACCTGACCTTTGTCGAGGTGTAATCCGCAGCTTTCTGGTGGTCTTCCAGAGATATTTTTTCGCTAAACGCTTGCGGTACCTCTGCACGGTGTTTCTGGATATGCGACAAATGCCGTTGCGCTAACCAGAGTTTAACGGCGATAGAGATGACAAAAAACGTTAAAAATAAAACCGCAAAGCTATGCATGTAAACCTCAAGTATTAGATATCTGCCTGAATTATCGCTTTTCTGATAAAAATGTTCTACTGTGTATTTTTATATTTGAGAGCTGGGGATAAAAATGTCGAAGATAAACCAGGATAACTTAATCTGGATTGACCTGGAAATGACAGGGCTTGAGCCAAAAACAGATGTAATTATAGAAATTGCCACGCTAGTGACCGATAAAGAATTAAATATACTGGCGGAAGGGCCGATTATGGCGGTGCATCAGAGTGATGAGTTTCTCGAGGGTATGGATGAGTGGTGTACGAACCAGCATGGAAAGTCCGGTTTAACCCAACGGGTAAAAGACAGTACATTTACTGAGGCTTATGCTGAAAAAATGACGATTGATTTCTTAAAGCAATATGTTCCAGCGGGCGCTTCACCTATGTGCGGTAACAGTATTTGTCAGGACCGTCGTTTTCTGGCGAATTATATGCCGGAGCTGGAAGAATTTTTCCATTACCGTAACATCGATGTGAGTACGATTAAAGAGCTGGCTAAACGCTGGTCGCCTGAGGTATATAACGGTTTTCAGAAAGAGTCTTTGCACCTGGCGATGGATGATATTAAAGATTCGATTAATGAGATGCTGTTTTATCGCGAGCATGCTTTAAAAATTTAAATTATTCAGTTTCTTTTGCCCGGGGTCAGACCCGGCTTCTCACGGCTCTGACCCCTGTGTTGATACCACGCAAAGTATTAGAACCAGAGAGAGTTGGCAGTTACCAGTTTGTTCGGTCTCACAACAGGGGACAGAGCGCAAAAAGCGGCGGTCTGTCTCCGAGTTTGAAGTTCTGCTCGGTGTTTTGAGAATAAAAAAAGGCCGTCAAAATGACGGCCTTTTTAAACAGCGTTAGTCATAAATTTAAGCTGCATAGGCTTCTTTTGCTTTCTGCGCTGCTTTAGCTTCATCAGCTGAGTAAGCCATGCCTGACCATTGCATATCATAGGCAATTTCTTCATTACCATTTTCGCATAGCTCTAACACCTGCTCGAACAATGGTCGAAAGGTTTCTGACTTGTGAGACTCTTCATGATCTTCGAAGGTTTTCCAGAAGGTAATAATTAACGCTTCTTTGCCTTTTAGAGGGCTTTCAACTGCTTGCCCCACAGTAGAGCCTTCATTAGAAACCTGGCCGCTGTTCAGGCAGACCAGACCACCAACAAAGCCGGTTTCTGAGTGGTAGGTTTTTACGTTCTCGCAAAGAACCGCAACACGCTCCTGCAGATCATCAACAGAATACTCGTCTTTAAGAATAACGCGGTTAATAGTCACAATACCGTCATGGGGGAAGCCTGTAATTAAGCTGGACATAAGTATCTCCTATCTATGGATTAGTAAATTAGTAGTTACTAATAATAAATAACCTAGCAAAATAGTCAAGTATTATATGTTAGAGATATCTAATATTTGAAAAGTGGTGGCTCTTTGATCAGGAAACCACATGGGTGGCAGGGTTTGGGTTTTAATAATGAAGTGCTGTTTTATCGTTGATTTAAAAACAATTAGCTCTCCTCCTTGCTAAAGAGGGGCTGGGGGAGATTTGACTTTCATTTGCTCGGGGTCAGATCCGGCTTTTTACGGCTCTGACCCCTGTGTTGATACCGCAGAGATTGGCGGTGTCATAATCGACTCCGTAATACTTTGGGTGGTCTCACAACAGGGGACAGAGCGCAAAAAGCGGCGGTCTGTCCCCGAGGGATAAGTTGGCTGAAGTTGTTAGATTTCCACCGGCGTATCAGACCGATTTCCCCATTCAGACCAGGACCCCGGATACCCACGAACCTTTTCATAGCCCATATACTTCAGCATTAAATAAGACAGAGCAGAACGATGATGGCTCTGGCAGTAAACGATGATTTCTTTGTCCTGAGTTAGCGCTAATTCATCTAGCATTGGCTGTAGTGCTTCAGTTGGTAATAAACGATAGTTAGCATCCGCATTCATCGCACGTGTCCATTCAAAATGTTTTGCACCGGGAATGCGCCCCGATTTCTCTGCGTATCTGGCGGTGCCCTTAAACTCTTCAACGCTTCGAGCATCGAGTAAACCTACCTGTGGATTTTGCAGGTTGTCCAGAATGTACTGGGTATCGGCCACCACTGGTTGCAGACTGAAATCGACGTTATAGTGTTGCTCCGCTGGATTTGGGTGAGAAGTGACAGGCTCATTGGTGATGGGTAGATCTTCTCGGTACCAGGCAATTAGCCCGCCATTAAGCAGGCTGGCTTTAAAGTGGTTCATGGCATGTAGCGTCCAGATCAAACGAGCAGCCTTGCCACCGCCTTCTTCATCGTAGGCAATAATTTGAGTATTCGGGGTAATGCCGAGCGAATTAATAATATGTGCAAACTGTTCGGGATCAGGTAACAGGCCAGTATAAGGGCGACTCATACCAATAATATGTGCATAATCGAGAAATACAGCACCGGGGATATGCGCCTGTAAATATTGTTTGTGGGTGGATAAATCAACAACCAGAATACTGTTATCTGGTTGCAAATCTTTAAGTTGTTCTGGTTCGATTACCAGAGGCAGCGCAGTGTTGTTAGTCATTAGTATCCTGTAATAAATCAGGGGTTAAAATCGTGTTCTGGGGAGACTCGTCCAGTTTTAGGTAGTCGAGGGTGTAGTGCAGGCCGCGGCTTTCCTTGCGCTGCATCGCGCAACGAATAATCAGGTCGGCAACTACGGCAAGGTTACGTAGTTCGAGCAGATCCGCATTAACGCGGAAGTTGCCGTAGTATTCTTCAATTTCCAGCAGTAACAGATCTACGCGACGTTTTGCGCGTTGCAATCGTTTGTCCGTGCGCACAATACCCACATAGTCCCACATGAAGCGGCGCAGCTCATCCCAGTTATGGGATACCACTACTTCTTCATCGGAATTGGTAACTCGGCTTTCATCCCAGTCTTTGATTTTGTCCCAGTTGTTGGACTGATCCGCTTGTTGTGAAATATGTTTTGCCGCAGCACGGGCAAATACAAGGCATTCCAGAATTGAATTACTTGCCATGCGGTTTGCGCCATGCAGGCCGGTAAACGCGGTTTCTCCAATGGCATACAGGTTTTCAATATCTGTCTGCCCATTTAAGTCGGTCATCACACCGCCGCAGGTATAGTGTGCCGCGGGTACAACCGGTGCTGGCTCTTTGGTTAGGTCGATACCATATTCCAGGCATTTTGCGTAAATCGTAGGAAAATGTGAGCGAATGAATGCTGCGGATTTATGGCTTATATCCAGGTACAGGCAGTCCACGCCGAGGCGTTTCATTTCATGGTCGATAGCACGTGCCACAATGTCTCTGGGGGCTAGCTCTGCTCGTTTATCAAACTTGTTCATAAAACGTGAGCCATCGGGTAATAACAGTTTACCGCCTTCACCGCGCAGCGCTTCTGTGAGCAGGAAAGATTTTGCGTTAGGGTGGTATAAACAGGTAGGGTGGAACTGCATAAACTCCATATTGGCTACTTTGCAGCCGGCACGCCAGGCCATAGCTATGCCATCACCGGTGGCACCATCTGGGTTTGATGTATATAGATATACTTTACTGGCTCCACCAGAGGCGAGAATAACGTAACGTGCCTGAAAAGTTTCTACCCGCATGTGTTTTTTATTTAATACATAAGCGCCAATGCATCGGTTATGTTTTAGCCCGAGTTTTTTGCCCGTAATTAAGTCCACTGCAATATGATGATCAAGTAGTTCAATATTGTCGCTGTGTTTAATGTGATTTATGAGTGTGGTTTCCAGCGCTTTTCCGGTTGCATCGGCGGCATGAATAACCCGTCTTTTACTATGCCCGCCTTCCCGGGTCAGGTGCCAGGTTTTATGGCCATCTTTATTTTGATCGGTTGTGAACGGAACTCCCAGATCGGATAGCCAGTTAATAGAGTCAGGGCCATTTTCTACGGTGAATCGCACCGCTTGTTCATCGCATAAACCACCACCGGCATTCAGGGTGTCCTGAATATGCGACTCAAAGGAATCATCATCCCTGAGCACAGCAGAAATACCCCCCTGTGCATAATAAGTGCTGCCTTCGGTCTCACTCTCTTTGGTGATAACCGCAACACTTAAATGTGAGGGTAAATTTAGTGCCAGGGTTAAACCCGCTGCACCGCCACCAATAATTAGAACTTCGTGGCGAAATGTTTGTCTATTACTCAGTTTGGACATTTTTATTTATACAATTCGATTAAAATAAGGGTTGAGTCTTTATGTCAGTATGCGAATCAGGTATTGTTTCGGGCTTTGGGGGTGATATTACACCAATTCAGGTTAACACACCTAAACGAACCCTACAGACCAGACAAGGTCTTAACAGTCAGGTACAGGATGTGCCCAGTGGAGGAAAAGCCCGAATGGGCGAGCGCGAAATTGATCAGGCCCTGGTTGAGAGGGTACAGCAAGGTGACAAAAAGGCTTTTGATATGCTGGTGTTGAAGTATCAGCATCGAATTATCAAACTCATTGCGCGCTTTGTTAGAAACAGTGATGAGGTGCAGGATGTTGCTCAGGAGGCGTTTATTAAAGCCTACCGTGCGCTGAAAAATTTCCGTGGAGATAGTGCTTTCTATACCTGGATGTACCGTATCGCCATAAATACCGCAAAAAATCACCTGGTGTCCGCCTCACGCCGTGCGACAGAATCTGCTGTGGATGCAGCCGATGCAGAACAATACGACAGTGGTGACTGGTTGCGTGAATACGCTACACCAGAAAAAGAGCTGCTTGCAAAAGAAATGAATAAAGTGATTCATGACGCTATTCGTAATTTACCCGCTGATTTAAAAGAGGCGGTGACTTTGCGTGAAATGGAAGGACTGAGTTATGAAGAAATCGCCGATGTAATGGATTGCCCGATCGGTACCGTACGTTCACGAATTTTCCGTGCTCGTGAAGCCATAGATAAACAGCTAAAGCCCTTGTTAGACGGCCACGACGCTAAGTAGGTGAGTAATGAGTAATAATATGAAGCAGCCTGAACAACAAACAGAACAAAGAGATGAGAAGTTATCTGCATTACTTGATAATGCCATGGATGACCAGCAACTTAATGACTTTATGCAGGATTTAAAACGTGACCCGATTGCTGATGCAGAAACTGCACAGCGTTATCGTTTAATGGGTGATGTGATGCGTGATGAGCTGGATCAGTCATCTTTTATGGACATAAGCTCTGCGGTACATCGTGCGATTGAGAATGAGCCATCACATAATGAATCAGGTGTGATGGCGCACCAGACAGCTAACTCAAAATCAGAATCTGTGTTAGCTGCATTATTTAGCCGTTGGATGAAGCCCTTTGCCGGTATGGCGGTTGCTGCATCTGTAGCGATGATGACCCTGTTTACCTTTAATACTGTTAATACTGTGCAAAATAATGACGCTGCTGATCCAGCGATGCAAGTGGTGCAAAACCAGCCTGTATCAACTCAATTGCAGTTAGTTAACCCTGAAATAGCTCGAAATGTGCGTGTGGCATCAACACTGGATACCAGTAAATCGAAAGAGCAGCAAAAGCAGCTAAATGATTACATGATGCAGCACTCCGGTTACGCGAGCCAGTCAACCATGCAGGGTATCATGCCTTACGTGAGAGCAGCGGACGTTAAAACTCACGAGAAGGATTAAGCAGGTTTTGTTTAATGTTATTTAATGGCCCAGCTAATGGACCTGGGTTTTTAAGTAATTCTGTTAATGTAAATTATGTTATGGAGTTTTTTTGATTAATCACCTCTGCTTGAATACCTTTGAGATTAGGAATGCCTGAAACCGTGTTTAAATTTTTATCTGTAGTATTTATGGTAGCGTTTTCTGCTACGGTTAATGCGCAATCGACTTATGCAGGTTCGGTTGATGCAGGTTCGATTGATACATGGCTCGATAAAATGAGTAAGGCATCAACTCAACAAAACTTTAAGGGAACCTTAATTATTCGTCAGAATAATATGCTGCAGGCAATAAAAGTTAAGCAGGGCATCACTCAAGTGGGTAGCTGGCAAACGCTTGAATCACTTACTGGTGAAGACCAGACTATTATCCGTCAGGATAATAAAGTCACCACAATCTTTCCTAATAAGAAGTTAATTACCATTGCAGGTAATGATTCAGGGAGTGTTAATAAAGGCCCATTACACCCCACATTGCCTGAAAATCGGCATATCATAAAACAGTTTTACACATTGAAGTTAAGTGGACAGGATCGTGTCGCAAATAAAATGACACAGATTCTCAAAATGATTCCCCGTGATAAACACCGTTATGGTTATACTTTCTGGCTGGATAAACAAAGTGGAATGTTATTAAAGTGTGACTTAATGGATGAAAAAGGCCGGGTATTAGAGCAGTTGATGTATAGTAATGTTGAGCTATTGAGCGAAGCACCGGTTAACAATATTGATACGGAAAAACTGACCTTATATAGAAAAATAAATTTATCAGATAAATCTGATGTGAGTTCTAAAAGCTGGCAAGCAATGCAATTACCTGATGGTTTTACCTTAACCCGTTCAGTGAGGTCGCGTTCGGACAATGCCGAGAGTGGGGCGTCATACCATATGGTGTTTAGTGATGGAATGGCTTCCGTGTCGGTGTTTATCGAGCAGGGGAAAAATCAGGAAGAGCCGGTGATTGGTCAGTCCAGTATGGGGCCAGTGAATGCTTACAGCTCGTTTGTGAATGATGCATATGTGACCGCGATAGGTGAAGTGCCAGCGGCTACTGTGCGCATGATTGCGACATCAATACAGCCAGTAAAATAATTGTTTAAAAACTGAGCATAAATTTTCTGGCAAGTTTACTAAATAAACCCAATAAACACCTCCATAACGTAATAAAATAGATTCCATGATAGAAGAAACCGCATTGGTAGTTGAAGTTAGAGATCAGCAAGCGTTGCTGCAGACTCAACGCAAGAGTGCCTGTCAATCTTGTTCGGTGAAATCTGGTTGTGGCACCTCGACCCTGTCGAAAGTGGTGGGTAAGAGAAGCTCGCAGTTTGTTGTAGACAATACCCTGGGTGTGCAAGCGGGTGATCAGGTAGTTGTTGCGATTGATGAGAATGCGCTGGTTCAGGGGTCGCTGCTGATTTATTTATTGCCTCTGGTATTGATGTTACTGGCGGGTATTCTGGCGGAGTTTCTTTTTTCTAATGAATCAATAACAATTTTGTTTTCTATCATCGGTTTGGTGTTGTCGATGATTGTGGCGCGTTATATTTTATCGCTTAGCCATTTAAAAAAAACTATTCACCCCCAGTTACTTCGTCGAATACCCTGATTTGACATAAAAAGAGAGTTCTATGTTGTTAATTAATCGCATTTTCCCCATTTTAATTTTGCTTTTAAGTAGCCTGCAAGTTCAGGCCAGATCTTTACCTGATTTTGCTGAACTTGTAGAAGAGAATGGCAGGGCAGTGGTTAATATTAGTACGCGCCTCAAGGTGCCTGCCTCGCAACACCCCTGGGGAAGGCTAAAAGACGAACTGGGTGATGAGCTGCAAATACCCGAGAATTCTCCTTTTAATGATCTTTTCAAGCATTTTTTTGGTGATCAGGGGATGCCTCAGCAGCCACAGGATGCCACCTCTCTGGGCTCTGGCTTTATTATTTCAAAAGATGGTTACATTATAACCAATCATCATGTGGTTGCTGGTGCCCATGAAATTATTGTGCGCTTAAGTGATAAGCGAGAATTAACGGCTGAAGTGATTGGCAGCGATGAGTTTAGTGATATTGCATTAATTAAAGTAAATTCAAAGGATCTACCGATTGTTGAAATTGGTGACTCGTCTGATGTCAGGGTAGGTGAGTGGGTGCTGGCGATTGGTTCTCCGTTTGGTTTTGATCATTCGGCCACCGCCGGAATAGTCAGTGCTAAGGGGCGAAGCTTGCCTAGAGCCAGTTATGTACCTTTTATTCAAACTGATGTCGCTATTAATCCGGGTAATTCCGGTGGTCCCTTGTTTGATATGGATGGCAGGGTTATTGGTATTAACTCTCAGATATATAGCCGTACGGGTGGTTTTATGGGCTTATCCTTTGCAATACCCGTTGAAGTGGCCATGGACGTGGTTGAACAACTGAAAGAAAAGGGCTCAGTGAGCCGGGGCTGGTTAGGGGTGTATATTCAGGAAATAACCCATGAGCTGGCACAAAGCTTTGAACTCGATAAAGCGGTAGGTGCGCTGGTGTCACAGGTAATTGATGATAGCCCGGCACAGAAGGCAGGTATAAAAGCCGGGGATGTTATTCTCTCATTTAATAATAAGCCGATTCTAAATTCTTCAGACTTGCCTCCCCTGGTAGGGCGTGTTCCCGTTGGCTCAAAGTCTGAGGTTAAGGTGTTACGTAACTCAAAACATAAAACCCTGTATGTCACTATTGAAGAGTTACCATCGGAAGATAAACCCGTGGTTGCTTCAAAGAGTAAACCCTCAGTTTCGAATAGAGTTGGGGTTAACGTTGTTGATCTGGATGAGGTCTCACGCAAAGAACTGGGTCGGGGTGTTATGGTGCAAAAAGTGGCACCAGGTAGCCCTGCATTTCAGGCTGGAGTGAGATCTGGAGACGTGATTCTGCAAATAGACCGTAAAAACGTAAAAAATGTCGCGGATTTTCGTAAAAAAGTTGCCAATTTGCCCACAGGCCGTATGATCCCTGTTCTGGTTCATCGCCAGGGGGCAGATCAGTTTATCGTTATGAAGATTTCCGATAGCGAGTGATCGAATTCATCGT
>Ga0316204_10011717_pt1 | contig 10899 bp, 6 predicted proteins | sample 6monrhotite_MG_2_FD_205661 | JGI IMG/M metagenome (GOLD analysis project Ga0316204, IMG submission 205661) | Microbial mat bacterial communities from mineral coupon in-situ incubated in ocean water Damariscotta River, Maine, United States -... | ecosystem: Environmental > Aquatic > Marine >... | reverse complement strand
GAGGAACAGGTCGTTCCAGAGGTGCATCCGCCCCTCCGCGGCGCTCTTGACCGCGACCCCGCCCCCGTCGGAGACGCTCTGCAGCAGCGCGAGGACGCTCACGCCTTCACCTCCGAGCTTCCGGACGACGCGCCGCGCTCGGCCGCCTCGATCAGCGCGCGGGCCTCGGTCAAGAGCGCCTCGGCGGCGAAGCGCGTCGGTCGCGCGTTGGCGTACTTGACCTCGGCGCAGGAGCGCAGGAGCGCGCTGGCGCGCTCCACGTCCGGCCGCGCGAAGCGCTGGCCCTCGAGGATCACGGGCCCCCACTCGTCGTCGGTCAGGCCGTCGCGCCGGACGCCGCTCGCCCCGTCGAATGCGGCGCGCACGAGCTGTGACACCTGGTAGTAGAGCTCCCGGCGGCGGTCGTCGTCGCCCGGGTCCAGCTCGGCGAGTCGCGCCAGCGGCCGGACGGGCGCCGCTCCACCGGAGCTGCGGCGTACTCGGGCGATGACGAGCCCCAGGACCCCCAGCCCGGCTACGCCGAACAGGCCCACCCAGGCGAGCAGCACGCCGGGCCAGCGGCGCGGCGAGGAGGAGGGCGGCTCGCGGAAGCCTGCAGGCGGCCGCGCAGCATCCTCGCCCGAGGCGAGCTCGCCGCGCACCTCCACCCGCGCGAGCGCCGGTTCGAGGCGCACCACCGCGCCGGGTACGAAGGCGTCGGCGCCGAGCGTCGTCAGCTCGTGCTCGCCCGGCTCGAGGCCGATCAGTCGCCAGCGCGCCTGCGTCAGCGTTCGCCCACTGCCATCGCCGACGGGCAGCCGCACGACGCGGCGCGGCTCGACCACCACCCAGCGGTCGCCGAAGACGTCGCCGCCCTCCGGCGGAGCGTCGAGCAGAACGCGCTGCCCCTCCGGGTGCAGCACGTCGAGCGCGAGCGTGAAGGGTTCGCCGATCAGGACCGAGCTCGGCTCGGTCCACGCGTTCACCTCGGGCGCCTCCGCGGCCTGCGGGGACGCGGTCAAGAGTGCGAAGCCGAGGAGGACGCCGATCACGTCGCGCGCCTCCCGTGCTGTTGCGTGCGCCGGCGGAAGAAGCGCGCCAGCGGGTCCGCGAGGTCGCCATCCGTGCGCAGCTCGATCGTCTCGACGCGGGCGCGGGCGAGGACCGACTCCGCGCGCCGACGGCGCTCCTCGGCCGCCGTCGCCCAGGCCTCGCGCACCTTGCGCGAGCGCGTGTCGAGCTCAACCTCGCGACCGGTGCGCGAGTCGAGGGCGCTGACGAGGCCCGCCTTGGGCAAGACCTCCTCCAGCGGGTCGACGACACGCACGGCGATCAGGTCGTGCCGCACCGCGAGGCTCTGCAGGTGGTCGCCCCAGAAGCCGGACTCGCCGTCCTCGTCCGAGGCCTGGTCACGCACGCCGAGGAAGTCCGAGATCAGGAACACCATGCCGCGTCGGCGCAGGCCGCGCGCGCTGTGCTCGAGGATCGCCGCCAGGTCGCCCCCACCGCGGGTCGGCGCCGCGGCGATGACCTCGCGGACGACGCGCAGCACGTGACGGTTGCCCTTGCGCGCATCGAGGTGCAGCCCCGGCTCCTCGCCGAACAGCCCGAGGCCGACGCGGTCCTGGTTGCGCATGGCGATGAGGGACACGAGCGCTGCGAACTGGGCCGCCGCCTCGCGCTTCGACCAGCGGGCGCTGCCGAAGTCCATCGTGCTGCTCGTGTCGACGAGCAGGTGCACGGTCAGCTCGCGCTCCTCCGCGTACTTCTTGATGAAGGCCTCGCCGGTCCGAGCCGTGACGTTCCAGTCGATCGCGCGCACGTCGTCACCCGGCTGGTACGGGCGCACTTCCTGGAACTCGAGGCCGGTGCCGTGGAAGGTGCTGCGGTAGGCGCCGGCCAGCGCCGTGTTGACGAGCTTGTGGGTCCGCAGGTGGATCTGCTGGACCCGCGCCATCAGCTCGGGCACGAGCAGGCCCGACCCCGTCTCGGCGCGGGGGTCGTCGGCGCGTTCGCGCGTGAGCGGCTCGCTGGCGGGCGGCACGGTCTGTTAGGGAACCGGGACCGTCTCGAGCACGCGGGCCACGAGGGCGTCGGCGTCGAGCCCCTCGGCCTCGGCCTCGTAGGTCGGGACGACGCGGTGGCGCAGGACGAGCGGCGCGACCGCCTTGATGTCCGCCGGCGTCACGAAGCCGCGGCCGGAGATGAACGCGTTCGCGCGGGCGCAGAGCGCCAGCCAGATCGTCGCGCGCGGCGAGCCGCCGTACTGGATCAGCGCCTCCAGCTCAGGCAGCCCGGCCTTCGCGGGCTCGCGCGTCGCGAAGACGAGCGCGACGATGTACTCGCGCAGGCGGTCGTCGATCACGATCTGGTCGACGAAGGAGCGCGCGCTCTTGATGGCGGAGATCTCGACCACGCGGCGCACTTCGGGCACCTCCGAGGTCTTGGCCATCCGGTTGAGGATCTCGAGCTCTTCGCTGCGGCTCGGGTAGTGCACGTGCACCTTGAGCGCGAAGCGGTCGAGCTGCGCCTCGGGCAAGGGGTAGGTCCCCTCCTGCTCGAGCGGGTTCTGGGTCGCGAGGACGAGGAACGGCCGCGGGAGGTCGAACGTCTCTCCGCCGATGGAGACCTGCCGCTCCTGCATCGCTTCGAGCAGCGCCGACTGCACCTTGGCGGGCGCGCGGTTGATCTCGTCGGCGAGCACGAAGTTCGCGAAGATCGGTCCCTTGCGCACGGTGAAGTTGCCGTCCTTCGCGTTGTAGACCTCGGTGCCGATCAGGTCGGAGGGCAGGAGGTCCGGCGTGAACTGCAGACGCGCGAAATCGCCCTGGACCGCCTGTGCGATGCCGGACACCGCGAGCGACTTCGCCAGGCCGGGGACGCCCTCGAGCAGGACGTGTCCCCCGCTGACGAGGCCGATCAGGAGGCCGCGTACGAGGTCGCTCTGACCGACGATGACCTCGGAGAGCGAGCCCTCGAGCTCACGCATCCAGGCGCTCTCACGTTCGATCTCGGCGGCGTCGGGGGGAGAAACGGTCGGGCTCGTCATGGAAGGCGCGGCGGAGGGGATCATGGGGCCGCCTACGGGACGGCCCGGCGGCTGTTGGGGGCCTTTGTAAGCGCGACAGGATAGCGTGCCGAGCGCGCAGCCGTGGGCTGCAAACGCCGGTCCCGCAGGGGCTCCTGACGGATCGCTTACCCGGTCGTCAGTCGATGACGACCGGCGGCGGGGTCTCGCCCCCGAACGGCTCGAGCCCCTCGCGGACGATCAGATCCGCGAGCTGGCGCCCGGAGACCTGGGCTCCGATCACGTCGTCGGGCTCCGGATAGCCGCTGGGCTCGGGCGGCGGGGCGTCCGGCCGGAAGCCGGGCCCCTCGGCCTTCACGTGCAGCGTCTGGGTCGGGAAGGCGATCTCCACCTCGAGGCGCTGGGCGACCCGCAGGATGTCGAGGAAGAGCCGGTGCTTCTCCCGCAGCTCGGTCGACCAGTCCGGGGTCTCGACGAAGCAGTAGACGAGCACGTTCAGCGACGAGTCCGCGAACTCGTTCAGGTAGACGTGGTAGTAGTCCTTCCGCGTGTACGGGTGCTTGCGGATCAGCCCGCGCACCGCCTCGCAGAAGGCCTCGATCTTGAGCGGCGGCGTCGCGTAGGACAGCGAGATCATGGTCTTGATCCGCCGGTAGCGGCGCGCGCCCCAGTTCTCGGTCGCCGCGCTGATGAAGCGGCTGTTGGGAACCGTGATCAGGCTGTTCCAGAACGTGCGGATCTTCGTGGAGCGGAAGCCGACCGACTCGACCGTGCCGTCGATGCCGTCCAGGGTGACCCAGTCGCCGAGCTGGTACGGCTTGTCCATCAGGACCGTCGCCGTGCCGAACATGTTCTCGATCGAGTCCTTCGCCGCGAAGCCAATGGCCAGAGAGCCGATCGAGAGGCCGGCGACGATCCCGTAGAGGTCCTCCGTCAAGTAGGAGACGACGTAGACGACCCCGATGACGGTGAGCAGGACCTTGAGCGTGCGGCGTACGAGCGGCACGAGCATGTCGTCGAAGCGGTTCTTCGACACGTCGGCCTTGGCCTGCACGACGGCGGCGACCACGTCGACCAGCCGATAGGCCGCCCACACGCCCCCCACCGCGAGGAAGAACGCGATGCCGAGGCGCAGGACCTCGAAGGCGTTCACCTCGAGCTGCAGCATCGGCAGGGTTCCGAGCAGGAACCAGGCCGAGATCCACAGCGCGAAGGGCCGCTCGAATCCGATCAGGACCTTCTTCTCGACCTTGAGGCGCTCGCTGCGCTCGATCCGCCGGGTCACGATCCGGACCAGGAAGCCGACCACCCGACCGATCGCGACGCCGATCAGGATGAGCGTGACGATCAGGAGCCACTGCCACGGGAACAGGATCAGCCCGCCCTGCGAGAAGCGGCCGGGCAAGGCCTCCTGAAAGCGATCGCCCATCCGCACGAGCAGCGGCAGCTCGCTCTTGCCCTTGTTCAACTCGGCCTGGATGTCCGGCCGAACGACGGCGTCCTGCAGCTGGTCGTACCACTTGGGGATGCGCGTCAGCACCGCAGGGTCGAAGCGCCAGTTCGGAACGGCCGCGAGGCTGCCGTCGTCCACGCGCACGAACGGAATTGCTCCGACGAAGGCCTCCGGCGTGAACAGGAGGTTCCGGCTCGGCTTGAACGCCATGCCGTTCAGCTGCCACTCGAACGTGCGCTCACCCTCGGCGGGGTCGTGGATCCCATTCGGGTCGACCCAGGTCATGCGCGAGATGGACTCGAACAGGTCGACTGCGAGGTCGCGCAGGCCGCTGCGCGAGACGTCCTCCGGCACGGCGTGGAAGCAGTCGAGCGCCGTTGCGAGCTGGTCTTCGTCGTAGGTCTTCAGGCCGTGGTACTGGCCCATCGACTCCATGAACATCCGCACGACCTGGCGCGGCGAGCTGTGCAGCTGCTTCGGCGCTTCGGGGATCGGCTCCGAGTCCTGAAGCACCCCGGCTGCAAGCGGCGCCGCACTGGCTGCCGCGATCGGGAGCGTCAGCAGCAGGCCGGCGGCGAGGAGCAGGAGGGAGCGCAGTCGCAGCGCGCGGGAGGCGCGTCGCGGGCGTTCGGCAGTCGTCATGGGCAGTCGGCTCGTTCAGGGTGCGTCGGCGCCGGCGATCGTTCCGCGATCGCGGAACACTTCGGCGTACTGCAGCACGCGCCCAGCGTACGCCAGCGTCGTCGAATCCCCAGCGCGTTTTCGCTCAGCGCGCCAGGCCTCGTAGCTGCCGGCGGCCTTGATCCAGCGGCGCAGCTTCGTGCGCCCGGCGTTGTAGGCGACCAGCGCGCGCTCCGCGTCGTCGTTCTCGTTGCGCAAGGTCCAGGCGAAGTGCGAGGCCCCGAGGCGCAGGTTCAGCGCTGGGTCCTCGAGCAGCTCCTCCGGCGTGGGTACATCGACGCCGAGCCGGCGGGCCGAGTCCTCCGTCGCCGGCGGCAGGAGCTGCATCAGGCCGACGGCATTCGCCTTCGAGACGGCGCTCGGGTCGCCGCTCGACTCGCTGTAGACGATCGCCGCCACGAGGCAGGGGTCGAGCCCCGACTCCTCCGCGGCGGCCCGGATCTCCGTCGCGAAGCGCTCGACCCGCCCCAGCACGATGGGGTCGGCCATGCGCCGCAGAACGGCCCGCGCCTCGCGCGGCCAGTGATAGCCGACGAGGCCGGAGCCGAGCAGCAGCAGAGCCACCAGCCCGCCCCACACGACGCGCCGTCGCGCTCCGCGCTCCGCGAGCGCCGTGCCGCCGCCTACGTCCATCCCGGGCCTCAGCTCTGGAAGCGCTCCAGAATCGTCTCGCGCAGCGCGACGATCCAGGTCGCGCGCTCCGACTCGCTGCGGGGCAGCGGTCCGAGCTCGACGTCGAGCATGCGGCCGAGTTCACGGCGCGCGCGCTCGACGAGGAAGTCCTCATCGCGCTCGACCACCTCCAGCAGGACGAGCGCGGCCTCGCGCGCTCCTTCCCCACCCTGGAAGTTGGCCGACGGCGGAATCGTTATCCCGCGCCGCTCGAGAGCCGCGAGGAACCAGTTCAGGCCGTCCGAGTGCGTCACGCCGCCGTACCACTCCGCCCACGCGACCGACGGCACCTCGGCCTCGCGCGCGTCGACGCAGGAGATCACCGCGAGCTCGAAGCCGACCTCGGTGTCCCGCTGGTCGAGCTCGAGCATCGAGATCATCGCAGGGACGACTTCGGGCGCGAGCATCGCGCCGAGCAGCAGCGCGCACTCGCGGCGCGCCGCGTGAGCCGGCGACTCGACGACCCGCAGGAGGTCCGGCTTGGCCTTCTCGCCCAGGTCGAACAGGCCCTCGCGCGCCACGGCGTACACCTCGCTCTCGCGCCCCTGGCGCAGGAGTGAGATCAGCAGCGGTGCCGCAGAAGCGTCGCCGAGTGCCGCGAGGCCCTCGGCCGCGCCGAGCTTGACCACGGGGTCGGGGTCGGAGACGCCCAGCACGAGCGACTCGAGGACGTACTCGCCGCCGAGCTTGCCGGCGGCGCGCAGGGCCGCCGCGCGAACCATCGGCTGCGCCAGGCGCGCGCGCAGGAGAAGCTCCGTGCGCGATCCTTCGACCTTGGCTGCGCCGAGCGCGTTGACCGCGGCGGCCTCGACGATCGGGTCGGGGTCCTCGAGCATCTCGAGCAGGAGGATCTGCTCCTCGTCGGTCGGGTTACGGGAGAGCTCACCCGCGGCGACCGCGCGCAGCACCGGGCGCGGTCCACGCGCCATGTCCTGGACGTACTCGGCGCCGCAAGCGCTCGCGATCCGGCCCATGCTCTGCAGGGCACCCCGCGGGAAGCGCGCGGTCAGGAGCTCGATGAGCTGGTCGCCGAGGTCCGGGACGATCGTCGCGTCCTCCGGCGCCTCGTCCGCGGGCTGCACCGCAGCGGAGGCCAGGGCGAGGTCCACCAGGGTCTCGGCGCGCTGGGCGAAGAAGCCCTCGTCGCGCAGGAGATCGAGGAGGAAGTCGAAGTCGTCGCGCGAGGCGACGCCCTCCACCTGATAGACGGTCTCGAGCTCCCGCAGCGCCATGTTGCGGCGCGTCGGCGGCATGGACTTGATCGACGCGTAGACGAGCTCCTTCATGCGCGTACCGCGCTCGAGCTCGCTGCGCTCACCGGCCCACCAGCCGGCCTCCGTCTCCCAGAACTCCTTCTGGTCCTTGTAGAGCACGAGGTTCGGGAAGCGCTGCCAGTGGTTGCGCTCGCGCAGGTCGCGGACCGCAGTCAGCACCTTGTCGAACCAGGGCTTGGTCTGTCCGCGCCCGAAGACGAAGCGCTTGCCGCGCCCGTCGAGCACGACCTCGAGCTCGCGCTCGCCCGCGCCACGCACGCCCCGCACGCCGGGCTGCCGCTCGGGACCGAGCACGCCCTCCCGCTGGAGCAGGGCGATCAGGTCGCGGCATTCGCGATCGGTCAGGAGAAGCTTCTCGGCCGCGCCGGCGCGCTTCTGCGCGTCCATGGTCCAGGCATCCGCGCCGAGCAGCGTGACGTTGCCGTTCGGGTCGCCCGAGCCGCGCAGGTGCGCCTCGATCAGGCCCTCTCCTTCGGGCGGCACGGCCAGGAACGCGCGTCGCGCGTAGTACCCGTTGCGGTTGTCGACCCACCACTGCACCCAGCGGGGACCGTCCGTGCCGAAGTCCTCACCGCTGAGCAGGCGCAGCCGTGCGAGCACGCGCGGCTGCAGCGCCGTGAAGTCGGGGTGGTACTCGCGGCCGGAGATCGCGTGCACCATCGTGCCCATCACGTCGCGATCGAGCCAGGTCGTCGCGAAGGGGCGCGCGCTGCGGTAGCCGATGCCGGCGAGCGCTGCCGCGCAGCTGCCCCGCACGACGGGGTCCGAGTTGCGCAGGCCCTCGAGAAGCAGCTCGGCGTGACGATCCTCGAGGATCGCCTTCAACTGGACGTCCTCGCGCTCGATGATCGCGAGCAGCGCGTACGCGTTCTCGCGCAGGATGAACTGACGCGGCAAGGCGCGCGCGAGCAGCTCGAGCTCGATCGTCTCGTCGGTGCGAGCGGAGAGCGCCTCGATCACGCCGTTGGCGACGCGCGAGGAGCGGTCGTCGAGGTGAGCGAAGAGCAGGTCGAGCACCGCGGGGTCGTCGATGTCCTCGATCAGCTCGAGGGCGATCGCGCGCGTCTCCGTGCGCTTCGAGGCCAGGATCTGCTCGAGCAGCGGCAGGTCATCGGGACCCAGCTTGCCGTCGAGGTGCCGTCGCGCGGCGACGCGCACCGGCTTCTGCGGGTGCTGGAGGAGCTCGATCAGGAGCTGCGGGGAACCGTAGACGGGGTTGCGCTCGACGAGTTCGTCGAGCACCAGCGCGCCGCTGCGTCCGGGCATCGTGCCGCGCAGCCGCGCGACGATGCGCTCGGCGTCCTCGGCCTCACCGGCGCGCACCAGCACGCGCCCGGCGACGACCACGACGGGCGCAGAGTTGTCGTGCAGCACGATGCGCGAGGTGACGAGGCCCTCTTCACCGAGACCGAGCAACGACTCGACCGCCTTCTCGACCACGGACGCGTTGACGTCGTCGCTCGCGGCGACCTGGCGCAGGATGAACCCCGCGGCCGTGTCGCCGTAGCGCATGTCCGAGCTCGAGAGCCCGCCCGACTGGCGCAGCCCGCCTTGGCTGGGCGGCGTGGGCAACGGCGTGCGCTTGCCCGTGGGCAGATCGAGCTTCTCTTCCCTCTCGACCACCTCCGAGCGGCGGTGCGGCCGGTCCTGGCGGCACGGGGCGCACCAGGCCGTGTAGGTCCCGTCCGGCTCCGGCCGGTCGAGCTTCGCGACGTAGTTCCGCTCCTGGCAGGCCGAGCAGATCAAGTGCGGCACGAGGTTGCCGCCCTTCTCCTTGCCGGTGCTCTTCGGCTTGGCGCCGTCGTTCGGCTGCGAGGTGGGCGTCGTGCGACCCTTCTTAGGCAGCTTCAGCTGGGCCGAGGCGGTCGGCGCGGCGAGGAGCAGGAAGGCGAGACAACAAACGGCGGCAAGGAAGCCGCTCAGGTGGCGCGTCAAGCGAGGACTCATGTGCGTGCGGGGAGGGGCCTCCGGGGAGTTCGGCGTACCCCGGCGAGCCCGACAGGATACGAGATCCGCAGAGCTTCTGGGCGTGACCTCTTCTTATGGCACCACCTCGAGCCCCGCGGCGGCCCCCCCCAGGCGCCGCCGGAGCTCAGGATCGGCCAGGAGCAGGTCGCGGGCGGCCACCAGGAGGTCGACGCCGCTGCCGGAGCGCCCCAGGGCCCCCACGCCCAGCCCCCCGGGCTCGCCGGACTGCCGCAGCCCCGCCAGCTCGCCCATCCCCCGCCGGGCGAGGTCCTCCTCGGCCAGGGCGAAGCCGTCGGTGGTCCGCTCGAGGAGGCGGAAGCGCTCCTTCGACACGGCCTTGCCGTAGAGCAGGCAGTAGGAGGCGCGCTCGCCCCGCCCGACCCGGCCACGCAGCTGGTGGAGCTGGGCCAGCCCGAGGCGCTCGGCCTCCTCGATCACCATGACCGTCGCGTTGGGCACGTCGACGCCGACCTCGATCACCGTGGTCGCGACGAGCAGCCGCACGTCGCCGCGGCGGAAGGCGTCGAGGCGGGAGGCGCGCTCCTCGGAGAGCAGCCGCCCGTGCACCAGCTCGACGCCGAACTCGGCGAGGGACGACTCCGCGAGGCGCTCGCGCGCGCGCTCGGCGCCCTCCTCACCCTCGGCGCCGATGCGCGGCGAGACCCAGTAGACCTGCTCGCCGGCCGCGAGCCGCTCGCGCAGGAAGTCGGGCAGACGCTCGCCGTCCTTCGGCCGCAGCCAGCGCGTCGTGATCTCGCCGCGGCCCGGCGGCTTCTCGCGCAGCGTGCTGACGTCGAGGTCGCCGTAGAGCGTCAGCGCGAGCGTGCGCGGGATCGGCGTCGCGGTCATCAAGAGCAGGTGCGCGTCACCGCCCTTGTCGACGAGGCGCGCGCGCTGCGCGACGCCGAAGCGGTGCTGCTCGTCGATCACCGCGAGCGCCAGGCGCGCGTAGCGCACGTTCTTCGAGAACAGCGCGTGGGTCCCGAAGACGACGTCGACCTCGCCCGCCGCCAGCCGCGCGAGGACGTCGCGCTTCGCCGCGCCCTTCAGCGAACCGACCAGCAGCGCGACGCGCAGCCCCGCGCGCTCGAGCGCCTCGCGCTGGCCGTAGAGGTGCTGCTCCGCCAGCAGCTCGGTCGGTGCGAGGAAGGCGCACTGGCCGCCCGCGCCTGCGACCGCTGCGCAGGCCGCGAGCCCGAGCGCCGTCTTGCCCGAGCCGACATCGCCCTGCAGGAGCCGCCGCATCGGCGTGCCCCGCGCGAGGTCGCCGTCGAGCTCGGCGAGCAGCTCCGTCTGGCCCGCGGTGAGCTCGAACGGCAACGCGTCGAGGAAGCGCCGCTGGGCCTCGGAGCCCGCAGCGACGACCAGCGCGTCGCCACCGCGCGCCACCGACGCCCTGGCGAGCACGCGCGCCTGCAGCGGCAGGAGCTCCTCCAACCAGACTCGCCGGCAGGCGGCGTCGTACTCCTCGGGCGAGGTGGGCGCGTGCAGCGCGCGCGCCGCGTCGGGGAGCGCGAGCAGGCCGAGGCGCGTGAGCACGTCCTCGCCGAGCGGCTCGACCAGCTCCTCCGTCACGCGCTCGAGCGCCTGCGCGATCGCGCCGCGCACGGTCTCCTGGCCGATGCCCTCGCTCGTCGCGTACTGCGGGATCCAGGCGTCGAGCGGCAGGCCGCCCTCCCCCTCCGCCGCGCGCGGCGCGACGACCAGCGGCCCCTTGTCGCTGCGCGTCACGCGACCGGCGAAGGTCCACGTCGCGCCCTTCTTGATGCGCTCGCGCTGCCACGGCTGGTTGAAGTAGACGACCTCGAGCTCGGACTCGTCGCGCGCGACCGTCAGGCGCAGGG
>Ga0316204_10011716_pt1 | contig 10900 bp, 7 predicted proteins | sample 6monrhotite_MG_2_FD_205661 | JGI IMG/M metagenome (GOLD analysis project Ga0316204, IMG submission 205661) | Microbial mat bacterial communities from mineral coupon in-situ incubated in ocean water Damariscotta River, Maine, United States -... | ecosystem: Environmental > Aquatic > Marine >... | reverse complement strand
GGCTGGCGGTCAGCTTCGCGCTGATCTCGGCGGTGTTTCTGGGCATGCTGTTGCTGTTCGAATCGGTTGAAATGATCCGCCGGTTCGGGGGCGGTGAAACGCCGATGTCCGAAATCATCTGGCTGGCCACGCTCAGGGTGCCGGAAACCTATTATCAGATCCTGCCCCTGATGACGATTTTGGCGTCCATGATGCTGTTCCTGAACCTTGCCCGAAGTTCGGAACTGGTGGTCGTGCGGTCGGCGGGAAGGTCGGCCATGCGGATGCTGCGCGAGCCCTTCATAGCGACGATGCTGTTTGGTGCGCTTTTGGTGGGCATGCTCAACCCCATCGTAGCCGCTGCATCGCGCGCCTATGAGGACCGATTGCACCAGATGCAAAGCCCCGACCAACTGGCACGCATTTCCTTGGAGGGCTCTGCGATCTGGATGCGGCAAGGCGACAGCCGTGGCCAGACCGTTATCCGCGCGCTGAATGTGCAGCCCGATGGATTGGACTTCACCGATGTCAGCTTCATGTTGTTCGAGCGCGAGACCGGCACCCCCTTGGTGCGCATCGAGGCCCGGCGCGCCTTGCTGGAGCCGGGGTTCTGGCGCCTGGAGAACGCCAAACGCTGGGATCTGACCGCTGACAACCCAGAGCGCGAGGCCGAAAGCTATGACGTTCTGGAAATGCCCAGCGACCTGACGAGCGACCGCATCCGGGAAAGCTTTGCGCGTGCTGGAAAGGTGTCGATCTGGAATTTGCCCGACTTCATTCGGGCACTGGACCGCGCCGGGCTGTCGTCGCGCCCGCACCGTGCGCAGTTTCAGGCCGAACTGGCGCTGCCGGTGCTGTTGGCGGCGATGATGATGGTCGGCGCAGTGTTGTGTTTCAAACATATGCGCGCCGGAAATGCGGGTGCGCGCATCCTGATCACGGTTCTTGCTGGATTTGCGTTGTTCTTTCTGCGAAATTTCGCGCAGGTGCTGGGTGAAAATGGGCAAATTCCGGTGGCACTGGCCATTTGGACCCCTCCGGTCGCTTCCATGATGTTGGCGGTTGGGGTATTGCTGCACCTAGAGGACGGATAGTGGCAGACAAAACGCGCAACATGTGGGGGGGCAAGCACGTCGCGGCAGCGACTGCTGGGTCATGCCTGGCGGTGCGCTTGGTGTCGGTTCTGCTGATCTGCACCGCGCTGCTATCGCTTGGCGCCCACCGCGCGTTTGCCCAAACCACTGCCACCTTGATGGCGGATCAGGTCTATGTGGATGGCGCCGGGCGGCTGGTGGCCACAGGCAGCGTCGAAGTCTGGCACGGCTCCATCCGGATGACAGCGCAGCGCGTGGTATACGATCAGCGCCGTGATCATTTGGTCGTCGATGGCCCAATTTCGATCAGCGACGGGCCAGACACCGTTTTGCTGGCCGACAGTGCAGAACTTTCGCCAGACATGCGGGCCGGGCTGATCGGCAGCGCGCGGATCGTGCTGAACCAGCAGTTGCAGATCTCTGCCGCCAGCATTGTGCGCGACCCCAGCGGGTTGAACCAGATGACCGCCGTTGTTGCCTCCAGCTGTCCGGTTTGCGCCGCCGATCCCACACCGCTGTGGGAAATCCGCGCGGACCGCGTGACCCATGATGAGGCCACCAACCAGCTGGAATTCGAACGCGCGCAGTTCCGTTTCGCGGGCGTGCCGATCATGTATGTGCCCCGGATGCGCCTGCCCGGACCGGGATTGGACCGATCCCGCGGGATCCTGCGCCCCGAAGTCAGCCTGGGGTCCGATCTGGGTCTGTCGGTCGGCATTCCGTATTTCATCCCCATCGGGGACCGCCATGACGTCACGCTGACCCCGGCGGCATCGACCAATGGTATGGCCTCTGTCGGGTTTCGCTGGCGGACGGCGCGGGTCAATGGCGGGTTGGAGATCGGCGGTCAGATTTCGCAAGACAACATTCTGCCAGGCCAGTTGCGCGGATATGGATACGTGCGGGCGCTGTTTGCACTGTCCAACGACTTCACGCTCAGCGCCGACATGATGGCGGCGACGGACCGAACCTATCTGGAAACCTACAACATCACCGACGATTCGCGCTTGTCCGGGCATCTGACGCTGGAACGTGTTCGCCGGGATCAAATGATCCGCGGCCGTTTGTTGGGGTTTTATTCCTTGCGGGCGGGTGACGTGAACGACGAATTGCCCAACCTGGCTACCCAAGCCGAGCTGGATCAGCGTATCGATCTGGCGCACACGCCGTTTGGCGGCGCCCTGCGGTTCCAGCTTGGTGCGCAGGCCCATCAGCGCCGATCCTCGGTTGACGGGGTGCGCGGGCGTGATGTGGGACGGGCGCATGTGCAACTCAGCTGGCGGCGCAGCGGCGTCTTGCCGGGCGGGATCTTGATGACCGGGGCGTTGGATGGCCGGATAGACCACGTGCGTGTCAGCGATGACAGCGCCTTTGCCACCCCTGTCACGCGCCGCGCCGCGCAGGCGATGGTCGAATTCCGCTGGCCCTGGTCGCGCAGTTCTGATGGCGGTGTGCGCCAAGTCATCGAACCCGTTGTGCAGGTCATCGCCGCACGCAACAGCGGCGGCGCGCTGCCCAATGATGATCACACCATGCCCGAACTGGACGAAGGCAACCTGTTCGCGCTGACCCGCCATTCGGGCGAGGACGCCCGTGATGACGGCAGCCGGGTCAACGCCGGGCTGCGCTGGAGCCGGTATCAGGCGGGCGGCTGGTCCTCGCAAGCATTGGTCGGACGCATTTGGCGGCGGCAAGCGTTGAGCGCCTTCCCGCCCGCGCATGTCCAGCCCCTGGGGCAAAGCGCATCGGACTGGCTTTTGGCCGGCCGCATCTACAACGACTCGGGCCTGTCCCTCACGGCGCGCCTTCTGGTCGATCCAACCAACACGGTGTCACGCGCCGAAACCAATCTGGCCTGGACCGGCGGCGCCACCAGCGTGGCCACACGCTATCTGTTCGTCCCCGCCAGTGCGTTCGAAGACCGGGCGACACCGTTGAATGAATGGAGCGTGGACGTCACGCGCAACTTCAACAGCGGCTGGGCCAGCACCGTCGGCTGGGACTTCGACATCGCGCAAAACCTGTTCGCCACAGCGCGCGCCGGTTTTGCGTACCGCAATGACTGCCTGTCCTTCGATTTGTCCATGTCGCGCCATTTCGTGACCGCCACCAACCCCACCTCTTCGACCCGGTTTGACCTTAGAATAGAGTTGTTGGGCATCGGCGGACGCGCGCCGAGCAACAGCAACCGGGCCTGCCGCGCCTGACCGCCCCCTTTTCAAGCGGCCGCCAAGCCGTTAGGCCGGGATCCAGCAAGATGAAACAACGGATTGCCCCCATGCAGCGCGCCTCTCTTCGCCTCATTGCCCCATTGATCACTGGTTTGGCCTTGCTGATCCTGCCCATCATGGCGCAGGCGCAGTCGCCATTTTCCGCGGCCGTTTATGTCAACGACGATGCGATCACGAACTATGAGATCACGCAAAAGCGCCGGTTTCTGGAGTTCATCGGCGCGGGCGGATCGGACCCCCAGGAACTGGCCCTGGAGCGGGCAATCGAAGACCGGTTGCAGTTGCAAGAGGCCGAGCGGCTGGGCGGGCGCATGACGCCGGACCAGATCACCGACGGGATGAATGAATTCGCAGCCCGCGCGCAACTGACCGCCGACGAGATGCTGGCCCAGATGCAGCAAGCCGGGATCGACCGGGAAACCTTTGTCAGCTTCATTCAGGCCGGTGTGCTGTGGCGCGAACTGGTGCAGGCCACCTACGGCGCGCAGATCAACATCACCGAAACACAGATCGATCAGGCGCTTTCGGTCGAAGGGGTGCAGCCCAGCACCGAGGTTCTGATCTCTGAGATTTTTCTGCCCACCGATGCGCAATACGCCGATGCGGTGGCGCGGATCGTGCCCCAGCTTCAGCGCATCCGCTCGGAAACGGAGTTTTCGAACGCCGCGCGCCAGGTGTCGGTTGCGCCGACAGCAGCCGCTGGTGGGCGAATTGACCGCTGGATCAATCTGAGCGCGATGCCCGAGGCCGTTGGCAACGCCATGCGCGACGCTGCAATTGGCCGGGTCGTTGGCCCGATCGAAGTGCCCGGCGCATTGGCCTTCTTTCAGTTGCGTGCACGTCGCGATTCGCGGTCGGTCCCCGTGTCCCAGGTCGAAATCACCTATTACCGCGCCCCTCTGCCCGGTGGGCGCTCGGATGCCAATATGGCGTTGGTGCAGCGGATGCGCGGGCAGATTGATCAATGCTCCGACTTCCCCGGCACGGTTCTGCGCGATCTGCCCGAACTGCCGGACAGCGCCGTCGTTCAGCTCGCTCAGATCCAGACCGAAATTGACGCCGCCACCCGCAGCGAGTTGGAGCGCCTGAACCCCGGGCAGATCAGCGCCAATCTGGTCGAGGGCGATAATTTGGTCGTCTTGATGCTGTGCCGCCGCACGATCACCGGCGAGGGTGTGCCAGACCGCGCCGCCGTGCGGATGGCGCTGCTGAACCGGGCGCTGGAAGGCTATGGCATGGTCTATCTTCAGCGTCTGCGCGCCGAAGCCGACATCCGCCAGCCTTGACATGACCGGACCTGCGCCGCTTGCCGTCACCTGCGGTGATCCCGCCGGGATCGGGCCCGAATTGGCGGCCCGTATCGCACGGGATGGCAGCGACATGGCCTTCTTCTGGATCGGGGATCCCCGCCATTTGCCCGCAGGCACCCCGGTTACCGTGATCGAAACCCCGGCGCAGGTCAGCAGCGTTGCACCGGGCGTTTTGCCGGTCTTGCCGCTGGAATTTGCGGCGCCTGCCACACCCGGCACCCCGGATCCCGCCAACGCCGCCGGCACCATCGCCGCCATTGAACGGGCCGTAACGCTGGTGCAATCTGGCCAAGCCAGCGCCGTGGTCACGTGCCCCATCAACAAGAAAGCGCTGAAGGACGGGGCGGGTTTTGCCTTTCCCGGGCATACAGAATTCCTGGCCCATCTGGGCGGCGTCAGCGACGTCGTGATGATGCTGGCCTGCCCGGATTTGCGTGTGGTTCCCGCCACCATCCACATTCCGCTGTCCGAGGTGCCAACCCAGCTGACAAAAGCCAGCCTGCGCCAAACCTTGAGCATCACGCTGAACGCCCTGCGCCGTGATTTTGCCTTGGCCGCCCCGCGTCTGGCCGTTGCGGGCCTGAACCCGCACGCCGGTGAAGGCGGCACGATGGGGCGAGAGGAATTGGACTTTATCGCCCCGCTGATCGCCGAGTTCCAGCAGCAGGGTCACGATGTGCGCGGCCCCCTGCCCGCCGACACGATGTTTCACCCCGCCGCCCGCGCACGCTATGACGCGGCGATTTGCATGTATCACGATCAGGCATTGATCCCGATCAAGACCATCGACTTCGCCGGCGGGGTCAATGTCACGTTGGGCCTGCCTTTCATCCGCACCTCGCCCGATCACGGCACCGCCTATGATATTGCCGGGCGTGGGCTGGCTGATCCCACCTCTTTGCGCGCGGCGATGGCGTTGGGCTGCGACATGGCGCAGCGCCGTTTGGGATCCGAATGAGCCGTATCGACACCCTCCCCCCCCTGCGCGATGTCATTGAACGTCATGATCTGCGCGCGAAAAAGGCGTTGGGGCAGAATTTCCTGCTGGATTTGAACCTGACAGCGCGAATCGCGCGCGCAGCAGGGGATCTGAAAGGGTCCGACATCATCGAGGTCGGCCCCGGCCCCGGCGGCCTGACGCGGGGCTTGTTGGCAGAGGGCGCGCGCAAGGTTCTGGCGATTGAAAAAGACGCGCGCTGCCTGCCGGCGCTGGCCGAGATCGCCGCCGCCTATCCCGGGCGGTTGCAGGTGCTGGAAGGCGACGCGCTGGAGATCGACCCGCTGGCGCATCTGACCCCACCGATCAAGATTTGCGCGAACTTGCCCTATAATGTCGGCACCGAACTGCTGATCCGGTGGTTGACCCCGCCGCAGTGGCCGCCGTTCTGGTCCACGCTGACCTTGATGTTTCAAAAGGAAGTGGCGCAACGCATCACCGCCAAACCTGGCAGCAAAGCCTATGGGCGGCTGGCGATCCTGGCCCAATGGCGCTGTGATGCGCGGATCGTGCTGACCCTGCCGCCCGAAGCCTTCAGCCCCGCGCCCAAGGTCGAAAGCGCCGTGGTGCATCTGACGGCCCTGCCCGAACCGCGCTTTCCCGCCGACCCCAAGATGTTGGAGCGTGTTGTGGCCACCGCCTTCAATCAACGGCGCAAGATGCTGCGCGCCAGTCTGAAAGGGTTGGACCCGGCGATCGAGGGGCGGTTGGAGCGGTTGGGGATCAAACCCACCGCGCGCGCCGAAGAGATCGGCCTGGAGGCATTCTGCGCCTTGGCCCGCGATTTCGGCTGATACCCGGGCAGCACCCAGCGGTGTTTTCGACCCCGATACCGAAAATCCGCGATTACCGCTCAATTTTCGCCACGAACCCTAACTCGTAATACTGGAAACGGTCTGTTCACCAGAACAGATCAATCCGGCGCAAATGCCCCACCATTGCCACAATGGGACGGGGCAGCGCCGTAATTTGGCCACCTCTCGGCAGTATTTTGACCATGGAAACAACCGGTGCGGACCCTTCCGTATTGGCTGTGCGTTCAATTCAGGTGTCCACAATGCAGCAGCTCCTCTGCAACCCAACCGCCAGAACTCGGATCAACCCGCTTGCCGGTCTGCGCCGGTTTGGCCAGCGCGAAGACGGCTCGATGGCGGTGTTCGCGGTGTTCGTATTCTTCGCCATGCTGCTGGTCGGCGGCTTGGCCGTGGATATGATGCGCCATGAAAATGTGCGGATCCGGATGCAGAACACCGCCGACCGGGCGGTTCTGGCGGCCACCATGCTGCGTGAAAATGTCTCGGGCGCGACACCCCAGCAAATCGTCGAATCCTATTTCGCTGCCGAAGGTCTGTCCGCCCAACTGGGCGGCCGCGTGACTGTCGAAGAAAGCGCCGAAACCGGCCGCACGGTCACGGTCACCCCTGCCGCGACTGTGCCAACCTTGTTCATGAACATGATGGGCATCAACGACTTCAGCATCGTCACACCGGCACGCGCCACCGAAGCCCAAGGCGGCGGTGCGCAGATCGAACTGGTCATGGTGCTGGATGTGTCGGGGTCGATGAACGGTCAAGGCAAGATCGGCACGATGCGCACCGCCGCCGTCAACCTGACAAACGCACTGATGACCAATGCGACGCCGGGCGATGTGGCCGTGACCATGGTGCCCTATGATGCCTGGGTGCTGCCACCGTCTGGCATGGTCAATCTGTTCAATAATGTGAACGGAAATTCCGGCGCCTGCATGGATTGGTCTATCTGGAATTCTGTTTCAAACGGGATCAGCAGTTCAGTCACCCGGCGCAATTGCAACACGTCCGCCTGGCGCACAACCCGCCCCTTCATGAGCGACGCAACCACAGCCGCGACCTATCTCAATGACCTGCGCGCGTCTGGCACCACGTCGATTGACCTTGGACTGCGCAATGGTGCGCTGTTCTTCGATCCATCCCTTCAACCCGTGATCACCCAACTGATCGCCAATGGCGAGGTGGATCCGGTGTTTGCAGGCCGTCCGTACGATTGGGCAGAGCCGAATGTGGTCCGTGCACTGATCTTGCTGACAGATGGCCAGAACTGCTGTGGCGCGCGGTATCCCATCAGCCTGCAAGACGCGAACACGCTGGCAACCTGCACCGCGTTGAAGGACCAGGGCGTGCTGATCTACTCCATCGCCTTTCAGGCCCCCACCGCAGGCGCAACCCTGATGCAGGCCTGTGCGTCTTCCCCCAGCCATTACTTCAATGCCACGACCAGTGAATTGCAGTCGGTGTTTGAGGGCATCGGCACCAACATCCAGACGCAGGCGCTGAGGTTGACACTATGAACCGCCTGCGCGCCTGTCTTGCCCGGTTCAGGCGACATGACGCCGGCACCGCCACGGTAGAATTCGTGATTGCGGTGCCGCTGGTGCTGACCTTCTTGTTTTCGTCCATCGACTTCGGCGCGGTCATGCTGCGGCAGGTCTTTCTGGACAGGTCGGTCGATATCGCCGTTCGGCAGGTGCGGCTGGGGGCAATCGATCAATCCGGGTTCGAGGCCTTTCGCCAGATGATCTGCGACGGAACCATCCTGATCCCCAATTGCACCACTACCATTGCCATCGAAATGCGGCCCATCGACACCTCGACTTTTGCCGGTTTGAACACGCCTGCTCAATGCGTCAACCGCGAGGAAGACATCGCCCCGGTCCTGACGTTCAACCCGGGTGGCGGAAATCAGGAACTGATGCTGATCCGGGTGTGTATCTCTGCCGATCCGTTCATTGATTTGACGGGCATGGTCCTGGGAATGGAAGCCGATGCGTCAGGGGCCTATCACATCGTTTCGCATGCGGCTTTCGCCAATGAACCCACCTGACCCCGCCCCGTTTACAGGACCCCAAAAGCCAATCACCCTTTCCCCAGCAGGTGCGCCATGTTCGCCAAGACCCTGAAAACCCTTCGTAAGGCCCGGCGTTTTCGCCATGATACCGACGGCACCGTATCGGTCGAACTGGTGATCGTGCTGCCCATGCTGATCTGGGCGCTGGCCGCGACGGTGGTGTTCTACGACGGGTTCCGAGACCGTTATCACGCGCAAATGGCGGCGCAAACGGTGGCCGACATCATGTCCCGCGAGACCGACCTGTTTGATGCCGACTATGTGGAAGGCATGAACGACGTGTTCGATTTCCTGCTGGATTCGCGCTATCCGTCGCGCATTCGCGTCTCATCTATCATCTGGGACAGCGCCAACCAGCGCAACACCCTGCAATGGTCCTATGGCACGCGCGGTCTGACCGCCCTGCCCGCCACCACGTTCGAACTGATCCAGGCCGGCGACACGGACACTTTGCTGGCTTTGTTCGGCGATGACACCTCGTTCAGTTTTGCAGGCGCGGCGGCGCAGATGCCGGTCAGCGACCTGCCGGACCACATCCCCCCCGTGCTCCCGGGCGAGGCGCTGCTGGTGGTGGAAACCTTTGCCCTGTGGTCGCCCTTCGCCAACGTGGGTGTCGGGCAGATGCGGTTTACACCCGTTGTGGTCGTGCGCCCTCGGTTTGCCCCCTGGATCAACTTCGACGGCATCGATCCCGCCTTTCCCGAAGCCTCGTATGAGATTGCGTGGATCAACGACGACAGCGGCCTGCCTGACCCAACGGTTGACCCCACCACCCCGGATCCGACCCCATCGGCCACCAGCAGCTTTTCATTCGACAACGGTGTCACCACGGGCTGGACCAGCAGTACAACAACCAGCGGGTCTGCTGCCGGGGGCAGCTTTTTGGGGCCGTTCGGGTCTGAAACCCTTCAAACACCCGTCGAATTGGGTGTCGATCTGGGCACGGCACCGGCGCAAGTCACCATTGGCTTCGATTTGATGCTGTTCGATACGTGGGATGGGTATGACCCATCAAACGCGCGCGGCGATACGGTGACGCTGTTGATCGACGATCAACCGATCACGATGGACGCCTTCACGTCTGCCGCGTCGGGCGTTTATGGGCATCAACGCGAAGCATCAGGTTACATAAATGGCGCGCAGTTTCGGATGGTGATGGTGCCTGAAATCACCGGGCAAAATTTCCACGGCGGCAGCACGTCCGATCAGCTTTGGGCGGTGGAATTGACCCTGACGGATGCCCCTGCGCAATTCAGCCTGGGCTTCAGCGCCACCACCAATGGCACGCGCACCGATGAAAGCTTCGGCCTGGACAATGTCACGATCACGGCAAGCGGAACCGCCGGAGCCGCGCATTATTCGCCGAACGCCTCGGCATTTGAAGGCTACGATGTTGTGACTGGGTTTGCGCGGTATTCAGGCTGCCCCGATTACCGGGCCCCTGCCCCCTGGCTGACGATGACCGCCAGCGATCTGCAATCGGGCGCGATTTCGGTGCAGCGCCAGGCGGGTGGGCCGCAAAACATCCGCCAGTGTCCAGAGTCCGGCGGTTGGGGTTTCGCCAGTGGCTCCCCAAGCCTCGTGCTGAACTACGACGCGCAGACCGGGCTTGGCCGGGCTCCGGATCTGGTGATCCGGGCCGATGATGGCAACAACGGCTATAGCTGTGACACCACATTGATCATGCGCGACCCGGTCGGGCAATGGTGGTACAATGACGATGTCAGTGGCAGGAACGCCGGCCTGACTGTCAGCAACGCGCAAGCCGGACAATACGAGATTTTTGTCGGCACATATGGCGCTGTTGAATGCGCGACGCAGCTGATTATCGGGCAGGATAACACCTTGCACGCGCGGATTAGGTAGACCGCGCCTTTACAGGTGGCGCGTGGGGTTTAATCCCGCGCCCCTGGCGTTCGGGCGCCTGCGGCCTTGAGGACCATATCGACATAAATGTCTTCGACCCGGTCACGGCTGAGCCGCCCCCCCTCGTGGAACCAGGTGTTCACGCCCGTCAGCATGGCTATCAATGCCATCGTCGCCAGCTTGATATCCGGCACGGTCAGGCTGCCTTCTGCTTGTCCGTTTTCCAAAATCCGGGCCAGTTCGGCTTCATACCTGCGCCGCAGGTCCTCGATCACTGCAAAGTTTTCGTCTGACAGGTTGCGCAATTCCATATAGGCGATGAACACCGCATCGGCACGGGCGGCGTGAAATCGGATGTGGAAGCGCGCGAAATGCTCCAACTGGGTGATTGCATCACCGTGCGGCGGCGCGGCCTCGGCCCAGGCGGTCAGCAACGCCTCCATATGTCCGTTCATCAGATCAAAGAGCAGGCTCTGCTTGTCGGCGGTATAAAGATACAGCGCCCCTGCCTGAACGCCAATCTCGGACGCGATCTGGCGC